>Ga0308411_10000571_pt1 | contig 24595 bp, 21 predicted proteins | sample HotsprottomLayer_2_FD_203530 | JGI IMG/M metagenome (GOLD analysis project Ga0308411, IMG submission 203530) | Hot spring phototrophic mat microbial communities from Octopus Spring, Yellowstone National Park, Wyoming, United States -... | ecosystem: Environmental > Aquatic > Thermal springs >... | reverse complement strand
GGCTGCGCTTGAAGACCGGGAAGCGCAGCTCGTGGAGCAGCCAGATCCACCAGCGGTAGAGTCGGGCGAGCCACGGATAGCGCGCGAAGCGGCGCTTCGTGCGCTCGCTGTAAGCCCGATCGTTGCGCGCCATCATCCAGTTGGGGCTCCGCTGGAGGACGTAGAGCTGCCGTACGACCTTGGCGATCTGCGGGATGAACTGAATGGCGCTGGCCGCGTTGCCGATGACGGCGACGCGCTGGCCTGCAAGGTCGTGGCGATGATCCCACCGAGCCGAGTGGAAGCAGGCCCCGGCGAAGCGTTCCAGACCGGGAATGGCCGGAATGTGAGGGCGGTTCAGCTGGCCGACGGCGCTCACCAGCACGTCGGCGACGTGTTCCTCGCCGCGGTCGGTCTGCAGGCGCCACACCGCCTCGCGCTCGTCGAAGCGCGCAGCGGTCACCTCGGTGCCGAACCGGATATGCGGCAGCACGTGGTACTTCCGCGCGCAGTGCTCCATGTACTCGAGGATCTCCGGCGCGGGTGCCCACTTGCGCGACCAGTCGGTCTTCTGTTCGAAGGAGAAGCAGTACGCGAAAGACGGCACGTCGCAGGCGGCCCCAGGGTACTGGTTGTCGCGCCAGGTGCCGCCGAGCTGCTGGGCCTTCTCGAAGATGGTGAAGGAGGCCATGCCTCGCCGCTCGAGCTGGATGCCGAGGCAGAGCCCCGAAAACCCCGAGCCGATGATGGCGACCCGGCGCGGCGGCCTTCCTCGCTGCTGTGCGTTCGGGTGTTTCACGGGTACACCCCCCCTCCTCACGAGTAGCCGCGGTGTCCGACAAAGGAAAGGTGCAATCGCGCCGGGGAGTTGATAGTTTCGGCCATCCCATGAGCGGCACGGGACCGTGGCGGGTTCGTCGGGGCATCGCCAGCGTGCACCTGCTCGTCCAGCTCGCGCAAGAACGCGGATGCGATCCGCAGGCATGCCTGGCCGGTTCGGGGATCAGCATGCGCACGCTGCGCGACCCTCACGCCGAGATCGAGGCGCGCTGCGAGCTCACCGTGGTGCGCAACCTCCTGCGGCTGACCGCCAACCCCCCGGGCCTCGGACTCGAGGCGGGGCGACGCTACCGGCTGACGACCTACGGGCTGTGGGGCTATGCGCTGTTGAGCAGCCGGACGCTGCGCAGCGCGGCCGAGCTGGCCCTGCGCTACCTCGATCTGACCTTCGCCTTTGCCCGCTTTCGCGCCGAGAGCCGTCCGCGGGAATTCCGCATCCTGCTTGACGAGACGGAGATCCCGAACGACTGCCGGCAGTTTCTCCTCGAGCGCGATGCGGCGGGGACCGTGGCCCTGTACCGTGACGTGTTCCTCGGAGACATTCCCCTGCGGCGGGTCGGCTTTCGGTTCGCGCGCCCGGCCTACGCCCGCCGATTCGAGGAGTACTTCAACGGGCCCGTCGCTTTCCGGCAGCCGGAAAACGAGATCGTGATCGACGCGGCCATCGCGGACCGGCCCTTGCCGCAGGCACACGAGCACACGGCTCGTCTGTGCGAGGAGCAATGCCGGGCACTGCTCGATCGGCGGCGCAGCCGCCTCCCGGCGAGCGAGCTGGTCCGCTACCACCTCGTCCGTCCAGGCGCTCCGACCACGATCGGGGCAGTGGCTCGATCCATGGGCGTGGCGCCCCGCACGCTGCATCGTCGCCTGGCCGCGGAAGGGACGAGCTTTCGCCAGCTTCTCGCCGAGGTACGCCACATGCTTGCCGAGGAGCTGTTGGCCCAGCGCTTGAGCGTCGGCGAGGTGGCCGAGCGCCTCGGCTACGCCGAGCCGGCCAGCTTCATTCATGCCTTCAAGCGGTGGACGGGGGGGCCGCCGGGCGCGCATCGAGTGGCCGGCTGAACGGGCCGCTCGTTGGGGCGCCCCGCGGCAGGGCTGGACGCACGCGGCGCGGTGAGCCACGCTGCAGCGCATGAGACAACCTGCGGTCTTGCTCCTGGTCGTGGTGGCGGTCGCGGGATGTGCGAGCGGACGCGGTGCGGTTTCGCCTCGTGCGCCCGAGCCCCCGCCGGCCCACGGCGCCGCCGGTGAGACGATGGCGGTCGAGGAGGCGACCTTTGCCTTCGCGCCGCCCGATGGTCTCGTATGCCACGAACGGCGGCGGCAGGTCGTCCGCAAGGATGCGGGAACGGCCGGGGGAACGACGGAGGATGTGACCGACGCGGTCGTGCGCCACCGTTTCGTGCGGACGCCCGCGGGCTGGCGGGTCACGAGCCAGACGCTGTCGGCCGAGGTCGTGCGCAACGGCACGCCGGTCACCGATCCCGTGACAGCGGCGCTCGTCGGACGCGAGCTCGTGTACGAGGTCGGCGAGGACGGCGCGCTCCGGGCGGTGCGGGGGCTCGAAGATCTCGGTGAGGCGGCAGCACGCTTTGCCACCCCCGATCTGCGGGACGTCTTGCGTCGTATGCTCGATCCCACGATCCTGGCCGAGCGCGAGCGCACCGAATGGCAACGGCGCATCGGTGATCTCGTGGGTCGGCGCGTGCGCGTCGGAGAGATCTGGGAAGGGCAGGCCGAGATCGGGAGCCAGAGCGGATCGATGCCGGTCGTCACGCTGACGCGCTTCAGCCACATCGCGCCACGGGACGGCCGGATCCTGGTGAGACTCGACTTCGCCTATGCCGGAGATCGCGAGACGGCGCGCCGCCGCCTGGAGGAGACGGACAGGGTCGGGGCAGGCCGCAAGCCGCCGGTGGCGGTGCGGCCGGGCCAGGACTCTCGACCGGTGGTCATCGGCGGGGGGAGCCGGGTGATCGAGGCGAGCACCATGACCGTCCTCTCCGAGCAGCTGCGGCAGGTGACGGTCGCCTCGACGGAGCTCGCAGGGATGGGCCGCGTGCGCCTGGAGCGCACCGACGTGCGGGAGGCCGTCTTCGATTGCACGGTCCCCGGCGCGGCGCGATAGTCACAGCCCCGCGAGGCTTGCAGGGGAGCTCCACGCGGGCTTGCGCCGTGGCAACGGCGGTGCTTGTGTCCCGCCTGAAGCGGAGGTCACTGCATGCACGCACCGCGCACTCCTGACGCCGAGACGCACGTCGTCTTCAACCAGTCGGGACCCCTCGAAGGGCACAATCTCTACCTGGGGGACCGGGCCTTGCGCGAGGCCGTGGCCCGGGAAGGCGCGGGGTGGGCGGAGGGCGAGCTGCGGCGTTACGGGGCCGTTTGTGGCGAAGTCGCCACGATCGAGCTCGGCTTCCTGGCGAACGAGGTGCGCCCCCAGCTCTACACGCACGACCGCTTCGGCTACCGCGTCGACCTGGTCAAGTATCATCCCGCCTACCATGCGCTGATGCGCCTCGCCCTCGGCGAGGGGCTCCACAGCAGCCCGTGGACCGATCCGCGCCCCGGCGCCCATGTGGCCCGTGCGGCCAAGTACTACCTGCACACTCAGGTTGAGGCGGCCCACTGCTGCCCGGTCACGATGACCTTCGCCGCGGTGCCGACGCTGCGGGCAACGCCGTCTGTCGCGGAGGCGTGGCTTCCGAAAGTGTTAGCCCGCGACTACGATCCGCGCGACGTGCCTGCCGCCAGCAAGGCTGCCGTGACCGTCGGCATGGGCATGACCGAGAAGCAAGGGGGATCCGATGTCCGGTCGAACACGACCCAGGCGACACCGCTGGAGGGTCGTGGGCCGGGCGAGGCGTACCTGCTGATCGGTCACAAGTGGTTCCTGTCGGCGCCGATGTGCGACGCCTTTCTCATGCTGGCGCAGGCCCCGGCCGGCCTGAGCTGTTTTCTCGTGCCGCGCTGGCGACCGGATGGGCAGAGGAACCCCCTGCACGTACAGCGCCTCAAGAACAAGATGGGCAACGTCGCCAATGCGTCGAGCGAGGTCGAGCTGCGGGGCGCGCTCGGGTGGCTGGTCGGCGAGGAAGGGCGCGGGGTGCGGACCATCATCGAGATGGTTGCGCTGACCCGTTTCGATTGCATGATCGGCTCGTCCGCGGGGCAGCGCCAGGCTGTCGCCCAGGCGGTGCACCACGCGGCACGGCGGGTCGCGTTCGGCAAACGGCTGATCGATCAGCCGCTGATGCGCAACGTGCTGGCGGATCTCCAGCTGGAGGTCGAGGGCAGCGTCGCGCACACCCTGCGCATCGCGCGCGCCCTCGACCATCCCGAGGACGAGCGCGAGCGCGCGCTGGTCCGGCTCGGCACGGCAGTCGGCAAGTACTGGATCTGCAAGCGCACGCCGCAGCACGCCTACGAGGCCATGGAATGTCTCGGAGGCAACGGCGTGATGGAAGACTGCATCATGCCGCGGCTCTACCGCGAGGCGGTGATCAATCCGATCTGGGAAGGCTCGGGGAACGTCCAGGCGCTGGACCTGCTTCGGGTCATGGGGCGGACGCCGCGGGCCGTGGAAATCTGGTTCGAGGAGCTCGGGCGGAGCCGAGGCGGCCATGCCCTGCTCGATGCGGCGCTCGATCGCCTCGAGGCCATGCTGCGAGACCCGGCGGAGGTGGATTACCGGGCGCGTGCCCTGCTCGATCAGCTCGCCAGGACCTTCCAGGCGCACCTGCTGCTGCAGGCCGGGAACACCGCGGTCGCCGAAGCGTTCATCGTCTCCCGGCTCGGTGCGACCGGAGACCGCCATTACGGGACCCTCCCGCGCGGGATCGACGTGCAGGCCATTCTCGAGCGGGCCGATCCGCATGGTGGCGAATAAGGGGGGCGTATGCCTGGGATCCTCACGGGTCTGCGGATCGTCGAGGGCTCGGCCTTCGTCGCCATGCCGCTCGGCGGGATGACGCTGGCGCAGCTCGGCGCCGACGTCATCCGCTTCGATCCCATCGGCGGTGGTCTCGACTACACGCGCTGGCCCGTTACGCTCGATGGGCAGCACAGCCTCTTCTGGGCCGGATTCAACAAGGGGAAGCGCTCGATCGCGATCGATTTTCGCACCCCGCGGGGGCAGGAAATCGTGACCCGGCTCATCTGCGCACCTGGCGAGAACGCGGGGCTCTTCGTGACGAATTTCCCTGCCCGGGGGTGGCTCGACTACGCGACCCTGCGCCGGCATCGCGCGGACCTCATCATGGTCAACCTGGTCGGCCGCCGCGACGGTAGCTCGGAGCTCGATTACACGGTCAATCCCCAGGTCGGATTTCCGCTGGTGACCGGACCCACGACCTGGCCCCGGCCGGTCAACCATCTGCTGCCCGCCTGGGATTGCATTGCGGGCCAGATGGCCATGGTCGGCCTGCTCGCGGCCGAGCGACACCGACGACTCACCGGCGAAGGGCAGCTCGTGCGCATCGCGCTCAAGGACGTGGCCCTCGCCATGCTGGGACACCTCGGCAAGATCGCCGAGGTCATGATCAACGACGCCGATCGCCCGAAGGACGGGAACTACCTCTACGGGGCGTACGGCCGGGACTTTGGAACGCTCGATGGCAAGCGACTCATGGTCGTCGGGCTCACGCGTGCGCAGTGGACGAACCTCGTGCGCGCGACCGGCCTCGGCGAGGAGCTCGCGGCACTCGGCAGGCGACTGCATCTCGATCTCGACAACAAGGAGGGCGATCGCTTTCGCGCGCGTCGGGAGATCTCGCGCATCCTCGAACCGTGGTTCGCCACGCGCATGTTGTCGGAGATCCGCCGCATCTTCGAAGAGTACGGGGTGACCTGGGCGGAGTACCGCACCGTGCGCCAGGCTATCGAGAAGGATCCCGACTGCTCGACGGCGAATCCCATGTTCGCGATGGTCGAGCAGCCGGGTGTGGGAACCTACCTGATGCCCGGGTCGCCACTGGAGTTCAGTGCCGTGGACCGACTGCCTCCGGCCCGTGCGCCCAAGCTCGGCGAGCACACCGACGAGATCCTCGCCGAGGTGGTCGGGCTCAGCGAGGCCGAGATCGCTCGCTTGCACGACGACCGGATCGTCGCCAGCGCGGAATCCTCCGCATTCATCTCGCGCGTGGACTGAAGTCGCCGCAGGGCCACTGCCTGGAGCAGGTGGCGTCGGGCCGGCATTCTCCGCTTGCCGGAGTCTCGAGCAGATCAACCTTCTCGTTGCAGCGCGAGGACGCAACGTCGTCCTTGCGGCTTGACGGGGCTTTCCTGGCATCCGCCCCTGTGACCGTGCGGTCTGCGTCCAAGCCGACGACGAGGGCACGGTGAGCGCGTCTCGCGAGGATTCGCACGCTTCCCCCAGGCGAGCCGGTGCCAGTGGTCCTGCTACGGCGGCCGGTGGTGCGCTGGTCGTTCGCGCTGAACTACTGCATCTCGGTCTCGCCCTGGAGGCAATCGGGGAGGAGCGACGACTGGAGATCGAGCGGCAGCTTGCGTGCTACCGTGCGGAACCCCTGTGCGAGGAGGCCGCCGAGCCGACCCGAGCCCCATCCCCAGAGGCCGCAGGCCGCGAAAAACCATTGACAGATCGAGCGGACCCTCGATAGGCCCCGATCTCCGGAGCAGGGAGGACGCCACCATGACACGCAGCGCCTCGACGACCCTGGGAGGCCTGATGCTCGCCCTCGGGATGGCCGCGGCAGCGCAGGCTGCCACGACCTGTACGACCGTCGCCCGCCGTGGCGACCTCGACCCGGTCGGGGCGAGTCTGTCCAGTCGCTTCGACGAGCAGGTGGCGGTGAACGGCGCGGGCGACGTCGTATTCGTGGGGCGAGCCAAGGGGCAGCGGGCTGCGCTCTATCGGTACCCGAACAGCGGACCGGCGGGCATCGTGGCACGCAGCGGGGATCCGGCACCGGGCGGCAGCGCCTTCGGCCGCTTCCGCACCACGGCGGCCACGCGGCTCTCGCTGAACAGCTTCGGCGATGCGGCGTTCCTCGCCCGGATCGCCCTGCCAGGCGAGGCTATCGTCGTCGACGCCGGCGGCGTTTTGGAAAAGGCGGCGCAGACCACCGATCCTTCCCCAGCGGGGGGCTTCTTCGTTTCCTTCCCGGCGGTGTCTGCCCTGAACGATGCGCGGGAGATCGCGTTCGTCGGCATCAGCGACACGGGCCCGAGCGGCATCTTCCGGTACGACGCCGATACCGATGCCCTGGCAACCGTTGTCGACACGACCGACACCGACACCCTCGGACGACCGTTCTGCAGCTTTGAGGCGGTCGGCCTCTCGAACCTGGGGCTCGGATTCATCGCCACCGTTGGGAACCCGACCTGTCTCTCGCCCGTGCAAGGCGTCTTTGTCGAATCCGGCGGGCTGTTCCCGGCGCTGGCGCTCGTTGGCGATGCGAGCCCCATCGGCGGCGCCGTCTATGCCGCCTTTCTCGACGCGCCGGAGGTCGGTGCCTCGATCTCCTTCGACGCTAGCGTCAGTGGCACGACGTTCAGCGGTACGGGGATCTTCTCGACGGCCGGGCCGACGAAGGTGGTCGCGGCCGGCGATGCCGCCCCGGGCGTCGGGGGGGTCGTGCGGAAACTCGGCGGGTCCCATCGCCAGACCGCGGGTGGCGAGATCGTGACGCGGCTGTTCCTGCGCGGCACGACGCCGCACCATGGACTCTTCCGCTATGGGACGAGCGCCCAGGCGCTCCTCGTCACGAGCGATGCCCCGCCCAGCCCGCCCTTCGGCGCGCTCTCGCGATATCGCGCACTCGGGACGCCGGCGATCGACCCGGCGGGAAGCTTCTTCGCGTTCCGGGCGAAGATTCGGGACACGGTGGCCCCTGGCGCGAAGACCGCCGTGCTGCGCTGCACTCCCTGAGGTGCCGCCGTCCACACCCTCAGGCCGCGGCGACGCGATAGCCGAAGCGCGGAAAATGGACGACGACCGTGCCGACCGCGGGGTGGCTGCGGCGGATGGCGACCGCGCTCGCCGAGGACGCCAGGAGCGTGCCCTGCACGGGATCGAAGGCGTAGTCGTCCGGCGTCACGGTCACCGCTGCCCCCGGGCGCAGGCCGTTCGGCTCCTGCGGGTCGACCTCGCCGCTCGCGGCGGGCTCGGCGTCGCGTGCGACGCGCAGGGCATCTCCTGACGAGACCTCGTGACGGTTGCCCTGGCCCATCGCGGCCAGACGCTCCATCCAGCGCTCGATCCGGGGATGGTGCGCGAGCAGGCGCCGTCCCTCTTCGGCGAGTCGCAGGAACCACAGCGGGTGGTAACAGGCAGCGTCGGCGAGGCTGAAGGTCTGCCCGAGAACCCACGGCCGGCCGTCGGCAAGCTCGCTGTCCAGCATGGCGAGCAGGGCGCGGACCTGGTCGCGAGCGTGCGGGGCGTCCTGGCCGATCGCCGCGAAGTCGCGGCCGGGGATCATCTTCGAGCGGTCCTCGAGGAAGGCACGCGGCACGAGCGGTGCCAGCTCGGCGAAGACCACGGTCACGGCAGGCATGAAGAGCAGGCGATCGGCCCACAGGCTCCATGCCTGGACCGTGCCCGCGGTGCCGGGGGGCACGAGGCTCGGCTGCGGGTGCAGCTCGTCGATCACCTGCGCGATGAGCCGCGTGTCGCAGTAGAGGTCGGCCCCGATCTGGAGCACGGGAATCCGGCGATAGCCACCCGTGAGCGGGAGCAGGTCAGGCTTCGGCATCATGTTGGGTTGCTCGACCGCTCCCCAGGGAATGCCCTTGAACGCCAGCACGCGCCGGATCTTCTCGGCGAAGGGCGAGGTGTCATACTGGTGCAGGAGGATTCGGGGCATCGTCATGGCAACAGCCTCCTCAGCGCTCTCCGCCGGTCATGGGCACGAAGCGGACGTCGGCCACCCGGCGGACAGTGACGCGCCCCTCGCTGTCCTTGTGGTGCACCTCGAGCATCTGCCACCAGCGGCCGACCGGGATGACCAGCGACCCGCCAGGCGCCAGCTGCGCGAGCAGCGCTGGCGGGACATGGGGCGGGGCCGCCGTGACCAGGATGGCGTCGAAGGGCGCGGCGTCCGGCCAACCCTGCCAGCCGTCGCCCTGACGCGTGCGAATGCCATGGTACCCCAGTCGCCGGAGCGTGCTCTCTGCCGATCGGGCGAGGGCTTCGACGATCTCGATCGTCCAGACTTGCGCGCCCAGCTCGGCGAGGACTGCGGCCTGATAGCCCGAGCCGGTGCCCACCTCGAGGACGCGCTCGCCGGGCTGGATGTCGGCCAGCTCCGTCATCAGCGCGACGATGTAGGGCTGGCTGATGGTCTGCTCGTGCCCGATCGGGAGCGGCCCGTCATCGTAGGCGCGGTCCCGAAGCTCCGGGGGGACGAACTCGTGGCGCGGCAACCGGCGCATGGCGGCGAGCACCCGTTCGTTGCGGATGCCCGCCCCAGCCAGCTGCTCCCGGACCATGCGCTCGCGCAGGGCGGCGTAGCGCTCCTCGTCTGTGGCGGTCACCGACGGCTCCGCGGGAGATGCTCCGCTCGCGCTCGCCGACGGTGCGGCTGCGGTGGCCCCCGTCGCGACGACGGCGACGAGCAGCAGCGTGGCGACCTCACCGGCCCTCCCCGTCACCGAGTCGACTCGGCGGCCAGCGCCTCGAGCCGGGCCGCAGCTTCGCGGGCCTCGGGAGTGCCCGGGTAGTCCCGCACGATGCGTTCGTAGAGCACGCGGGCTCGGTCCGGAGCGTGCTGCACCTCTTCCAGGCGCGCCGTCTCGAGGAGCTGGCCCGGGCTGTCGCCGCAGCCGAGGAGCACGATCGCCAGCAGCGCGATGCGCAGCACGGGGATGCTCATGTCAGGCCGGACAGCGCTTTCATGCGCCGCAGGAGCGCCTCGTCCTTACGGCGCTCGGAGAGGATCTTCGCGATGTAGGCGCGTTTGAATCGGGCTCGCTCCTCGGGCGTGCGGACCACCTCGGCCACGTATTCCCATCCCTCGTCCTGCTCGAACGGCTCGATCTCCTGGTGCAGGCGGAAAAAATACTCGGCCAGGTCGGGGTTCACGCCGAGACGCTCGAATGCCGCGGCCAACGGGTGCCGGCCGGGGGCGACCTGCAGCAGGCCCTCGCCGGCCACGCCGCCCTGGCCGAGCCCCAGGGCGGCCTTGCCCATGCGGGCCTTGGTTGCGCTCGGCGGTCCGAGGTGGAAGGCAGCGACCGCCTCCTCGGGCGTGCCGTGCACGAGGAACCACGAGGTGACGTAGCGGCTCGCGATCGTCTCGGGAGGAGGGATCCAGCGGAAGAGATCCTCGCGGGTGATGCCGAGCGCCTGTTCGGCGAAGTCCGCCCAGATCTCCATGTGATTGCGGGTCAGATATCCGCCCGATTCGGTGGCGAAGGCCTGCGCGATGGCCCGGAACGCCCGCGGGGTGGTCTGACGGGAGAGCTGGCCGGCGATGTTGCGCGTGGCGTCGAGGTGGATGAAATCCCGCACCAGCTCCCGCATGGCTTCGACCGAGGCCTTGCCGGAGAGCAGGAGGCCGAACGCGGTTTCCGAGGGGCGCGGGAGCGCCAGGCAGAACTCGCCCAACTCGGCTTCCAGCTCGTCGTGGGTCTGGACGGTGCCGGCCTGCCAGCTGCGACCCGGGGGCGGCCAGACGAAATCCGCGAGGGGATAGGTCCCCGCGGCGATCTCGTTCCAGGCGCGCCGCATGTTCTGGTAGACGAGGAGCCAGTGGTGCAGCGTCGTGCGCACGAGCTGCTGCTGCGAGCCGTCTGTCGCGATCTCCCGCACCAGGGTCCACACGGGCTCGGTCACGAAGCCACGAAAATCCTCGTAGGCCCGCCAGTAGGCCACCGCCTCGTCGTCGAGGCCCCAGGCGCGCTTGAGATACTCGGCCATGCCGCGTTGACAGAGCCAGGGTCGCTCGTCGCGCGTCACCTCGAGCAGGGCCCCCTCGCTCCCGAGCGCGCTGACGACGAAGCCTTCTTCGAAGCTCGAGTGCTGGAAATGCAGCCTGCTGAATGTCGCCTGGAGCGTCTCGGGGCAGGCCCAGTGGGCCTCGAGCGCCTCCCGGGAGAGGCCGAACGCGGCGGCGAAGCGGAGGAAGAGCTCGGTGGCCGGACGGGTCACCTGATGGAAGCCGGTTTTCCGGTTCACCATCTGCGCGCAGGCGATGAAGAGGCCACGGCGCCGACAGCGGGCGACCGCCGCCGCGGTTCCCTGGGCATCGAGGCGGATCCACGTCCAGTATTCCTTGATCCAGCGCTGGACCGCCTCGCGCGACGCGGTTCCGGAACGCAGTGCGGCAGGGAGGCCGGGCGCGATCGGATGGGCCCGCACAAGCGCTTTGAGCTCCTCGACGAAGTCGTCGAGCGGCACGGGCGGGGTCGGGCGCTCGAAGGCGTACAGCTCGAGGTAGTCGCTCTGGTTGGGGTGCCTGGCAGGCGCGGAACCCTCGGGAAGCGCGACTCCCATGCGCCGGGCGGGTAGCAGAAGCCCGCGGCTCGGCGCAAGGCGGCAGGTCCTGCCGGTGGGCGATTCTTGCCGGCTGCCGGTCTCGGGAGCGCGGCCGCGATCGCCGTGGCACGGCTTGCTAGCGCCGGCTCGCATGGACCCGTCGGGCTCGACCAGCTCGTTCGTCTCGCAAGCGCGGCACGCCCTGGAAGAGGGGCGCCTCTCCGATGCGGGCGCTGCCATCGACGCGATGCTGCAGCGGGAGCCCGGCGACGCGACGGCGTGGCTCTTCCGCGGCGTCCTCGAGTTGCAGCGGAGCGATCCTGCGAGCGCCGCTGCGGCATTCGAGCGTGCCGAGCGGCTCGGCGCCGATCGCCGACGGAGCCGGCTCGGGGCGGGGATGGCTGCGCTCGAGCTCGGAGAGGCGGAGCGTGCCTGGACGATCTTCGATGCGGTCGCGCGGGAGCATGGCGATGATGCCGAGACGATGCACTGGCTCCTGTGCGCAGGGACCGCCCTCGGGCGGTGGGCCGAGCTCGCCGAGCGGCTCGAGGGATTCGTGACGCGCCATCCCGATGCCCATGCGATCCGTTTCGCGCTGGGGGCGGTGTGCCTTCGTCTCGGCGACGCGGATCGCGCACGTCGCCACCACGAGGTGCTGCGCGATCGGTGTCCCGGCTTCGACGGCCTCGAGGACCTGGGGCGCGCCCTCGCAGGCTGAAGGCCGCCCGGCCTCCTTGCCAGGGAGGCCGCCTGAACGATAGCAGGGGCGGCGATGAAGCTCGGCCTCATGCTCGGCTACTGGATGTTCGGGCCCATGGATCCGGTGCCGCTGGCGCAGGAAGCCGAGCGCCTGGGGTTCGACTCCGTGTGGACGGCGGAGGCGTATGGCTCGGACTGCTTCTCGCCGCTGTGCTGGATCGGCGCGCGAACGCAGCGGATCAAGCTCGGGACCGGCATCATGCAGATCTCGGCACGCACCCCCGCCTGCGTCGCCATGACCGCCATGACCATCGATCATCTCTCCGGCGGTCGGCTCATCCTCGGCATCGGCGTCTCGGGGCCCCAGGTGGTCGAAGGGTGGTACGGTCAGCCCTTTCCGAAGCCGCTCGGCCGGACGCGAGAGTTCATCACGCTCGTGCGCACGATGTGGCAGCGCGAGGGCCCGGTTACCTTCGCGGGCGAGCACTACCAGCTCCCGTTGCGTGGCGGGAGCGGCCTCGGCAAGCCGCTCAAGCTCATCACCAAGCCGCTGCGCGATCGGGTGCCGATCTATCTCGGGGCCGAGGGGCCGAAGAACATCGCCCTTGCCGTCGAGCTGTGCGACGGCTGGCTGCCGCTGTACTACTCGCCCTATCGTCCCGAGGTGTACGACGCAGCGCTCGCGGGGCGCCGCCCGGGGTTCGAGATCTGTCCGCCGGTCGTCGTGAACATCGCGGACGACTGGCGGGCCGCGCTCGCCCCCGTCAAGTACATGCTCGCCTTCTACATCGGAGGCATGGGGCACCGGACGCAGAACTTCCACGCGAATCTCGTGCGCCGCTTCGGTTTTGGCGAGGCCGTGGACCGGATTCAGGAGCTCTTCTGGGCGGGGCGGCGCGACGAGGCGGCAGCAGCGGTTCCCGACGAGTTCGCCGACGAGATCTCGCTGGTCGGACCGCCGGCGCGGATCACCGAACGGCTACGGGTGTGGGCAGACAGCCCCGTGACCACTCTGCTCGCGGCGACCACGGATCCTGCCGCGCTGCGCCTCCTGGCTGCGGCCTGGTCTTAGAACGGAGCGCGTCACCGTGACGGCGCTCTGCCGTCCGTCGTGTCGGGGTGACCCGCGGGTCATCCCGACACGCCCCGGTGCTGCACGAGCAGCGACGGACGCGTTGGCGGGAGCGCACCGTGCCATGGGTCATTGCGACCCGAACGGCCGTGCGCCCAAGCTAGCTATCCCGGCCCTCGTTCGCGGCACGGGCCGTGCAACCGCTGGAGTGCAAGTCCGCCGGCGGCGGGCCAGCAGGGCCGCGGCGGGCGATGCCAGCGGCGAAGGAGGAGCACGATGCCCAGAGAAGACCGACCGCTCGTACAGCTTGCCACGCGCATTTCCGCCGACCTGCGGCGGCGCGCGAAGCTGGCGGCGATTGCCAACGACATGACCTTGCAGGATTTCGTCGTCGAGGCGCTCGAGGAGCACCTGGCCGCGGCGCGGGCCGCAGCGGAGCCTGCGGCAAGCGGCGGCGATCATCGTCGCGCGGCCGACGACGGAGGCTGCTGGGCGGTCCCGCCGGCGCTCGTGATGACCGCGGGCTGAACGCGAGCGGGGAAGGCGATGCATCCGAGACTACCGTTCCCGGGGCCGCGCGTCGACGAGTCCGATGGCGACGGGGACATCGTCCAGGCCGCTCTCAGCGTCCAGCCGCCGGTCGGGGCCGTCGCGGAGCGGCGACTGATCGCCGCGGTGCTCCTCGATGCCATCGAAATCTACCTCCGCAACGTGGAGGCGCAGACCTCCGAAGGGCGCCGCGAGCTGGCGGAGGTCCGGCGCTGGATCCGGAGCGAGGATACGCGCTGGCCCTTCTCGTTCCGCCGGGTTTGCGAGGCGCTCGGGCTCGAGCCGGAGCGCGTCCGTGCGGCGCTGCGCACCCGGCGCGATCAGCGCCTCGGGCGAGGAGCGACGAGCCACGGGCCGACGAGGCGAGCGCGGCGAAGCTCGGTAGACAGCGACGGGGGGCCTCCCGTAAGCTTCGTCGTGGCGTGCTGATTCGAGACTGGCCGTGGCCGGGGAGTGCCAGTGGTGATGCCGTCATCGCGAGCGCGACGCGATGAGGCTCGCCAGGAAGCTCGCGCTGGCGCTGGTGATCGGCGTCGTGCTCGTCATGAGCGCGTATCATTTTTGGGAGCTGCAGCACGAGGTCATCCTGTTCGCGGCAGACATCGGGACCGAACCGAAGCCCGGTGGGCGCTTTGCCCTGGCGACCCTCCGGTCGGTGTGGGCCAACGAGGGCGAGGAGCGCGCCCGGATGCTCGCCGAGGAGGTCGCCCGGACGATTGACGAGGTGAGCATCCGCTGGCTGCCGCTCGACAGCCCGGAGATCCAGGCGCTCTCCGAGGAAGCGCGGCTCCGCATCGACAGCGGGGAGATGTACCGTGTGGTGCAGCGCGATCGGGGCCTGGCCATGCGTATCGGCTACGCCAAGCTCGCCCCGGATGCGCCGGTCGTGCTCGAGGTGCGTACCCGGCTCGACCGCGAGCTGCGCTTCGTCACGCTCTCGCGGCTCGGCCGCCTGGCGGCGGGCGTCGCGGTGGCGCTCGTCTGCAGCCTGATCGCGGTGCTGATCGGTTTTCGCCTGGTCGGGCGTCCGGTCGCCCGACTGCTCGAGCGCGCACACCGGATCGGCGAGGGCGACTACTCGACGCGGCTCAATCTGCGCCAGCGAGACGAGATCGGGGACCTGGCTCGCGAGATCGACGCGATGTGCGACCGACTCGAGGAGGCGCGCCGCCGTGTCGCCGAGGAGGAGCAGGCGCGGGCGCTGGCGCTCGAGCAACTCCGCCATACGGACCGGCTGGCCACGATCGGCCAGCTCGCCGCCGGGGTCGCGCACGAGCTGGGGACCCCGCTCGCGGTCGTCAGCGCCCGCGCGGAGCTTCTCGCGAGTGGCGAGCTGGCGGCACCGGATGCGATCGAGAACGGCCGAGTGATCGGCGAGCAGACGGCGCGCATGACCGCGATCATCCGCCAGCTCCTGGATTTCTCCCGCCGGCGCAATGCCCAGATGGTCACGACCGATCTCCGCCCGCTCGTCCAGCGGACCGTCGACCTGCTCGGCGCCACGGCGCGGCGCCACCAGGTGCGCACGGAAGTGCTGATGGGCATGGAGCCCCTGGTTGCGCGCATCGACCAGGCGCAGGTCCAGCAGGCGGTGACCAACGTGATCGTGAACGGGATCCAGGCCATGCCGAAGGGGGGAACGCTCACGGTGCGCCTCGGGGCGCGGAACGCGGCGCCGCCCGCCGGCCAGGCGGGGCGTCCCGGCCTGCATGCGTGCATCGAGGTCCAGGACGAGGGGGCCGGGATGACGGCCGATCAGCTGACGCGCATCTTCGAGCCCTTCTTCACGACCAAGGCCGTGGGCGAGGGCACTGGCCTCGGACTCTCGGTGGCGTACGGCATCGTCACCGAGCACGAGGGGTGGTTCGAGGTCGAGAGCACGCCCGGGCAGGGGACGGTGATGCGGATCTTCCTGCCGCTGGCGACCGCGACGGCCGAGGCGGTGGCCTCGTGACGACGGGCGGCCGAGTCCTCGTCGTCGACGACGAGCGCAGTTTTTGCGAGACGCTGGCGCTGGTGCTCGGACGGCGGGGCTTCACCGTCGAGTGGACCACCGATCCCGCCGACGCGCTCGAGCGGACGCACGACGCCGACCTCGACGTCGTGCTCACCGATCTCGACATGCGGAACATGAACGGCCTCGAGCTCTGTGAACGGGTCGTGGCGCGACGTCCGGAGGTCCCGGTGGTCGTGATCACGGCCTTCGGGAGTCTCGACACGGCCATCGGTGCGATCCGTGCCGGGGCGTACGATTTTCTCACCAAGCCAATCGAGACCGAGGCGCTCGTCGTGGCGCTCGAGCGCGCGGTCCGCCACCGACGGCTCCAGGCCGAGGTGCGACGTCTGCGTGCGGCGGTCGAGGCCTCGACCCGCTTCGGGAATCTCCTCGGCGCCAGCACGGCCATGCGCGCGGTCTACGACGTCCTCGAGCGCGTCGCGGATTCCGACAGCACGGTGCTGGTCACCGGGGAATCGGGCACCGGCAAGGAGATGGTCGCGCGCGCGCTGCACGAGCGCGGCCGGCGGCGGCAGGGCCCCTTCGTCGCCGTGAACTGCTCGGCGATGCCGGAGACGCTGCTCGAGAGCGAGCTCTTCGGGCATGTCCGCGGCGCGTTCACGGATGCGCGGGCGCCGCGGACGGGCCTCTTTCTCCAGGCCAACGGCGGGACGCTGCTCCTCGACGAAATCGGCGATATGCCGCTCAGCCTGCAGCCGAAGCTGCTCCGGGCGCTGCAGGAGCGCCTCGTCCGACCGCTGGGCGCCGATCGCGAAATCCCCTTCGACGCGCGCATCGTGGCCACGACGAACCGGCACCTGCGCGCGCTGATCGAGGAGCAGCGATTTCGCGAGGACCTGTACTTCCGGGTCAATGTCATTCACATCGAGATGCCACCCCTGCGCGCGCGCGGCGGCGATGTCCTGCTGCTGGCCCAGCACTTCATCGACGTGCACGCCGCCCGCGCGGGCAAGACCGTGCACGGCCTCGCCCCGGCGGCAGCCGAGCGCCTCTTGGCGTACAGCTGGCCGGGGAACGTGCGCGAGCTGCAGAACTGTATCGAGCGGGCGGTCGCCCTGACCCGGACCGAACGGATCCTCGTGGACGATCTCCCGGAAACCGTGCGCCAGTATCGGCGCTCGCACGTGCTCGTCGCGAGCGACGACCCTTCCGAGCTGGTGACGCTGGCGGAAGTCGAGCGCCGCTACGTGCTGCGCGTGCTCGAGGCGGTCGGCGGCAACAAGTCGAAGGCCGCCGAGACGCTCGGCATCGGCCGCAAGACGCTCTACCGCAAGCTCGAGGAATGGGGAGAGAGCGCCGGCGGCGAGGGGGCCTGAGGGATGCACGAAGGGCTTGCCGGTGTGGCGCAGCGGGTGCGGAACTGGGGGCGCTGGGGCCCGGACGACGAGCTGGGGACCGTGAACTTCGTCACCCCCGCCGTGGTCCAGGCGGCGGCGGCCTGCGTGCGCTCGGGACGGGTGTTCAGTCTCTCCCTGCCGCTCGGCGCCGAGGGGCCGCAGATCGGGCAGGGCGGGCGGGTGAACCCCGTGCACCTGATGACGGCGCTCGGCCAGCCGATGACCGCCGAGCCGGATGGCATTCGCTACGCCGACGATTTCATCATGATGCCGCTCCAGTGCGCCACGCAGTGGGACGCGCTGGCGCACGTCCACGCGGGCGGGCAGCTCTACAACGGCTATTCCGCAGCGACCATCACGCCCGCAGGCGCCGCGCGCAACGGCATCGACAAGCTGGCTCGCCGCGGTCTCGTCTCCCGCGGCGTCCTGCTCGATGTGGCGCGGGTCCGCGGCGTGGCTCGGCTCGATCCGGGCTATGTCATCGCGCCTACGGATCTCGAGCGCGCCGAGCGCGCCCAGGGGGTGGAGGTGCGCAGCGGCGACGTGCTGCTGGTCCGCACCGGCCACCTCCAGGTCTACACGCTGGAGGGCGACGCCCGGAGCTACATGAAGGCCATGCCCGGGCTGGGGCTGGCCTGCGTGGAGTGGCTGCACGACCGCCAGGTCGCGGCGGTGGCGAGCGACACGAACATGGTCGAGGTGTGGCCGCTCGAGGATCCGGCGGTGATGCTGCCGGTGCACCTGCTGTGTCTGCGTGAGATGGGGATGCCGCTCGGGGAGATGTTCGATCTCGAGGCGCTCGCGGAGGACTGTGCGGCCGACGGGCAGTGGACCTTCCTCTTCACGGCACCGCCCTTGCGCGTGACCGGCGGCGTGGGCTCGCCGATCAATCCCCTCGCCGTGAAGTGACGGCGCGCCACCGGCTCAGTCGAAGGGGTTTGCCAGGTTGAACTGCTGCCCCAGGCGGGCGTAGTCCACGCCCGGTACGCGCTCGCATTCCTGGGGGAAGAGCTGGCGCTTGCGCGCATAGTACTCGGCGCGGTGATCGCCCTCGGAGCGCCGGTTGTAGGTCACGTAGTAGGAGCGTCGCGGCCCACCGCTCCGATTCGGCCCGGAGCGGTGCGGGACGAACGAGTCGAAGAGGATCACGTCGCCCGGTGACGCCAGCACGGGATCGTAGGTGTACGAGGCGTCGATCTCCGGAGGCAGCGCGCCCCCGGGATGCGGCAGGAGGCGGGTCGTCGCCGCCTCGCGCGCCATCTCGAGACAGCCGTTCTCCGGCGTGAACGGGTCGACGGGCACCATCACCGTCACGAAGAAATCGAGCCCGAAGTCGACGTACGCGGGGCCATCCTGATGGGGAGCGAAGCCCTGACCGCCCGCCGCCTTGAGATTGATCTTGTCCTTGAAGACCACGGCAGGCTCCCCGAGGAGCTCTTCGAGCAGCGCAGGGATGCGTCCGCTCTCGAACAGGGCCTGCAGGCCGGTGTGATAGGGAAGAAAGTTTTCGATGCGCGCGAGGAGCCGTCCTCCCTGCGCGCGCTCGTAGTAGCGCATCCACTTGCCCGGGGTGTCCGGCCACTCCATGATTTCGCCGGTCCACGACTGCACCGCGGCCGTCTCGTCCGCCGAGAGGAAGCCGGGCAGCCACAGATATCCGTTGCGCGTCCAGAACGTACGCTGCTGTGCGTCGAGCATGAGCCGCCTTTAGCAGCGGTCGCGCTGCGAGGCCAGCCAGGGCTTCGCCCCTCGGGCGCTCACTCGATGGCGGTGAGCTGGATGTGCAAGGTACCGCGCCGTCCGGACAGCTCGAGATACACGGGCAGCGGTAACAGGTGCGCGCGTGGCGAGGCGATCCAGAACTCGAGCGTTGCCGGGGTCTCCTGGCCGCGGGCGTCGGCGTCCCATGCGCCAGCGCGGGGCTCGATCAGCGCGCGACATCGTTGGGCCGGGCCGGTGTAGAGGGCGCCCCGCGTGCGTGGCACCTCGCTCGACCCTCGGTCTTCGAGCCGCAGATCGTAGCGCCGGCGGCCGTCGAAGACGGGAATGCGCCCCGCACAGGCCTGTTCCATGGCCGCGAGGCTCGCGGTCAGCGGATCGACGGTGGCCCGCCGGGCCGCCGTGGAGACGAGGGCATGCGGGTCGTCGTCCAGGGGAGGCTCGACGCGCGCCTCGACGCTGCCGTCGCCCGCGTAGCGGAGCTCCACGGTCCGTCGTTGACTGCGGTAGCGTCCCTCGCTCGTGTGCCAGGAGGGCCGCAGCGGGCTTCGGGTGCCTTCCGTCGTCGATTCGGCCGTCCAGGGGAACAGCACGCCGACGAGGCCCTCGGTGCGCAGGCGGGTCTGGGTGCGGTAGCGTTCGGGCCCGAGATCGACCGTCGTCTGCAGGGACAGGATGCGCAGCGGGCCGAAGCGCACGTCGTAGTGCAGGGTAAAAGGCTGCGCGTGCAGCGCGGCGACGAGGCCCTCGATGCTGAGCAGCAACCCGGCGAGGCGCAGGGGTCCGGCGATGCCCACTGCGGGCGGGCGTAGCCGGGGAGCGTCTCGGGCGCAAGGCATTTGCCGTGCCATCTCCCGGCTCTCGTTTTTCGGTTGTCGGCAGGGCTGCGCTCTTCGTAGGATCCTGCCATGGGGCGTCGTGCGCTGGTCCTCGTTGTCGGGATGCTGGTTTCGGTCGGGCCGGTCGCTGCCGAGCCCGTCCGCATCTTTGCCGTCGGTCACAAGCAACGGCTCGACGATGCGCTGAGCTACCAGGCGTACCGGGACAAGATGGCGGCACTCATGGACGCCACGCACCCGGCTCGAGCGCTCCGAGTCCAGGCGGGTGTGGACGATGTGGCGAGTCACCTGTGGCCCGCCGATCCGCTGGCGCCTGCGCGAGCGCTTGTGGTCTTCCCGGAGGATGTCGGCCTCGTCGCCGCGTTCATCGGGAGCCGCGGCGCGGCGGCCCGGAGCGAGACGAGCAGCACGCTGGCCATCCTCGCGCTCTTTACCAGCTATGCCCCGGTGGTTGCACACTACCAAGCCATGTATCCTGGCCAGCCGCTCGTGCGCTACCTCGGCATGGCGCTCACGGATACCCTCTATCGCAGCTTTTACGAGACCTTCCGCGATCTCGCCGTCCAGCACGGGGTGTGGATCGCCGCCTGCGCCAATCTCCCGCCCGCCCGGCGCGTGGAGGAGACCGACAACCCGGCGCTCGTGGCGCTGCTCCGCGATCCCGACGAGCCGGGGCGCGCCTACGCGTACGAGGCGGCCTCGCCGCTGGTCTTCAACTCGACCTACGTCTTTGGCCCGGATGGTTCGGTGCTCGTGCCCGACGGGAACGGCGGCGTGCTGCACAGCCCCGCGGAGACGGGCGGCGTGATCCGCGGGAGCGCCAACAAGCCATACCTGACGCCCATCGAGCAGCCGCCGCCGGGATCGCCGGTCAGCCTGGCGCTCGCGTTCGGGCCAGTGCGTGACGTGGAAGTGCTGCCCACCCCCGTCGGTCGGCTCGGGATCGTGATTTCGAAGGACGCCTGGATGCCCGACGTCAACGACCGCCTGGCCGCCAAGGGGGCCAACGTCATCGTCCAACCCGAGGCCTTCGACGGCTGGGGATTCGCCGAAGCTCCCTGGAACCCGGATATCTTCATGGAGGGAGGCTTCGCGAATCTGCAGAAACACCCGGCTTGGCTTGTCAACGTGAACGCGAGCATGACGGGCAATTTGTTCGAGATCACCTTCGACGGCCAGACGGCCCTGATCGGGCGGCGCCAGAAGACCGCGCCGGGGCCGCTCTCGGAACAGAACGCCTGGATCGGTCAGAATGCCGAGACGGCCTTCCTCGCGCTGGCGCCGTGGATCGTGCCCGACCCTGGCATTGCCAATCCCAGCCTCTCCCTCGCCGCTCGTCGGACCACGCTCGCCGCCGCTGGCGCGCCTCTGCTTCCGGGGTCGGGCGTGCCGTGTCCGGGACCGCTCGAAGTGGGGTCCTGCGAGAACGGGTACCGCGAGGCGGTGATCTTCGCCGACGTTGACGTGCCCGACGGCGAGCCCGTTGCGCCCGTGGATCCCGTGCGCGCGACGCCGCCAGCTTTCGGCCCGGCCGTGCGGATCAGCGCCCCAGAGACGACGCCGGTCGAGCAGCGAGCCCCGCGGCTGGTCGCGCGAGGGCGGATCGCCGCGCTCGTCTGGCACGAGACCATGCCGAGCGGTCTGCCGAACGTGTTCATGGCGATCAGTCGGGATGGCGGGGCGACCTTCGGCGCCCCGCAGCGGGTCAGCGACAACGCCCCGGGGGCCGTAGCCGAGCTGTATCCCGCGGCGGCTATCGGGGGCAGCCGGATCGCCATCGCCTGGCAGGAGCTCGCCAGTGGCTGGAACGACGACAGCGGCCGCATCCGCCTGGCGCAGTTCGACCTGCGCGGCAGCAAGCGCGGCCCCGACGTTCGCGTCGACGACCGCGACGGCCGCGGGGCGTGGCTGCCTGCGGTCAGCTTTGTGCGGCGCGAGCTGGTCGTTGCCTGGGTCGACGAGCGTGACCTTGGGCCGGAGGGGCAGCCCCTCGAGCACGTCTACGCGGCCCGATCGACGGGGCGAGGGACGACGTTCCTGCCCGCCGTCCGCGTGGACGGGGGCGCGGCCGTGCCGCTGGCGGTGAACCTCGAGAACAAGTGGGCACCGGCGGTCGCTGCGTCGGGCGCGCGGGTGCACGTGGCCTGGGCCGATTTCCGCAACTACAACTGGGATATCTTCTACGCTCGCAGCCTGGACGGCGGGGTGACCTTCGGCCCCGATCGGCGGCTCGACGACTTCCCGGGCTTCGAGCGCATCAACGAACGCCCGGCGCTGGCGCTCACGCGGCAGGGCGCGGTGCATGTCGCGTGGACCGACCTCCGTGCCCGCGAACCCGATACGAATATCTTCGCCGTGCGGAGCAGCGACGGCGGCGGCACGTTCTCGCCGCCCGCGCGCATCGATGATGGCGCAAGCGGCTTCGATCCGAACAGCGATCGCCCGAGCCATCAGTGGGCCCCTGCCCTGGCCGCGGACCGGACCCGGGTGTTCGCGGCGTGGCAGGACGACCGCGAGGGGAACAACGATATCCGCTTCGCCTGGAGCGCGGATCGCGGTCTGAGCTGGTCGCCCTCGGAGCGCGTCGACGATACGGGAACGGGGGTCTCGAGCCAGACCCGACCGACGCTCGCCATCGCGCGTCAGGCGGGGCAGCGCTACTGTCTCGTCGCCTGGGAGGACGATCGCGACGGCTCGAGCGACATCTACCTCTCGCGCCGTCTCTGCGACGGGTAGGGCCGGAGCATACGAGCTTCGGCTGCCTCGCGACAGAACGCCCGCTCGACCAGCTTCGTGAGCCGCTGCACGAGCTCCTCGCGCGCAGCGCGCATGCCGCTCGCCACCCATTCCGCGAGCAGCACCTGATCGATTACCGTGAAGATCTTCGCCAGGAATGCAGGATCCTCGGGCGCGAACTCCCCTGTCGCGATACCCCGCCGGAAGATCTCGGCCTGCAGGGCATGGATTTCCTGCCAGTACCCCATGCTCTGATCCCCGGCCAGCGCCGGACCCAGCGCCCAGGAGGCTCCGGAACGGAGGTGCATGCGCAGGAACGCGGGGTGACTGACGAAGTAGCCCACGTACACCTCGATCAGCGCCCGCAGCCCCTCCCGGGGCGAGACCTCGCGTTGCGCCACGTCCCGGGCGAGCCCGAGCAGCTCCTGGCCGCGGGCTTCGAGCAGGGCGGCGTAGAGCTCGCGTTTTCCCGGAAAGAGCCCGTAGATCACGCCCATCGACAGCCCCGCTCGCACCGAGATGTCCTGGACGCGCGCGGCATCGAATCCGTGCTCGGCGAACACGGCCTCGGCCGCCTCGAGCACATGGTGGCGATAGACTTCGTGGCGGGCCGCCCGGGCCTCGTCGCGGGGCCGACGCGAACGCACGCGACGGAGTTAGCACTCGTATTTTCGATTGACAAGTCGGAATTACGAATGGTAGTTCGCACGATCAGACGGGACCAGGCTGCCGGTCCCCGGGAAGGGAGGGCCGATGGAGTTCGGGATCTTCTCGCAGATGCACGTGCCGCCGTGGGACGATGAGCACTCGCGCTTCCTGCGCGAGCTCGAGGTGTCGGAGCTCTGCGATGCGGTAGGGTTCAAGTACGACTGGGCGCCCGAGCATCACTTCCTCGAGCATTACAGCCACCAGCCGGCCCCCGAAGTCTACCTGTCCTGGGTCGCGGCGCGCACCAAACGCATTCACATCGGCACGGCGATCACCAACATCACCGCGCCGGTCAATCACCCAGCGCGTGTCGCCGAACGGATCGCGACGATGGACCATCTCTCGGAAGGTCGCGTCGAGTTCGGCACGGGCCGGGGCTCGTCCACGGCGGAGTGGGCCGGCTTCGACATTCCCTCGGCGGCCGAGACCAAACCCATGTGGCGCGAGTCGCTCGAGCAGATCCCGCGCATGTGGCGCGACGAGCCGTACGAGTACGTGGGCAAGTACTTCCGCATGCCGCGTCGGAACGTACTGCCCAAGCCGTTCTCCAAACCCCATCCGCCGCTATGGCTCGCGTGCTCGAGCCCCAAAACCTTCGCGGAGGCGGGCGAGCTGGGCCTGGGGTGTCTGTGCTTCACCTTCGGCCGGCCCGAGGAGATCGCGCAGTACGTTCGCGATTACAAGGACGGGATCAAGCGCTGCGTCCGGCCCGTGGGCGACTACATCAACGACAACATCGCCGTGACCACGAACATGTTCTGCCTGCCCGACGGTGACCGCGCCCGGTATCTCTACGCCAATGCGCGGGTCGGGGCGTTCACGAGCTACTTCTTCCAGTGGCTCGATTCGATCCCGCGCCCGAAGGGCCTGCCTCCGACGGGGCCGGTACAGGTGCCCGATCCGACCCCGGAGGATCTCAAGGCGGGCCTCGCCACCGGCGGTCGCCAGATCGGCGCGCCAGAGGAGATTGCGCGCGTCATCCAGATGTACGCCGACATCGGGGTCGACCAGCTCATCTACGCGCCCCTCACCCTCACGCTCGACCAGCGCTACGTCCTCGAATCGATCGAGACCTTCGGCAAGCACGTCCTGCCGCGCTTCGATACCGATCCCGTCCACTCGACGACCCGTCAACGCGAAGCGGCGCTGGCGGTGCAGGCGGCCTGAGCGGCTGGGGGCTCGAGGGCTCGCGCCAGGCGATGCGCGCTACGACCTGCGATCGGGTCTTGATCGGTGGGGCCTGGGTGCCGGCCGAGCATGGCACCTACCCCGTGATCGATCCGGCGACCGAAGCCATCGTGGGCCACGCCCCCGAGGCCTCCGTGGCGCAAGTGGCGGCTGCGACCCGGGCAGCCCGCGAGGCCTTCGAGTACGGCCCCTGGCCGCGGCTCTCGGCCGGGGAGCGCGGCGCGCTGCTGGCGCGCGCGGCCGACGCGTTCCGCGCAGCGATGGCCGATCTCGTCGAGCTCACGATTGCCGAGACCGGCGCCGTCCGGGCCGTGGCGGAGTCGCAGCAACTCGGGCCAGTGCCGGAGCGGTTCGCACGGTACGCCGCACTCGCGGCGCGCTTGGGCGATACGGCCCTGCCGCCGCGCGAGCTGCCCGGCGGCAAGGTGCAGGCCACCCTCGTCACGCGCGATCCGCTTGGCGTCGTAGCGTGCC
>Ga0308411_10000568_pt1 | contig 24633 bp, 21 predicted proteins | sample HotsprottomLayer_2_FD_203530 | JGI IMG/M metagenome (GOLD analysis project Ga0308411, IMG submission 203530) | Hot spring phototrophic mat microbial communities from Octopus Spring, Yellowstone National Park, Wyoming, United States -... | ecosystem: Environmental > Aquatic > Thermal springs >... | reverse complement strand
CGCAAGTCCCGGGCAACAGCGCCGACGCCCACAGCCACTGCCCTCACCGGATGGGGGTGAGCTCCGGTCCCTGAAGCCGGCCGCCGGGGGTGAGCAGGCGGGAGGAGGCCTCCTAACTTAAAGAAAATAAAAGAGGCAACCAAAACCAGCAACCAGCCCAAAAAGGAGTCAGAAAGCAGCAAAAACAGCCCAGAAGAACCAACCAATCAGCAAAGACCACCAAGAATCCCCACCAGTCCACTGAGCTGCCACTCCAAGCACGCCCCAGCTCTGCCCGCCTCTGCCGGAGACTGCCAACCTGCACTCCCGCCCTACGCCCACTCTGCCCTCAATCCCGCAAGTCTCTTTTCTGAGCTAGGTATTCGGATGTGGGGCCGGCCTCCAGGCCTGCGGCCAACATTCCTGCCGGCCTGGGCCCGCTTCCCCCGCCGCCGCTACCCCACGATCTTGGCTGGACACAGGCCCGAATAAAACGGACACTCCACACACGCCGCCGATGCCCGCATCTCGAATTCCAAGCTGGACTGCGCCTGCCGGAAGCGCCGCATCGTCTCCAAAGCCTCCTCGAGATCCTTCGCTACGAGCGGCACGGACACAACCTCCCCCGTCCGCAGCAGGTAGATCAAGGCCTGGTCTGGCCTTCGCCCGGTAAGCCGCTCCAAGGCCAGCGCGTAGAGCCGCAGTTGCACCCCGTACCGCGCCGCATAATCGTCCGCCTCGCTAGTCTTGTAGTCGATCAGAATGAGTTCCCCGCCCTCTTCGAACCAGAGATCGATCTGGCCGTGGAGCACCACGTCTTCGACGGACATCAGGAAACTGAACTCACGTTCGAGGCGCGAGGCGCGGGCGGCCCGCAGACCAAGAGGACTTTCCTGAAAGCGGCGCACCATCCGGAGCGCTTCCTCCGGCGGTGAGTCCACACGCTTCCCCGCCAGAAGATCATGTACCAGAGTCCCGAACTCCGCCGCGTCCAATCCTTCCCGGTCCTCCCAGGCTGGGGGGACATCAACTGAGGTCTGAGGCGCCGGGCGCCCCAGCCGGTCCCAGCCCAAGTAGCGCCCCAAGTAGTAACGGCGCGGGCACTGAGCGAAGATCTGCACGGAGGTGACCGCGGCGCTCGTCTCGTGCTGCTCCGCCACAACCGGCCGCTCCACAACGAGCGCCTCCGGCTCCAAGGCCGCCGCAACCGCGGGCAGTTCCGCCGGGCTGGGGATCTGATCCGTCCGCAGCAGGCGCACCGGAACTCCATCCAAGACCTCCTCAAGGATGATCGCGGCGTTCTCGGGCGGGCTTTGGATGTCCAATCCCAACTTTTCTCGAAGCAGCTTAAACCCCAAGCCGCCGGGCTTGTCCGTCCGCGCAAAGCTCAGCACCAAGTGTTCCTCGGCCCGGGTCATCGCCACGTAAAACAGCCGGTGTTCCTCATCCTCTTCCCTCCCTTTCCGCTGCTCCGCGGCCTCACGATAGGCGAGATCCTTCACTCCCTCCGCCGTCTCCGGATCCCGCCACGAGATCCCCAGTCCTGCCGTCTCCGACAACCGGATGACCGGCTCGTTCCCGCCCGTTGTGCGGTTCAACGCCGCCAGAAACACCACTGGAAACTCGAGCCCCTTGGCCTTGTGAATGGTCATCACCCGCACCGCATCCGAGCTGTCGTCCGGCGGGGCCTCCGCTTCACCGGTGGTTTCCCGCAGGTAATCCAGCCTGGCAACCACCTCCTCCAACGGCGCCGGCTCCGCCGCGTGCCACTCTCGCAACCGCGCCAACAGTTTGACGATGTTGGCCCGCTGGCGGCCGGACAAGCCCGTCTCGTAGTCCGTTGCGTCGATGGCCTCGATCAGCAGCCGCTCGGGGCTCACTTCGTCCCGCTGCCGCCACAGCCTCTGCATCAGGCCCGCAAACCGCTTCAACCGCTCCCGTTCTTCCCCCTCCGGCAGCAGATCCGCACCCCCGCCCGCCTCGTACAAGACGGGTGACAGCCTTCCCTGCCCTGCCTTGATGCGCAGAAGCGATTCATCGCTCAACCCGCACAGCGGCGAGCGCAACACGCCCGCCAGCGCAATCTCATCTCCTGTTTCCGCAATGCACTTCAGCAACAGGACCAGGTCCCGGACCTCCCGGGTCTCATAGAAAGTTCGTCCTCCCTCGGTCAGATAAGGAACCCCGGAGCGCTGGAACGCCTTCTGGATCGGAGGCAACACGTTGACGGTCCGCACCAGCACGGCGATGTCGCGGAAACGCAGCGGCCGCGGCGGAGCGTCCTTGGGGTGAATCGTGAGCGAGCCCACCAACTCGCCTATGCGCCGGGCGATCCAGGCGGCTTCCACCTCCTCGGGGCGCGCGCCGCTGTTGCCGAACGCGGCGATCACTTCGATGGAAGGGACCTCCTTGGCCGGATACTCCCGCTTGGCCTTCAGCTCCCGGCTTCGAATGCCCGGCTTGTTCTCGGTCAGAAACTCCGCGAAGCGCAGGATCTCGGCCCGGCTCCGGAAGTTCTCATCGAGCTCGTCGATGATGCGTCCTTCGCCCTGGAGTCCGCGCTGGAAACGCTCGAAGACCTCCGGCTCCGCGTGCCGGAAGCCGTAGATGGATTGGTTGATGTCGCCCACGGCGAAGAACCGCTGCGGCTGTCGCAGCAGGTTCACCAGGCGCCACTGGAGCGGGTTGGTGTCCTGCAACTCGTCCATCAGGATGTGGTCGAAACCGGCGCGTATGGAAGCGGCCGCCCTCCCCCCGCGCTCCAGCAGTTCAATCGCCCGCTCCTCCAGATCCGCGAAATCCAAAACGGACCGCTCGCTCTTGCGCCGCCGGTACCGCGCGTCCGTGCGTTCCAAGGCTTCGAGCACCAGCGCCTTGAGCGGCGCGTAGAATTCGCCGGCGAGGGTGGAAGCCAGGAGCGGTTTTGTCTTATCGCGTAGGTTCTTCAAATCCGGGCTGAGGACCCTCGAAGGCAGCTCCTCCGGATACCGGCTAAGCAATTGGAAATGTTTTAGCGAAACCGGCGCCCCCGCTAACGCCTTGGCTTCCGCAACCCACGCGCGGAGCTGTTCAATCGCCTGCCTCTGAAGCGGTGTAAGCTTGGCTGGAGCGCCCGCCAAAGTGCTGTTCAGTTCATCCAAGAACTGCGCTAGCGAAAGACCCCCCGTGGCTGCCTGGCCGGCCCTCGCGCGCAAATCGGCCACGCTCAACCCCGCGGCGCGCGCCGCATCGTAGAGCTCGCACAGAGCCTGCGCCAGATCGGGACGCCCGGCGCCCTCCCTGGCCGAAACATGGAGCGCCTCCAACAAGCTCCGGAACTCCGCCGGCCGCGCCTGGTACAAGCTCTCTAGAGCTTCGTGGGCCGCCTCCTCGAGCGCCCGGCGGCTCTCGGTTTCATCCAGCACCGTAAACTCCGGGTCCACGCCCGCCTCAATGGCATAATCCCGCAGCAGCCTTGTACAGAAGCCGTGGACCGTGGAGACGTAAGCGCGCTCCACCTGGCGCCGCAACTCCGGCTCGCCGGGGAATCGCCCCGCCAGCCTCGTCTTGATCTGAGTGGCGGCCTTCTCGGTGAACGTGATCGCCAGAATCCGCAGCGGCGAAACCTTCTGTTCCGAGACCAACCAGGCGAACCGCTCCACCAGCACGGCAGTCTTGCCGGAGCCGGGTCCGGCCACCACGCAGACGTCCTGGCCCATGCGCTCGAGAGCCGCCTTCTGCTTGGGCGTAAACTTCATTCGCTGGATTCCCCTCCGGCAACCGCAACCTGAACCGCGGACTCCACGCGGCAGATGTCGCAATAGGCGCAGGTTTCGCAACGCTCCGGATCCGCCGGCTTCGGAGCGATGACGCCCTGCCGGATCCGTTCGACGGCTTCCACCGCGGCCTCCGCGGCACGCTGCATAATGGTGCGCAAGTCTTCGGGCTTGGACTCAGCCGCGCCCTTGACCGGTTTTTTGGTAATCTGCCACCCGGCCCAGCCTTGTTCGCCGCCCAAGGCCGCGAACAAGAAGCCCGCGCAAGTTTCGCCCGCCTGTTCCAGCGCCGCCATGTAGATCCCCGCTTGGATCTGCACCACCGGATCGCGCTCCTTGGTCAACTCCTTGACCCCATTGAGGGTGCGGTACTTGTAATCGATGATCAACTTGCCAACGCCCGGCACAGTGTCGATCCGGTCCAGTTTGCAGCGGAGCGTCAGTCCTCCATCCAGCTCCAGCGTATAAGGCCTTTCCGCCAAGCCCGGTTCCGCTCCCTCCAGGCGCAGCTTCTTCACGAACCGCCTCAAGTCGCGGAACAGAGCCAGCCGGACCGCTTCCGTGCGGTAGCCGGGCGGAACTCCGCTGCCGGAACAATATCGGCGGAACACCTCTTCGAAGATGCGGCCGAGCTCCCCCGGACGGTGCAGACATTGCTCGAGGACCGTGTGAACCACTTGTCCCTCAAACAGCGCGTCCAGCCTCTGCTCGGGCCGTGCGGGCGCTTCTTCCAGCGCCAGTGTCCTGCGGGCAAAAAACAGGAAAGGACATTGGAGGAAATCCTCGATCGCCGTCGGAGCCTCGGGCTGGCGCTCTTTCGCCAAAAGCTCGGCCAGATCCTCACTCACGATCCGGGGCAGCCTCTCGGGCGGCTTGGATCCGTTGGGCGCAGGCCGCGCCGGCCTTGCCCGCGCGGCCGGGATCCCCGGATGTTCCTCCAGAAAACGGTCCAAGAGAAAAGACCGCAGCGTCTCGTTGCCCTCGGCGTTGAACCTGGGATAGCTCAGCACCAGGCTGCGCGTGGCCCGCGTCAACGAAAACTGAAAAAGAAACTCCTCCTCGGCGTCCTTCTCCGCGGCCGTGGCCAGCCGGAACCCCGCCCGTTGCAGCTCTCTGCGCGCCTCATCGTCCAAGAACGGATTCTGGGCATGGTGCAGTGGAAACTGCCTCTCCAACAAGCCGCAGACGAAGACCACCGGCAGCTCCCACTGGCGCGCCTCATGGACCTCCAGCAGGTGAACCACGTTGCGCCGCCGGTCCAGGGGCGCCAGCGGAGTGATCCGCAGAGCCGCCTCCGCCTCCTCCCAAAAGGCGCTCAGATCCACCGGCGTTTCGGGCAGCACGGACGCCGCCTCCTCGACACACCGTTCAAACGCCTCCGTGGCGGCTGCCGCCCGCCGGAACGCCAGAGCATCGGAGAGTTCTGTGCCGTGAGCGAGCGCCTTGAAATCCACCAAACCGGCAAGCTGCGCCAACCGCTTGCTCCATTCCTCCGGAGTGGCCGGCGAGGTGGCCCAGCCCTCGAGCGCCGCCAGCCCGTCCAGCTTCTGGCGCGCCGCGCCCTGCCCCGCCAGTTCCCTCAAGCCCGCCAGACCCGACCCTGGCAGACGCTCCCGCACCGCGCGGGCGAACCGCTCGAACTCAGCCCGCCCCGGGAGTCCGGAGGGGTTCATGGCCAGCGCCGCGAGCGTCTTTTCGTGATCCCATCCGCTGAGCGCCGCCTGAATCAGAGCGCGGCAGTAGCGCACCACGGCGTGATCCGAGAGCCGCCCGCTAAAGTACGCCCGCACCGGAATTCCGAAACGGCCGAGCGTCGAACACAGCAGCGGGACGTAGGGGTCATGCTGCCGCACGAGAATGCCGATCTCGCGGAAGCGCACCCCGCGCGCAGCATGCTCCAGGATCCGCAGCGCAATCTCCTCGGCCTCCCTTTCCTGCGTCTCCGCTTCGACCAGCTCGACCTCCGGCTGGCGGCGGCAACCTTCCAACCGCTCTTCCTTGAGACCTGCCAGCGTGAGCCGCAGCCAGGCTGACTTAGCCCCGGGCCAATCCGGCAGCGACACGGTGAGCTTGCACTTGCCGGCCAGCGCCTCCAAGAAATCCAGCTCCGGGTCCGTGAAGCTGAAGAACCCGTCGGCGAAGACTTCCTCAATCCCTGGGATCCCCTGAGCCCGCACCCGGGCCGCGGCTCCCGCCAACAGCCGGTTGCGGAAGCCATATCCCGCCGCTTCCGCCTGCGCCGCCACATCGGCGTAGAGCGCCGCAAACGCCTGCGGGATGCGGCCCAGCGCAGGGTCCAGCGCCGCCTGCAACCGTCCCGGATCCACGCCGGCCGAAGCCGCCTCCTCCATAGTGGAGGCCAAAGCGGTGACGAATCCTGGCGCTTCGCGAAGAGCTTCGAAAACCTTAGGGCAAAGGCGCGCCAGTGACTGGCGGAGCAGAAACCGAAGCCGCACGGGCGAAAGCGGCTCGACGCCGGGCTCCAGCGAGTTCAGAAATCCAGTGAGGGTCGAAATCAGATCAGGCCGAAAAACAAATCCCTCCCGGGCGAGGCTGTGCCGCACGTGCTCGGCCATGGTGGAGGTGGGAACCAAGAGCCGGAAAGCGGCATTCCGCTTCCGCAGCCGGTCCCGCACCGCCTCCAGAATCCGGTGCGACTTGCCCGACCCGGGAGGTCCGATGAGCAGCATCTACATACATTAGCAGCAGCCTCGGCGGGGCTCAACGCCGGCCTTGGCTTCACCGAGCCCTTCAGCCCGCGCTGCTGAACTGCGTCGCCGCAGGCGCCGCGAAGCGTGCGCCCCGGAAGCCTACCAGTCCACTACCGAACCATCGTCTTCGTCGAAGGCCGGGCGGTACTCCCGCGGCTCGCCCACCTGCGCTTTCAGCTTGTCCTCGTCGATCGTGATGCCCAAGCCCGGGTCGGTCAGCAGCGGCCGGTGGCCGTCTTTGACCGGAGGGAGGGGCTTCGCCAGCAGATCGTCGTGCTCGTTGTCGCCGCGCTCCTGGATCAGGAAATTCGGGATGGAGGCGGCAATCTGGAGGCTGGCCGCCAGCGAGCAAGGCCCTTGCGGATTGTGCGGCGCAAGCGGCGAATAGTAGGCTTCGGCCATCCCCGCGATCAGCCGCAGCTCGGTGATGCCGCCGGCGTAGCACACGTCCGGTTGCAGAATCGAAGCGGCGCGCTTCTCCAGAATTTCCCGGAAGCCCCACTTCAGGAAGATGCGCTCGCCCGTCGCCAGCGGGATATGCGTCTTTTTGGCGATTTCGGCCATGACATCCACATTGAGCGCCTGCACCACCTCTTCATAGAAGAACGGCTGGTATGGCTCCAGCGCCTTGACCAGCAGCATCGCGGTAGGCGGCTGCACTGCGCCGTGAAAGTCGATCGCGATGTCCACTCCCGGACCGTACTTATCGCGGAGGGCCTTGAAGTTGTCCACTACTTCGGCCACAAACTTCGGCCCTTCGACGTACTTGTACGGACCGCGCTTCAGCCCGCGTGGACCCACCTTCATGGCGTTGACGCCGGTCTTGGGATCGACGCGGCCGTACACCCGGATGCGGTCGCGAGTCGGGCCGCCCAGGAGCTTGTACACCGGGACCCCGTAAGCCTTGCCCTTGATGTCCCACAGCGCCTGGTCGATGCCGCTGAGGATCGCAGACTTGATCGGCCCGCCGCGGTAGAACGCCCCGCGGTGAATGGCCTGCCATTGGTACACAACGCGCAGCGGATCCTGCCCGACGAGATAGCGCGCCACCTCTTGCGCCCCTGCTGCGCAAGCCTTGGCGTCGTCCTTCAACATCTCCCCCCAACCGACAATGCCCGCGTCGGTGGAGATCTTCACGAAAACCCAGGAATTCTTCAGAATAAAGGTCTCGAGTTTTGTAACCTTGATCTTGTCCTTGCGCGGATCGATCTGAGCGGCGTTCGTTGGAGTCGTGGTGAATACCGAATCCAAGGCAGCCAGGCCGCCGGCGGCAATCACGCTGCGCAGCCAGGTGCGGCGGTTTACTTTATCATTCTCGTGTTGCATATGCGTATCAGAGTTGGCCTCCTCCGGGCCATACTATCACTGATCAACCCCCGGCCGCCGCGCCTAGCAGGCGTCACCGGGCCGCGCCGGCAACGCAGCCGCACGAACGCTCCGGCGAGCTTGCAGACCAGATCGTCCACCGCAGGAGGAGAGCGCCCATGAGTTCCAACTACGAGGCCTTCGACCGTTCGCGGCTGCGCCTCCAGCCGCTCGCCGCGCGCCGGCATGACTTGACCCTTAGCCATTGGCTGAAGCTGGAGGACGAAACGCCGCCCTTCGAGCACCCTCAGCTCGCCGGGCTGGCCCGCCGCATCGCGCGGGCGCGTCAGTCCGGCGCTGCGCGGATCCTGATGATGGGCGCGCATCTGCTGCGGGCCGGCGTCAACCGCCACATTATCGATCTGATGGAGCGGGGCTTTATCACCCACCTCGCCATGAACGGGGCGGGAATGATCCACGACTACGAGCTGGCCCGCATCGGGGCCACTACCGAGAGCGTCGCCCGCTATATCCAGACGGGGGAGTTCGGACTCTGGCTGGAGACAGGGGAGTTGAATGACTGGATCTCCGAAGGCGCGCGTCTGGGTCTCGGCTTGGGCGAGCAAGCCGGACGGCGCATCGAGCAGAGCGCGTTCCCGCACCGGGATCTGAGCCTGCTGGCGGCGGCCCACCGGCTGGGCGTGCCGGCCACGGTGCATGTCGGCATCGGCTATGACATCCTGCACGAGCACCCCAACTGCGACGGCGCGGCGCTGGGCGCCGCCAGTTACCTCGATTTCCTGATCTTTGCCCGCACGGTGGAGAAGCTGGAGGGCGGCGTTCTGTTGAGCTTCGGCTCGGCGGTGATGGCGCCTGAGGCGTTCTTGAAGGCGCTGGCCATGGCCCGCAACGTCGCGCATCAGGAAGGACGGAAGATCCAGGGCTTCGCCACCGCCGTATTTGACCTGGCGCCCATCGAGCCGCAGGCGGCTCGCGTGCCGGACAAGAGCGAGTTCCAATACTACTTTCGCCCGCTGAAGACTCTGCTCGTTCGAACCGTCGCCGGCGGCGGACAAGCGTTCTACTTCCGGGGCGATCACCGCGCCACGCTGCCTGCGCTCCGGCGAGCCTTGTTGGAGGCCGAATGACGCCGGAACAAATCCTGAGCGCCTTCCCCCGGCTATCGGCCCTGGTCGTGGGCGACATCTGCCTAGACCGCTGGTGTGCCTACGATCCGGCGCTCTCGGAGCCATCCCGGGAGACGGGCATTCCACGGCTGGCGGTGGTGGATACGGAAGTGACCCCCGGGGCGGGCGGCACGGTGGCGAACAACCTGGCGGCGCTGGGCGCCGGACGCGTCGCCGTCTTGGGGGCGGTGGGAGACGACGGGCACGCCTATGAGCTGTTGCGTGCGCTGGCCGCCCGCGGCATCGACTCCAGCGCGCTCGTGCACTGCGCCGGGCTCGCCACCTTCACTTACACCAAGCTGATCAACTCCCAGACGGGCCGCGAGGACCAGCCCCGCGTGGATTTCGTGAACCCGCGGCCCTTGCCGCCGGAGGCGGAACAAGCGATCCTGGAACGCCTGCCCAACTTGGTGGAAAAAGCGGACGCGGTGCTGGTCTCCGACCAGGCGGAAACGGAGGCGGGCGGCGTCGTTACCCCGCGCGTGCGGGCGTTGCTTGCGGAGCTGGCCCAGATGCACGCGGGCAAGGTCTTCTGGGTGGACTCCCGGAAACGGATCGCGGAGTTCCGCCACATGATCCTCAAGCCGAACCACCAAGAAGCCGAGGAGGCGTGCCGGCGGCTCGGGCTGGCCGGTTACGCAGCGCTCCGGCGCCATGCCTCTGCGCCGCTTCTCGTGGTGACGCACGGCGCCGCCGGCGTGCTGGTGGTGGACGCCTCCGGCGAAGCCTGGGTCAAAACGCGGCCGATCGAGAACCCGGTGGACATCTGCGGCGCGGGCGACAGCTTTTCCGCCGGAGCGGCGATGGCGCTGGCGGCGGGCGCCTCCCCGCTGGAGGCCGCGCGCTTCGGCAATCTGGTCGCGTCGGTGACCATCATGAAGAAAGGCACCGGAACCGCTTCACCCGAGGAGGTGCTGGCAGCGGTTCGTCACACAGACTTGTGAACCGCGTGCCCTGCCGGGCAAGTTGGTCTGACCCGCGGCGCGGCGGCGCGCTCAGTGAATCACTTGGGCGCGGAAGACGTAGAGCTTCGCTTGCGGATCCCAGCAAGCCTGCGTCCCCGCGCCGGCTTTGACCCCTAGCGCCTTGAGGAACTGCTCCGTGTTCCAACCCCGTTCGGTGGCCACCTGCGGCAGCAACAGGCCTTGCCGCACGCCCAGGCGGAGCAGCGCGCCGTGTTCCCCGGCGCGGACATCCTCCGGGCTCAGGACGCGCTTCATCGGCGTCAGGATGGAGATCTCCAACTCCACGCCGCGCTCGTCGGGGCTCAGCGGATCGAAGCGCGGATCGTCCAAAGCCGCCGCCAGCGTAAGCTGTGGCACGGCCTCCTCCAGCGGCTCCACCGGCGTCACATTGCCAATGCAGCCGCGGAGCTTGCCGTCCGTGTGGAGAGTGACGAACAAGCCCGCCCGGCGGCGCAGCGATTCTCTTCCGCTCGGGGCAAAGGGCGGTGGGCTGGTCTTGCCGGTCCTCTGATAATGTTCTAGCGTGCGGCGAGCCAGGTCTAACAGAATCTTCTGCTCTTCCGGGCCGACCTCAAACGAGCTCTGGGGGAAGTATCCCAGCGCGCCGTAGCTGACCGAGTGGTGATAGTCGCCGGTGATCTCGCCCGAGGTCTGATAGTCGAGCGTCACTTGGAAGAGCTCGCCGCCGTTTTCCAACCGCCGGAGAACCGCCAGCAGCAGCGAAATGGGATGGTAGCCGCACACGGTGGCCGACGTCCGCCGCAGTGTCTTCAGGAAGAACTCTTCGCGCAGGCTGCCGGCGGACTCCATCACCTCTTCATCGAGCCGCCGAAGCCGGTCGGCGATGGCCCAATCCACAGGGAAGGGCTCGTAGTGAAAGCTCCGGCCGTAGTGGGTGAGGTCGGAGCTGGCAACCAGCACCGTCTCGGGCGTAAGCAACTCGGCCAGGACCTCGGCGGCCCGAGCGCGTTCCTCCGCTTCCAGGGAGCTGACGTACAGCGGCACCACCGTGGCTTGCGGCGCGGCCTTCTGCAACAGGGGAAGCTGGATCTCGATCGAGTGATCACAGAGCCGGGCCTCGGAGGCGAGGCGGAACGGAGGACGAGAAGCGAGCCGCCGCGCCAAATCCTCGTTGACGGGCACGCTTCCGAGCGGCGTTTGATAGCCGCTGATGTCGGGCACAAAAATGCCCTCGGGAGCGCCCCGGTGCGCAAAACCGGCCACGATGACCGTCCGGGGCCGCTGCCGCTCCAGGCGCCGGTACGCGGCGGCCGCCACACGTCCGGAATAGATTAGCCCCGCGTGCGGAACTACGAAGCCCCGGGCTCCAAGCAGCGCCGCAGGACCCGTGCGGCTTTCTGACTCCCTCCACAATTGCTCCAGCAGCCGCTCTAGTTCTCTCCGCTCGCCGGGGTACCAGGATCCACTGTAAGGAGTCGTATGGATGGCAGCCGCGGGCATATCGTTTGGCGTCCTCCCGCCGCCGGTGCTGCTGATTGGTATTGTAGACCCATCAGGCCGCCGACGCCATGCATTTTCGCCGGACGATAGCGGCGTAAGGGGCTCCCTGGGGAGCGGGAAGCGTCTCGGACTCCGCAGCCATACCTTCCAAGAGATTGCGCGCCGATAAGGCCTCCGGCGGAAATCCCCTGGCGCTCAGCGCTTCCCGAACGGCCTCCAAGTTGTACTCCCAGGCGGGAAAATCGACGAGAACCGCCGGTTCGCACTCCTGGCGCCCGTCGGGATAAATCCGGGTGACGTCCGCGTTGTGGTAAATCTCGGGATTCACCGGAAAGGGAAGTTCGGCCAGTGTGTCCAGGAGTGATTCCAGACTCCTGGGCTCCACGGCGATCGAGATCAGAATGAGCTCTCCCCCAGCCCCTCGCAGCGATGGCCTTTCGGGACTCGGCACTTCCGTCGTGACTGACATGACACCTCCGATCCGCCGCGCCTGGCGCTCCCAGCGCGCCCGCTTGCGGCATCCATCGGCGTACCGGCCCAAGAAACGAAAAACCCTGGGCTAAAGGCCAGGGTCAAATCTGCGTTGAAACCGATCCGCCTTTAGCACTTTTTTTTACGTGGTTGCAAGTAGCCAGACCCACTCGGGCCCTAAATCAATCCACGTGGCTTCTACAATAGCATCCGCCTCCGCCTCCCGCAAGCCCGGCCGCCCCCGCTAACGGCGGGCCTGTTGCAGCTCGTCCAACATCTTCTGGAACTTCTGCTTTTGCCGCTCGTCCAGCACCCGCATGATGCCCGCTTTGCCGTTGGCCTTGACGTCTTCCATCTGCGCCTGGAGCATCTGAGCGTACATCACGAAATCATCCAGCACGGCTTCCAGGGCTTGCCGCTGGGCCGGGGTCAAGTCCAATTCGCGCGAAAGAAGCTCCAGCGAAATCTGCTTGCTCGAGGTCTCCCAAAACGGCGCCGGAGCTTGCGCCACCAGGCGGTAGCCGGCCGCATGCATCATTACGACCCCTGCGAAAAAGCCGGCCAGGAAAATCAGCCCCACCATAAGCAGGACTTTTGGGTTGCTGATACAGGCGCGGCCTCCGGTGTTCATGGCGGCTACTCCTGATAGCTGGCGACCGCCAGCAGCATGGTTTGCCGGTCGCGTTCCGGATCACCACCGACCTGTTCGCCGGGCGAGGCTTGCGCTGCGAGGAAGCCCACCGGACCAGCCAGCTCCAAGGCCGGCTTGCGCTCCGCATAAATCAAGTAAGACCCAAAGCCGATCGCCGCCGCCAGAGACGCGAAGATCAGCCGACGGCCGAATCCAGGATCCAGGAATGCCGCCAAAACGGGAAGCCGGCGCTGAGCCTCCACCCGCGCCAGCACCCGGGCGTAGAATCCAGGCAGCGGCGCCAGCTCCTCCTCTGCCCGCAAGCTGCGCAGCAGCTCTGCCTGTTGGCGCATCTGCTCCGCTTCCTGGCGGCAGGACTCGCAGCGCTCCAAATGCCGCCGGACCCGCTCCAGAGAAGACCGGTTCGCCGGCCCCTCCAGGTACTCTTCTAATTGGTTCCTAATCTCCTCGTGCATCTGTTCTTCCCTCGAATAACCACAATTCAGTAACTTCGCGCCGCGGATCTGACGTCCGCGTGCGCTTAACCCTCCGGGACGGCTCTCAGTCATGGATTCTCGGCTGCTCCAAACCCATCCCGGGAGGTTTTGCCAGTTTCCGCGCCGCCTTGATCAGCTTCTGGCGGGCTCGAAACAGTTTCACCTTGATCGTATTCTGATTCAATCCCGTCATCGCCGCGAGCTCGTCCACCGAGTGGCCTTCCACCTCTTTGAGCATCAGCAGATTCCGGTCCTCCTCGGAAACGCGGCTCAACAGTTTCAACACATAATCCCGCCGCGCCAGACTCTCTTCCACCGTCTCGGAGGCATCCGCCGCAGCCAGCGATCGGGTGATCTTCAGCTCCTCCTCATCCGAGACTTCGCTTTCGTACACCAGCTTCCGCACCCGGCGCTTGCGCAGATAGTCGTAGCACTCGTTCAGGGTGATCTTGTAAATCCAGGTCAGCAGCGCGCTGCGTCCGTCGAAATTGCCGATCGAAAAGTAGATCTTGGCGAACACCTGCTGGGCGATGTCTTCGGCGTCGTTCCGGTTGCGGAGAATGCCGTAAATAATGGAGTGCACCTTCGACTGATACCGCTCCACCAGTTCTCGGAACGCCGCTTCATCGCCTTGTTGGAGGCGGCGGACCAGCTCCTGTTCATGATTGGGGGTGCTGCGTTCCACTTGCTCGCTCGCGCGCAAGCCGAGCGGCTGTGGATACGCCAGGACTCCCGAAATCCCGCTCATGGTGCTCCCACCGCATGGGACGCACCCACATGCTGAGCGGTTTCAAGGGAATACCGGCATTCCACCGGCCGGGCCGACCTTCGGCCCGGAGTCCCGCCGGCCGCGTTCCATCAACATACCAGATTCCTGCAACCGGCGGCCCGCTCCTGCATCCTGTGTAATGGAAGTGGCAAAAGGGCGATCCGCCCGCTACAATGGGGGATAGCCCATAGAAAGAGGTGGCACAACACTATGATTCAAATGACAGAGACGGCTGTGAACAAGGTTAAGGAGATCCTGGAGATGCAGGATCCCAAACCGGCCGGCCTGCGCATTGCGGTCGTGGGTGGGGGATGCTCTGGCTTCAACTACTCGATGGCCTTCGAGAACTCGCCGGGCCTTCTGGATAAGGTCTACGAATTCGACGGCCTGAAGGTCTTCATCGACCAGGCCAGCATGTTGTACCTGGACGGGGCCTCGGTGGATTACGTGGAAACCCTTGAAGGCGCTGGGTTTAAGTTCACCAACCCCAACGTCAAAAACACCTGCGGCTGCGGCAGCTCCTTCAGCGCCTGAGCATCGCTCGCCATCACCTCCTCACGCCGGAACCGCTAAGATAGTGGTGTGCCTGAACCCAGCCCGCTGGGCCACCTGCTCACCGAACAGACCAACCCCGCCTCGGAGGGCATAGACCGGCTTGACACCGTCCGCATCCTCGAGGTGATCAACGACGAGGACGCCAAGGTCGCCCCGGCGGTCCGTGCCGAAATTCCCAACATCGCTCAAGCGGTCGAGGCCATCGTGGCGGCCCTTCGCAAGGGAGGCCGCCTGTTCTATATCGGCGCGGGAACGAGCGGGAGGCTGGGCGTGCTGGACGCCGCCGAATGCCCGCCCACCTTCCACGTCCCCCCGGAGTTGGTCCAGGGCATCATCGCCGGCGGGGAGCGGGCCTTGTGGCGGGCTTCCGAGGCAAGTGAGGACGACCCGGAAGCGGGGGAACGCGATCTGGCCGCGCGCGGTTTCCGTCCGCCGGACGTGCTGGTTGGCATCGCCGCCAGCGGCCGCACGCCGTACGTCTTGGGCGCGGTGCGGGCAGCGCGGCGCATGGGCGCGTTCACCATCGGCCTGAGTTGCACGCCGGGCTCCGAGCTGGCGCGCGCCGCCGATCTGGCGATTACGCCCCTCACCGGACCCGAGGTCATCGCCGGCTCTACGCGCATGAAGGCCGGAACGGCCACCAAGCTGGTCCTGAACATGATCAGCACTGCGGTCATGATCCGACTGGGGTACGTGTATGGAAACCTGATGGTCAACGTGCAACCTACCAGCGTTAAACTGCGCGACCGCGCCAGGCGGATCTTGCAAAGAGTGACCGGCGCGGACGAGGACGAATCGGCGCGCTTGCTGGAAGCGGCGGGCGGCGACGTGCGCGTGGCGATTGTCATGAAGCGGCTGGGCGCCGGGCGGGCGGACGCGCAGCGAGTACTGGAGACAGCGGGCGGCAGAGTGGCGGAGGCGTTGCGGCATGGACAAATTTCTCATTGAGGGCGGTGTCCCGCTCGAAGGCGAAATCGATGTGAGCGGGGCCAAGAACTCGGCCTTGCCCGCCCTGGCGGCGTGCCTTCTTACCGAAGAGCCGGTCACCCTGCGCAGAATTCCGCTGGTGCGGGACGTCCAGACCATGCTCCAACTGCTGGAACGCTGCGGCGCGGCGGTCCAGAGCGAGGATGGCGTGCTGCGCATCCAGGCAGCTGAGATCGTTCATCCCGAAGCGCCCTACGAGCTGGTTAAGACCATGCGCGCTTCCAGCCTGGTGCTGGGCCCGCTGGTGGCGCGCTGCGGGCGGGCGCGGGTCTCGCTTCCCGGAGGATGCGCCATCGGCGCGCGCCCCATCAACCTGCACTTGGCCGGACTCGAGCAACTGGGGGCCCGGCTGAGCCAGGAGCACGGCTACATCGTCGCCGAGGCCCCGGACGGACTCCGCGGCGCAACCGTGCATTTCGACCGGATCACCGTGACCGGCACCGAAGACCTGCTCATGGCGGCGGTCCTGGCCGACGGACAGACGGTGCTCTCCAACGCCGCGCGCGAGCCCGAAGTGGCGGACCTGGCGTCGCTGCTGACCCAAATGGGCGCGCGCATTGAGGGCGCGGGAACCTCCACCATCCGCGTGCAAGGAGTGCGGTGCCTGCGCGGCGCCGAGCACGCCATCATCGCCGACCGCATCGAGGCCGGAACCTTTCTGATTGCGGGGGCGATCACCCGTGGCCGGCTCGTGGTTCGCCGCTGCGAACCGGCGCATCTTACCTCGCTTTTGCACAAGCTGCGGCAGGCCGGCGTTGAGATCACGGAAGCCGCTCCGGACGCGCTCGCGGTGCGCGCCCCCGGCAAGCTGGTCTCGGTGGACGCAACCACCGAAGAATACCCCGGCTTCGCCACCGACCTTCAGGCGCAGTACATGGCCCTGATGACTCAGGCCCACGGCATTTCGATCATCACCGAGACCATCTTTGAGAACCGCTTCATGCACGTGCTGGAGCTGGCGCGCATGGGCGCCAACATCCGGGTGGAAGGGCGGCAGGCGATCGTGGCTGGGCCCACACCGCTGAGCGGCGCGGCGGTGATCGCCTCGGACCTGCGCGCCAGCGCCTCGCTGGTGCTGGCGGGGCTGGCGGCGCGGGGCCAGACGGTGCTCGACCGCGTCTACCACATCGACCGCGGCTACGAGAGAATTGAGGAAAAACTGGCCCGCGCCGGGGCGCGCATCCGGCGCATCTCTGAACCATGATTCCACCGCACAAACACCACAGCCCAGGCTTCCTGGCGCTGGTCAACGACGCCAAGACGCGCATCCGTGAGATCGATGTCGAGGCTCTACGAGAACTGCTCCGGGACGGCCGCCAGGCGGTCATCATCGACACGCGCGAGGAGAGCGAATGGGCCTGCGGACATCTGGCCGGCGCGATTCACCTCTCCAAGGGCGTTATTGAACGGGACATCGAGACCACCGTGCCGGATAAGGACCGCCTCATCGTGCTTTATTGCGGCGGCGGGTACCGCTCGGCGCTGGCCGCGGACGCCCTTCAGAAGATGGGCTACCGCAACGTGCGCTCGCTGGCGGGCGGCTGGCGCGCGATCCTGGCGGCGGGTTTGCCGGTGGAGCAGCCGTAGCCGGCTCCGGCTCCTGACGAATCAGCGGACTGCGTGCTCATGCGGATCACACGCCTCCCCCGGCTTGCCCCAACAAAGCGCGTCACGCTTCAGCCAAAGCCCGCATCACCGGCTGCGGTGAGAGGTCCCCGCCTTCGCAAGGCCTTCGGTGAGCAACGTGGTGACGAACGTGTTCAGGCTCACGCCCTTCTGCCTTGCACGGGCTGCCAGCTGGGCATGCAAGGATCGTGGCCCGCGCTGCCGCCACTGCCCGCTGGACAAGCTGGATGCGGCCCAGTCCTCCGAGGCGGGCTCGTTGTTACTGCGCGCCCCGATCTCCGGGCAGCGCTGAAACTGAGCGTCTACATAGGCCTTGAGGATACTCGCACGCATGGGTTGTCCGAGATTATCCCGATTGAGAGTGGATTCGAATTGTCCGGTTAAGGAGGGTGCTCAGATCCTTGCGTTGGCCGAATCATACGCCGGGCCAGGCACTGCCTTCGCCTCCCTCTGCCTCTACTGCTTTCTACGCTGACGTGGGGCCTCGGAGCAGGTACTCAACTGATCTGTCCGTGATGGCCACAATTTCATCGTCACTCATGCCAACCCACCCGGCTATCGCGTTGAGTGCCGGGAACCAACGTCGCTCTAGGAGTTCGGCCAAGCGCTTGGGATAAATCTCCCTCTGCGCTTCTTCCTTTAGGAATGGTGGAAGAAAGCACCACGCTAGACAACGGAGCCCAAGCAACTTCTTGTCGAGAAAGAAAAGCCAGTAGGGGAAATGCGTGTCGAGCTTGTAGACAAATTCTCTGACTTCCGGAATCTCCCAAAGCTCTCGTGGGTCATCATCGTATCCGTGAAAAGCGATGTCGACCCTTTCGCAGTAAGCTTTGGCAACCTCAACTGAACTAGTCAAATGCTTGAGACCTACGAGAGTCTCGCGTAGGTCTGCTCGTTCGATATCACGACGAGAAATGATGAAGAATACAGGGTCGCACAACATAGGCTCAGTGTAGCCGATTGCCAACAGCAGCAACAAGTTGGGATTGGCTGTCACCGTCGACACCAGAGACGCGGCTTGGTAAATCGAAAGCGTCAATGCCAGCCTGTCATTCATGCAGGACGTGAGGGCGAAGAAACCCCGGCGACGCGGCGCACGGCATCGAAGACGTGGCCGCCGGCATGGTCAAAGGCTCCCCATCGTGGACGCGTTTCGAACTCTGCGATGAACCCGTCGGCATCCGTGAGGGTGTTGTTCACCCAGTTCGACCAGTGGTAAGAGGCTGGCGCCCCAGTCTGACTCAAACCAAGCCCAGGAACTCGTCGATTGTAAGGCGGGCGTCTCGCAGGATCGCCCGCAAGAGGGGCTCCTTGATAGTCCTGCCGCGATGAATTGGCACGACCGTTCGCGCCCTCGTGCCGGGATGCACCAGGATGAGATGACTTCCTCGTTAGCGATCCTCAACGAATCCCACACGCTTGAGTGCACGAACCACCTTCCGGGCGGTCAGAGATGGAAGCTTGGCCATCGATCAACCGGGGACAGCCACAGCGACGGTGACCCTTCCTTGAAGCGATTGTCCCTCCTCTGGAATCGGTTCTCCGTGGGCCGCGAGGCTCTCCAGATACAGCCCGATAGCTTCCTTGACGTTGCGCTCGGCCTCCTCCAGGGTTTCACCCTGCGTATGGCAACCAGGCAAAGCCGGGACCGAGGCCACAAAGCCTCCCTCAGGGGCGTGTTCGTAAAAGACCGAATACGAGAGTTCGCGGGCTCTCTTACGCGCCATCACCTTCATTGTAAGGGGTCGGGCTCGAATCAGCAAAGAAACGTGCCCGTTCGGATGGTTCCAGGCAATAGTGCAGCCATGGGGTTCGAATGCATCAAGGGGTGCTCAGAATGAGATGCGCCACTTGCTGAGGCTGCATGGGCGCTCTTGCGAATCGCGTGGCTCCCCTCTCTCAACCCTCCTCGGAGTTTCCCCGGGCCCAACTTCATGGTCCATGCGCATTTCGTGCCGTGGTATTGCACAAAATGCACACAAACCATTATAGTAGAGAGGCAGGTCATCCGATGCGACGCCAGACCTCGAGGGCCGAATCCACAGCAAAGACGGTTGGGCCTCGGACCGCCCAGTTGATTACCGCGCTCTATGAGAGCGGCCGGACCACCTTCACGCACGCCGACGTTGAGAGCATCACGGGCCTGCCGCCAGCATCGGCGCGGAGTCTGATCCGGCACGCGGTAGCGCGAGGTGTTGTGTCCCGATTGGAGCCCGGTCTCTTCGTGCTCGTCCCGCCGGAGCTCGGCCGAGCGACGGAGTTCGCCGGTAATCCGTATATTGTCGCCCGGCAACTGGCGGCCGGCGCCGAGTACTTCATTTCACACGCGTCCGCCATGGAGTTGCACCGGATGGTCACGCAGCCCCAGTTCGTGATCTTCACCAGCACAACAAAGCGTCTACGGAACAGAACGATTCACGGCACGGAGTTCCGGTTTGTTCTCATCCGCCATGAAGATGTTTTCGGCGTGACGACTCACTGGGTCTCGAAGCAGGAGTCAGTGAAAATCAGTGACGTTGAACGAACTGTGATCGACGGTCTCCGCATGCCAAAGTATTGCGGCGGCATCACGGAGGTCGCAAAGGGTCTTTGGATGCGCCGCAAGGACGTCAAGCCTGTTCGCCTGATTGACTACGCCCTGCGCTTGGGGATTGGCGCCGTCGTCCGGCGGCTCGGCTACCTGCTCGACTTGTATCAGATCGCCGCGTCGGAGGACCTGGATCGCCTTCGTCGTTCTCTCAGCGCGACGTATGCCGTGCTCGACCCGACGCTCCCGGTCGAAGGGCCATACATTTCCAGTTGGCGCCTCAGAATGAACGTGGCGCCCGATGAACTCGAAGCCGTCCGGAGGACTTGAACTGATACCGCAACGCAATCTTTCTCTCCTTGCCAACCGTCTGGCGAAGGGCGGCGGCCGTCGCATTCCGGAAAGCGTGCTCGAACGCGACTACTGCCTGGCTTGGTTTCTTGCCGAACTGGCTGAAAGCGAGCTCCAGCCGAACCTCGCCTTCAAAGGCGGAACCGCGCTCAAGCGCTGTTACTTTGGCGACTACCGGTTTTCCGAAGACCTGGATTTCACGCTGATCGAGCCGATGTCCTTTGAAGAGATTCGCGGGCCATTGGAGTTGGTGTACGCCGCAGTTCGTCAGGCCAGCGGGATTGAGTTCGCGTTCGACCGCCAGGATCGCCACTCGCACGCGAACAGTCACACGTTCTACTTGCGGTATGTCGGACCCCTGCCGGCGGGCGGCAGTGTCAAGGTGGATATCACAATCCGCGAGCGGATTGTTTTTCCACTTGAGAGCCGGCCGGTACTTCGGGCCTATGAGGAATACTCGGATCTGCCGGATGGCCGGACCATTCAGGTGTACTCGCTGGCCGAGACCGCCGCGGAGAAAGTTCTCGCGTTGGCCGATCGCGCTCGCAATGAGCCGCGCGACCTTTACGATCTCTGGCATCTCGTCTCCTGCGAAGGGATCAACCTCTCAGTACTGGCGCCCGCAATGAGCGCCAAGCTCGCCTTGCGGCAGCAGGAGGCGGCGGGCATCCAGCAGGCGATCATGAATAAGGAAGCGCGACTGAAGGCGCTCTGGTCCGCTCGGCTGGCGAATCAGATGGCTGTGCTGCCCCCGTTCGATCAGGTGTTCCGAGAGATCCGGCGCGTCCTGCGGCAGGCAAAGCTGCCATGAGTGCGTTTCTCGTACCGCGATCAAGACACCGACCATCCCGTGATTCCTTTGGCCATGTGAACTCACTTGGCCATGGGAATTGTTGTGTCCTTGAGATCAGGCCGACGCAGGCGCGTCATCTTCGCCGCGGCGTCGATTGCTGCCGGCAGGAGGTTGACTCCGGAAGCCGTGCGCCAGAGCTGCCAGTACGGACTTCAGCAGATCATGAGGTGACCAGCATTCGCCCGCTGCCAAAACGTCATGTCGTTTTGACTTGAGCGAGTTTCGGGGTGCGGCCTCCGGCCGGCTGGTGCGGTGTCGACAGCCTGTTTCTGCCGCCGTGAACAACATCCAGAAGTAAGAATGTTTCGTTCTGACAATCGGATGCGGCGCCAAGCGAGCGGCAACCGAAGCCGGTCTCCCTTAGGTTCGCGACCAGCCATTTGCGGGCTCACGGTTGTCACCCTTTCCACCGCCGGCTGAGCGAGATCTTGGACCAGGTCAAGATCGATGCCTGCCCCGAGCGGATCTGCCGCAACTACTACGCGTCGGCCATGGGCCGCCGGGCGCTCGCGCTTCCGCTGCTTTAGGGTGGGCTGCTTCGAGGCGATGAACTCGGAGTGCGGAATCGCTTGCCGGGTCCCGGACTCGCCCCGCCTGCGAGGGCTCCTGTTGCTGGACAGCCTCCTCCCCGAGAACCGTGAGGCTGCCATCGCCGCGCTGAAGGAAACGAAGGCCTGCTCCGCAACCGGCAATGACCACTCGCATCGGTGAGAACTTCCTTCGATTTCCTACAATGAAGATGTCCGCGGGCGGCGCGGCTTTGTCACCGGGTTCCCGATCCGGCTTGCCGGCGCGGGCGAACGCTATTGGACGTGAGGGATTTTCCCGCTTACAACTGTTGGACAGGGGGTTGGTGCGATGCGGCGTCGATCTTTGTTGCGCATCTCGTCGCTTGTGGCGCTGGCGGGCATGGCCGTGTGCCATGCCCAGGAAGAGAACGCGCTGAAACTCTGGTATCGGCAACCCGCCGCGGCGTGGACGCAGGCTCTGCCGGTGGGCAACGGGCGGCTTGCGGCGATGGTTTTTGGCGATACCCGCCGCGAGCGCTTGCAGCTCAACGAGGACACCGTCTGGTCGGGCGAAAAACGCGACCGGAGCAATCCTGAGGCGCCAAAGGCCATCCCGGAGATCCGCCGGCTGCTGTTCGAAGGGCGGCCCGCGGAAGCGCAGGCGATGGCCGACCGGACGATGATCAGCATCCCTCGGGCGTTGCCCGTCTACCAGACCCTCGGAGACCTGTGGCTCGATTTCGGCAGTGTGCCGGAGCCGGAGAACTATCGCCGCGAACTTGACCTCGACACAGGCATCGCATCTGTGCGGTATACGGCCGGCGGAGTCCGCTTTGTGCGCGAAGTGTTCGCGACGGCGCCGGGCCGGGCGATCGTCGTGCGGCTTACCGCCGACAAGCCGGGCAGCATTTCGTTCCGCGCCACGATGAGCCGGCCGGCGGACGCGGCGTGTGAAACCGCGCCGGGGCGGCTGATCCTGACTGGCCAGGCGTTGCCGAAGAAGGCCCCAGGCGAGAACAACACCGGCGTTCGCTTTCGTGCCGAGGTGAAGGTGGCCGTGTCCGGCGGCAGGGTTACTAGCGCCGGGGATCATCTGGACGTTGCCGCCGCGGACAGCGTGACGCTGACCATCGTGGCCGCGACCGACTATCGGGAGAAGGACCTGGCCGCCGCATGCGCGCGCGATCTTGCCACCGCCTCCCGCCCCTGGGAAGCGTTGCTCAAGGAGCATGTTGCGGATCACCAGCGCTTCTTCCGGCGCGTGCGGCTCGAGCTTCCGGTGGATGCTTCGCTGCGCGCCCTGCCCACCGACGAGCGGCTTCGGCGCGTGCAGGGCGGAGCGGCGGACGAGGATCTGCTGGCGCTCTATTTTCAGTACGGGCGGTATCTGCTGATTGCGAGCAGCCGCCCCGGAAGCATGGCCGCCAACCTTCAGGGGATCTGGAACGACAGCCTGACGCCGGCCTGGGGAAGCAAGTACACCATCAACATCAACACCGAAATGAACTACTGGCCGGCGGAAACTTGCAATCTCTCGGAACTGCACGAACCTTTGTTCGACCTGCTGGAGAACGCACGAGAAGACGGCCGGCGGGTGGCGAAATTCTATTACGGCGCCCGAGGATTCGTCCTGCACCACAACACCGACCTGTGGGGACACGCGGCGCCGATCGACGGCGCGCGCTGGGGCATCTGGCCTATGGGCGCCGCCTGGCTGTCGCTGCATCTGGCGGAACACTACGATTTCGGGCGTGACCGCGAGTTCCTCGCCCGGCGGGCCTACCCGGTGATGAAGGAGGCGGCCCAGTTCTTCCTGGATTACCTCGTCCCGGACGGCAAGGGGCACTTGGTGACGGGGCCGTCGACGTCGCCGGAGAACGAATACCGGCTACCCTCGGGCGAGCGGGCCGTTCTCGTCATGGGGCCGACAATGGACACCCAGATCCTCGATGCTCTCTTCGGCAGGGTGATCGAGGCGAGCACCATCTTGGGAATCGACACGGCTTTTCGTGCGCAGGTGGCGGCAGCTCGCGCGAAACTGGTTCCGCCGCGGATCGGCCGTTACGGCCAGTTACAGGAGTGGCCTGAAGATTATGAGGAGGTGGAGCCGGGGCACCGGCACATCTCTCATCTTTTCGCCCTGTTTCCCGGAGACCGGATCACGCCCCACAAGACGCCGGAGCTGGCTCGCGCCGCGCGCACGACGCTCGAGCGGCGGTTGTCCAAAGGCGGCGGGCACACAGGCTGGAGCCGCGCCTGGATCATCAACTTCTGGGCCCGCCTGGGAGACGGCGCCAACGCGTACGAAAACCTGGTTGCGCTGCTGGCCAAGTCCACGCTGCCAAACCTCTTCGACAACCACCCTCCATTTCAGATTGACGGCAACTTCGGCGGGACCGCTGCCTTTGCCGAGATGCTCGGACAAAGCCACGCCGGCGAGATAGCGCTTCTGCCCGCGTTGCCGAAGGCGTGGGACAGCGGCAGGGTCACCGGGCTTCGCGTCCGGGGCGGCGCGGAGATCGACCTGGTATGGAAAAACGGGCTGCCCGCCACGGCCACGTTGAGAGCGGCGGTGAACGGCGTGCACCAGTTCCGGCTTCCCGCGGGCGTGCGCATCCGGGCCATCCGGGAGGACCGCCGAGCGCTGCCCACGCCGTCCGCGGGCGGGGCCACGCCGCGGCTGACCGTCAGAGCGGGGCGCGTCTACACCATCGAGTTCGAACCGGTGCGGGCGCTCTGACCTACAGCCGGCCCCAGGCGGCCCGCTGAAAGGCGATGCGCTCGCGCGTTTCCACAGCGCGGCATAGCCGCAACCAAACAGGCGTGGCGGCTGTGGTCTCGCGGGCAACTCACTCCGGTTGCGGCATAAAAAATCTTCGCGCGCGGAAAAGAATCTACGGGCTAGTAGTACAGGGCGCCACGGCGTGGAATTCGCATCGATAACAAAGTAGCGGCCCTCGTCGTCGGCCTGCAAGCGCCAAGCGATCTTGCGGAACAGAAACTGCCGATGCGAACTCGCCGGCTCCTTGCCGAAGAGCTTGCGATGCTCTTCGCGCAGCGCCGGCACGTTCATCGCAGCCAGCGCTTCGATCCGCTCTCGGAGCGTCTTCTTCATGCGTCAACCTCATGGACATAAAGCCTCTCCGGGCGCGCGTGATCAAGTTCTCTGTTGACGGATTCGGGCGCATTGTTGGCGGCAGTTTCGCTGCGCCGGGCGCGCCGGTAGCGCTGGTAAGCGATGGCCAGAAGCTGGGCGATGTCAGCGACAGCGTCGCGCGTGGTGCGGTCTCGGAAATCCATGGGCGCCGGTCCTTCCGGCCCTCAACGGCTTCCGCTTCGCGGCCTGGCGCTCTGTCTGGCTCTGTCAATGGATACTCAGGCGAGTTCGAAAGTGTCCAACCGGCTGCGCTCTCAACCGTGTGTGTTTGAGCGAGGGACAGAGTATGCCTGGAAGAATCGGACGAGGTCCTCTTTCGTCATCGAGGAAGAGGCCA
>Ga0308411_10000567_pt1 | contig 24652 bp, 20 predicted proteins | sample HotsprottomLayer_2_FD_203530 | JGI IMG/M metagenome (GOLD analysis project Ga0308411, IMG submission 203530) | Hot spring phototrophic mat microbial communities from Octopus Spring, Yellowstone National Park, Wyoming, United States -... | ecosystem: Environmental > Aquatic > Thermal springs >... | reverse complement strand
CTAAGGGCGGATTGAATTCGGAGCCCACGCCGTCTGCGATGGCGAGGGCAGAGCGGTCCTCATGATGCTCTCCAGAGGGCAGATGAACGACCAAAACGGCCCCGCAATCCGCGCGCCCGCCCCGCCCCCGGTGCGCGCGCTATTCGCTAAGCCCGGCTACACCAGCAACCCTTTGCGCGCCGCACTCGGCCGAAAACGGCCCATCACTCGGATCGCGGGGAAAACGTCCTCTGCACCAACAGCTAGAGCAACCCCTCGCTGCGGAAGCTAAACCAGCGCCCGTTGCCGATGATCAGGTGGTCGTGCAGCGTCACGGAGAGCACAGCCGCCGCCTCCTTGACCATCCGCGTCATCTCGATGTCAGCCCGGCTCGGCGAGGGGTCGCCTGACGGGTGGTTGTGCACGAGGATCAGGGCGGTGGCGTGCAGCTCGAGCGCGCGCTTGACCACCTCGCGCGGATAAACGGGGGTGTGGTTCACCGTGCCGCGCGCTTGGGCCTCGTCGGCGATCAGGCGATTCTTGCTGTCCAGGAACAGCACGCGGAACACTTCCGTCTTCTCGCGCGCCATCGCCGCCGTGAGATACTCGATCAGCCTGTCCCAGGTGTTGAGTACCGGACGCTCCATCACCTCCGCGCGTGCGAGGCGCAGCGCTGCCGCCTGCACCAGCTTGATCGCCGAGACGCTGTGCACACCGAGGCCCCGGGTCTCCAGGAGCGCCTGCTGCGGTGCTGAGAGAACATTGGCGAAACTGCCGAATCGGTTGATCAGCGCCTTTGCCAAGGGCTTCGTGTCACCCTTCGGCATGGCGAAGTAGAGCAGCATCTCGAGCAGTTCATAGTCGGCGAGTGCGTCCGGTCCGCGCCAGAGGAGCTTCTCCCGCATGCGGGCGCGGTGGCCGTGGGGCCCTGTGGTCGGGAAGGGTGGCGGCGCAGCGTCAGCCTCGAGCGCCTGGCCCGGAGGCTGGCCGCTGGTGGATGCGTGCCCGGCATCGACACCGCCCTGTTGCGCGACGGTCCGCAAACCAGCCGGCAAAGGTGCGCTTCCGGCGTGCTCGGCGAAGCCCGGCATCGGCACTCGCTCGGCGCCTTCGTCACGCTGGGTGCGGCGGAACTTCGACAGGGGCCACACGCTGCACAGTCCATCCACAATGACTAACCATACGGTAGCATTCGAAAATTGAGCACTCTACCTTAAGTTTTAAAGAGCTATCCGGTAGCGTGAGGAACGTGTGCCAGACGAGGGATGTGCGGGTGGTGGGTCCGTCTGATCCGGGTTCGCCTGATACCGAGGAACGGCCGCCGGAGACCGTCTGCCAGGCTGTGATGCCGGAAGCCGAGGCCGGTCAGGCCGCGCCCAGCCCTGCCGCGCGGAACGAGCCGCCACTGCCGCCGGCTGCCGGATCCGTGCGTGTCAGCAAGCCCGCGATCTCCCCGGCGGCGGCCCTTTTTGCGGCCGATGCCGCGCTTGTTGCGCTCGTCTGGCCGGTCGCGCTTCTGGTTGCCCGTGAGGCCTTCCCTGGAGGGGTGCTGCCAGGGTTTGCCTCTCTGCTCCTATACCCGGCCGGTTTCCCGCTTTTCCTCTACGCCCTCGGTCTCTACCGACGGGACGCGCTGATCGAACCCGCCCGCGCTTTACGCCGGGTGCCCGTCGCTGCCCTGCTCTCGGGCTTCGCAGCCTATGGGGCTGCCGCCATGCTGCCGCCACCGGTCGGCACGCCAGGCGCCTCGGTTCTGTTCTTCTCGGCGGCCCTCGCGTTCTCCGCCTCCGGACTCCTTGCGCGGCTATTGTTCTCCCTCGCGCACCGCTGTGGCGCCTTCCGCCGGCGTGTGCTCGTGATCGGGGCCGGCAGGCGGGCCTGGGACATGGCATGGCTGCTCCGGAACGAGGGCAGGACCATCGCGCACGAGATCGCCTTCGTGCACGAGCCTCGGCTCGGCCAGGTCGACCCGCGCCTCGCTGACGCACAGTGCGGTCCGGTGTTCGAGGCTGCAGGCGGGTTCCTCGACATCGCTCGCCACTGGCGGGCAGACCTGATCGTCGTCGCCCCGGACGAGCGCCGCGGTATGCCGATGCTCGACCTGCTCTCCTGCCGAACGGCCGGCTTCCCAGTTTTCGAGTATCATCGCTTCCTGGAGCGCGAGATCGGTCGGCTCGACCTCAAGCGGCTCGACATAGGCTCGCTGCTCTATGACGAGGGCTTCACCTACTCGATCATCGACCTTGCCCTGAAGCGACTGCTCGACATCATCGTCTCCGCCGCCGTTCTACTCATCACCGCGCCATTCCTCGCGGCCGCGGCGGTGGCGGTGAAGCTCGAGGATGGCGGGCCGGTGCTCTACCGTCAGGCGCGGGTGACTCGGGGTGGGCGGATCTTCCGGATCATGAAGCTGAGGACCATGACCGTGAATGCCGAAGCCGGCGGCGCCGTCTGGGCACAGAAGGCCGACCCCCGTGTGACGCGGGTCGGTCGCTTCCTGCGCCGCACAAGGCTCGACGAGTTGCCGCAGCTCATCAACGTCCTTCGCGGCGAGATGTCCTTCGTCGGCCCCCGGCCGGAGCGGCCCGAGTTCACCGCCGCCCTCGCGCGCGAGCTTCCGCTCTACAACGAGCGCCACCTCATGCGCGCCGGGCTTACCGGCTGGGCGCAGGTGAATTACCCCTACGGAGCATCGCTCGACGATGCGCGTTCGAAACTGTCATACGACCTCTACTACGTGAAGAACTTCTCCGTCCTGTTCGACCTCTTGATCATCGCCCAGACGCTGCGGGTGGTGCTCTGGCCCTCCGGCGCGCGCTGAGCGAGGCGCGCTGCCGCTCCGCGGGGATGCGTTTGGTACCCCGGCTTCAGATGCGCGCACCTTCGCGCGGATCGCTGTTTCGGGCCATGGGTGATTGCTCTAGCCCTGGCGGGCGGGCATGTGCTCGAGCAGGCCTCGGTTCAGGATCGCGATCGAGGACCCCGTAGCGGCGATTGCGCCAGCCGCCTGCAGCGCGGCGAGCGCGCGCGAGAAGCTCTCCGGCGTCATGCCGAGGTTGCGCGCGAGCATCGCCTTGGGCACGGAGAGCTTGATCCGAGTGCCGCCCGCGCCCTTCGCGGCATCTGCGAGCCAGCGGCCAACCCGCGTGCGGCTGTCATGCAGCTTGAAGTCCATCATCTGCTCGATCAGCGCGCACCAGTGCCCGGCCAGCATGTCCAGCACCGCGCGCTCGAACGCCGAGTCCGCCGCAAGCACCGCGCGCAGCGCTTCGGCATCGATGGCGAGAACCTCGCTCGCTGTGGTCGCGACCGCGCCCACCCGCGAGGGACAGCCGAGCAGCAGGGGCGGAACCGCCACGAGGTCTCCCTCGCCGAGCAGGGTGATGACCGTGCTGTGTCGCCCGTTCCCTGTCGCCGTCGACGCGACCCGTCCCGAAAGGAGGAGATGCACCGCCCGGGCGGGCTCGCCCTCACCGAACAGCGCCGTGCCCCTGGCCGCCTGCACCAGCGCCCCGGCTGCTGCGAGCCGTTCGAGCGTGCTCTCCGCCATACCGGCGACCAGGGGAAGGCAGCGCACCCGGTCGAGGACCGACGACTCTATCATGACGCGCAGTTAGGCGATCGCGCGCCTCCGCGTTGATCCGTGCCAACGAGGCTCCGCACCGTGTCTCACCGCGAAGCGGTTGCATAGACCTCGCGCGGCAGCCACAGCGCCAGTTCGGGGAACGCGAACACGAGGAAGACGGTCAGAAGCTGGATCACCACGAAGGGCACGATGCCGATGTAGATGTCACGTGTCGTGACCTCCTTCGGCACCACACCCTTCAGGTAGAACAGGCTGAACCCGACCGGCGGGGTGAGGAAGGAGGTCTGCAACATCACTGCGAACACGACGACGAACCAGACGGGATCGAAGCCCAGCGACCTCACCACGGGTGCCACAAGGGGCAGGAAGATCAGGCTGATCTCCAGCCAGTCGAGGAAGAACCCGGCGAGGAAGGCGACGCCGAGGATGAAGACGATGATGCCTTCCGGCCCGAAGGGCAGACTCTTCAGCACATGCGCGATGAACTCGTCGCCGCCGAGATTGCGCATCACCAGAGCGAAGGCCGACGCGCCGAGGAAGATCGCCATGATGAAGGCGGTCGTCGCCGCCGTCTCATAGCACACCTCCCTGATGCAGCGGCGGTCGAGCCGGCGGTTCCAGGCGGCGAGCAGCATCGCCCCGAAAGCGCCAACGCCGGAGGCCTCGGTTGCCGTGGCGATGCCGAAGAAGATGCTTCCCAGCACCGCAAGGATCAGCAAGCCAGGCGGTGCCATCGAGGCAAGCGCGTCGAGGATGATGCGTGCGGAAAGCTTCGGCGCATCCGCCGGTGGCGGCCCCATGCCGGGAACCACATGGGTGATGACCACGACGTAGAGGATGTAGAGCATGCCGAGCATGAGCCCGGGAACCATCGCGCCCATGAACAGGTCGCCAACGCTCATCGCCAGCTGGTCGGCCATGATCACCAGCATGATCGAGGGCGGGATCAATATGCCGAGCGTACCTGAGGCCGCGATCACGCCCGAGGCGAGGCGCTTCGAGTAGGAGTAGGCGAGCATCATCGGCATCGACAGAGTGGCGAGCAGCACCACCGAGGCGCCGACGATTCCGGTCGAGGCTGCGAGCAGGACGCCGATGCAGCACACAGCGATCGCGAGCCCTCCCTGCATCGAGCCGAAAAGCCGCGTGAAGGCCTGCATCAGCTTGTCGGCAACCCCCGAGCGGTCGAGCATCAGCCCCATGAAAACGAACATGGGCAGCGCGACCAGCACGCTGTTCTGCATCTGCGACCAGAGTCGGTCGACGATGACGGAGAAGCGTGCCCAGCTGCTCAGCAGGTAGGTATCGAGGTCGAGATATTCGGCGCTGTAGATCGCAAAGACGACGTACCAGAAGGAGACTCCCGCGAGCACCCAGGCGATCGGGTAGCCGGTGAACAAGAGGATGATGAAGCTCGCCATCAGGGCGATGACGATCCACTCGTGGGTCTCGAGCATCGCGCGGGTTCCCTGCCGGCTCTCAGGCGGGCCGATGTCGGAAAAGGTAGTTCCCAACCCGCAGCAGGCGAGCGATGGCCGCAAGCAGCAGTAGCGCGAAGCCGGTGATGATGAAGCTCTTGATAACCCAACGTGCGCCCAGCCCGCCGGGCGACGGGGAGATCTCGTTCAGCGTGAAGGAACGCTGCACGAACGGGATCGCGTGCACGATCACGAACACCACGAACGGAATGAGGAACAGAAGCGTTCCGAGAAGTTCGATCCAAGCCTTGCGACGCAACGGGAAGTGCTCGGCGAGCACGTCCACACGCACATGGTTGCCGCGGACCATCGCAAAGGGAATGGCGATCAGGAATCCCGCAGCATAAAGGTGCCACTGCAGTTCGGTCAGCGCTGTGCCGGGATTGGGGCCGAAAATCATCGCCACGATTCGGGTGATCGGCGGTGCGTAACGCTCGAGCACAGCCGTGATGATCACGAGCACGAGCAGCAGCCAGGCGAAAGCGAACAGCTTGCCGACCGCGAGCACCATACCCTCGATCACGTCGGCCGCGCGGCAGGGGGGAAGGCCCGCGAGGTGATCTTTCAGTCCATCCCCCTCCGCCAACCCGACGACCTGCGTCATGCCTGTTCCCCCGTCGCGGCGGGCGGTGGGAACCGTCGCCTCGCCGCCCGCCTTCAGTTCGTCATCCGCCCGTCAGAGCGTCACTGGAGCGGCCAGTCGCGCGGCAGGTAGCCGAGTTCCTTCCAGGCCTTATGCTCCGCCCGAAACCTGCGCATGCTGTCGAGCACCCGCTTGAAGTCGGCATCGCGCGCGGCCTGCTCGTTCAGCACCTCGTTGGTCTTGGCCTGGAGTTCCCTTAGCACATCATCGGGAAGCCGCGCGACAGTGACACCCTCTGCCCGCAACTTCGCGAGCACCGCACCCTGCAGCGCCTCGGCCCGCGCCATCGCATAGGCGACGCCTGCCTGGCAGGCGGTCTCGATCATCGCCTTGGTCGGCTCCTGGAGCCTGTCCCAAGCCGCCTTGTTCACGTAGAGGAACTGATTCGTCGTCGGCTGGTGCCAGCCGGGCAGATGCAGGAACTTCGCCACGCGCGGGAAGCCGAGCTGCTCATCCACCGAGGGCAGGCTGAACTCTGTGCCGTCGAGCACGCCACGTTCGAGCGCCTGATAGAGTTCGGGGCCGGGGATCAGCTGCACCGAGGCGCCGACGCGCTCCCAGATCCGGCCGCCGAGGCCGGCGGCGCGGAAGCGCAGGCCACGCACCTGGTCGAGGCTCGAAACCTGCTGGCGGAACCAGCCGGCGCCCTCGGGGCTGATCGCGCCGCAGAAGATCGGCACGACGTTGTGCCTCGCATAGATCTCCAGCAGCATGTCCTTGCCGCCGTGGAACCAGTACCAGGCGGAGAATTCGAGTGCCTCCATGCCGAACGGGGTCGCGCCATAGAGCGCGGATGCCGGCACCTTGCCGATCTCATAGCCCATCCAGGTGTAGCCTGCCTCGACCTTGCCCTCGCTGACGGCATCGAACACGCCGAGCGCTGGGATCACGGTGCCGGGCTCCTGCACGATGAACTGGATCCGCCCGCCCGACATGCGGTTCAGAAGCTGCGCAACGTAGGGAAGTGTGTCGCCCAGCGCGGTTAGGTTCGAGCCAAAGGCGATGGGAACGCCCCAACGCACCCGTTCCTGCGCATCCGCCGGCGTCACGGCGAGACCGGCCGCCAGGATCACTGCGGCGCCGAACGCACGCGCCGCCCGGAATATGCTGTTCATTCCTTCGTCCTCCCTCTCTCATGCGCGACCTCTTCTGTGCGCGACGATATGTCGCATGGCAGCGCGGGAAGCCGCAATATCCCTTTTGCTCGCGCCGAACGGGGCACTCAGACCCTGCAGGGCGCAGCGGCGATATGTGTCGCGTAGGCACTTGCGGCGGCATTTCGCCTGCCGCCGAGCTAGCCCCTGACGCCTGCGATCTGTGCCGGGTAGCCTGACGGGTCGATGAGGACATCGATCACCGCGGCGCGCCTGTTCGCGAGTGCCCGGGCAAGGGCGTCACGGTACGCCGGCTCCGTTTCGGCGCGGAAACTGTCGCAGCCGAGGCCGCGGGCGACGGCAGCGAAGTCGACCCGCGGCCAGGTGAGCGAATCGCCTGGCACCGCACGCTCGCCTTTCTTGATCTCGATCAGGCTCAGCCCGCAATCGTTGAAGACGACGACGATCACCGGCGCACCGGCTGCGGCGGCGGTCGCAAGCTCGCCGAGACACATCGAGAGGCCGCCGTCGCCTGTGAACGCGACCACCGGCCGCCCCGGGTCTGCCAGCGCCGCGCCGATCGCTGCCGGCAGGGCAAAACCCATCGTCGCAAGCCCGTTCGAGATCAGTACGTCTCCGGGCGCGTGTGCCGGCCAGAGGCTCGTTGCGCTGAACATGTGCGCGCCCGCATCGATGGTCACGCGCGGATGGATACCCGCGGCCGCCGAGAGCTCGGCAGCGAGCGTCACCACACGGTCTGGCCCGAGGCGGCCTGGTGTCGCGGGAGCCGCCACCCGCCTTCGCCAGGAATCGCGGAAGGCTGCGATACCGGTCTCCTGCCACGCACGAGGGAAGGCAGCGGGCAGAAGCTCCGCAAGCGATGCGGCGACGTTGCCCTCGAGCAGGCAGGCCGGCTCGAGATAGTGGCGCCTGCGCCGGAAACGGGTGATGTCGAGGACTGGAGACGTGTAGCGCCACGGATGCGGAATGAACTCCACAGGATCGGCGCCCGCAAGCAGGATCAGGTCTGCCTCGTGCAGGAGGGGGGCTTCCGCAGCGCCGCCGGTGAACACGCCCGCGAACAGGGGGTTGGCGTCGGCGACGACCCCCTTCGCCTTGTAGGTGACGAGAACCGGAGCGCAGAGCGCCTCGGCCAGCGCACGGAGCTCGACGGAGGCCTCGCGCGCCTCGAGCCCGGCGACGATCGCGGGCCTGCGCGATTCGGCAAGCAGGCTGCGCGCGGCGGCGGCCGAAGCCGAATCGGGCGGGGGTAGGGAGGGAAGCGCGGGCGGCGCGCCGGCGCAGACGGGGCGGCGCGCGGCAGCGTCGGTGAGTTCGAGGAGCGCAGGGCCGCGGCACGGGCCGGCCATCGCCATGACGAGGCGCGCAAGGCAGGCCGCGACATCGTCTCCAGTGCTCGCCGCCTGCGCGCGCACGAACGGCGCGGCGAGCGAGGCTTGGTCGAACACCTGGTGCGTCACCCAGCCTTTCTGGTCGGCCGTGAAGCCGTCCGTGATCACGATCACCGGCACCCGGTCGAGGTCGGCATGCGCAAGTCCGGTCGCGGCCGCGGCAAGGCCCGGACCGCGGCTGACCAGCGCTGCCCCCGGCCGCCCGGAGACCTCGGCCGCGGCCGCGGCCATCAGCACCGCGGCGGTCTCCTGCCGCGCGAGGGTGAAGCCGATGCCGGCCGCTGCCGCAGCGGCGATGATGTCGAGGCTCGCGCCGCCGCCGGGCACGCCGAAGATCCGCGCCACCCCCAACGCCGCAAGCCCCGCGGCGAGTGCGCTTGCGGCCGTCGCATGGCCTTCTCGGTCGCTCTCCATGGGGGAGCGACCATGGACCGGTGCGTCCATGAGGTCCAGGCACTGTTGTGTCGGCGCGGTTGCGGCCGGTGCGAGAGGCAGGGAAAGCTTGCGCCAGCGGCAGCCCCGCCGCGGATCGAAGCCAGACAGCGAGAAGGATGCAAACGCTTCTGCCGCACCTGCCACCCCAGCCAGCGTGGTTGAAGGAATTCAAGGCCTTCATCATGCGCGGCAACGTCATCGACCTTGCCGTCGGCATCATCATCGGCGCTGCGTTCACCGCCAGCGTCGGCTCGGTCGTGAAGGACATACTGAACCCGATCCTCGGCCTGCTGATGGGCGGGATCGACTTCTCGAACCTCTTCATCGTGCTCGCCGGCGAACGGAAGGCGACGCTTGAGGCAACGCGCGAGGCCGGCGCGGCAGTGCTCGCCTTGGGGCTCTTCATCAACGCCTGCATCAACTTCCTGATCGTCGGCTTCGCGATCTTCTGGCTCATGAAGGTGCTCTCGCGCTTTCGGGAGACGCAGGCAGAGGCGCAGCCACCGCAAACGCCGAGGTCAGAGGTGCTGCTTGCGGAGATCCGCGACCTCCTCAAGGCGCGCGAGCCCTGATCGGCATCTGCACGGCCGTGGTGGACGCGGCCGCCTCGGCTCTGCAATGCTTCGCTACGCCATCATTCCCCATGCCGCACAAGGGCGCATGCCATGGCAAGACCACTCGACCTGCTGCGCGGGCTGATCCTCTCGGTCGCGCTGCTCGCCGCCCCCGCTCGCGCCTTCGAGCTCCCTGGTCTGCAGCGGGATGCCGAGGCGTATGCCGCGAGCCTTCGCCCCTCCGTCCCGGCGACGCCTCAGGCGCGCGCCGCTGCCGACCGGCGGGTCGCCGAGCTCGCCGCGCAGAACAACTGGGGCGCTCTGGTCGGCGCGCTCGAAGCACGCATCGCGCTCGGGGAGGCAAGCGAGGCCCACTGGCTGAGGCTTGCCGAAGCTTGGCAGCGCCGCACCCCGCCGAATGGCGAGCGCGCTCTGCAGGCAGCCTGGCAGGCGTTCATGTCGGTGCCGGCAGGCGCTGCGGAGATTCCGGCGCTTCTGAGGATAGCGGACATCCTTGCAACGACCCTCGACCGCCCCGGGCTCGCAGCAGAGGCAATGGCCGCAGTGCTCGAGCGCGATCCCGGCAACGACACCTACCGCCAGCGCCTCGCTGCGCTCCGCCGTGCCGCGGGGCTTTCCATACGCAGCGTGACCGCGGAACCGGAAAGCGATCCGCCGCGCGCCTGCGTCGACTTCGCCGCCCCGCTCTCGCCGCGTCGCGACGTCGTGTGGGGAGACTGGGTGCGGGTCGATGGTGCGGCGGCGGCTGTTACGCGTGAGGAGAGCCGCCTCTGCGCCACCGGCCTCGCGCACGGACGAACCTGGCGCATCACCCTGCGCCAGGGCTTGCCGGGTGATGACGACATCAGGCTCGCGCGCGATGTCACCGTCGAGGTGGCGATGCCGGATCGGGCGCCGCGCGTCATCCTGCAGACAGGCGCCTTCATCCTGCCGCGCGGCGAGGCGCTGCGGATCACCGTCGGCACCGTCAATCTCTCCGCCGTCGCCATCAAGCTTTACCGGATCGGCGAGCGCAATCTTGGCCTCGAGCTCGGCGAGGAAGGGCGGGTGCTCCGCCCGCTCGGGGCTTGGGCGGCGCGCGAGCTTGCCGAAGGCAGAGGCACGCTGGTCTGGGAGGGAACCCTCGCCATCCCGTCCTGGCAGCGCAACGAGGTAGCGCGCACTATGCTCGAACTCGCACCGATGCTGCGGAACGCGGAGCCGGGCTTGTTCGCGCTCACCGCCGCGCCAGGGGACGGTACGCCGGAGCCAAGCTGGGGAGACCTCGCGACGCAATGGCTCGTCGTCACCGACATCGGGCTCACCGTGCTGCGCGGCGCCGATGGCGTGACTGTACTTGCGCGCAGCCTGCGCGAGGCGCGCCCTCTCGCGGGGCTGCGCGTCGCGCTCGTCTCGCGCGCCAACGACGAGCTCGCGACCGCGACCACAGACGGCGATGGCGCTGCGCGCTTCGCCGCGCCGCTCATGCGCGGCCGCGGCGGCGCTGCGCCGAGCCATGTGGTCGCGCGCGGCGAGGGAGGCGATCTCGCCTTCATCGACCTGGCCGCTCCCGCCTTCGATCTCTCCGATCGCGGTGTCGATGGGCGCCCCCACCCGGGCCCGCTTGACGCCTGGGTGTGGACGGAGCGCGGGATCTATCGCCCGGGCGAGACCGTGAATCTGCTCGCGCTTCTGCGCACCGCCTCGGGCGACGCGGCTGACCTTCCCGTCACGCTGCGGCTGCGCCGGCCGAACGGCACGATCGCGGTCGAGACGGTGCCCCCGCGGGGCCGGGGCAGCGCGATCTCAGTGCCGCTTGCGCTCCCGCCAGGCGCGCCCCATGGCGGTTATGTCGCAGAAATCCTTGCCGACCCCGGGGCGCCGCCGATCGGCCGCGCCAGCTTCCGCGTCGAGGACTTCGTGCCCGACCGGCTCGCGGTCGAGATCGCCGCGCCTCCGGCCCTGGTGCCGGGCACACCGGTCACGGTTCCCATAACCGCCCGCTTCCTCTACGGCGCGCCTGCCGGCGGGCTTTCCGCCAGCGGTGAACTCCTGATCGTTCCGGATCCTGATCCTTTCCCGTCGCTTCCCGGCTGGCGGTTCGGCCTCGCGCAGGAGACGACCGACCCGTTGCGCCTCGACATCGCGATCCCCGATACCGATCCGGCTGGCAGGACCGCAGCGCGGCTCTCGCTCGCGCGCGCGCCGGATGCCACGCGGCCCCTGCGCGCCACCCTGTCGGTCTCCGTGAGCGAACCTGGGGGGCGGCCGACGCGCGCGACAGCGAGCTTTCCCGTGCGCACGCCCGGGCCCTTCATCGGTCTGCGTCCGCTGTTCGAGGGAGGCGCGATCGCCGCCAACACCGATGCCGCCTTCGAGATCGCAGCCTTCGACGCCGAAGGCAGGCCGGTCGCGGCACGCTTGCAGGTCCGACTCGTGCGTGAACGGCCCGACTGGCGCGTGGTGCTGCGCGAGCGGCTCGCGCGCTATGAGATCGTCTGGCGCGACGAGCCGATGCAGACGGTGGCGCTCACGGTCACGCCTGGTTCGCCGGCTCGCTTCTCCGCACTGCTCGACTGGGGACGCTACCGGATCGAGGTGACCGACGAGTCAAGCCTCGCTGCGACTTCGGTGCGGTTCCGTGCCGGGTTCGTGCCATCCGCCGGGACGGGCGAGACGCCTGACCTGCTCGATGTCGCGGCGGATCGTTCCGTCTACGCTGCAGGCGAGACCGCGCGTGTGCGCATCGCCGCACCTTTCGCCGGCGTCGCCACGCTCGCGATCCTCACAGACCGCGTGCACTATCTCCGCGTGTTCTCCGTGTCCGAAGGCGAGACGACGGTCGATGTGCCGGTTGAGGCGTCGTGGGGCGCCGGAGCTTATGTGACGGTGACGCTGTTGCGCGGCCGGCCGCAGGCACAGGCGGGGCCGGTGCGCGTGCTGGGGCTTGCCTGGATCGGCCTCGACCCGACGCCGCGCAGGATTCCTGTGTCGGTCGAGGCACCGGCACTGTTGCGGCCACGCAGCGATGTCGAGGTCGTCGTGCGCGCCGCGCCGGGGGCGCAGGTGGCGCTCGCAGCGGTCGACGAGGGCATCCTCCGGCTGACTGGCCATGCCGCGCCCGATCCAGCCAGTTTCTTCACTGGCAAGCGCCGACTCGGCGTCGACATCCGCGACGACTACGGGCGCCTGGTCGCTCCCGCCGAGGGGCAGATCGGCCTTCTCCGCCAGGGGGGCGATGAGACCGAGGGCGGCGCCGGGCTGCCCGCGATTCCGATCCGGATCGCCTCGCTGTTCGCGGGGCCGGTGACGGCGGGGGCGGACGGGGTTGCGCGCTTCTCCCTCGCGGTGCCGGACGTGAACACCTCTCTCCGCCTCTCTGCCATTGCCTGGGACGCGGCGCGGTCCGGCGCGGCATCCGTTTCGGTTCCGGTGCGCGACCCGCTCGTCGCCGACCCCGCCCTGCCACGCTTCCTCGCACCGGGAGACGAGATGCGACTTGCCGTGTCCCTGCACAACGTGGAACTTCCTTCCGGCGAGGTGCGCGTCTCCGTCTCGGCGACCGGACCGGTGCGGATCGAGGGCGGCACGCAGGTAGTGCCTCTCGCCGAAGGCGGGCGCGGGCGGGCGCTGTTCACTCTGCACGGCACCGGCACCGGAACCGCCGAGATCACCCTTCGCGCCGAGGGGCCGGGCGGCTTCTCAGCGACCCGCGTCTTCCCGCTCACCGTGCGCACGGCGCGGCCCCAGGTCACCACCGTGTCGCGGCGTGAGCTTCCGCCCGGCCAGACACTGACCCTCCCGGCGGACGCGCTCGCCGCGTATCTTCCCGGAACCGGGCGCGTCACGGTCTCGGTGAACAGCGGCGCGCCCTTCGATGCGGTTGCGCTGATTCGCGTGCTTGAGGCTTGGCCCTACGCCTGCCTCGAGCAGGTGGTCAGCGCGGCGCTGCCGCTCGTCTTCCTCGAAGACGAGGCGGTGATCGGGGTCGACCGCGCTGCACGGCTTCAGGCCTCCGTCTCCGCCGTGCTCGACAAGCAGCGCTACGACGGGTCCTTTGGCCTGTGGAGGGCGAGTGACGCGCCTGAGCCCTGGCTTAGCGCCTACGCGACCGAGTTCCTCTTGCGCGCGCGCCGCGCCGGCGCGACCGTTCCGGAGCCTGCGCTTGCCTCCGCCATCCGTTTCCTTGCCGGTATGACCGAGGATCCGCCGCGGCAGCCGTGGCAGCGCGCATCCCAGGCCTACGCGCTCTATGCGCTCTCACTTGCGGGGCAGCCGCGGCCGGGGGCGATGCGCGTGCTCGCCGATCAGGGCGCTGCGCAGCTGCCTTCGCCGCTTGCGCGCGCGCAGCTCGGCGCGGCGCTGCTGCTCGCGGGTGACCGCGGGCGCGGCGAGGCGCTGCTGCGCGACGCTGCTGCCGATCCCGCGCGGGAGTGGTCAGGGGAGGACTACGGATCGACCCTGCGCGACGCGGCCGCGATCATCGTGCTCGGCCGAGAGACGGGCGCGATCGCTGACCGAATTCCCGCTCTGCTCGATCGCCTTCCTGCCGGCTCCGTCACGCCCGCACGCACCTCGACCCAGGAACAGGCGTGGGCGGTCGCCGCCGCGGCGCTCCTCGGCCGCGATGGCCAGCCGGCAGCCCTCACTGCCGACGGCAGGGCGCTCGCGCCGGCGCCATTCGTCTCGCTCACCCGCGATGCCGGCAGCCTGCCCCTTGCCTTGCGCAATATCGATACGCGGCCTGTCTGGCCTGGCGTGGCGATCAGCGGCATTCCCGCCCAAGCCCCGCCGGCGGCGCGCGACGGGCTTGTGGTGCGGCGCAACTTCTTCCGCCTCGATGGATCGACCCTCAATCTCGACCAGCTCCGGCAGAACGATGTGTTCGTGCTCGTCCTTGAGGGTCGCGCGGAGACGCGGCTTGCCCACCAGGCGCTGGTCGTGCACGGGCTTCCCGCGGGCTGGGAGCCTGAAGCCGTGCGGCTCGGCCCAGGGGCGGTCCCCGCGCTTCCGTGGCTCGGCGAGCTCACGCGCCCGAGCTACGCCGCGGCGCGGGACGATCGTCTCGTTGCGCAGATCGACCTCACCGAGGGCGAACCCGCCTTCAAGCTCGCCTTCCTTCTGCGAGCGGTGACGCCGGGCCGGTTCGAGCTCCCCGGCGCCATCCTCTCCGACATGTACAAGCCTCGCTTCTTCGCCCGCCAGGGAACGGGGCGGATCACAATCCAGCCTGCGGACTGAGGCAGGCGAGGGCGGATGCGCGGCCTTGGCGTTGCGATCATCTCGCTCGGCGCGCTCGCCGCCGTGGTCGTCGCCGCTGACCGCGCCTTACCCCCCGATCTGTCGCGCCTTGCCGCCGTCTCGGGAGAGCTGCGCGACCGGGACGGTCGGCTCCTTGCGGTGACGCCTGTGCCGGGGGGGATGTGGCGGCTTGCGACCACGGCGGAGGATGTGCCCCCACTCCTGCTTGCGATGCTGCTTGCGCGTGAGGACCGACGGTTCATGTGGCACCCGGGCGTTGACCCGCTCGCGCTTGCGCGCGCCTCCGCGCAGGCTCTGGTGCATGGGCGGATCGTTTCGGGAGCTAGCACAATCACGATGCAGGTTGCGCGTCTGCTCGAGCCGAGGCCGCGCACGCTGCAGGCGAAACTCATCGAGATGGCGCGCGCGCTGCAGCTCGAGGCGCAGTTCTCCAAGCGCGAGATCCTCGGCATGTGGCTCACCCTCGCGCCGTTCGGCGGCAACCTCGAAGGCGTGCGCGCAGCCTCTCTCGCGCTGTTCGGCCGCCCCCCCTTGGCCCTCGATCCGCATGAGATCGCACTGCTCGTCGCGCTGCCGCAGCGCCCCTCGGCGTTGCGGCCGGATCGCTTTCCGGAAGCCGCCGTGGCCGCGCGCGGGCGGGTTTTGCGTGATGCAGCGGCCGCTCGCGCGCTCGCGGTGGAGGAGGCCGCAGCGCTTGCAACGCTGCCGCTCGGGGCGGAGAGGCGTCCGCTCCCGCGCCATGCGCGACACCTCGCCGCTGCCGCCGGCCCAGGGATCACCGCAACCACCCTCTCGCTGCCGCTCCAGGCAGCGCTGGAGCGGCTCGCCGACGCCACCGCCGAGACGCTCGTGCCGGCAGCGAATCTTGCCATACTGGTCGCCGAGAACCGCAGCCGCGCCATCGTCGCGGCCTATGCCGGCGTGGCGGGAGAGGGCCGCGGCGGAGCGCTCGACCTCGCGCGCGCGGTCCGCTCTCCGGGCTCGGTGCTGAAGCCAGCGCTCGTGGCGCAGGCGATGATGCTTGGCCTCGTCCGGCCCGAGACGCGCATCGCCGACCTGCCGCGACGCTTCGCCGAGTACGCGCCCGAGAATTTCGATCGCGACTTCGCCGGCGATGTCACTGTCGCCCAGGCGCTCGCGCGCTCGCTCAACCTGCCAGCCGTCGCGCTTGCCGAGGCGGTCGGGCCGGTTGCCTTCGTCTCTGCGCTGAAGGCGGCGGGGCTCGCCCCGCGCCTGCCGCCGGGTGCGCAGCCTGCGCTGCCAGTCGCGCTCGGTGGGTTGGGGATGACGCTCTGGGAGATCGCCGCGCTCTATGCCGGCCTCGCCGACGACGGTACCGTTGCGATTCCGGTATGGCGCGCGGGCGAGGCCGCGGCGAGGCGCCCCTTCGTCGGCCAGGCGGAGGCCGGCGCGGTGCGCGCGATCCTTGCCGCCTCCGCTCCGCCGCCTGGCGTTGCGCCGGAGCGAGCGCCGCGTATCGCCTGGAAGAGCGGCACCTCCTGGGGCAATCGCGATGCCTGGGCCGCCGGGATGAGCGCGACCCACACCGTCGCCGTCTGGGTCGGCAGGCCCGACGGGACGCCGCTGCCTGGGGCGACAGGGAGGAGCGTTGCCGGTCCGATCCTGTTCGCGGTGTTCGACCTTCTGCCCGATCCGGGCCCGCTGCCGCCACCGCCCCCGCTTCCGCCCGCGCCAGCGCTTGCGAGGCTCGGGGCCGGCGATGCCGATCGGCTGCGCGTCGCCTTCCCCCCTCCCGGCGCCTCGCTCGCGCGAGCGCCCGTTGTCCTGCGCGCAAGCGGCGGGCGGCGGCCGCTCATCTGGCTCGTGGATGGCGCGCCGATCGCGTCAGAACGCCACCGGCGCGAGGCGCGCTGGGTGCCGGACGGGCCTGGCCACTATCGCGTGACCGTTCTTGACGCGGATGGTTCCTCCGCTGCAGTGGAAGTGCGCGTGCGCTAGCCCGGGCAGACGCGGCATCGCAGTGCCTTGAAACGCTTCGGCACAGCGACGTCACCCCCCTGGCTGCTGCGTCGCGGCACGAGGCGGAAGCGGCGCGCGATTTGTCGCGTCTGCACTCTGCCTTCGCTCTGGCGACGCGTCTTGGGGACGCTGCGGCCGAAGTGCCGCCGCAGCGCCGCTGCAGGCGCTCCCTGCCGTCCAGGCACTGGCGACCGGCAAGGCTCAGGCTTGCAGGATAGGGGTGGCTCGCAGGATGGGGGCGCAGCTGAAGCCGTGCAGGAGCATGTTCAGACCTCCAACCCGGTGAACCTGACGGCTGCGAACCAGTGCCCGCGAAGCTGCGCGGTGTCGGCGAGACGGCCTGTACCGTCAAGCGCGAGGCGGCGGCGCATGACTGTGTCGGCAAGGTTGCCGCCGATGATCTCTGCGGCGTCGCCCGAGGCGGAGACGACGATGTCGCCATGACTGGTGAAGGGGTCGATCCGCTGCGCGCTGTCCCAAGTGATCGGGCTATCGCTTGCGCCATCGCCGATGCCGGCCCGCCACTGCACGACGATGTCACCGCGCCTCAGCGGCTCTGATCGTATCGGGAAGGCGCGGTACGGCTGAGGGCCGTCCACCATGGCGCGGCGGATCGCATCGCGCGTGTAGGTGCTGTGCCATTCGCAGTAGGCGAACCACGAGGCACCGCCCGTGGCGACCCAGACGCCCGCACACACGAAGGCGGCAGACCAGGCCCAGCGGTCTCCGTCTCCGTCCACGGAGCGCCCGTCGAGATGGCGATAGTGGAGCCGGCCAGACGCGTCGCTGACGATGCGCCAATACTCCGCGATCCAGCCGTTGCAGGGCTCCTCGTCCTCGCGTCGGCCGAGGAAGCGTGCCTCCTCCCCCTCAGCCCACTGAGCGAGAAGCTCCGCTGCCGGTCTCACGACGACTTGGCCTCCGCAAACACGCGCATCCGGCCAGAGAGTTTCGCCCCAGCCTGCGCCGTCACACCGGGACTGTCGCTGAAGACGCAGTTCTCGGCAAGCAGCCGCGCCGGCGATGCAGAGGATCGCGCCGATTTCGGAAGGGCTGTACTGGATATCGAATCGCTCCGATATCGTTCCATGTCGGCGGAGCCTGTCGATTGCCGGCCGGCGCAGGCGAAGGCGCGGCAGATCGTCGCCTCGCTAGCGTCCACGCCGAGCACGTGGTCGCGGGCACGCGCTCTGGCTTCGGGACCGTCGCAGGCTTAGGCGCGGTCGACCCTGAAAGCGCCTGGGGAGGCGCGCCGCCCGCGTCGGCAGGAGCAGCACGTTCAGTAGGTCGCGCGCCCGCCCGAGACGTCGAACACGGCGCCGGTCGAGAACGAGGCCTCGTCGGATGCCAGCCAGCAGACCATCGCCGCGACCTCCTCGACCAGGCCGAAACGTCCGAGCGGGATCTTGGAGAGCATCCAGGCAATGTGCTCTTCCGTCATCTGCGCGAAAATGTCGGTCTTGACCGCTGCTGGCGTGACGCAGTTCACGCGCACCGCCGTCGTTGCGAGCTCCTTGCCGAGCGACTTTGTCAGCGCGATCACGCCCGCCTTCGCCGCGGAGTAAGCCGAGGCGTTCGGGTTTCCCTCCTTGCCCGCGATCGAGGCGATGTTGACGATCCGACCGCGGTCGCGCGCGCGCATTCCCGGCACCACGGCGCGGCAGCAGAGGAAGACGCCGGTGAGGTCGACATCGATCACCCGGCGCCAGGCATCGACCGGGTAGGTCTCGACTGGGCCGTTCGGCCCGGTGATCCCAGCATTGTTGACGAGGATGTCGATCGGGCCGAGCGCTGCCTCGGTCGCTGTGAGGCCGGCAGCGACCGACGCCTCGTCCGCGACCTCGACGTGCATCGCCGCACCGCCGAGCCGTTCAGCGGCGCGCTTCGCTTCCGCCTCGTCCTTGTCCCAGAGTGCGACTCGGGCGCCCTCCGCGGCGAGGCGCGCAGCGACCGCAAGCCCTATGCCACGAGCACCACCGGTGACGACCGCGACGCGGCCAGCAAAACGATCCGATGTCATGACGATACCCCTCCCGCTCACGCCATCCAGGGTGGCACGGGAAGCCCCCTGCCACGCAGGAATTCCGGGTTGAACAGCTTGCTCTGGTAGCGCGCGCCACCATCGCAGAGGATTGTCACGACCGTGTGGCCAGGCCCGAGCGCGCGCGCCACCCGTATGGCTGCAGCGACGTTCAGCCCGGCGCTTCCACCCACGCACAGGCCCTCGTGGATCGTGAGGTCGAACACCTGTTCGAGCGCTTCCTCGTCCGTCACCTGGATCGCGTCGTCAATCGGGGCGCCTTCGAGGTTTCCGGGAACACGACTCTGGCCGATTCCCTCGGTGATGGAACTGCCTTCCGCCACGAGCTCGCCGCGCGTCTTCCAGGCATAGAGCGCGCTGCCCATCGGGTCGGCGAGGGTGATGCGGACCGAAGGCTTCCGCTCCTTCAGCGCCATGGCGACGCCAGCAAGGGTGCCGCCTGTGCCGCAGGCGCAGGTAAAGGCGTCTACCCGGCCGCCGGTCTGCTCCCAGATCTCGGCGCCGGTCGTCGCGCGGTGGCCCTCTCGGTTGGCCAGATTGTCGAACTGGTTCGCCCAGATCGCGCCGTTGGGTTCGGTGGCGGCAAGCTCTTCGGCGAGCCTTCGCGAGACGTGCACGTAGTTGCCGGGATCCTTGAACGGAGCGGCCGGGACAAGCCGGAGGTCGGCGCCGATCATGCGCAGGAACTCGATCTTCTCGCGGCTCTGCGTCTCCGGCATCACGATCACCGAGCGATAGCCGCGCGCGTTGCCGACGAGGGTGAGACCGATGCCGGTATTGCCCGCCGTCCCCTCGACGACGGTGCCGCCAGGGCGGAGCTGCCCCCGCGTCTCGGCATCGGTGATGATCGCGAGGGCAGCGCGGTCCTTCACCGAGCCGCCCGGGTTCATGAACTCTGCCTTGCCGAGAATGGTGCAGCCTGTGGCCTCGGAGGCGCGACGCAGCCTGATGAGCGGCGTCCCTCCGATCGCGCCGACGAGACCTTCGGCCACTCCACCCCACCCTGCCGCCACGTTTCCTCTCCGTGCTTCTCGAGATCGACCTCGGGCGCTACACAAGCGCCGGAGCCGCCACGATGCAACCGCCGCCGGGAGGGAGGGCGCCATGCCGGACGTCGCCCATGCCACAGTCGAGGAAACCTGGGACGCGCTGAGGCGCGACCCTGCTGCCGAACTCGTCGACGTGCGCACCGATGCGGAGTGGGCCTATGTCGGCCTGCCTGATCTGAGCGCGGCCGGCAAGACCGTGCATCGGATCGCCTGGCAGATCTTCCCGACAATGACGGTGAACCCGCGCTTCCTCGACGAGCTCGCCGAGGCAGGCCTCAAGCCCTCGAACAGCCTCTACTTCCTGTGCCGGTCCGGGGCGCGCAGCCTCGCTGCGGCGCGCGCGGCTGTGGCGGCCGGCTACCCTAGGGCATTCAACGTCGCCGACGGTTTCGAGGGGCCGCTCGACGAGGCTGGCCACCGGCGCACGCGGGCCGGCTGGATCGCCGCCGGCCTGCCGTGGAAGCAGAGCTGAGGCAGCGATGAGGCGACGCGGCAAGGGAAGCCTTCCTTCGCTCCACATCCGCGTCGATCTGGTTCCGGGCGTATCCTTCGGCCCCGGCAAGGCGGACCTGTTGCAGGGCATCGCCGAGACCGGCTCCATCGCCGCAGCCGGGCGTCGTCTTGGCATGAGCTACAAGCGCGCCTGGTCCCTGGTGGAGACGCTGAACGGAATGTTCCGCTCGCCGCTTGTCTCGGCCACCAAGGGTGGCGCGACGGGAGGCGGTGCGGTGCTGACGCCGCAGGGCGAGGCGGTGCTTGCGCGCTATCGCGCCATCCAGGCGCGCGCGGCGGAGGCGGCTCGCGACGAGCTCGCCGCTCTGCGCGCCGACACCGCTGAGCCCTCTTGAGCCGCGCCCGGGAGCGGTCTCCGAGACGGTTGGGGCGGGCCCTCAATGCCGGGCGATCGCCTCGTGCTCGAGCCGGCTGAGCAGCCGCACGACCGGCCACAGCAGGAGGAAGTAGATCGCCGCAGCCGCGACGATCGGCGAGGGGTTGTAGGTCACGCTCTGCGCCTGGCGCGCCTGGTAGAGCAGTTCCGGAAGCGCGACGGCCGAGGCGATCGAGGTGAGCTTCACAACCTCGAGCGTGTTCGACACGAGGTCGGGCAGCACGTTCCTGAGCGCCTGGGGCAGGATCACCCAGGTCATCGCCTGAATGGCGGAGAGGCCGGTGGAGCGTGCCGCCTCCATCTGCCCGCGCGGGATGCTCTCGATGCCGGCGCGCAAGATCTCCCCGTAGTAGGACGACGTGTTGAGGAAGAAGCCGATCGCGACACAGCCGAAAGCGCCGATTTCTATGCCGGCGAAGGGCAGCCCCGCATAGATGAAGACGAGCAGCACAAGCGGTGGGAAGGCGCGGAAGAAGTCCACCCAGGCAACGAGCGGCCAGCGCACCAGCGGATGGCGGATGACCGAAAGCAGCGCGAGCAGCACACCGCCAGCGAAACCGAGGGGAACCGAAACGAGCACGAGCAGGGCCGTCATCCACAGGCCTTGCAACAGGATCGGCGAGGCCGCGCGGATCACCTCGATGTTGAAGAAGGTGGAGAGGAACTCCGCCATCGCCGCTACCGCTTCCAGGCGAAGCGAGTCTCGACCCAGCGGCCGAGCACGACGACCGGGACGAATAAAATGAGGTAGGCGATCGCGCCCAGGGTAAGCGGCGAGGGGTTCGAGGAGAAGGCGACTGCCCCGGAAGCGACAGAGAGGATCTCGGCCACGGCAACGACCGATCCAAGCGCGGTGCCCTTCGTGATGGCGATGGTGCGATTGGTGAGCGGCGGAATGGAAAGCCGAAGCGCCTGCGGCAGGACGACATGGACAAGGGTGGCGGTGAAGCCGAGGCCCGTCGAGCGTGCCGCCTCCCACTGCCCCTTCGGCACGGCGAGGATTCCGCCCCAGAGGATCTCCTCGGCAAAGGCCGCGAGCACGAGGGTGAGGCTGATCCAGGTCGAGACGAAGCCAGATGGCGCGGGCCCGAGGCTCGGCAGGCCGAAATAGATCAGCACGATGATCACGAGCGGCGGCAGCGCGCGGAACAGGTCGACCACGAACACGATCAGCCAGTTCAGCGGGCGTATGCCGAAGCTCCGCAGCACCGCGAGCGCGAAGCCAAGCGCGAGGCCGGAGACGACGATGAGCAGCGCGAGTTCGACCGTCAGGAGGAACCCCTCAACGATCTTCGGAAGATACGCCGCCATCACCTCGCGGTTGAAAAAGGTGAAGACGAAGCGCTCCCACTCGCTCATCGCGACGCTGCCCGGCAGCCGTCAGTGATGGTCGAGCTGTCGGAGAAAGGCCCGCGTGCGCTCCTCGCGCGGCGCGCCGAAGATCTGCGCCGGCGTTCCCTCCTCGACCACGAGGCCATGATCCATGAAGACAACGCGGTCAGCCGCGGCACGGGCGAAGCCCATCTCGTGGCTCACCACGACCATCGTCATGCCCGCCTCGCGAAGAGAGCGCATGACGGCGAGCACCCCGCCCACGAGCTCCGGGTCGAGCGCGGAGGTCGGCTCGTCGAACAGCATCACGCGCGGCTCGAGCGCGATCGCGCGCGCGATTGCCACGCGCTGCTGCTGCCCGCCCGAGAGCTCGAGCGGATAGGCGTCCGCCTTCTCGGCGAGGCCGACGCGGGCGAGCGCGGCAAGCGCGATTTCCTCCGCCTCCACGCGGGACTTCCCCGCCACCTTGCGCAATGCCAGCGTCACGTTCCCCTTCGCGGTCATGTGCGGGTAGAGGTTGAACTGCTGGAACACCATGCCGATCCGCCGGCGCGCCGCGTTGATGTCGGTGCGCCGGTCAAGCAGATCGATCCCGTCCACCACGACAGAGCCGGAAGAGGGTGTCTCGAGGCGGTTGCAACAGCGAAGGAGGGTGGACTTGCCGCTGCCCGAGGGGCCGATGACGAAGACGAGCTCGCGCTCGGCCACGACGAGATCGACGCCCTTCAACACGTGGAGGGAGCCGAAATGCTTGTGGATGCCGCGCGCCTCAAGGATCGGCCGCGCCATGCCGCCCTCGGCGGGTGCGCCTACCGGCAGGGTGCGGTGTGCGGCGTCGGGTCATAGCCGGGAAGGCCGGGCACGCCGGAGCCGGGAAACACGATGTTCTCGGCATCGTCGGCTTCCGGTTTCATGCCGAACCACTTCTCGGAGAGCCGCGCGATCGTGCCGTCCTTCTTCATGCACTCGATCACGTGGTCGACCTCGTTGCGCAGCGCAACCGACTGGAGCGGGAAGGGCGCAGCCCAGTGCGCCCGAGTCTCTTTGAGCAGCAGGTCCGGCACAAACTGCGGGTTGCGGGTGGCGGCGTATTTCACCACTGTGTTGCCAGCAAGGTTCGCATAGGCGCGGCCGGAGAGCACGGCTTGGACGGCATCGGTGTTGGTATCGTAGGCCTGCACTGTGAAGCCGTAGCGGGCGGCATTTGCCTGCGCCCAGGTGTCGTAGACGCTGCCCTTGTTGACGCTGATCGTCTTGCCCCGCAGGTCCTCGAGGCTCGCGATTGGCGCCGAGCCCCGGCGTATGCCGAACTGGAAGGCGGTGAACAGGTAGCCCTCGGTGAAGAGCATGTTCTGCGCGCGCTCGGGCGTCGCGGTCGTCGGCGCGCAGAGGAAGTCGTAGCGGCCTGCGTTCATGGCCGGGATCAGGCCGGCGAAGCTGGCGCTGTCTATCGTGAGTTGCCGGCCCATGCGCCGCGCCACCTCGGTGAAGAGATCGACGTTGAAGCCTTCGACGCCGCCTCCGAGCTTCGGCATCGCATGCGGGGCGAAGGTGCCGTCGACCGCGCAGCGGAGCGGGGCCTGCGCGACAGAGGGTGTTGCGGCGGCAACCGCTGCGGCCGCGGCGAGAGCGAGCATGATGCGGGCGACTGCCATCGGTTCGACTCCCTATTGGACTCGTGTCCCCGAGAGCATGGCGCAGGCCGCGCCAGTCGGCAATCGCGGTGCAACATTGATCATATGCAGGCTTGGCGGTAGGCACCGCAGGTGCAGGGGCGGTTCCTGCAAAGGGGAGGTGGGGCAATGACAGCCATCACACGTGGCCTGCAGCGCCGCGCCATGCTCGCCGCCGCTGCTGCCGCAGCACTCTGCCTCGCCGCGCCTGCCTCTGCCCAGGCGCCGCAGTTCTTCCGCATAGGCACCGGTGCGGCAGGCGGTACATATTACCCGGTCGGCGGCATGATCGCGAATGCGATTTCCTGTCCGCCCGGAGCGCCATGCCGCGAGGCCGGTGGCACCGCTGGTGTGCCGAACCTCGTCGCGGTCGCTCAGGCAACGCAGGGCTCCGTTCAGAACGTGAACCTGATCCAGTCCGGCGCGGCGGAGAGCGGCTTCTCGCAGTCGGACGTCGCGCACTGGGCGTACACTGCAACCGGGCTGTTCGAAGGGCGCCCGAAGCTCGACCGGCTGCGCTTCATCGCGCATCTCTTCGGGGAGCAGCTGCACGCGGTGGTGCGCCGCGACAGCCCGATCCAGAGGCTCGAGGACCTGCGCGGCAAGCGCGTCGTTGTTGGGCTGCAGGCTTCCGGCGCGCGCATAGGCTCCGAGCTTGTGCTCGATGCCGCGGGGCTGCGTGGCGCCTACACGCCAGAATTTCTCTCTGCCGCCCAGGGCGTCGAGCGGATGCAGGACCGAGGGGTTGACGCGGTGCTTCAGGTGGTCGCTGCACCGGCGGCAGCCTTCACCGAGTTTTGCTCCCGGGTGGGGTGCCGACTGCTTCCCTTCTCGGACGCGGTGATTGAGACTGTGAGCCAGCGGGCGCCGTTCTACAGCCGGGGCGTGATCGCCAGGGGCACCTATGAGGGGGGGAGGGGGGTGACCGAGGACGTTCCGACGCCCTCCGTCGGGGCCGTATGGCTGGTCGGAGCGCAGGTACCGGAAGCACTCGTCTACGAGATCACGAAGAGCCTCTGGAGCGACACCACGAGAAGCCTGCTCCAGCGCGGCCATGTCCGGGCACGGGACATCCTGCCGGAGACGGCGCTGCAAGGCCGCGGCGAGGTCCCTTTGCACCCGGGCGCTGAGCGGTTCTACCACGAAGCCGGCATGCTTCGCTGAGCGGGCGCCGGCGCAGCCGCGCAGGCCTGCGGCGCGAATCATCCTGATCACGCCGCTGTGCGGAAGTGACGGGCGTGAGCA
>Ga0308411_10000566_pt1 | contig 24662 bp, 20 predicted proteins | sample HotsprottomLayer_2_FD_203530 | JGI IMG/M metagenome (GOLD analysis project Ga0308411, IMG submission 203530) | Hot spring phototrophic mat microbial communities from Octopus Spring, Yellowstone National Park, Wyoming, United States -... | ecosystem: Environmental > Aquatic > Thermal springs >... | reverse complement strand
CAACACGACGCAAGCACCCGCTGGATGCAGTACGCCAAATTGCGGTACCCGTGCAGCAAGGAATCCAACCCGAATCCCTGCGCGAGCTGGCACACTGCCTCATCGAACACTACGAGTCTGCCCTGCATGCGCTTACGGAAGACTAAGCGACATCCAAAACCAGCAAAAGTACCAGATTTTGCTCTTGCTTCTTGACATCCGAGAAAGAGATGTGCTATAATATGAACAGGCGTGGATATGACTCTTATGCCCATCTGTCCGAAGTATTCGGAAGGAGGATGCAACCATGAGACGATTAGTGATTGTAGCGCTAAGCGTGCTGATGTACACGAGTGCGTTCGCACTGTTCGGGGAAACTGAGCAGAATAACACACGCGCTACGGCGGACACGGTACTGTACACCCGAGCTGCACCCTGGAGCGATATAGGACTCCTAAGTCTCACAGCAAACGACAGCGACTTTTTCAAAATTCGCCTGCGAGCGCTTGACTGGTTGACCGTGATTACTTTCCCTGTGTCTCAAAACAATACTCGCCCCGACACTGTGTTAGCCCTGTTCGATGCAACAGGTACCACTGCTCTCGTGTGGAACGACGATGCAGGTGCAATTGGCAATCTTGGCTCTGCCATACGATACCAGGCCCAGGCAGACGGCGATTACTTCATCGCCATCACAGCTTTCTACTCATTTACTGGAAGAGACCAGCTCAGCTACTACGAAAACGCTAATCATACGGATGTAGGCGATTACATCCTGACCGTGAGCGTGGCTCCTGTTCCCGAGCCTGCAAGCATTCTCGCATTAGGCGCTGGACTGGCAGGTCTGGCTGGGCTGCGACGTCGCATGCGCAAGTAAGGATTGGTTCTGTAAGTTGGTTGCGCTTTCGCCCCCCGATTGTTCTGGGGGGCGTTTCGTTTTAGGCTGCTCTCGTGATATGTGCCTGCAGGTGAATCTGCGATAGCACCTCCTCGACGGTAGTGATGCCATCGCGCACTTTTTGAATAGCGTCTTGCTGGATTGTGAAGAGCGTGCCGTCGGGTGCAGCCGCACGCAGGGCATCGCTGTCCGCTTCGCGGGCAATCAGGCGGCGTATCGGTTCGCTCATCACGAACAGCTCGTATAACCCGACGCGCCCTTTGTAGCCAATCTGGTTGCAAGCATCACAGCCAACGGGACGATAGGTCAGTAGCGTGTCCACTCCGAACAGGCGTGTAATCGCGGGGTCTGTGACGGTTATCGGCTCCTTGCATCGCTCGCACAGACGGCGCACCAACCGCTGCGCCAGCACGCCAATCAGTGCGGAGTTAATCAGAAAGGTGGGCACGCCCATATCAATCATGCGGGCGGGGGCACTTGTGGAATCGTTCGTGTGCAGCGTCGATAGCACGAGATGCCCCGTCATCGCTGCGCGGCAGGCGATTTCGGCAGTCTCGGCGTCGCGGATCTCGCCCACCAGCACCACATCGGGGTCTTGGCGCAGCATCGCACGCAGCTGCGCAGCGAAGGTCAGTCCAATCCGCTCGTTCACCTGCGACTGCCCGACACCGTCAATTGTGAACTCGACGGGGTCTTCGCAGGTCAGGATATTGCGGCGGTCGCTTTTAATTTGCTGGAGCAGGGCGTAGAGCGTTGTGCTTTTACCCGACCCTGTGGGACCAGTGACGAGAATCATGCCCCACGGCTTGCTCGCCAGCGCGATTAGCCCCTGCTCGACAGCAGGGGGCATGCCCAGTTGCGCGAGCGGCTTGAGGGCGTCGTCTCGGTTGAGCAGGCGAATCACCACGCGCTCGCCAAACACCGTGGGCAACGATGACACGCGAGCATCTATTTTGCTATCGCCAGTTTTGATGGCGAATCGACCATCTTGAGGCAAGCGTCGTTCCGCGATATCCATCTCGGCAAGCAACTTCACGCGCGCTATCACTGCCGATTGGAGCGTTAGAGGCACTTCCCGCACAGTATACAACACGCCGTCAATCCGCAAGCGCACCTGCATCTTGGTCTCCAACAGCTCGAAGTGTATGTCGCTCGCATTGCGTTCCACTGCTTCTAACAAGATACCGTTGACCAACCGAATCACAGGCGCTTGATGAATCGTCTTGTCGATATCCGAGATGTCCGCGATTTCTTCCGACACCTGTTCCTCAACTTCCACAGTCTTACCCTGTTCGTGGACATCGGCGTCGTGCAGGCTATAAATCCGCGCAATTGCTTGCAAGACTCGGTCGGGCGGGCTAAAAGCGACCTTGATGAACTTACCTGTGCTTTGACGCAAGTGGTCAAGCATCTCCACATTGTTCGGGTCTGCTGAGGCGACCCACAGGATAATGCCCTCCTCGCGTAGGGGCACAACCATAAAGCGCGTAGCGTCTTGAAGTCCCACCCAGTGACGCACACGCATCGCTTCTTGGATCTGGGCGTCGCGCAGCGGTTCGTAGGGGCATTCCCACTGCTCCGCCTGCGCCTCATAGTAGTCATCTTCGGTGATATAGCCCAGCGCAATCAGCGACTCGCCCAGCCGCTTGCCCGTCTCACGCTGATACGCCAGCGCGTCCTCTAACTGCTGAGGCGTGATTTTGCCCTTCTCTAATAGCCACTCGCCCAATCGCTTGACGCCGTACATGGTACACTCCTGCAGGAATTATCGGCGCATGTGGCGTATTTTTAAGCACACTGGAATCCACGAGGGCTGACTCACACGCTTCTCACACCGTTATTTAGAGGAGGTAGCCGATGTATCAGCCGAACCGCTTGCTGACTAACCCTATTAATAAATATATAGTAGAGCTATTAGCGGACTGGAAAGACTACGAGTTGTTGTTGCGTCCCGCACGACGGTTCCTGTTTCACCATTTGTATCGTCCAAGCGCGTATGTGCCTGAGTTCAACAAACCCTGCTTCGGGGTGCTGTGCCTGCGCAACGACCGCGAAAAGCGTCCCCTGCTGGTGGTGGAGACTGAGTCGCAACTGAGCGAAGCACTGCGCCAGTGTTATCGCGAGAGCGATGTGCTGTGGCTAGAGCTGTACGAGGGCCTTGCAGGCATTCAGTGTTCTTGTGAGAACAGAAGCATCCGAATGGAGATTAGTTGCACGGTGGCACAGTTGGGCAGCGCGTTGCGTGCACCACTTGCGTGGGCAGATGAGCGCGTCGAACAGCGGTATGTACCGCAAGGGCGACTGATTCAAAGCTTCCACGAGCGCGTGCTGCGGGAAGCAGTCGACTTACTCACGCCATACTACCCGATCGAGTGCCACCACCAGATGCCTTTTGGGTTCGTAACGGGCTATCGAGCGCAGATGCCACCGCAGATTGCCCGTTCCGCTGTCGATGTGGTGCTGTTGGTAAGCGTGCAGCAGAACAGCGACGGCATTGTGCTGCTGCCTATCAATCTCAATCTGCACAACGCACATGTCGCCAACGAGCAAACCACGGAGAAGGATCGGCTGATGTGTGAGTTTGCAGCCGCAATCAAGATGCCGTTTCTGACCATTCGCGCTGCGGAGCAGCCTGACGCTTATGTGTTTTCCGCACCATCACTCAACGAGAAGTCGATTACGGTCATCGGACGCGCACCTGCCGATTGGGCAAATGCAATTCGCCCCTTCGTCGAATCTGCCTTAGAAGCCGTAGACATCATCTCAAAGTAGGGTCTGTGGCGTCGTTTGGGAAGCAGGGCGTGCAATACTCTCGGTACTCGGGCTATCGCACGCCCAGCAACAGCTCCATCGTGAGCTGGTCAAGCCTCTCGTACTGGTAGCCCTGCGCGCCCAGCGCAGCACGGTCGAACCTATGCGCTTTCAGCCACGCGGCGCTCTCCCGAGAGTACTGCATCCGTGCCTGTAGTTCGGTATCCCAGCGCCGAATCTGCGCCAGCAACTCCTGAATCTCTGGGTCTTGGTTGAATTGCGCCACCTTCTCCTTGAGAATCAGGTAGGTGCGCATACAGCCTGTCGCAAACGCCCAAACCCCTTCCTCGTCTTCCGTGCGGTAGGCGTGGGCATCGAAGTGGCGCGGCCCGTCGTAGCCGTTGTCTTCCAACAGCTTCACAAGGAAGAACGCCCCTTTGATGTCTTCTGCGCCGAATCGGAAGTCTTGGTCATAGCGGCAGAGCTTTTGCGCGTTCAGATCGATGTGAAACAGCTTGTTGCGTTCGATGGCTTGCGCGACAGCATGCGTAAAGTTCAGCCCAACCATCTGCTCATGCGCTACTTCGGGGTTCACTCCGCACATGCTGGGGTCGTCCAGCGTTTCAATAAACGCCAGCATCGCCCCCACAGTGGGCAAGAAGAGGTCGCCGCGCGGTTCGTTCGGCTTTGGCTCCAGCGCAAACTTGAGGCGATAGCCTTGATCGTGGACATAATGAATGAGAAAGTTCATGCACTCACGATACCACTGGAGCGCTTGGATGGGGTCTTTGGCAGCGTCGGTCTCTGTGCCTTCGCGCCCGCCCCAGAATACATAGATTTCTGCACCCAGCTCAACCGCGAGATCGATTGCGTGCATCGACTTCTGCAGTGCATAGGCACGCACTTTCGGGTCGTTGCTGGTGAACGCGCCATCTTTGAATGCAGGGTCTGAAAACAGATTTGTTGTGCCCATCACTAAGCGCATATTGTGGTCTTCCAGTGCCTGCTTGAACTCGCGCACGATGCGGTCGCGTTCAGCAGGCGTCGCGTCGATGGGCACCAGATCGTTATCGTGCAGGTTCACGCCCCACGCGCCCAGTTCAGAAAGTTTTTGCACGATGCGCGTTGGAGGGATGCGCGGGCGTGCAGGCTCGCCGAACGGGTCGCGCCCGATGTTGCCAACCGTCCACAGCCCGAAGGTGAACTTATGTTCTGGTTTTGGTGTATAGTCTCCCATAGAGCGCCTCCTCGCATACGCAAGGTTCGTGTCTGCACGAGAGACTCCTGCTAGCTTGGCAGCCAGCGCACGGAGTTTCGCCCCACACGGTACACACGATACCTCTTATGGGGGTAGAATCCTGAATATGCGCGCTTCGTTCGGATTTACACTTATCGAACTGTTGATTGTGATAGCAATAATTGCTATTCTTTTGGCAATTCTGTTTCCCGTGCTGGTGCAGGCGCGGGAGAGCGCGCGCCAGAGCGTGTGTGTTCAGCATATGCGCCAAATCGGGCAGGCGTTCTGGATGTATTTGCAGGACTATGACGAGCGCATGCCCGACCGCCGCGACCTCAAGCGTGCGCTGGGCTACCGTCCGTGGAGCAGCTGGCCCCCCTCCGACCCGCGTTGTGGTTGGGCGGGCATGGTGCTGGAACCGTATGTGCGCCATTGGGGTGTCTGGAGCTGCCCCAGCGTTGCAGGCAGCATAATGGGCGAGGTCGTGCAGGTCAAGCAGGTGGTGGACGCCCAGTGCATCACGCGCTACTGGATGTGGCGGTTCGACCGCCTCGACGACCCCGTCGCGCCCGACAACTTCTGGGGCAAGACACCTGACCAAGCGATTGCTGACCTGCAAGCGAACCCCAGCCAGTTTTACGCACATCCCGAAAGTATCAGTGATGTGGAACTGATGGTAGATCCCTATTTCCCGCGCACAGTGCGCACTGTGGAGCCTCCGCTGCGCGGGCGTGCCGTGCATCGCGGCGGTCGGAACCGCCTGTTTCTGGACGGACATATCCGCTGGTTGCGCGACATCCGCACGGAGTGAGTCGTCGCCTGCGGTATAATTCGCTCTGCGATGGCGTTCGAAGTTCTCCTAGTGGCACTCATAGCGTCGTTCTGGGTGGGCGCACTGCCGTTTGGGTACTGGGCGGCTCGACTGCGTGGAGTGGACATCCGCAAGGTGGGCAGTGGCAATATCGGCGCAACGAATGTGTTCCGCGCGCTGGGGGCGAAGATTGGTCTCACGGTGCTGGTCTTGGATGCGCTGAAGGGCTTCCTGTCGACTTGGCTGGCGATGCGGGCGGGCGCGAGCGATGTGGAGGCGATTCTGGTCGGCGTGGCGGCGATTCTGGGGCACACCTTCTCACCGATTATGGGCTTCAAAGGGGGCAAGGGGATAGCCACGGGTCTGGGCGCGCTGCTGGCAGCCGCGCCGCTGACGCTCGCCGTTGCCCTCCCGATATGGTTGGTGGTGTTTTTGCTGACGCGCTGGGTGTCGCTGGCGTCTATCCTCGCGGCGGCAAGCACGCCCATCGCCGCCTACCTGTTTGGATACTCGCTGCCAACGGTGGGCGTGCTTACCGCTATCGTCGCGGTGATTATCTTCAAGCACCGTTCGAACCTCTGGCGCATTATGCACGGCGTGGAGCCGAAGCTGCAGCTGCGCAACTCGCGCCCGAACTTGGAACAAGAGTGTCTCGATCTCGCGCGCACGGCGGTCGAGCGGATGGTGCTGGACGGCGCGAAGATTGAGCCAGACCTCAGCCGCTTGCCCAACATGTTGCGTGAGCCAGGCAGCGTGTTCGTCGCGCTGTATCAGGGCGAGCAGCTGCGCGGGCTGATGGGCAGCCTGCAGCCGCAGCAGCACACCCGCGCGCACGAAATCGTGTACCACGCCACCCGTGCCGCGCTGCTGGATCCTTACCACCCGCCGATTGACCCCGCTGAGTTGCCCACCCTGCGCTATGTGGTCTACCTGGTGGAGTCCTACGAGCCGTTGCGCAGCCTCGACCAGGTTGACCCGCGCCACGATGGGCTGCTGGTGGAGTGGCGCGGACGCGAGTGCGTGTTGGCGCCGCCTGAGCCGAACCGCAGCCCGCAAGAGCAGATTCACTACGCGCTGACGCGCGTGGGCGCGCCGCGCAATGAACGCCCCGTCGTCTACCGCGTGCGCCTGAACCGACTGGGATAGCCGATGTGGGTCAAAATCTGCGGGCTGACGAACCCCGACGACGCACAGCACGCCCTCGAAGCAGGCGCAGACGGGCTGGGTTTTATCTTCGTGCGCCAAAGCCCCCGCTACCTGCCCGCGCACGACCCTGACTGGCAGTCGTGGCTACCCACGCTGCAGGGCGCAACGCGCGTGCTGGTCGTCAGTGACCTCGACGAACTGCCCGACGGATGGGAGCGGTGCTTTGAGGTGGTGCAGTGGGTGGTTGAGTCTGCCCTCACCCCCAGCCCCGCTCCCACAGGGTGGGAGAGGGGAGCCAATTTCCCCCTCTCCCGCCTTGCGGGAGAGGGGTTAGGGGTGAGGGCAAAATCCCTCTGGCTCGCTCTGCGCTTCCCACACGAATGCACGGCGGACGCGATTCTGCAGACGCTGGACGCGCTGCACGCGCACGCCGAGCGGTTCGTGCTGGACACCTACCACCCGACGCTGTTGGGAGGCACGGGACTGACGCAGGATTGGGCGCGCCTTCGAGAGGTGTGTGCCCACGCCCCGCGCCCGATTCTGCTGGCAGGCGGGCTGACCCCCGAAAATGTCGCCGACGCGATTCGCACGGCACGCCCCGCAGGCGTCGATGTCAGTTCGGGGGTGGAAGCCGCGCCTGGGCGCAAAGACCCCGACAAGGTGCGCCAGTTTATCCACAACACCAAGACCGCGCTGGAGGGTGAGCGTGGCTAAGTCGCCGCCGCCGATTCGCGAGCAGTACGGCAGCGCGGGCGCAGGTGCTGTCGCCGTGCTGGTGTTCCTGAACATCTTGTGGGCGGGGGCGAACCCCGCCGCGCTGGTGATGATGCAGCACCACCGCCCCGAATGGGTCGCTGCGTTCCGTTTCATTGGCGCGGGCACGATGCTCGCGCTGCTGCTTGCGATACCCGCTGTGCGCCGCGTGCTTGCGCCACACCTGCCGCGCCACCTGCCACACTTTCTGACCGCCGCCGCGATTGGCGTCGTCGGCGTGCCCGCCGCCTACATCTGCTACTTCTGGGGCACGAAGCTCAGCACCGCCACCGAAGCGACGCTGCTGGTCTCCAGTTCGCCGATTTTTTATGCGCTGCTGGCGCGCCTGTGGCTGCGCGAGCGCTTCCCGCCCGAAAAGACGCTCGGTATCGCGCTGGGCATCGTGGGCGTGTGGGTGATTGTGAACAAGGGCTGGCTGCTGCAGGAGTTTTCGGGCGCGACGCTGGGCAATCTGCTCGTGCTGCTGGGCGTGCTGATTGAGAGCGTGAATGTGGTGGTCGCTAAGTCGCTGGCGATGCGCTATTCGGGCGTCGGGCTGCTGATGATTGAATCCTGCTGCGCAGCGGTCTCGCTGACGGTCATCTCGCTGCGGTTCGCGGGCGCGCCGAATCTCGGTTGGACGCTGACCGACGCTGCGATGTGGTTTTATTTGGCGTTCGTGTGTACCGTGTTCGCCTTCTCGGTGTGGTTTTACTTGATGGAGCGTGCGCCTGTGGGGGCGATGGGCGTGACGATTTTCGCGCAGACGCCTGCGGCGGCGTTCATCGGCTACTTTTTGCTGCGCGAAGCGTTGCATCCCACAATCTGGCTGGGCGCGGGGCTGATTATCGGCGGGATTCTGCTGACGCTACGCGCGGGCAAGCGGGCGGTCAGTACGGTGGCAGCGCACGACGTCCCAGGTGGGTAATAACCAGCCCAAGAAAGAGCAGGTTGCGCCCCAGTCGCAGGGGATAGGGCGGGCGCCGCACCGGTTGGGGTGTCGCCGACTGCACGGCGCGCGCCGTCGCGGTCGCCAGCGCGTGCAGGGTGTTGGGGCGCGCGAGTGGGTCTTTCAGGCGGGCAAGCAACGCATCGGGTGCAACCTGCCTGCCCAGATGCGCCCCCATCCAGATGCCCAGCAGCGCGGCGGTGCTGTCCGTGTCGCCGCCACAGCGAATGAGCGCGCCCACCGCCTGCACGAAGTCGTCGGGAAAGCGAAGCCAGGCGTGTAGGGCTGCCGCTGTCGTATGCACGATGTAGCCCGACACGCCGCGCTGCCAGCCCTGCAACTGGGCGAACTGTTCCGTCGTCTGCCATGCGTCTACACTTGCCAGCGCGGCGCGCAGCGGCTCGCGCAACTCCGTAGGGCAGGCGTCCACCCGCTGGCGGATGGCGTCCATCGGCGGCGCGCCCGCGCTGTGGGTCGCTAACGCTGCAAGGTCGGCGCAACACAGTGCGCCCGCCTCCGCTTTCGGGTCAGTGTGCGTGATCCGCGTCGAAAGGCGCACAAGCGTCTCACGCAGCTGGGGATGGTCGGGGAGCGCGACGCCCAGAATCGCCCCGCGCAGGGCAGGCGCATTCCCTGCCGAGCGCACGCCGCTGCGCTGGGGCGACATCCCCAGCCAGAGCCGCACACCCGCCCGCGCGGTCGACAGCCCAATCCCCGCAGGCAGCGTCGCCAGCCACACGCGCAACTCGTTTGCCAGACGCGCCTGAAATCGCGCCGAATCGCCCCCGCTGTGTGCCAGCGCACGCAATGTCATTATTGCCTGCTCCGCATCGTCGGAGATAAGCCCCACAGACGGCAGCAGATGATAGCGCGTCGGGTCGGGAAATAGGCGCAATACACGGCGCGGCGACAGGTTCTCGTAGGCAATCCCCAGCGCGTCGCCGATGGCGCAGCCGATCAGCGCGCCGTAGAGGCTCTCTTCATGGCGCGTTGGACTTACCGCGCTTTGCATGCTTGCACGAACCCCTCAAAGAGCGCGTGGGTGGCAGGCGCGTCGGGGTCGCGCTCAGGATGCCACTGCACCCCAATCAGAAACGGATGGTCGGGGTCTTCAATCGCCTCCACCACGCTGTCGGGCGAGTAGGCGGTGATGACCAGCCCCTTGCCCACTGTGCGCAGGGCTTGATGGTGTGCGCTCACAATCTCGAAGCGCGTTTGCCCCAGAAGCCGCGCGAGTTTCGAATTCGGCGCAATCTCCACAAAATGGCGCGGGAACGGCTCCTCTTCGGAATCGCGCTGGTGCTTGAGGTTCACGCTCGGCAGGTCGGGCAGGTGCTGATGCAGCGCCCCACCCCGCCACACATTCAGCAACTGGCAGCCGTAGCAGATGCCCAGAATCGGCTTGCGGCGCGCTTCGAACGCCTGCAGCAACGCCCACTCTTGGTCGAAGCGCGCGGCGTTCACCAGTACTGCCTTCGGGTGGGGCGGCTCGCCGTAATGCTTCGGGTCGATGTCGCCGCCGCCAGGAATCAGCAGTCCGTCCAGGTGCGCCGCCAACGCCTCCGCGTCCGCGCTAGGCGGAATTAGCACCGCCACGCCCCCCGCGCGATGCACCGAACGCACATAAGCGTCATTCAGACTGACCCGCCCGCTAATCTCGTCGACTCGTTTCCAGTTGGCGGTAATGCCAATCAGTGGTTTCACATCGTGCATCGATTGGAGCGTACCTCTCAAAAAAAAAAGAGCGACGCTATCGAGAGAAGGTCAGAGCCTAGCGTCGCTGTGTGCCGTAATTCGCCCAGTTAGAATACCCCTGCAGGTATTCCGTCCTGTTAAGACTCGAAAAGTTGCCAAAAGTGGACATCCACGGCACGCCAAGCTGCCCGAAAAGAGCGATTCTCTCCAACACTCCAACCCCCACGAGTGTTGCAGGAAAAAAGGGGTGCAACAGCAGGGCGCGTCTGTCCGCCTGCGTTCCGCGCCTCGATAGGATGAGCACCGCCAGCGATTCAAGATGCCGAGTTCAGGCAGGTCGGGTTCCAAACCAGTTGGCGCATGCAGGGCGAATTGGTGTATAATAGGCATTATGCGAAGGCTTGTGTTGCTTGGGCTGTGTTTGATGATAGGGCAGGCTGTTGCGCAGCATGGGATGCGCCTGCGGATTGACACCCCTGCGTTAGAGTACGCGCCAGGGCAACTCGTGGTGATGTTTCGGGAAGGTATTGCGCCAGTGGAGCGCGCGTGGCTACGGCAAGCAGCGGGCGCCCGACTGGTGCAGCGGGGTCAGTACGCCGATTACGAACTGTGGCAGTTGAGCCCCTATGCCGATATGCGTCGGGCAGCGGCACAACTGTTGCACTCAGGCTGGTTCGCGACGGTGGAGCCGAACTGGCGAATCGAGGCTGCTGATGACTGGACCCCGAACGACCCGCTCTATCCACTGCAGCCTGCGCTGCCTGTAATTGGTGCGCCACAAGCGTGGGCGCTATGGCGCGGCGATGACCAGTTCACGATGGCTATTCTCGACACAGGCGCACGGTTAGACCATCAGGATCTGCAGCCGCGCCTGCTGCCAGGCTACGACTTCGGCAACGACGACAACGACCCCAGCGACCCATTTGGGCATGGAACTTTCGTAACAGGGATTGCAGGTGCGGTAACCAACAACGCGCGTGGAGTCGCTGCTGTCGCGCCTCACGGGATGATTCTGCCTGTAAAGGTCTTCACCAACGCTGGCTCGGGTTTTTTGAACGACCTTGTCGACGGAGTTGGCTACGCGATTACGCAGGGAGCCCATGTGATTAATCTTAGCTTGGGGTCGCCCAATCCGCTGAGCGCTTTGCAGACCGCGCTCAACACGGCGTGGAACGCAGGCGTTGTGATTGTCGCCGCAGCAGGGAACGCCAACAACTCGAGGCCCTTCTATCCTGCCTATTATCCTGTATGCATCGCGGTCGCCGCGTGCAATCTGGACGGCTCCAAGTCGGATGTTTCCACCTTTGGCGATTGGGTCGATGTGGCTGCGCCGAGCGGAGATGTCTACTCACTGACCACAGAGAATGACGACGCTTACGGGCGCAACTTTGGCGGTTTCACCTCGTATGCCGCGCCGTTTGTGACGGCGCAAGCGGCGATGCTGTATGGATTGGTCGCCGATGAACCGACCGACCGCTCGCGGGCACGCGCCCAAGCGGTGCGCCAACTTATTGAAACAACGGCGACCCGCGTGCCAGGCGACTATGTGGCACACGGAATGATCAACCTACGGGCGTCGGTGGAGAAGGCGCTCACCGTGCCTGTGGGCGGACGCGTGCAGATTCAAGGCTACATAGGCAGCTACGACGGACGCACCGTGGAAGTCGTACTGCGTCCGCGAGGGAGCAGCACGCCGCTTGCAACCGCCAACGGTGCACTGAACAGCGTGGGTGTCTTCGAAGTGAGCTTTTTCAACTACCTTGGCTACTACGACCTTGCCTTTCGCGTGCCAGGCACGCTATTCAAGCGCGTTGCCAATGCACGCATGCGCTATCCAGGCATCACTGGCATCAATTTGATGCTCGTCCCAGGTGATGTAAACGGCGACAATGTCATTAACGATGTGGACCTGCTGCAGATTTTGCTTGCGTTTGGTGAAAGTGATCCGTCGATGGATCTAAACGGAGACGGCACAGTGAACGATTCAGACCTGCTACTGATGCTGTTTAACTTCGGAGCACAAGGCGAATGAGTCGGGTTGGGCTAGGGCGCGCAGGCGAGGCACAGGCGGCGCGGTTTTTGGAAGCGCAGGGCTATGTGTTGCTTGCACGCAACTGGCGCACGCGCGAGGGTGAACTGGATATCGTCGCGCAGGAGGGCGACGCGCTCGTGTTTGTTGAGGTCAAGGCGCGTCGCTCGCTCCTGCGCGGCTTAGGCGAGGAGAGTATTGACGCACGAAAGCGACAGCAGCTTGCTCGCCTCGCCGAACAGTTCCTCGCAGTGCATCCTGAACTGGTATTCCATCAGTGCCGATTCGATGTCGTTGTTATCGACTATACGGAATGCCCTATGCAGGTTCGACTCTATCGGAACGCATTTGACCTCGAGTAGAGTCGGTTCACTCTGTGCGTAGCGCATCGTTCATCTTGCCCGACCGATAGCCTTCCAAATCCAGTGTGACATACAGGTAGCCTAACGACTTCATGTGCGCCACGATTTCGGGTGCGTGCTGTAGCACACGCTCAAAATCGTGCGGCTCGACCTCAATGCGCACAACTGTTTCGTGATGGCGCACGCGCACTTGGCGCAAGCCCAACGCGCGCAGGTATCGCTCAGCGCGGTCGACCTGCTGCAGTCGCTCGCGTGTAATCACAGTACCGTAGGGGAATCGGCTGGAGAGGCAAGCGAACGACGGCTTGTCCCAAATGGGCAGTCCCAAATGCTTTGCCAGAGCGCGAATGTCCGCTTTGGTGAAGCCTGCCTCCAGCAGCGGAGCGCGCACACGATGTTCCTGCGCTGCACGCATGCCAGGGCGGTAGTCGCTCAGGTCGTCCGCGTGGGTACCGTCTGCAATCCACGCAATCCCCTCTTCGTCGGCGACGCGGCGCAAAATGGCGTATAGCTCCGTTTTGCAGTGGTAGCATCGGTCAGGACGGTTCACCCGAAACAGCGGGTTCTGCAACTCGTGTGTGGGCACAAGGCGCACCCGCACCCCAATCTGATGCGCCAGTTGCAGTGCCTCTTCGATTTCGCCTGCGGGGAACGCCTCCGATTTGCCAATCACTGCCACGCACCGCTCGCCCAGCACGCTGTGCGCAACTGCGACCAGCAGCGTGCTGTCTACTCCACCCGACAGCCCGATGACCACCGCGCCCATTTCACTCAGGAGCGCACGCAGGCGCTCGTACTTCGTTTGCAGCTCCAGAGTCATAGCGGAATCTCTCCTGTCTGGGTCGACTCCATCCGAACCAACCGCCAGTCTTCGTACTGAATCACCCACCACTTGCGTTGCGGGAGTTTGCGGAACTCGAACTCCACCACGCCGAAGTCTTGCGAGTTGAGGGCGTTGGGGCTGTTGGGGTCGCGCCAGGTGATTCGGATGGGCGTGCGCACGACGATGCTCCCCGCGAACATCTCTATTTGCAGCTCGCCCAACTCGGCGCGTGGAGCGTGCGCGTTGCGAAAAAACTGCAAGAGCTGGTAGCGCAGCCGCTGCTTGTCCATCCCACTCCAAGTGAACTCTTCGGCAAGGTACTCAATCATGCCGTCAACATCTTCACGCTCGAAGGCTTGCTTGCCTTCGGTAATTATCTGCTGGATGCGTGTGCGTGGGTCGACCGTTTGGGGCGTTGCGATTCCGATTAGTAGGCGCGCAACTATCAGCAGCAGAGCCGCTATGCCCAGTCCCAGCATAAGCTTTGTGCGGAGTTGCATTGTTCACCATCCCAGCGGGTGCCATACGGTCTTGAATTCGAGGTACGGTTCCATCCAGTGCAGTCCCTGCGCGTCGTCGCTGCACCACTCGTTAGGCGTCAGTCGCGGGCTGTGGTGCAGGCGTGTGATTGTTTCGGCGGCGGCTTGCTCCAGCGTGGTGCGCGCCTGTTCGGGCGCGCCGCACAGATTGAGCGCGTCCACACCCCTATGCGCAGCAAGGTAAGACAGGAGCTCGCTCACGCTGCCGCTTAGCAGGTTCACGACGCCTGCAGGCAGGTCGGAGGTCGCGAGCACTTCAGCGAACGCCAACCCCACCGTCGGAACATCTTCGGGCAGTAAGGCGACCACCGTGTTGCCGCTAACGATCGCGGGGGCAATCAGACTGCTGAGCGACGCCAGCGGCGCCTCGCGCGGACACACAATCCCGACCACCCCCATCGGTTCGGGCACGGTGAAATTATGCATCGGCATCGCGACAGGGTTCACAGCAGACAGCACCGCTGCGAACTTGTCGCTCCAGCCTGCGTAGTAGACCCAGCGGTCGATGCTGGCGTCGATTTGGGCGTTGGCGTCGTGGGGAGAGATGTCCAGCACAGCTTGCAACTCGTCGCGCATGGCGGCGCGGCGCGTCTCCAGCATTTCGGCGACGCGGTAGAGAATCTGTCCGCGATTGTAAGCAGCGCGTCTTGCCCAACTCGGCTGCGCGTTGCGAGCAGCTTGCACCGCGTCGCGGAGGTCCTTGCGCGACGCCTGTGGCGCATTCGCCCAAAACGCACCCTGTGCATTATGCACAGGGTACGCGCGTCCCGACTCGGAACGGACGAACGCGCCGCCCACCCACAGCTTGTAGGTCTTCACGACCGTTGTGCGGTTCATCGAACGATGACTTTCGTCCCTTGCGCGACTTTTCCTGCTTGGGGGTATACTGCTTGCCGATGGAAACGCTAACAGGTCAGGTGGCGTTGATTACAGGCGGCGGGCGCGGAATCGGCGCAGAGACGGCGAAGCAACTTGCCCAGCTGGGCGCGACGGTGGTGCTATTGGCTCGCACCCGTGCCCAGTTGGAGGCGACCGCGACCCAGATTCGCGATTCTGGTGGCAAGGCATACTGGTTTGCTGCAGATGTCTCGGAGGAGGACGCCCTGCGTGAGGCGGTTCAAAGCGCCCTCAGTATCGGGGGCAGTATCGACATTTTGGTCAACAACGCGGGATTCATTCACTCATTCGGCTCAATTGCCAGCAGCGACCCGACCGAGTGGTGGCGCACGCTGGAGGGCAACTTGAAAGGGATGTACCTGACTACGCGCTCGGTGCTGCCCAGCATGCTGGAGCAAGGGCGCGGGCAAATCCTGAATGTACTCTCGGTTGCAGGAATACGCGCGTTCGCAGGGCTAAGCGCGTACAGTTGCGCCAAGGCTGCGGGGTTGATGTTCACACGCATCTTAGCAAAAGAGGTGCGTAAGCATGGCATCCGCGTGATGGCAATTCTGCCAGGTGCAGTGGATACCGCCATTTGGGGCGATGGCGAGGGCATCCCTGATCGCGAGAAGATGATACGCCCAGCGACCGTCGCGCGTCTCATCGTACAAATGCTCACGACCCCTGCCGATGCGATGGTGGACGAACTACTGGTGCTCCCGCAGGAGGGAATCCTGTGAGGGAGGCATACCTCATCACAGGTGGGGCTCAGAAGCACGCTTAGTTGCCCTTGCGCGACGCGTGAAGCGGGCGGTCGGCGTGCTGATCTGTCTGTGGGCGAGCGTAGGCAGACAGATCGATTGGAGGTGCGATTTCGCATCGCGGCGTCCCTCCCCTGCGGGAGACGCACATGCGTTGGTGCGCTTGGTTTTCGTTCGGCGCACGGGGTATGATTCTGGAGGTATGAAAATGCCTGTGTTGCTACCCGATGTCGCTGCGGAGACAGACCCGCGCGGAGTTGCACTGCACGCGGTCGGCATCTGCGGGTTGCGACTGCCCGTGCAGTTGTGCACCCCTACTGAGACTGTGCAGCAGGTGGTCGCCGTCGCCGATTTGAGCGTGGACATAGAAGCCACGCAGCGCGGGGCGCATATGAGCCGCTTGGTCGAGGCGCTCTACGAGTGGGCGTCAGCCCCGCGCACGCCTGCGGAGGTGAACACGCTTTTGCATGCCACGCGCGACCGCCTGAACAGCCGCTCCGCGCAACTGCGGATGCGCTTCCCCTACTTCCTCCAAGTGCCTGCCCCTGTCACCCAGACCACAGGCTGGCTCGATGTGGAGGTGGAATGGGACTGTCGGCTCAACAATGGCGCGTCTTATGCTATAAGCGCGTTCGTGTTCCCCGCTATGACGCTCTGCCCGTGCAGCAAGGCGATTTCCGACTACGGCGCCCACAATCAGCGTGCGCTCGCCCGAATCTGGCTGCAGACCAAGGACAATCTCCTGCGCCTGCCCGACGAATACCTGCCGATGGTGCAAGAGTCAGTTAGCTCGCTGGTCTACCCTGTGCTGAAGCGCCCCGACGAGAAGTTCGTAACGGAACACAGCTACGAGAACCCCCGCTTCGTGGAAGATGTCGCACGGGAACTGGCACTTCGGCTGAGCATCCGCGACGAGCTGCGCTGGTTCCGCGTGGAGTGCGAGTCGATCGAGTCGATTCACAACCACAACGCGTTTGCGATGTACGAATCGCCGAAACGCAAGTGAGCGGTATATGGCTCTTATCGACGCTGTCGATGTGTCGGTGGTGTTGGGGGGACGGGCGGTACTGGAACGCGTGTCGTTGCAACTGCACGCGGGCGAGACGGTCGCACTCATCGGTCCGAACGGCGCGGGCAAGACGACCCTGCTACGCGTGTTGTTGGGACTGGTGCCTTATCGCGGGCGCGTCTTCGTATTAGGCAAGCTGCCCGCACAGCTGACACGCACCGACCGCCAGCGGATTGGCTATGTACCCCAAGCGCTGCACTTCGACAACACCGCGCCTCTGCTAACGCGCGAGTTGCTGTGGGCAACGCTGGGCGAGCGGCTTCATTCCCGCGCAGCGATGCAGCGCGTGCTGGAGGCTGTGGACGCAGCACACTTGCTGGATAAGCCGATTCGCACGCTCTCAGGCGGCGAGCTGCAACGAATAATGATTGCCGTCGCACTTGCACAGCAACCGACGCTGCTCCTGCTCGATGAACCCGCCACAGGCATCGATGTCGGCGTGCGGGTGCAGTTCTACGAGCTCATCGCGCAACTCCGTGAAGCGCACGCCATAGGCACGCTCATGGTCTCGCACGACCTGAGTGTGGTCAGCCGCTACGCGACGCGCGTGGTGTGCATTCATCATCGCCTAATCTGCGCAGGCGCGCCTGAGGAGGTACTCCAGCAACCTATGCTGGAAGAGTTGTATGGACATCCCGTAGGCGTGTATACGCAACGACACAGCCTGCACGAAAAGCCCTGAGTGGCTGCTTTACACTGCCCCATCCGTAGGTCATAAAGGGGTATTCGCGGGGTGGATGCGCAGCTGCCCCCTGCGCATTCACGCAAGGGGCAGCAACAGTAAGAATCACCAGTCGAACAGTCCAGTCAAGTCATAGGTAATCGCGGTGCGCAATGCCTGCACCACTCCGAGAATATTCGGGTTATGGCGAGAGAAGCGCACCCAAGAGATGTCCGGGATATCTAGGTATCCGTTGCTTGCGGAGGTCGCGCGTCCAACCTCCACTAAGTTCGGCACACCGCTTGAGGAACGATTCATCCGATAGAAGATGAGCGTGCCTCTGGCACTCAGCACCACCCGCACAGACGACGAACCCGAAGGAGCAACAGCGTCGATCGGGTAGTAGGCAGGGCCGCCCCCGTACCTAAAATGATAAGGTTCCAGCCCCTGCAAGGTAATCGTCTGATGCGGCTGTGTCCCCCAAGTGCCGTCCTGCCTCCGATACCACACATCCAGCGTCATGATGTTGTTGGCGGTGTGAAGTACCGCCAGCACATCGTCGGCAAGGAACTTGAGAGAGTAAATCGGTGTCGCGGCGTTATAGGTAATTCTAGCGCTCGGCGATGGATTGTCGCCCGTAATTGCAGAGCGCTGATAGAGATTAATCACTCTGTCAGTCTCCACTGTAGCAATCCATTCGCCCGTAGGCGAGAAGGCAGTAGCAAGCGGAGTGTTTCCGCTTGCGTACTGGTAGAGCTGGTACAGACGCCCGTTGCTCCTAGAGAAGTAGGGCCAGCTAGGTGTGCGTTGTAAAATCAAAGCACGCAGGCTCCCAGGTTGGGAGTTGCTGCGCCCCTCTATGAATGTGTGAAGCAACCACTGACCATTTTCGGAAATCTCCACGCGCAAATCATTGCGAAGCTGGGTATCGCCCGCGACGCGCAGCTGATTGTTCTGGATTTCCTGAACCACAAAAGGCGAGTAGAATGCCGTGGAGGTGTTAGGAATCCAGAGCGCTGCAGTTGCTTGGAGGTTGGCAAAGGGCGAGTAGCTCGTACTGGGCGGATAAACCACTCTCTCGGGCGTAACGACACCTCCGTTGGGTAGGTAGTCAATCGAGGTCAATCGCGCATAACCAGGGGGACTGACAATCTCAAATACAGGAGTGCCGCTAGCGCTGAAGAGTTTTGCTTGCCCATCTGCGCCTGCAGTCAGAATGTTATTGTCTACTGCGCTCACCGCGTAGATATACCCCCGATGGGGCTGGTATACCGCACGCAACGCGTCGAAAGGATTGCCGTAGAACTCATTGTCGGTCGTGCCGTCGCGGTTTTTAGGATTGTTGCGCGCGCCGTCGGGCGAGAGCACATACACAAACCCCTTCGAGTAGGCAGCCAACAGCAAGCGACCATCGGAAGACCAATCCAACCAAGTGACATAAGCAGCATCGGCAGATCGAACCAGAAAGTGAGGTTGTTGGTTAGGGCGGTCGAGCAAGATGGAGCCACGCCACCAGTAGTCTCCACGGAACGTGCCGCCCCACGCAAGCAGGTCAGGATTGGTTGGATGGTAAGCCACTACGCGCATTGCACGCTCGATGGGTGTCGCTGCTCCGAGGCTCGTGCCTGACAGTGAGAGCCTCCACGCACAGCGTTGGTTGTTATCATACGGCGCGGTGATCGAGGAAACCGCAAGCTGGGTGCGCGAAGCGTTCACAGTCAGGTAGTGCAGCGGATGCGAAACCGATTGATGGCTCAGCAGGGTCGCAGGATTGTTCGGCGTACTGGCGTTCCACTGCCACAGCTCTATCCTACCGTCGCCGCCTGCGGTTACGAAGCGGACGATGTTATTAGCAGAGTCGTAAGCCACTATGCGGACGCTGTACAGAATGCGCGGCGCTCCTTGGGGAAGGATGTTAGCCACAAAGTTGTTCGAGGAGCTCCACGCAAAGATCCTGCCGATACCGTAGCTGCCTAAGAGCCACGGCTGGTTATTCGGACCCGTGACTGCGAGCGCATACACAGGTTCGCCAACATTCCGCGTGCCCCAGGGAGTTCTTACCTCACCATTCCCGAGCCCCACTGCAATTGGAGGATTACCTGTTCGAAGAGATACCCCCGCATACACGGGATGCCGTGAGGGGAAGACCTGGTACAGCAATTCTGCAGGAGGTCTCAGGAACGCTGTACGAATGTGAATATTCGTTCCGACCACATAAAAGTAGCTTGTGTTTCCAACGAAGGGAGCGAGGCGAATGAGAGGTGAAACAGAAGTAGGTACATACCTCACAAAGGAAATTGAGGAGCTCATATCACTCCACAAATCGCTAATGCTGCCAAATTCAGCTAGAGCGACTTGAACGCCATACTCTCCAACTTGTGCACCGTTGGCGAGTGAGTAGACGCGCACGCTGCCTGTTGCTACCGCTACGCGGTCGTTCGGCAGTGCACAGAGGCTGTATGCCGTCAGTGGCGACCACGGCTCTTTTATCGTCAAATGGTAGGAAACAGCGTTCGAGGTATAGTTCCACACATACACCAGCCCGTTGCGCAAGGCAACGACCAAACGATTGCCGTTCACCACAATCTCCTCTACAGGCGCAGGATGCTCCATCGGCTTGCCGATCAGCCGAACACTGCCCTCAGAGTGTTGATAAAGGTACACAATCCCGTCAGAGCCACCAACCGCGATGTACTGCTGTCCTCTGGGGAACTCCCATGCAGCAAGCGCGCGTACCGAGTCGGCGAACAGCGGAAGGTCAACAATCGGGTTGCCGACATTGAAGCCGACATCAAAGGAAGAAGCGGGAGGCAACCCACCAGAACCAGCAGTCAGACGATACACTCGGAGGCGTCCTGTCCGTGTGCCCACCACAAGATAGGAATCATTCCCAATATCAAGCCCCCGTAGCGAGCGGACACGCGCCGCGTTGAGACCCGCGTTTCCGCTGAGTGCTACACCGTGCGGCACAAGGCTCAGGTCGCTTGTTCTAAACGAGAACAGATAAACATTATTATTACCCGCTACGCAGGCTAACGAACCGTACGGACCATGAGCGAGGTCTGTAATGCCACCAAACCCGCTTGAGTAGCCGATGCGCTGAGGCGGTTGACCTGGCTGGTAGCGGTAGATAGCTAAGCCCGCACCGCCAAAAGCGACATAGGTGAACCCATTAATGTTCGCGAATTCCAGCGCACAGTTCGCTTGAATAGTCTGGAAGGTGCGGCTACTATCCACGCGACTGCGCAGTGACACCTGTGCGTACGCGTTTACAAAGAGCACAAGCAGCGCAAGTGGGCTCACAATCCCACAAAAGATTTTTGTCTGTTGCATCTCATAGACCTCCTACTGTTCAGAGTGTGAGAGAGGGAGAGTTGGACTCTCCCCCAATGCGGAATGAGCTTATCGATTGCAGCCAACGCCGAAGTTGAACAATACGATTAGCAGGTCAATATCGTTGACCACGCCGTCGCAGTTCACATCGCCGGCGCCAGGCTTGAAGGTGGTGTTGTAGTCGTATGCATTGCCGAAGGCGAACAGCACGGCGAGAATGTCTTGGTCATTCACGCAGCAGTCGCCGAACTCCTCGATAGGCGCGTTTTGAGGATTCTGGGGGTACGGCGCGACATCGCCTTCGGTCCACCTGACCACATCGTTGCAATGGTTTTCACCGCTGCACGGGTCAGCGGAGCACGGATAGGTGGGCAGGTTCACCAGCCGCGCGACGCTGAGGGTTAGCCGGCTTCCGTACACCATGACGACATCGGCGTTCGCGCTCGGCTGGGAGAGCTGAATGTGTGCAATCCCTTCAGCGCTTGTGTCGATGTTGTAAAACTTCACTTCGCGGAACTCGTCAGGAGCGCATTCAGGGGCTGTGTAGATCGAGATGCCGTTTGTTCCGATGAAGGCAATTGCAGTGTTCGAGCCTTGTTGGTTTCTGAAAGGTGCGACATCCAGTGCGCGCACTTCGCCTGGATTGCCTAGCACAGGGTTCAGTTCGGTGAAGTTTTGCAGGGTGCCGTTGTTATGGGGGTAGATGCGCACCCTGCCGTTGCTCAGCCCGACATAGAGGAGGTTCGGGTTGGTCGGGTGAAAGCGTAGGTAGGTCGGGTAGACACCTGCAGGAAAGTCCACTCCTTGATCCAGAACACTCGTGCGCGTCCAGTTAGACCAGCTATTCGGGTCGGGACGGTACAGCAGCAGAATGCGCCAACGCGCATTAGCGGGGTTATTCGGGTCGAGACGATGAACGCCCAGCACCGCCGCTACTCGCCGATTGGCGTTGATGTCCCAGCGCAGTTGACCAACCGACACTTGCCACAACGGGCTAGTTGGGTTGCCCTGAGAATCGCGGGAGTAGTTTGGACTGTCCAAGAGTCGCATGTCGTTGATTGGGATAGCGAACTCCGCTTTGTTCGGCGCAGGCGACCACTGGAAAAACCGCAACCGAACTTCGAAGAACTCGCTACCGTCAGTGCGTCGCGTGCCCGTCGGCCAGGCGTGAACGAATCCCACACGCTGATCGTCTATGGGAATCATCCACCACTGTCTGAAGATGAACTGGTTGCCAGAGTTTTCTGCAAGGTTGTATAGCTGAGAAGGCGTGCCTTGTAGGTTGCCCCACACTACGAAGCGCGAGAAGAAACGCTCAGTCTCGAAGCTATACAAAGTGTTTCTGCTCGGTGCGAGGCGTGTAAACACGGCGCTCGCTTCGGGAATCAAACAGTTGTCGGGAGAGCAGATGCGCGTTTCGAAGAGCGGCGCACGATTGGTGACGCTCCACAGGCTGAGCTGCTGAGTGGGCCACCCGTTGAAGACAGGTTGGGACGGTTGCGACGCAGGGCTGAACACCAGCCGATCGCCGACAAGTCCGAAGAAAGTGCCATACCCACCAAGAAAAAGGTTGTATGCAAAAGCTCGCAAGTTGGGACTAGGAACAATAGCGCTGTACACTTGTCCATCACGACAGCCTATATAGGCTATACTAGCATTCGGCGCGACGGTAATTGCGGTGGGTAAATCGGACACGAAGAGTCGTATCCCATACCGCACGCTCGTTGTTAGAAATTGGCTGTCGGGTTCGTTAGGATCGATTTCCTGCGCTATTCCCACGCTAAAAGGACCATCCTCCAGCGAGTCGGAGATTCCGAAGGGGTAAATCAGCCGATCCCGCCCAGTGAATTGAAAAGCGGCGAATGCGGAGGCAGGCGCATCTAGATTTGACATGTGGAAGTTGCTAGCCCACAGTCGATTACCCGTTTGCGCGTCGAAGAGCATCAGGGACCCCGGTCCATACGCCCACACGCGTGTACCGACAACCGATATCGAGGTGGCTTGATATGAATTCTGGAGATAGGATCTTTGATAGCTGTTGCCGCTGAGGTTCCAGCGCGACAGCGTGTCGCCCGAGAGTACGATGAGGTCGGGGCTATTAGCAGCGGCAAAGCGTATGACCAACCGCGACAGGTCGTTGGTTGGAGGCGCAAAGCTCGCTATTTGCGTCAGCGTTGGCGTGTTGCCACTCCAAGTCAGGCGGAAGACCCTTACTTCAGGCTGGCTGTTGATGTGTCCTGCGATGGCGACTAGTCGGCTTGTTGCGTCGGCGCCCACTGCCACCGACACAGCAGAAGTCAGTCCCGAAGGGAAGCTAAGCAGTGGGGTGCCAAGTGGCACGGGGTTAATCACAATGCGCCCCTCTACATCGGCAGAGAGCACGGCAGGCGCGCCCGCGCGCGACACATCCGCTATACCTATCACGCGACGGTTGGGGTGGGAAGTAGTGGAGCTGCTGTTCGGACCAACGGAGCGCAGCTCACCGTTCGCGTAGCCTGCTACTATCGTGGAGTTTCCGACCGTCCCAAGCGCCGTCACAGGGCGACTTGAAGCTAAGCCACCTATCGGCGCGATTTGGGGAGTAAAATTATCGACAAACTGGTGATTCAGCACCCAAATGCGTTTGGTCGCGCTGAAAACGGGTGAGCCTGCAAAACCATTGACAATTGATGCGACCCACTGACCCGTAGCACGATCGATGAACAAGTGTTGTGAACCAGCCCCATAATACCAATAATAGAATCTATCTTCAAGCATAAAAACACTGGCGAGTTGAGGGTGTCCTGTCGGCGACACGTACGCGAAGTTATCGGCTCGCTGGAATGGCAATTCAGCCTGCCAAATCGGGGTTGCGGAAATCACCCCATTACTCACAGACCAGCATTTGACTACTGGCTCCCAGCTAGCAGTGGATAGCAGCCTATCGAACTCGTACGCCAAGCTGAGAATCTGGGAGCGATGTGCCGCAACCGCCTGACGCGGGTTCAACTGGGGTTGGTTACCGTTCAGGGTGACCGCCCAGCTACGGATGAGTCCATCTACGCCGCCCGTGAAGAGCGTGCGCGAGGCAGCATCGTAGGCTAACGCCGTAACCGCACCCGCATGCGCCTGGACATCCACGCGGTTTGTATTCATGCTGTTCGGGTTGTCGTAGTCTAACAGGACCACTGTCACCTGTCCATCGGAGCGTCCCACTGCCAGCAAGCGATTTAGGCGACGGTCAGGATCACGGTGCCCCCGCAGTGGCTGCCAGACTTGGGCGTTTCGGACGGAGAGTTGTCGGCGGGGGCGCAGATAACCACCGCCGTACGCGCCAGCGTTCCGAACCCACTCCGCAAGGTGAACAGCGTTCACTACATACTCTCGGTTGTTCTCGTCACGATCGGTGAAGGATACAAGTCCCTCATATCGGGTTTGATAACTCACTAGTGCGCGTCCACGCGGTACATTCGAGTCAATTGCCCAGTCAGTTTTGAACACCTGCAGATGGGATCTACCCTGAATAAAGTATTCGTGGTCTTCTGTGAAGGAGAAGTATCCGAATCTATCTGAAGGATTCGCAGGGCTGACGGTTCCCAGATGCCACAAGATGTCGGGTCGTTCGGGTGGGTTTTGGGCAAGCCCACCGTAGGCAAGTGTGATTGCAAGGATACATAGCGATCCTCTGATGTTCCAGCGATGTTGTTTCTGGTTCTGCATGGTTGAACCTCCTTACTATTGATTGGGGCGTTTGTGGGGGATTAGTTGGGTGCGCCAGCGCCCCTCTGGCAGTGTGCAGGCGTGGAATCCCGACGCAGTGAGCAGCCACAGGCGTTTTTCCGATTCCCAGTGCAGTGCGAGTGCGTCTGTGGCGTCGTCGGGGGCGTGCAGGGGGGCGTCCAGTTGGGCGCGCCCCTGCACAAGGTCGTAGAAGAACAGCAAGCCATCCATTCCGAGTGAGACCAGTTGATTGCCGTTGGGATGCGCAGCGATGAGGCGTGGAGGCAG
>Ga0308411_10000554_pt1 | contig 24843 bp, 20 predicted proteins | sample HotsprottomLayer_2_FD_203530 | JGI IMG/M metagenome (GOLD analysis project Ga0308411, IMG submission 203530) | Hot spring phototrophic mat microbial communities from Octopus Spring, Yellowstone National Park, Wyoming, United States -... | ecosystem: Environmental > Aquatic > Thermal springs >... | reverse complement strand
TCAGACTCTTCACTCAGACGGCGCGCTTCGCCGCCGCCCACCGCCATCAGGTAGATCTGCTTGTGCCGGCTTCCGTCTCGGGCTGACAGGAAGGCGAAGCTCTGCGAGTCGCGGCTCCAGGCGAAAGGCGTCTCGTCGGCCTCGGGCGTAAAGGTCATCTGCCGATGTGCCGCGCCGTCGGTTCGGACCAGGAACAGCTCGGTGTAGTTCTGTCCTTTCTCCCAATTGGGGACGATTTGCGAATACAGGAGCCAGCTTCCATCCGGCGAGACGGCAAAGTCGTCCAACCGCTTGAGTTTGACGACGTCAAGCGGCGTCATGGGGCGTTTGTCCGCCGCAGGCGCCTGCGCCGATGCGAGGATCACGGCCGTTACAACGGCAAAGACTCTGCTCATGCTGCTCAAGCTATCAAAGAGCGAGCGCAAGGGATGGCGTATAATCGGACATGTGAGGAAAGCTGGGCCGGCCGCGGCTCTCGCTCTGTTCCTGCTGGCGAGTGGCTGCAACCGAAACATTCAAACTGCCGAAGCCGTCCGGCAGGGCGTCATCAGTCACCTATCGGGGCGAGCTGGGCTTGACATCGGCTCCATGGAGGTCGACGTCGCTTCGGTGACCTTCCGCGGCGAGGAGGCCGAGGCGGTCGTCTCATTCCGGCCGAAGGGCTCCACCGACCCGGTGTCGATGATGCAAATGCGGTACACGCTCGAGCGGCAAGGCGGTCGCTGGATCGTCAAGACCAAGCAGGGGGCGGGAGGCGGCGCCCACGTGGGAGTGGAGGGAGCGGCGGATCCCCACCAAAACCTCGGGCAGCCCGCCGGCGCCCTTCCGCCAGGCCATCCCCCTCTGGGTGAAGCCGCACCCAAGCCTCCCAAACCATGAAGCGCGTCGCCGTCCTCGGAGGCGGGCCCGCCGGCTCCTTTGCCGCCGAACGGTTGGCGCGGGCGGGGCTGTACGCCGTCGTGTTCGACGAGAAGCTGGCCTGGGAGAAGCCCTGCGGCGGGGGCATCACCTATAAGGCTTACAGCCAGTACCCTTTCCTGCTCGACAATGACCTTCCAAAGAAGCTCATCCACCAAGCCCAGCTCGCCGCGCCCGGCAGCGGCCCCTGCTCCATCAAGCTGAACCGCCCGCTCGTGATCTATTCCCGGTTCGACCTCAACCGCATGTTGCTCGAGAGGGCCGAGCGCGCCGGAGCGCAACTGGAGAAGGCGCGTGTGCTCGAGCTCATCCGCACCGATCGCGGCTGGCGCGTCCGGACCACCGCCGGTACGCTGGAAGCCGACTTCTGCATCGTCGCCACCGGCGCCCGAAACTCGCTCCGCCAAGTCGGCACCCAGTGGAGCGCCGACAACACCATGTACACCGTCGGCTACTGGGTGCCGGCCAGTCAGGAACACATCGACATCCAATTCCTGCCCGGCCTGGAGGGCTACATCTGGGTCTTCCCGCGCTGCGGGCATCTCTCGGTCGGCATCGGCGGCAAAGGCGAGCCGGCAGCGCTTCTGCGCCGCCGCCTGGAGCGCTTCATGTGCGAGCGGGGGATCCCGTTCGGTGACGCGCAGCTTTTCGGCCACATGCTGCCGTCGCTGTCGCCGGGCGGCTGGCGGCACAATCGCGTCGCCGGAGACGGCTGGCTCGCCGTGGGCGACGCCGGCGGGCTGGTCGATCCGATTACGGGTGAAGGACTCTATTACGCGATTCGCTCGGCCGACCTGGCATGCGAAGTTATCCTCGATGACACCCGCCCGCCGGCCGAGAAGCCGCAGAGTTACCGCTCGCTGCTCGCTCGCGACTTTGCCGCCGATCTGGAGTTCGGCGCGCGCTTCGCCAAGCGCTTCTTTCTCGATAGATTGCTGTTCTCGAGCGTGCCTGCGCGCATGGTTGAGTTCATGCGCCGCAGCCCGCGCTTCTTGAGCCTGATGGAGGATCTGTTCGCCGGCACTTTGCCCTACCGTGACCTCAAGGACCGACTCCTTCGGAACTTGAACGGGACGCTCCAGGAGATCCTGTGGAGCTTTTTCTTCCGACGATTGCTTCCCACCAAGACGTAGGCCATGAATCTCAGCCGTTCTCAAGCCCTTCTGGAACGAGCCCAGCGCGTCATCCCCGGCGGGGTGAACTCGCCGGTACGTGCGTTTCGCAGTGTCGGCGGGACGCCGCCCTTTTTCGCCCGGGGCGAAGGCGCCTATGTGTGGGATGTGGACGGCAACCGTTATCTCGATTACGTCGGCTCTTGGGGGCCGCTCCTGCTCGGCCATCGCCATCCGGAGGTGGTGGAGGCCCTACGGCGCGTGCTCGAGATCGGCACCAGCTTCGGCGCCCCGACCGAGGGAGAGGTCCTGCTGGCCGAGCTGATCCGCGAAGCGATGCCCTCGATCGAGATGGTCCGGCTGGTGAATTCTGGCACGGAGGCGACTATGAGCGCTCTCCGGCTGGCGCGTGGTTTCACTGGGCGGCCGCTCGTCGTCAAATTCGAAGGCTGCTATCACGGCCACGTCGATTCGTTGTTGGTGAAAGCCGGCTCCGGCGTGGCGACGCTAGGCATCCCGGACACCGCCGGCGTGCCGCCGGCCTTCGCCGACACCACCATCGCCTTGCCCTACAATTCGACCGAGGCGGTCGAGGAGACGTTCCGCCGCCGCGGCGAGGAGATCGCCGCCGTCATCGTCGAGCCGGTGGCCGGAAACATGGGCTGCGTGCCTCCGGCGCCCGGTTTCCTGGAATGCCTGCGGCGCGAAACGGCGCGCTACGGCGCCTTGCTGATCTTCGACGAGGTCATGACCGGCTTTCGCCTCGCTTGGGGCGGTGCGCAGCAAATTTGGGGGATTCGCCCGGACCTCACCACGCTCGGCAAAGTAATCGGCGGCGGGCTGCCCATGGCGGCCTATGGCGGGCGCGCCGACGTCATGTCCCGGATTGCGCCCTCCGGCCCCGTCTATCAGGCGGGCACCCTCTCCGGGAATCCGCTCGCCGTGGGCGCCGGCCTGGCGGTGCTCGGCTATCTGCAACGCCACCCCGAGATCTACGCGGAGCTGGATGGAAAGACCGCTCGGCTGGCGGCCTGCGCACCGGCCGGCGTCACAGTGAATCGCGTCGGCTCCATGTTCACCTTCTTTTTCACCGACCAGCCCGTGATCGACTATGAATCGGCACGCCGCAGCGACACCGCGCGGTTTGCCCGGTTCCATCGCGCGATGCTCGAGCAGGGAATCTACCTGGCGCCGTCGCAGTTTGAGGCTGGCTTCGTCTCGGCGGCCCATTCGGATGAGGACATCGCTAAAACGGCGGAAATTGCCCGCCGCGTCTTTGCCTCTCTATAGCCTCGCGCAAGGCCCGACCGCCGATCAGCGCGACCAGCAGCAGAAACAGAAGGCTCAGGGTCACCACCAGACGCCGCCGCTCCGGTGGGAGCGTCTCGGACCGTAGTGTGCCGGCCTCCTCAAAACCCAGCTCCACCCGCAGATTCACGGTCGCCGCCGGCCCATTGCGGCGAGGATTCTCCACCACCACCCGGTAGTCGCCGGGCAGGCGGGCTGGGTAGCGGATCGAGCCGGAGACCTGGTCGCGCACCAAGCGGACGAAGCGGCGCGGGGGTGCTCCGGCGGCGCCCTGCGGCGCCTGCAAGCCGACAGAGACAGGCGCCTTGTCTCTCATGGAGCGGAACTCGATGTCGATGACCGCGGGGCGCTGCCGCAGAGCAAGGTTCAGCCCCCTCAGCTCGCCGGGGGCCAGCCGAAAGGTCTCCTCAAGGAGCGTAAGCCGGCCGGCCGAAGCGGTCAGCACGACCGGGAGCAGAATCATCCCCCCTGCCCGGCGCAGCGCTGCGAGTCTCACGCGCCATCGAAGCCGCACCCCTGCCGGACGGGCGGGGCTAAAATGGGAAGCAGCATGGATGACAGTATCGCACACCCGTCGCAGGTGCCCCGCTCCCTAGGCGTTGCGAACTGGAAAGCCGCTCTCAGCAGCGCCTCTGCCGTCTTGCTTGCCGCCCTGATGTTGATCGCCGGAGTCTGGAAGGCGAGCGACCCGATCAGTGCCGCCGTACGCCTCCATCAGGCGCTCGTGCCCGCGGCGCTGGCCCTGCCGGCAGCGCTCGCCCTGGGCATCTCGGAGACTTTCGCCGCCGTGCTGCTGCTTGTGCCCCGCTACCGAAGATGGGGCGCCTGGCTGAGCGCCCTTCTGCTGATCGCCTTCATGATCTACATCGGCGTCAATTACGGCGCCCTCCGCGGTGAGGAGTGCAACTGCTTTCCGTGGGTCAAGCGCGCCGTCGGCCCGGGGTTCTTCGTCGGCGACCTGATCATGCTCGCGCTGGCGCTGGTCGCGGCGCGGTGGGCGCCTCCGAGCGCAGGCAAGCGGGGCGCCGCCATCGTGCTCGGCGCCGTGTGCGTATTCGCCTTGGCCTCCTACGGCATGCACGTGGTCAAGAGCGGAACCGTCCGAGCGCCCGATACGATCCTGGTGGAGGGCAGCCCCGTCTCGCTGGCCGAAGGCCGCTTCTTCCTTTATTTCTTCGATCCAGAGTGCGCTCACTGCCTGATTGCTGCCCGGGAGATGGCCGGCTACCGGTGGAGGAGCATTCGGATCATCGCGGTGCCGGTGGCGCGAGCCGAGTTCGCTTCGCAGTTTCTCGACGACTCGGGGCTGCGCGTTCCGCTCAGCTTCGACGCGGCGAAGCTCCGTGAGGTATTCTCCTTCGGAGATCCGCCTTACGCGGTGGCGCTAGAAAACGGTCGGCAGATTGGAGAGATTCGAATGTTTGAAGGGAACGAGCCGCGCGCCACACTCCAGCGGCTCGGTTTCATCGAATAACCAGGCGTCAGTTCCGCCGCTTGAGCGTCGGCCGCTCCTCCTCGTCTTCGGCTTTGGGCTTCTCGTTGCCTTCCGAATCCACGCGCCCGGAACCTTTCTTGCGAAGCGTCGGACGGTTGGCGTCGGCATCCTCGGGCGCCCGCCGGTTCTGCATCATCGCCAGCCGGGCCTTCACTTTGTTAAATTCGCTGGTGGTGACTACATACTCCGGCTTGGCTTCCAGAATCTCCTGAATGTTTTTTTGCGCGTTGGTGATGCGCGAGCCCGTCGGCGGGTGCGACGAAAAGACCTTCGACATCGTCCCCGGCTTGCGCTTCTCGGCCGCGAGCAGTTTCTCGAAGAAATCGACAAACGCCGTCGGATCGTAGCCGGCCTTGTACAGATACTGCAAGCCGAGCAGGTCGGCCTCCTCCTCGAAGGCCCTCGAAAACTTCAGAAAGCCGATCGGGATCAGCACGCTCGCGCCCTGGCGGATTCCGTAGCCGGTCCAGCCGCCCATGAAGATCAGGGGGATCGAGGCGAGGTTGATGATCTGCCCGCGTGTAGCCTGGCGGGTGCCGTGCCGGGCGGCGATATGGGCGATCTCGTGCGCCATCACGCCGGCCAATTCCGCTTCCGTCTCGGCTTTGAGCAGCAACCCGGTGTTGATGAAGAAGAACCCGCCCGGCAGGGCGAATGCGTTCACCTCGTCGCTGTCGATCACCTTGATGGTGACCGGAACTTTGACGTCCGAGTTGCGCACCAGATTCTGACCGATCCGGTTCACGTACTCCGAGATGATCGGGTCGTCCACGATCTTGGCCTGGCGCTCGATCTCTTGCGCGTAGGCCTTGCCGAGTGCAATCTCCCTCTCCAGCGAATAAAAGTTCACCCCACGGCCGACGTCGCGGTTGCCGATCTCGTCCGGATCCTTTCTCTTGTCCTTGGCCGCCCCCCAAACCGGCAGCAGCAACAGCGCCGTTGCCAAAGCTAAACTGCGCAGGTAGACACGCCGCATCGTGACTCCTTCCCGAGCATCGCTCCCACTTTGATTATATGCCCGCAAGCCGGCGCGCGATTCAAGGATCGCCTGGCCTCGCCGGACGGAGCAACTCGGAACCTCTATGCTATTGAACGTGGAGTCCCGCTGATGGGTTACCCAGACACTCTCACGCCGCTCTGGATCCGTTACGCCGAACAGTTCCCCGTCACCCAGCACCTGATTTACCTGAATCATGCGGCCGTCGCCCCAGTGGCTCGGCCCGCCGCCGAGGCGATGATCCGCCTGGCCGACGAGGCCTGCCGGTGGGGCTCCTACCATTACGCCGACTGGCTTGCCGCCTACGATGGCCTGCGCCGGGCGGCCGCGCGCCTGCTCGGAGCCGACAGCGGCGAAATCGCCATCGTCAAGAACACCTCCGAGGGGATCGCCACCGTCGCCAACGGCTTAGACTGGCGCGCCGGCGACGTCGCCGTCGTCTTCCGCGAAGAGTTTCCCGCCAATTATTTCCCCTGGGTGCGGCTGGAGCGCCGTGGCGTCCGGCTGCGCTGGATGTCGATCTACGACCCGCTCGAGGCGATCGATGAGGCCTGCCGCGGCGCCCGCCTGCTCGCCGCGAGCCATGTGAATTACCTGAGCGGCTACCGAATCGATCTCGAGGCATACGGGGAAATCTGCCGCCGCCACGGCTGCCTGTTCTTTGTCGACGCCATCCAGGGACTGGGGGCCTTCCCGATCGACGTTCGCCGCGCCGCCATCGACGCGCTCGCCGCCGACGGTCACAAATGGCTGCTCGGTCCGGAAGGTTGCGGCATCCTCTACGTCCGCCGGGAAGTTCTGGACTCCATCGACCCGGTCGAATTCGGCTGGACCAACGTGGCCGGCTACGCCGACTACGCCTCGCGCGACATGACGCTGAGATCGGACGCCGGCCGTTACGAATGCGGCACGCTGAACACCATCGGCTGCTTCGGCCTGCGCGCCGCTATCGAGTTTCTGCTGGAGGTCTCTATCGAAGCGATCACCCCCGCCGTGCTGGCCCTGTCGGACCGCTTGCGCGAAGGCGCCTTGGAAAAAGGCTACGAGGTCCTCGGACCCGGCGATGAAGCCCACCGCTCCGGCATCGTCTCGATCCGGAAACCGGGGCTGGATAGCCGCGCCGTCGTGCGCGGCCTCCGCGAGCGGACCATTATCGCCTCACCCCGCCAGGGCTGGGTCCGCCTATCTCCGCATTTCTATATCGCGCCGGAGGCCATCGAGGCCACGCTCGAGGCCCTGCCGTAGCCGGAGGCGCAGCCCGCTAGCGCCCCGGATCTCCGAGCCCGTGCATCTCGCGGTAGATTCGGGCGTCGAAGGCCTGCGTCGACTTGAAGCGCTCATGTCGGCCGTCGCCCGCCTCGGGCCGGGCAAGCGCCAGCAGTTGCTGCTTTTCCTGCTCGTCCATCGGCCGGAAGTTCCGCGCGATCTTCAGGTCCTGCTCGAGTTCCTCCATGGTTTCGTAACCGCGGCACAGCGAGGCGATCGGCAGGCTCAACCCAAACCGCACACACTGTTCGGCGGTGATCTTGGTCGACGATGGGATCCGGCCCACTTTACGGCCGCCCCCCAGGCTCTTCATCCCGATGACGCCGACGTCTTCTTTGAGACACACCGGCACCACACGGTTTTGGAAGCTCCGGTAGAAGTGATCCATCACGTTGATCGGCATCTGCGAGCTTGCCCAGGCATAGCCCATATCGAGCATCTTCAGGTGAATCTCCGGATGCTTATGCCCGGTGAAGCCGATAAAGCGCACTTTGCCGTCCTTCTGCGCCTCGAGCGCCGCCCGGTGCCCGCCCCGCTCAAAGACCCACTCCGGATCGTTGTCGTAGTTGATCTCGTGGAACTGCCAGAGGTCGATATAGTCGGTCTTGAGCCGCCGGAGACTGTCTTCCAGGCAACGTTTGCTGAAGTCGTAGTCGCGCCCGGAGTTCTTCGTCATCAGGAAGACCTTCTGGCGCTTGCCCTCGCCGAGCGCCTTGCCCATCAGCTCCTCGGAGTAGCCGTCGTTGTACATCCAGGCGTTGTCGAAGAAGTTGATCCCCTGATCGATGGCGGCATGCATGATGCGGATCGCCTCCTTCTCGTTTTCCCGGCCGGCATAGCCGATGTGCGCCCCGCCCAGGCATAAGATCGACACCTGCACATTCGTGCGTCCCAGCCGGCGCGTCGGCACCCCCTGGCCGGGCTGCTGCGCCATAGCCTGCTGAGCCAACGCAGCCACAGAAAACCCGCCTAGCGTCGCCCGGATGAAATCCCGCCGTGAACTGTCCATATTGGCCTCCTTAGGATAGAATTTAACCCCATGCCGACAGGATGGCAATCTCCGCTCGTGCCGGGTCTTCTCGGCCGAGTCCGTTCCTGACCAAGATGCCGGATCTGGCTCGCCTGGAGTCCTCGCCCGTGCTCCGACTCCTGGTCGGAGCCGCCGCCGCCGGAGTGCTGCTGCTTGTCCTTAAACAACTGTCGCCTGTGCTGGTGCCCTTCCTTCAAGCCGCCTTTGTGGCCATCATCGCCGCCCGGCCTGTTTCTTATCTCAAACGCCACCGGGTGCCGCAGGCCGCCGCGGTGGCAATCGTCATTCTCGGGCTGGTGATCACCTTCTGGATGCTCGGCATCTTCGTGACCGGCTCGGTCGGCGAGATGGGCCGTGAACTCCCGCTTTACGAGGAAAAGATCCGCTCCGTGCTCGCCGCGCTCGGGGCAGCCTTGCGGGATCAAGGCTTGGAGGTGCCCGAAGGAGGCATCGAACAGATGCTCGATCCGGGCGCCGTGCTTCGCTTCTTCGCCCGCTCGCTCCAGCAGTTGGGGGGCGGCATCGCCAAGGCGATTTTCGTCCTGATCATCGTTCTGTTTGCCCTGCTCGAGGCTCCGAAGATATCCGCGCGGCTGCGCGCCACGGGCGAACACCGCCTGGAAGGCTTCCGGCGCCTGGCCGGCATCCTGAATCGCTATTTGCTGATCAAGACCTGGATGAGCCTCGGCACGGGCACGACGATCGGCCTGGTGCTCGCCGGGCTGGGCGTGGACTTTGCCGCGCTCTGGGGTTTGCTTGCCTTCCTGCTCAATTACATTCCCAACATCGGCTCGCTTGTGGCCGCCGTGCCGGCCATCGTCCTGGCTTTCCTCAAGCTCGGCGCCGGCGGCGGCCTGGCCACGCTGGTGGCCTACGTCGCAGTGAACGTCTTGTTCTCCAACATCCTGGAGCCGCGCCTGATGGGCATCAGCCTGGGCCTGTCTCCATTGGTGATCCTGTTCTCGATCCTGCTCTGGGGCTGGGTCTTCGGCATCACCGGCGTTTTCCTGGCGGTGCCGCTGACCATGACGGTGAAACTCCTGCTCGAAGCTCACCCGGACACCGAGCAGATTGCCGTTCTGCTCGGCTCGCACGTCGAGGTCAAGGCGGAGGTTCTCGGTGGGCCGTCGCCGTCGAATTGAACGGATCGAGCCGGAACCGTGCAGCGCCTTCGGCCGGCCCTTAGCGGAACAGTAAGGGCAGCAGCTCAGCCAGGTAGCGGCGCCAGACGGGCCAGCTATGATCGCCATCGGTCAGCCGCCAGGTGTGACGGATGCCCCTGGAGGCCAACAGCGCGACAAACTCCTCGTTCGGCTTGATCAGGAAGTCGTCCTTGCCGCAGCCGATCCACAGCAGCCGCAAAGCCCGATTGGACCTCTCCGGCTCCGCCAGGAAACGCTGAAGGGGCTGGGTTGCGCTCGGCTGGCGCACGGCGGCGCTGAACAGGCCGACCCAGCCGAACAGGTCCAGGTTGCCCAGGCCGATGCGCGCCGCCTGGCCCCCTCCCATAGAGAGGCCGGCAATGGCTCGGGAGGCGGCCTCGCGGCGCACGCGGTAGGCCGATTCGACGAACGGGATCAGGTCCTCCAGCAGATCGCGCTCGATCAGCCGGTTCTGCTCCTCCCAGCCGGTGCGCGGATCGGCCAAGCCGGCCACATGCCCGAACGGCATGATGACGAGCATTTCCGGTGCCCGCCCCTCGGCAATCAAGTTGTCCAGGATGAGGTTCGCCCGGCCGATCAGCATCCAGCCGCTGTCGTCGTCGCCCGCCCCATGAAGCAAGTAGAGTACCGGATAGCGCTTGTTGCCCGCCGGGTAACCGGGCGGCGTATAGACATGCACCCGGCGGACGCCACCGATGGCGCGCGAGCGGTAGTAACGGATGTGCACGGATCCGTGCGGCACGTCGCGGAGATCGTAAACGGCCGGGGAGTCGGAGGGCACCTCCAGGATGCTCGAAGCGGCCCGCACGCCGGTCTTGACCGCCGGGTTGTGCGGGTCGATCGTGGTGACGCCGTCGATCGAATAGGTGTAGTTATAGATTTCAGGCTCGAGCGGCCCGATCGTCAGGCTCCAGAGGCCCTCCTCGTTGCGCGCGAAGTTCTTCTCGCCGGCCCACCAGTTCGCATTGAGCCTGACTTCGCGCACCTGGGGGCCGCGCAGGCGGAAGGTGACGCGGCGGTCGGGATGAACCTCCGGGGATAGTATGGGAGGCTCGGCGGCGGGGCGCCGCGGCGCCTCCTGGGCAATCAGGGCCCAAAGCAGCGGGCTGGAGGCAAGACACAGGATCAGCTTCATAAAGATCATCCTTCGTCAGTCGCTCAAGGCGCGTCCCTGGCTCAGCAGGTTACGGAGGGACGGCGCGGGCGACCAGTGCGGGCCCGCCGCCTGCTCGAATTCCGCCATCCGCTCCAGCACATAGGCCGGGCCCAGCTTCGAGGCGTACCAAAGCGGGCCCCCGCGCCAGGCCGGGAATCCAAAGCCGTTCAGCCAAACCACGTCGATGTCGGAGGCCCGGGCGGCGATGCCTTCCTCGAGGATGCGGGCAGCTTCGTTGACCAGCGCGAAGACGGTCCGCTCGACGATCTCCGCGCTGGTGAATCGCCGCGGCCGAAAACCGCTCTCGCTCCGGGTCTGTTCGATGAGCCGCTCCACCTCCGGATCGTCCTCGGCCAGGCGTGCCGAGGGATAGCGATACCAGCCGGCGCCGGTTTTCTGCCCGTAGCGGCCCATCGCGTAAAGCTTGTCTTCAATCAGCGGACGGCGCACGCCGGGCTTCAGGCGCGCCTCGAAAAGCTTGCGGATCCGGTAGGCGACGTCGAGGCCCACCAGGTCTCCGGTAGCCAGCGGTCCCATCGCCATGCCGAACTCCCGGAGCGCTTCGTCCACCTGACGCGGCGAGGCGCCTTCCTCGACCAGAAACTGCGCCTCCCGCCGGTACTGTTCGAACATGCGATTGCCGACGAAGCCGAGGCAGTTGCCCACCACGACGGCGACTTTGTTGAGGCGCCGCGCCAGCGCCACCGCGGAGGCCAGCGTTTCGGGTGAGGTCCGCGCGCCGCGGACGATCTCAAGCAGGCGCATCACCTGCGCCGGATTGAAGAAATGCAGTCCGAGCACGCGGTCGGCCCGGCGGGTCACGGCGGCCATCTCGTCGATATCGAGCGAGGAGGTGTTGCTGGCCAGAATCGCTCCGGCTTGCGCCACCGCATCGAGTTCGGCAAAGACACGCTTTTTGAGTTCCAGCTCCTCGAAGACAGCCTCGACGATGATGTCGGCCTCCTCGAAGCCGGAATAGTCAAGTTGCGGCCGGATCCGGGCAAGCCGCTCCCCGGCCTCCTGGCTGCCCAACCGGCCGCGCTCGACCGAGATCGAGTAGTTGCGCCGGATGGCTGCCATGCCGCGCTCGAGCGCCTCGGCGGAGAGGTCGCGGATGGCGACGGGAATGCCGGCGTTGGCGAAGGCCATGGCAATGCCCCCGCCCATCGTGCCCGCGCCGACGACGGCCGCGCGGCGGATCTCCGGCGGTGGGGCGCCGCGGGCCAGGCCCGCAACCTTCCTCGCCGCGCGCTCGCTGCGGAAGGCGTAAACGAGTGCCCGGGCCGCGTCCGAGCCGAGGCAGTCGCGGGCGAGCTTCGCCTCCACGTCCAGGCCCTCCTCGAAGCTCAGGCGCGTGGCGGCCTCGACCGCTTCGATGGCCTTGAGCGGAGCCGCGTGCCCGCGAAGGGAGCGCGCGGCGGCCGCCCGGGCGGCGTCGAAGACGGCCGGATCGAAAGGGGCGATGGGCAGCTCGCGCGTTCGCCGAGGGCGGGCGCCGCGGCCGATCCGCTCTCGGACCCACGCCAGGGCCTCCTCGAGCAGGTCCCGGGCGGCGATGCGGTCAATCAGGCCCAGCCGGAGAGCGGCCTCCGCGCCCACCGGCTCGCCTCTCGAGCAAAGCTCGAGCGCCGCCGGCACGCCGACGAGGCGAGGCAACCGCTGTGTGCCGCCCGCACACGGGATCAGGCCGAACTTCACCTCCGGCTGGCCGAAGCAGGCCTCGGGGGCGGCAATCCGATAGTGGGCGGCGAGCGCCAGCTCGAGCCCGGCGCCGAGACAGGCCCCTCGAATGGCGCACGCCACAGGTTTCGAGCAGTCCTCAATCCTCCGGGTGAGCAACTGCAGCTCGTCCTCGGGAGCCTCGGCTCCCGCCGGTGCGCGCTCGATCTCTGTGAGATCCTCGCCGGCGCTGAAATGGGCGCCGGCCGCCGCGATCAACAACCCGGCGAGCGTGGGGTCGCCGCAGGCCTCCGCGATCGCCGAGTCGAGCTGCTTGCGGAGGCGGCGGCTCAGGGCATTCACCGGCGGATGATCGATCGTGATGATGCCGATCTCGCCCTGGCGGCGGAGGGTCGCGGCTTCTTTCATCGAGGTCTTCCGGAAGCGGTCGGCGAACTATCGATTATGCCTGGACCGGAGGGCGCCGGGAGGCGGCAGCCTGGGGCGTGATCTTGCCGAGCACCACCGGCTGCCGGGCGCCGGTGGCCGACGGAAGGTTGGCCGGCCGGCCGTGCCAGGTCTCGTAGGCGAGAATCGCGAAGGCGATCGCCTCCTTGGCGTCCGGGTCGATGCCGAAGTCCGCCGAAGTGAGGACCCTCACACCGGGCAGAAACGCCGCCAGATAGGCGAGGATGCGCGGGTTGTGGACGCCGCCGCCGGAGACGATCAGCTCGTCCACCCTCATCCGCGGCCGAATGAAGCGCTCCAAGCCACAAGCGACAGCCGCCGCCGAAAAGGCCGTGGCGGTGGCCAACAGGTCTTCGAGAGGCAGGCGCGTCGCCAGGAGGCGCTCGACGAACTCGCTCCCGTACTGCTCGCGGCCGGCCGTCTTCGGCGGAGGCTCCCGAAAGAACCGGTCGCGAAGCAAGAGGCTCAGCAGAGGCGGGTTGAGCCGGCCGCGGGCGGCGATCCTCCCCCCGGCGTCGAAGCGCAGGCGCCCTTGGCTGTGCAAGCCGGCCAGCGCGTCGATCACCATGTTGCCCGGTCCGGTGTCGAAGGCGATCACCTCCTCGGGTGCCGCCCCGGGCGGAATCGCCGTGACGTTGGCGATGCCTCCGATGTTCAGCGCGACGCGGCCGAGCCGCCGGTCTCGAAACAGCAGGTAGTCGACATAGGGCACCAGCGGCGCGCCCTTGCCCCCGGCCGCCACGTCGCGCGGACGGAAATCGGCGACGACGGGAACGCCGGTGCGCTCGGCGATCACGGCCGCCTCGCCGATCTGGAGCGTCGCGGCGATCTTACGGCCGAAGAAGCGGCAGCCTGCGCCATCGTGAAAGATCGTCTGGCCGTGAGAGCCGATCAGCTCGATCGAGGAGAGCTCGACGCCGCTTTTGCGGCAGGTTTCGCGCACGGCGCGCGCATACAGCTCTCCGAGCAGCACATGGAGGCGGGCGAGCGTTCCCACATGCGCCTCGGCGTTCGAGATGGCCAGAATCGCCTCACGGACACGCGTCGGATAGGGGATCGTCCGGTGCGCCACGGTAGCGACCTTCGTGGCCCAACCGCCGCCGGTGATGTCGACAACCGCCACGTCGATGCCGTCGAGCGAGGTGCCGCTCATCAGGCCCGCCACCCTCATCTTCCGCGCAGCTCCTCCTGAAGCTCAGCTAAGATTTGAAGCGCTTCGATCGGGCGCAGCTCGTCGAGGTTCAGCTTCCGGATCCGTTCGGCGATCTGGTAGTTGACCGGCTCGAAGAGTCGGATCTGCACGGGTGAATCCCGGGCGCGGCGACGCGGCGAGAGCTCCTCGGTCACCTCGTGCTCGGTCTTCTCGTGCAAGGCGAGCACCTGGCGGGCTCGCTCGATGACGCTCGGCGGCAGAGCGGCCAGGCGGGCCACCTCGATGCCGTAGCTGCGGTCGGCGGCGCCCGGCTCCACCTTGCGCAGGAACAGGATCCGCTCGCCGGCCTCCTTGACCGCCACGTGCAGGTTGCGCACCCCCTCGAGCTGTTCGGCGAGCTCTGTCAGCTCGTGGTAGTGCGTGGCGAACAAGGTCTTGGCGCCGATGCGCTCGTGTATGTGTTCGATGACCGCCCAGGCCAGCGCCAGGCCGTCGTAGGTGGCCGTGCCGCGGCCGATCTCATCGAGCAGGATCAGGCTGTCGCGCGTGGCGGTGTTCAAAATCACCGCCGTCTCCGTCATCTCGACCATGAAGGTCGAGCGTCCCCGGGCCAGGTTGTCGGCTGCTCCGATGCGCGTGAAGACGCGGTCGACTATAGGCAGGCGCGCCTCCTCGGCCGGAATGAACGATCCCATCTGCGCCAGAATCACGATGAGCGCCGCCTGGCGAAGGTAGGTCGACTTGCCGCCCATGTTCGGGCCCGTGATGACGGCGATGAACTCGCCCCGGGGGTCGAGGTACAGGTCGTTCGGGATGAACCGCTCGCCCTGGCGCTCGGCAATTTTCTCGATGACCGGATGCCGGCCGCCGACGATGCGCAGCTCGCCGGAAGCGGAAAAGGTCGGCCGCCGATAGCGGTTCGCCGCCGCCACCTGCGCCAGGGTCGCGTAGACGTCTAGTTCGGCGATGGCCGCCGCCGTCTCGCGGATGCGCGAAGCCTGTTGCGCGGCCAGACTCCGAAGCCCGTGGAACAGTTCGCGTTCGAGCTCGAGGATGCGCTCTTCGGCCTCGAGCACCTTGGCCTCGAGCTCTTTGAGCTCCGGCGTGATGAAGCGCTCGGCGTTCACCAGCGTCTGTTTTCGCTCATAGTCGGGCGGCGCCAGGTGCAGGTTGGCCTTGGAGATTTCAATGTAGTAGCCGAAGACGTTGTTAAAGCGCACCTTGAGCGAGCCGATGCCGGTGCGGGCCCGCTCGCGCGCCTCGATTGAGGCGATGTACTGACGGCTGTTGCGGCGAATGTCGCGCAGCTCGTCGAGCTCGGCATGGTAGCCGTCCCGGATGACTCCGCCGTCAGCGAGGTTGACCGGTGGCTGGTCAGCAATGCCGGCCAGGATGGCGTCCCGGACCTCGGCCACCTCATCCAGCCGCCCGGTAAGCTCCCGCAGTCGGGCGGCTTCGAGGCCAAAGGCTTGCTGCTTAAGCGCAGGCACTGCCGCCAGTGAGCGCCCGAGGGCGAGCAGGTCGCGCGGCGTCGCCGTGCCGAGGCTCACCCGCGCCAGAAGGCGCTCCAGGTCGAGCACTCCTTCGAGCGTCTTGCGGATTTCGGCGCGCGCGATCGTCTTGCTCACCAGCTCCTCGACGGCGTCCAGGCGCGCACCGATCTCGGCGGCGTCCAGCTCCGGAGCGAGCAGGCGGCGGCGTAACAAGCGCCCGCCCATGGCCGTGCCCGTCTCATCGAGCACGGCGAGCAGAGTCACTTCCCGGGACTCGCCGGCAAACAGCGGCTCCACCAGCTCGAGGTTCCGCACCGTGACGGCATCGAGCGCCATCGCCCGGGCGCGATCGTGGTAGACCGGCGGCGCCAGGTGACCGAGCGCGCCGCCCTGCGTCTGGCGCAAGTAATGGAGTACGGCGCCGGCGGCCCCGACGGCCAGAGGCTTGCCCGCCAGCCCGCAGCCCTCCAAGCTGAACAGGCCGAAATGCGCCTTGAGCAGGCTTTCGGCGTGATCGGCGGCAAAGACCCACTCGTCGAGCTCGGTTCGGAACCCCTCGAGCGGCGGCGCTCCCGCCGGCAGCAGAAGTTCCCGGGCGTTGAGCGTCTCAAGCAGCGCCAGCGCCTCGGCCGCCTCGCCCTCGCTGGCGCGGAATTCGCCGGTCGACAGATCCACCCAGGCCAGGCCCACTGAGCCGGCCTTTCGCAACACGGCCGCCAGATAGTGGTTCTCGTGAGGCCGCAACAGATTGGCCTCCGTGGCCGTGCCCGGCGTGACGATGCGCGTCAGCTCGCGCCGGACCAGCTTCTTGGCGAAGCGCGCCTCCTCGACCTGGTCGCAGATGGCGACGCGATAGCCCTTCTGAATGAGCCGCGCCAGGTAGCTCTCGGCGGCGTGGTAGGGCACGCCGCACATCGGAATCGGCTCGCCGCGCTCCTTGTTGCGAGACGTGAGCGTGATCTCGAGTTCGCGGGCCGCCGTGACGGCGTCCTCGTAGAACAGCTCGTAGAAGTCGCCCAGACGAAAGAACAACAGGGCATCGGGCACCTGTTGCTTGATGGCGTGATACTGCCGCATCAGCGGCGTCGAGGCTTCGGCCATCAGGCGTAGATGCCGCGCAGCTTCAGCGCGAACGCCACGCGATCCAGAGCCAGCATGTAGGCCGCGATGCGGTTGTCGACACCGTGGCGTTCCGCATAGCCGACCACATCGCGGAAGCTCTTCACCATGATCTCCTCCAGCCGCCCGTTGACCAGCTGTTCGTTCCAATAGAAGCCCTGGCGGTTTTGCACCCACTCGAAATAGGAGACGGTCACCCCGCCTGCGTTGGCCAGGATGTCCGGAATGACAAAGATCCGCTTGTCGGCCAGGATCCGGTCGGCGACGGCCGTGGTCGGACCGTTGGCGCCTTCGCAAATGATGCGCGCGCGAAGCTTGTGTGCATTGAGCGAGGTGATGACGTTCTCCTTGGCCGCCGGCACGAGCACGTGACAATCGAGAAACAGCGCCTCCTCGCGCTCCATGTTCTCCGCCTCGGGAAAGTCGAGAATCGAGCCGGTCTCTTCGCGGTGCTTCAAGAGGGCGTCGATGTCCAGACCGTGCGGGTTGTAGACGGCGCCGTCAATCTCGATGACGGCGATCACCCGCATGCCCGCGCGCGACATCAGCCGCGCGGCCGTCCCCCCGACGTTACCGAAGCCCTGGACGACCACGGTGGTGTTCTCCAAGTCCATGCCCAGCCGGCGGAGCGCCTCAAGCGTCACGATCAGGCAGCCGCGCCCGGTGGCCTCCTGCCGGCCGAGCGAGCCGCCCAAGTCAAGCGGCTTGCCGGTGACCACCGCCGTTTCCGTGTGCCGCTTGTGCATCGAGTAGGTGTCCATGATCCAGGCCATGATCTGCGCGTTCGTGTTGACGTCCGGCGCCGGGACGTCGCTCTCCGGGCCGAGGAACTCGAGAATTTCGGCCGTGTAGCGCCGGGTGAGGCGTTCGAGCTCCCCCTCGGAGAGCACCGCCGGGTCGCAGATGACGCCGCCCTTGGCCCCGCCGAAGGGGATGTTGACCACGGCGCACTTCCAGGTCATCCATGCCGCCAGGGCGCGCACTTCGTCGAGCGTGACATCCGGCGCGTAACGCACGCCGCCCTTGCCCGGACCGCGCGCAATCGAGTGCTGGACGCGGAAGCCGGTGAAGACCTCCAGGCGCCCGTCATCCAACTGCACGGGCAAGTAGACCGTCAGCTCGCGCGTGGGACTGCGCAGAATCTTCTGCATGCCGTCGTCGAGCTTCAGCCGCGCGGCCGCCTCGTCAAAGCGCGCCTCGGCCGCCAGCCACGGGTTGAGTTCGCGTTCCAGCGACTGGCTCTCTACGGCGATCATCGGCTAGCACCTCCGCCCTTATTATCCCATCGGCTTGCCGGCGCCACCGCCGAAACGAGCCGACCGGCTCGGATACAATGCCTGCATGGAACGATTCTCGCGGCGAAACTTTTCACGACTTTAGGCGGCGTCGCTCGTGGGTTCGGCCGCCACCCGGGCCGGCGAGGCGATTCCCTCGCGCCGGTCGGGCAAGATCAACTTTCAAGCTGGGATCCTGGGACTGGGCGCCCAGCGCATCGGCGAGGCCTCGGCCACCCAGGCCATCGCCGACCGCGTGGTGGCCGAGGCGCTCGAAGGCGGCGTCAACTACATCGACACCGCACCGACCTACGATTTCTCCGAAGAGCGGCTGGGCAAGGCCTTGCGGGGCAAACGGGACCGGGTCTTTCTGGTGACCAAGGTCTCGAGCTTGGCGCGCAGCGACACGCTCTCGCAGATCCGCCACAGCCTCCGGCGCCTGGGGACCGATTACGTCGATGCCGTCCTGATCCACAATGTCGGGCGCGACGACCGGTATCCCGAGCTCCGGTATGCCCTGCGGGACGAGGGCACGCTGGGCGGTCTGCGCGAGGCAAAGAAACAGGGCATGACCCGCTATATCGGCTGCACCTCCCACCTGCGGCCGGCTCGCGCCTTGACCGTCTTCGAGACGGGCGAGATCGACCTGTTCATGTGCACGCTGAACTTCGTCGAGCGCCACATCTACAACTACGAGGAGAAAGTTCTGCCCGAGGCGCGCCGGCGCAACATCGCCATCATCGGCATGAAGGTTCTCGGCGGTCCGATCTCGGGACCGGGCGCACGGCTGGGCTCGGCCGAGGACCGGCTTACCGCCCTGCGCTATGTCTGGAGCATCCCCGGCGTCGCCGTGGCGATCGTCGGCATGCGAACGCCGGAGGAGGTGCGCGAGAATCTGGCCGCCGCACGCGCCTTCGAGCCGCTCGAGGGCGCCGAGCTCAGCCGGCAGCTGGCCCGCGGCAAGGAGATGGCGGCGGCCTGGGGCCCGCTCCGCGGGCCGGTGGCGTGAGCCGCGTCCCAGGCCCGCCCGAGGCGCTCGGCTCCTCGTGGCAGCCAGGCTCTTGCATAACCGTCACGCCGAGCGCGGCACGGCTGCTTGTGGTTGCCGGCGCCGTGGTATGCTTGCCGGCGAAGGTGCAAGCATGGGTGCGAAGTTTCTCCTCCTCACCGCTCTCGGCCTGCCTTTGACTTGGGCGGCCGACTCGGTCGTGCGCGTCGACAGGCCGATGGCGCCGCCCGCCTGGGCGCTCATGGAGCGGGCTCTGCTAGAGGAAAACGTCCGCCTGATGAGGGCGTTCATCGCCAAGTACGTCAACCCCGTCACCGGCTATCTCGAGGTGGTAGAGCACTGGGGCGGCGCCGACGGCCCCGACGACGCCATGGAGAACTTCTACAACTGGCCGCTGGTCTACGTCCTGGGCGGCCCGCCCGAGAGCCTCAAGCTGTTCCGGCTGGTCTGGGAGGGGCATCTGAGGCAGTACTCGGCGCTCAAGATGTTCCACCGCGAGTTCATCACCTCTTTCGACTGGGAGCACAACGGCGAAGGCTACGCCCCGTTCTTCCTGCTGCCGCTGGCAGATCCGGAAGACCCGCGCACCCGGGAGCGGATGGTGCGTTTCGCCAATCTCTACACCGGGCGCGATCCCTCGGTCGACAACTACGACCCGAAGCACAAGATCATCCGCAGCATCCTCAACGGCAGCCGCGGCGCGAAACTCGAGGCGACGCCCGAGTACTGGGGCGATCGCCACGACCGGGATTACTTCCGCCGGTCCGGCGACTGGACGCGCGTCGCCGGCGACGTCCCGATGAACCTCGTCGCCACCTCGCTTGTTACCAACGCGTTCCTGCTCACCGGCGACGAGCATTACCGCGACTGGGTGCGCGAATACGCGGGCGCCTGGCGCGACCGTGCGGCGGCCAACGGCGGCTGGGTGCCGTCGATTGTGGGATTGAACGGCGTCGTCGGCGAGGGCTGGGACGGCAAATGGTACGGCGGATTGATGGGCTGGAACTGGACCTTCGGCGGCTGGGGCATCCTCGGCCGCGGCGTGCGCATCGGCTTCAAGAACGCGGCTCTGGTCGGCCTTGCCGGCTCGGTCGAGACGTTGCGCGAGCAGGCGCGGCGGCTGCTCGAGGCGCGGGAGCGGACCGAGCAGGGGCTCCTCTTCCGCCTGAAATACGGCGATCAAGGGCCCTATGAGCCGATCAGCCTCGAAGCGGACTCCGAGGTCGAGGGCCTCTTTGCCGACATCTATTTCTTCAGCCTTGCGCGCAGCGACCTGGACGCCTTCTATGAGGTCGCCCTGCCGGCGCCTGAGGCGCGCCGCGCTCAGCCGGTCTGGCGCTATGAGTACGAGGCCGGGCGCTTCGAGGGCGGCAACGAGATCGCCTGGGTGGATTTTCTCAAGGGCCGGGATCCGGGCTATCCCGAGCGCGCCCTCTCCGACGCCTTTCGCAGAATCCGGCTCCATGTCGAGGCGATCGCGCGCGACCCATCGGCGCCGGATACCCGCCTGGCGGATACGCCCCATCAGATCCGCGCCTCGCCGGAGGCGCCGCTCGGAGCCCTCGGCGCCGTCACCGGCGCCCTCGTCAATCTCACCCTCGGGGGGTACCAGCCGCTTTGGTGCGGTGGGTTGCTTCACAGCGAACTGCGGTATTTCGATCCGGTGCGCCGCCGCCCCGGCCTGCCCGAAGACGTGGCGGCGCTGGTGACGGCGATCGAGCCGGAGCTGGTCAAGGTGGTTCTGGTAAACCTCGACCAGACCTCGCCGCGGGAACTAATCGTGCAAACCGGCGCTTACGGGGAACATCTCTGCGAGCGCGTCCAGCTCGGCGGCGCCTCGATCGCCGTGGGCCGCCACTGGTTCCCTGTGCGGCTCGAGCCGGGGGCCGGCGACGAACTGACCATCTACCGGCGGCGCTTCGCCCGCACGCCGTCCGCCCGGCTCCCCTGGCAGACCGGCCCCTAAACAGGGCCGCTACGGGTGCGAGAACTCGTGCGCGCGCAAAATCAAGTGGAAGTAGACCGAATCGGGAATCTCCGAGTGCCAGGCTCCGATCCAGCGGGCATATCCGACCACCCCGAGAAAAACCAGCCCGATGCCGACGGCCATCGCCCAGGCAGGCAGGCGGCGCCGGCCGGCGGCGGTCATCTCGAGCGCGCCGGCGGCCGGGCAAGCCGTCACGCACTCGTAGCAGGCCACGCACTCCGGCGAGCGAACCGAGATCAACCGGTCCACCGGCAGCCAGGACGGGCAGGCTTCGGCGCACTTGGCGCAGTCGATGCACAGCTCCGGGGACCGGCGCACGCGCACCGGGCTGAAGCGGCCCAACAGCCCGAGCAGAGCGCCGTAGGGGCACAGATAGCGGCACCAGAAGTTCTGCACGAAGATGGAGGCGAGCGCGAGCACCCCCAGGACCACCGCCGCCGTCACGCTCAAGTACCGAAAGAAGTTGAGCATCTTTACGTCGGCGATCAGCCCGTAAGGACCGTCGAGAAAGGCGCGGATGGCCGCCGCCGACATGCCGCCGATTGCGTAAAGGAACAGGCCGAGCAGAATGTACTTGGAAGCTCGCAGCAAAGTGTCGGCCCAGCGCGGCAGGCGCCAGCTCTTGCCGAACGTGCTGTGACCGATCCGCCACAGCGCCTCGGAGATCGTGCCGATCGGGCACAGCCAGCTACAAAACGATTTCCGAAACGCCAGCGAGATCGTCAGAAACGCGATGAGCAGGAACAGGCCCGCGGCGTGGTGGGAGGGCAGCTCGCCGGTGACGAGCAGGGCCTTGAGGTTCATCAGCGAGGCGATGGGCAGCCAACCCTCCACCCCCGGCGGCCGCGAAACCTTCCACCCCCAACCGCCCAGCTCGTAATAGCGGACGAACAGGTAGAACTCGATGCCGATCCAAACGTTCAGCAGAAGGAAGGCCACCTGGACGGTGCGGCGAATCCGCCGAGCGCCCTCAGCGATGCGCCGGCGGGCGAGCTTCTTGCTGCGCTTCGATCGAGCAGGCGCCTCGGCTGCGGCGAGCGTCGCTGACATCCTGCTTTGAGGCTAACCGCGAAGCACCCGTGGGCTCAGTGACTGCGGTCACTCGCTCCCCGCGCGGCCAGCATCGCCTGGTAGGCGGCGAGCAGCTCCTGTCGGGCGCTGTCGACGAGCGGCGGCGGCGCCTCCAGCTGTTTGGCCGAACGGCACAGCTCGATCGTCTTGCGCAGGCTCTCGACGAAGGCGACGCACGGTGGGCAGTCGGCGATGTGGGCCTCGATTTCCCGGCAGAGATCCTCAGGGAGTTCGTGATCCAGATACTCCGACAGGAGGGCGAAAATCGCCTGGCAGTCCGAAGGACTCATTGCAGCCGTTCCTCCCCGCGCAGGTATCGGTCCAGGCTCTGGCGCACGGCCAGGCGAGCGCGGTGCAGCCTGGTTTTGACGGCATCCTCCGACAGCTCGAGAATGTCGGCCGTCTCTCCGGTGGAAAGCTCCTCAACGTCCCGGAGCAGAATGACCGCCCGATAGATCTCGGGCAGCTCCTCGATGGCCTTGCGCAGCATCGCACCGAGTTGGGAGTTGATGGCGAGCGTCTCGGGCACGGCCGACCAGTCGGCGATCTCCAGCCGCCGGAGCTGTCCGTCCTCGGTCGGGCGCGGCATCAATTCCTCAAGGGAAAGCTCCTCGGCCGGCGCAAATGCGCTCTTGCGGCGGCGCATGAAGCAGGCGTTGCGCGCAATGCGGAACACCCAGGCTTTCAGGTGCGCCGGTTCGCGAAGCTGGCCGATCTTCTCAAACACCTTCAACAGCGTCTCCTGGGCCACCTCTTCGGCGTCCTCGCGCTGGCCGCACATAAGCAGCGTGTACTGAAAGATCTTTTGCCGGTAGGTCTCGACAAAGCGTTCGAAAGCGCCGGGCTTGCCCGCCAGAAGCTCCTCGGCCAGATTCAGATCCTGCGCGGCGATCGCCACCTTTCGATCGTAGCAGGCGTCGATCTGCCCGCTGCCGCCGCATACCGATAGGGATGCGCCCGAGCGGTCCATGGTGACCGGGGAGGGCCGACTGTCACCAATCACCCCCAGGCTGAATCTCCTCAAATAGCGTACGAGTGGAATCCGAATGAGACAGTTCCGGTGGTGGTTGGTGTGGCTGTGCGTGGCGCCCGTCCGCGCTCAGGCGCCGTTGACGTTAGAGGAGGCCGTCCGAATCGCGCTCAAGCAGCACCCGTCGATTCAGGCCGCGGCGGCGCAGGTCGAGGCGGCTCAGGCCCGCATCGAGCAGGCCCGGAGCGGCTACCTGCCGAAGGTCAACTACCAGGAATCCTTCGCCCGGAGCAACAATCCGGTGTTCGTCTTCTCCAGCCTGCTCACGCAGCGGCAGTTCACCGTGGAAAACTTCGAGATCGGCAGGCTAAACCGGCCGGACTTCCTCAACAATTTCCAGTCCCTCGTCTCCGTCGAGCAGACGGTGTATGACGCCGGCCGGACGCGCAGCCAGAGCCGGGCCGCGGAGCTGGGCAAGAACGTCGCGGCCGAACAGCAGCGCGCCGCCGAAATGCACGTCATTCTCGGCGTGGCGCGGGCCTACTACGGCGCCCTGCTGGCGGCCGAGTCCCTGAAGGTGGCCGAGGAGGCGCTGCGTTCGGCCGAGGCCGATCTCGAGCGAGCCGAGGCGATCCGGGCCGCCGGCATGGCCACCGACGCTGATGTCCTGTCCATCCGCGTGCATCTGGCGGCCGTGCGCGAGCAGCGCATTCGCCGCAGCTACGAGCTCGACGTCGCCCGAGCGGCGCTCAATGAGGCGTTGGGGCTGCCGCTCGACACTCGTCACGAGCTGGCGACGCCGCTGGCGGCCCTGACGCCGGCCGCCGAAGCGGCCGAGGAGTACGAGAAGCGCGCCGCGCGCCTGCGGCCCGAGCTCCGCCAGGCGGAAAGCTACGCGCGATTGGCGGAAACGCGCGCCGAGACAGCGCGGGCCGCCTACTGGCCCGAGGTCTCCCTGCGCGGCGTCTTCCAGGCCGACCGGCAGCGGTTCGTCGATCGCGGTGGCGCCAATTGGTTCTTCGGCGCCACGCTCCGCTGGAATCTCTTCAACGGATGGGCCACGCAAGCCGGCGTCGCCGAGGCGAGCCACGCCCTGCGCAGCGCCCGGGCCGAGGCCGAGCGCGCCGGCGCCGGCATCCGCCTCCAGGTGCGCAGGGCGCTGGCGGAGCTGAAGGCGGCCGACGAGCGCATCGGCGTCGCTGCGGCGGCCGTCGCCCAGGCCGAAGAGAGCCTGCGAGTCACCAAGAACCGCTACGAGGCCGGACTGGCGACGGTCACCGATCTGCTGCGTACCGAGACCGCAGCTTTGGAGGCGAAATTGCGGCATCTGGCCGCCATCCACGATCAGCGGATCGCGGCTGCAACCTTGGAGTTAGCGGCCGGAAGCTTGTCCGTGGATTCCGAGGTTCTCCAGTAAGAGCGAAGAAGGGAATGAGGAAAGCAACTCTAGTCGTTACGGCCGGTCTGATGAGCCTGGCGATCTCCTGCGGGCGCCAGCAACCGCCGGCGGCGGCCTCCGAGGCGGCGCCGCTGCGCGTGCGGGCGCTCGCGGTCGAGCCCTCCGAGTGGCCGGGTGTTTACGAAACGGTCGGCACGGTGCGCGCGCGCACCGCGGCCACGCTCTCAAGCAAAGTCATGGCCTACGTCCAGGAGGTCAAGGTGGAGGCCGGCGCGGCCGTGCGCGCCGGCCAGCTCCTCCTGATGCTGGATGGGCGCGACCTGGATGCGGCGCGCCGGCAGGCGGAAGCGGCCTTAAAAGAGGCTCAAAGCGCCATCGCCGAAGCCGACAACGCCGTCGCTGCCGCCCAGGCGCAACTCGAGCTGGCGCAGGCCACCTTCCGGCGCATGAAGGATCTCCATGAGAAGCGATCGATCTCCGAGCAGGAATTTGACGAGGCGGAGGCGAGAGCGCGCACGGCCGAAGCCCAGCACCGGATGGCGCTCTCCAAGCGGCGCCAGCTCGATGAGAAGATCGAGCAGGCCGGCGAGGCGCTCCGCACGGCGGAGATCATGCGCGGCTACGCCGAGATCCGCGCCCCCTTCGACGGCGTGATCACGGAGCGTATGGTCGATCCGGGCGCGCTGGCCGCTCCCGGCGCGCCGCTGCTCGTCATCGAGCGCGCCGGGTCCTATCGACTGGAGGCGCGGCTTGAGGAGTCGATGCTGCCCCACGTGCGCCCGGCTCAGCAGGTTGA
>Ga0308411_10000550_pt1 | contig 24925 bp, 22 predicted proteins | sample HotsprottomLayer_2_FD_203530 | JGI IMG/M metagenome (GOLD analysis project Ga0308411, IMG submission 203530) | Hot spring phototrophic mat microbial communities from Octopus Spring, Yellowstone National Park, Wyoming, United States -... | ecosystem: Environmental > Aquatic > Thermal springs >... | reverse complement strand
ACCCGCAGCGGCCGCGCCTCCGCCGCACGCCGTTGCAGCATCGCATGAAGGTTCATCGCTCGGGCCCTCGCACCTCGCGCCGATCTTACCTCACGCCGCGAGCGGCACGGGCTTTAGCGCCTCCTCGGGCGTGCCGGCCGCCCACGGCAGGTCCACCGGATAGTCGCGCAGCAGGCAGTCGTCGGGCAGCACCTGGATCGGCGTGAAGTCGCGGTGTGCGATGTACGCGGGGCGCTTGAACTGACGGATGTGGTTCGAGACCGCGCACAGACTGAGATAGACGTTCCAGCGGTCCCACGGCGAGAGGTTCGAGGTCGAGGCATGCACCAGGCAGCCGTGGAACATGATCATCGAGCCGGCCGGCCCCTTCGGCGCGACCAGCCCCCCGCGGTCGACCAGCCGACGGATGGTGTCGTGGTCGATCGTCCACAGCGGATAGCTCGTCGTGGTGGTGTCGTGCTCGGCGTCGAGGACGCCGAGCTTGTGGCTGCCCGGGATGAACATCAGCGGGCCGTTGAACTCGTTCACCTCGTTCAGGAAGATCGCGACGTTCATCGCCCGCGGCTCGGGCATCGCGTCGTCGTTCTTCCAGGTGCCATAGTCCTGGTGCCACTGCCACACGTCGCCGTCGAACGCGACCTTGCCGTTGATCTTGAACTGGTGCATGTACACGTCCTCGCCGAACAGCTGCCGCACCGGCTCGACCATGCGCGGGTGCCGCGCGAGCTTCGCGCACGCGCGGTTGTACATGTGGGCGGCGAAATTGGTGCGCACCGCGCCGCTCGCCTTCTCGCGCACGTTCTCGGGCCGGTGCTGGGCGAAGAGCGCCGGGACCTCGTCGGCGATCGTCTTGATCTCGGCCGGCGAGAAGAGCGCGGGGAAGAAGAGATAGCCGTCGCGGTCGAACTGCGCCAACTGCTCGTTCGTCAGCCTCATGGTGCCCTCCTGGTCAGGTTTGCTCCGGTTGCCTCGGGCGCGAGCGGGCGCGCGCCGAGGCGCGCAGCGAGGAGGCGCCCGTTCTCCTCGCAATGGCTGCGCGCGAGCCGTTCGGCCCGCGCGGCGTCGCCGGCGTTGATTGCGTCGAGGATCGCCTGGTGCTCGTCCCAGACGTGGCCGCGCAGATCGGCCGCCTGCAGCACCGCTCCCACGGCGCGGCGGATGTGGTGCCAGTGCCTGCCGACGCTCTCGGCGATCAGCGGGTTGGCGGCCGCGGCGTAGATCAGGTTGTGGAACTCGACGTCGGCGTCCAGCATCGCCGCCACGCGGTCCCCGGCGAGGGCGCGGCGTCCGCGCTCGATCACCGCCGGATCCAGGCGCGCGCCGGCCCGCGCGGCCTCGCGCGCGGCGAGCGCATCGAGCGCACCGCGCACCGCGTACACCTGCGTGATCAGGGCCGGGACGAGCGGCGCCACGGCCAGGCCGCGGCGGCCGACCTCGACCGCGACGCCGTCACGCCGCAACAGGCGCAGCGCCTGCAGCACCGGCTGGCGAGACACGTTCAGTCGGGTCGCCAGCTCCTCCTGGTGGAGCCGTTCGCCCGGCGCCAGCTCGCCGCTGCAGATCGCATCGAGCAGCCGGTGGTAGACCTGGTCGGTCAAGTCCGGGGCGATGCGGATCTCCTGGAGCGCGTTCACGTCGACGCCGGGGCAGAACGTATCCTGTGGACGGTATACAGAATTCGGAGTGCATCGTCACGCCGCTCTGCAACAATCCGGCCTCGCGCTCGCGTCAGCGGGCGCGAGACGGCGCCGCCGGCTCGACGACCTGGACGAACACCTCGTCGGGCCGGATCAGGCCGAGCTCGAACCGCGCCCGCTCCTCGACCGCGTCCAGCCCCTGTTTCAGGTCCCGCACCTCGCCCGCGAGCGCGTCGTTGCGGGCCTGCAGGAGCGCGTTCTGCGCGCGCTGCGCGACGAGCTGCCGATCCATCTCCCACACGCGCGCCCAGCCGCCCTTGCCCAGCCAGAGCGGATACTGGATGAGCAGGAGCAGCACGGCGAGGACGGCGGCGAGCGGTCGCATCAGCGCAGCTGGTAGAACGCCTCGCGGCCGGGGTAGCTCACCGCCTCCCCGAGGTCCTCTTCGATGCGCAGCAGCTGGTTGTACTTGGCGACCCGGTCGGAGCGCGAGAGCGACCCGGTCTTGATCTGCAATGCGTTGGTGCCGACGGCGATGTCGGCGATCGTCGTGTCCTCGGTCTCCCCCGAGCGGTGCGAGATCACCGCGGTCCAGCCGGCGCGCTTGGCGAGCTCGATCGCGGCAAAGGTCTCGGTGAGGGTGCCGATCTGGTTGACCTTGATCAGCACCGAGTTCGCGATCCCGAGCTTGATGCCCTCGCGCAGGATCCGGGTGTTGGTCACGAAGATGTCGTCGCCGACCAGCTGGACGCGGCGGCCAAGCCGCTCGCTCAGTCCCTGCCAGCCGTCCCAATCGCTCTCGGCCATGCCGTCCTCGATGCTGATCACCGGGAAGCGCTCGACCAGCGCCGCGAGGTAGTCGGCGAACTCCGCCGGGGCGAGCTCGAGCTGCTCCGAGCCGAGCAGGTAGCGGCCGTCGCGGAAGAACTCCGACGCGGCGCAATCCAGACCGAGCGCGACGTCTCCCCCGGGCATGTAGCCGGCGTCCTCGATCGCCTGCAAAATCAGCTCTATCGCGGCGGTGTGCGAAGCGAGGTTGGGCGCGAAACCGCCCTCGTCCCCGACCGTGGTCGAGAGGCCGCGGCCGTCGATCAACCGCTTGAGCGCCTGGAACACCTCGGCGCCGCAGCGCAGCGCCTCGCGGAAGCTCTCCGCGCCGATCGGGATGATCATGAACTCCTGGATGTCCAGGTTGTTGTTGGCGTGCGCGCCGCCGTTGATCACGTTCATCATCGGCACCGGCATCTGCATCGCCCCGGAGCCGCCGAAGTAACGGTAGAGCGGCAGCCCGGACTCCTCGGCCGCCGCCTTCGCGACCGCCATCGACACCGCCAGGATCGCGTTCGCGCCGAGCCGCGCCTTGTTCTCGGTGCCGTCCAGCTCGATCAGCGTGCGATCGATGAAGCTCTGCTCCGAGGCGTCCAGACCCATGATCGCCTCGGAGATCTCGGTGTTGATGTTCTCGACCGCCTTCAGGACGCCCTTGCCGAGATAGCGCTGGCGGTCGCCGTCGCGCAGCTCGAGCGCCTCGCGCGAGCCGGTGGAGGCGCCCGAGGGCACCGCCGCCCGGCCCATCACGCCGGATTCGAGGAGCACATCGGCCTCCACCGTCGGATTGCCGCGCGAGTCGAGGATCTCCCGCGCGACCACGTCCACGATCGAGCTCATCTCTGACTGGCCTCCCCTAGCATGTGCTGCTCCGCGAACCCGTGCCGCTTCACCAGCGTGTCGATCCCGAGCAGAATCTCGAGCAGTTCCCGCATGCGCCCGAGCGGCCAGGCGTTCGGGCCGTCGGACAGCGCCTGGGACGGGTTCGGGTGGGTCTCCACGAACAGGCCCGCGACGCCCGCCGCCACCGCCGCCCGCGCGAGCACCGGCACGAACTCGCGCTGGCCTCCGCTCGCGGTCCCCTGCCCGCCGGGGAGCTGCACCGAGTGGGTGGCGTCGAAGACCACCGGACAGCCGGTCTCGCGCAGGATCGCGAGCGAGCGCATGTCGGAAACCAGGTTGTTGTACCCGAAGCAGGCGCCGCGCTCGCACACGAGCAGGTTGTCGTCGGCGCCCGCGACGCTCGGGTGCGCGGCGCGGGCGGCCTCGCGGGCCTTCGCCACCACGTTCTTCATCTCGCCCGGCGACAGGAACTGCCCCTTCTTGATGTTCACCGGGCGCCCGGCGCTGGCGGCGGCGCGGATGAAGTCGGTCTGCCGGCACAGGAACGCCGGCGTCTGCAGCACGTCCACCACCGCCGCCACCGGCGCGATGTCGGCCGTCTCGTGCACGTCGGTGAGCACCGGCACGCCGATCGACCGCCGCACCTCCGCCAGGATCTCTAGCCCCCGTTCCATGCCGAGGCCGCGGAACGACGAGCCGGCGCTGCGGTTCGCCTTGTCGTACGACGCCTTGAAGATGAACGGCACCCGCAGCTCGCGGCACAGGTCGCGCAGCGCGCCGGCGGTCTCGAGCGCGAGCTCGCGCGACTCGATCACGCACGGCCCGGCGATCAGGAAGATCGGCTGGTCGAGACCGGCTTCGAACCCGCAGAGCTTCATGCCGAGGCCGGCCTCATGCTGCCGCGACCGCAGCCTCCGACGGCGCCGCCCGCCGGGCGAGCGCCGCCTCGATGAAGCTGCGGAACAGCGGATGGCCGGCGCGCGGTGTGGAGGTGAACTCGGGGTGGAACTGGCAGCCGATGAACCACGGGTGGTCGGGCAGCTCGATCATCTCGCACAGCGATTCGGCCCGGGTGCGCGCCGACACCCGCAGCCCGGCCGCCTCGAGCCGCGGCAGGTAGTGGTTGTTGACCTCGTAGCGGTGCCGGTGCCGCTCGTTCACTACGTCGCTGCGGTAGATCCGCTGCGCGAGCGAGCCCGGGACCAGGTCGGCCGGCTGCGCGCCGAGCCGCATCGTGCCCCCGAGGTCGGAGCGCGCGTCGCGGCGCTCGAGCTTGCCGTCGGCGCCCATCCACTCGGTGATCAGCGCCACCACCGGATGCGGCGTGTCGGGGTCGAACTCGGTGCTGTTCGCCTGCTCCAGCCCGGCGCAGTGGCGCGCGAACTCGATCACCGCGAGCTGCATCCCGAGGCAGATCCCGAGGTAGGGGACCCGGTTCTCACGGGCGTACTGGATCGCCTTGATCTTGCCCTCGATGCCGCGCTTGCCGAACCCGCCCGGCACCAGGATCGCATCGGCGCCGGCGAGTGCGACCGTGCCCTCGCGCTCGATCGACTCCGAGTCGATGTAGCGGATGTCGACGCGGCTGCGAGTGTGGATGCCGGCGTGGATCAGCGCCTCGGTGAGCGACTTGTACGATTCGGTCAGGTCGACGTACTTGCCGACGATCGCCACCGTCACCTCGCGCTGCGGATGCTCGAGCGCGTACACCAGCTTGTCCCACGGCGAAAGGTCGGCCGGCCGCGCCAGGATGTCCAGCTTGTGACAGACGATCTCGTCGAGCATCTGCTGGTGCAGCATGCTCGGGATCTTGTAGATCGAATCGACGTCCCACACCGAGATCACCGCCTCGACCGCGACGTTGGTGAACAGCGCGATCTTGCGCCGCTCCTCGTCGGGCAGCGGCTTCTCGCAGCGGCAGAGCAGCGCATCGGGCTGGATCCCGATCTCCCGCAGCTCCTTCACCGAATGCTGGGTGGGCTTGGTCTTGATCTCGCCCGCGGACTTGATGTAGGGCACCAGCGTCAGGTGGATGTAGCAGGTGTTGCGCTGGCCGAGCTCGAGCCGCATCTGCCGCACCGCCTCGAGGAACGGCAGCGACTCGATGTCGCCGACGGTGCCGCCGATCTCGACGATCGCCACCTCCGCGCCGGCCGCGCCGCGCGCGATGAACGCCTTGATCTCGTCGGTGATGTGCGGAATCACCTGGACGGTGCGGCCGAGATACTCGCCGCGCCGCTCCTTCTTGATCACGCTCTCGTAGATCTGGCCGGTGGTGAAGTTGTTCCAGCGCTTCATCTTCGCGCTCTGGAACCGCTCGTAGTGGCCGAGATCGAGATCGGTCTCCGCGCCGTCCTCGGTGACGAACACCTCCCCGTGCTGGAAGGGGCTCATCGTCCCCGGATCGACGTTGATGTACGGATCGAGCTTGAGGAGGGTGACCTTGATGCCGCGCGACTCGAGAATCGCGGCGAGAGAAGCGGCGGCGATGCCCTTTCCCAGCGAGGAGACCACCCCGCCCGACACGAACACGTACTTGGTCATCGCGCCACCGGCAGTCGGGATGGAGGATGATACCGTAGAAGGCTCGGGCCACAAAGGCCCGACGGCTTTTCGACGCGCCGCGACCGGACCGGCGAATCGCTGCTCGCTGGTTTAACATCGTCGCGGCCACGCACCGCGAAGTCCGAACGCCTCCGGCATGTCCCACCCGCTCAGCGCCCTCGCCCGCGCGCGCACCGATCACGTCGGCAGCCTGCTGCGACCCGACGAATTGAAGGCGATGTTCCTGCGTCACGCGCGCGGGCTCGCCACTGCCGAGGAACTGCGCGCGGCGCAGGACGAGGCGATCCGAGCGGTCGTCGCCGCGCAGCAGGCGCACGGCCTGCCGGTGGTCACCGACGGCGAGTTCCGCCGGCTCAACTGGCAGGTGAGCTTCTCCGAGGTCGAGGGCTGGGATCTGTGGGGCGGATCGTGGCGCAACTTTCTGCAGCAGCCCGACAACCGCGCCCCCGGCGAGCAGCCGCTCGAGCGCGGCGAGGACGCGGTGGTGTCCTTCCGCACCCCGGCCACCGCCCGGTTACGCCTGCGGCGCAGCTTCCCGCTCGACGAATACCGCTTCACCCGCTCGATCGCGACCGCCCCGGTCAAGGTCACGCTGATGGGGCCGGATCGCGTCGCGCAGATGTGCGACATCGAGCGGTCGCGGCCGCTCTACCCGGATCGCGACGCGTTCCTGGCCGACGTGGTGGCGATCCAGCGGGAGATGGTCGCCGGCCTGGTCGAGGCCGGCTGCGAATACGTGCAGATCGACGAGCCGAGCTACACCGGCTACGTCGATGCGCCGACGCTAGAGCGCATGCGCGCCCGGGGTGAGGATCCGCTGCGCAACCTCGAGCGCGCGATCGCGGCCGACAACGCGCTGATCGAGGGGCTGCGCGGGCGCGCCGTGTTCGGACTGCACATCTGCCGCGGCAACCGCGCGAGCATGTGGCACCGCGAGGGCGCGTACGACGCGATCGCCGAGGCGCTGTTCGGCGGCCTCGAATACGACCGGCTGCTGCTCGAGTACGACACCGAGCGTGCCGGCGGTTTCGAGCCGCTGCGCTACCTGCGCCCCGGCGCGATCGCGGTGCTCGGCCTGATCACCACCAAGAGCGGGCGGCTCGAGTCCGCCGACGAGCTCGCCCGCCGCATCGACGCGGCGAGCCGCTTCGCCCCGCTCGATCGGCTCGCGCTCAGCCCGCAGTGCGGGTTCGCATCCGGTATCGCCGGCAACCTGCTCACCGCCGACGAGCAGTGGCGCAAGCTCGACCTGATGCGCGAGACCGCTCGCCGCGTCTGGGGGGAGGGGTGAGCTGCGTCCCCGCCGCTTCCCGGCGCCCGGGTCGGGATCAGTCTGCGCCGGCGCCGAGGCCGAGCCCATGGCGCGCCTTGGCGGCCAGCGCGATCTCGTACCCCGCGTCGGCGAGCCGCAGCACGCCGAGGCCGGTGTCGCAGTCGAGCACCCGCTGCAGCCGCTCGGCCGCCTCCGCGCTGCCGTCGGCGATCAGCGTCACGCCGGCACTCTGGCCGTAGTCGCAGAGCTGGTGCACCGCAACCAGGTCGGCGCCCGCCGCGCCGTTGAGCAGCGCGTTGAGGATCGGCCAGTCCGCGATCGCGTCGGAGCCGTCCTTCATGTTCTCGGTCTCGCGGTAGGGCATCGCCGCCGAGGCCGCATCGAGGTGGTCGCGGGTGAACGCCACCGGCCCCTTCAGCTCGCCGCGCGCCACCATGCCGTTGACCAATACCGCGAGGCGGCTGCGCTCGCCGTGGCCGAGCCAGGCGATGCGCGCCGGCAGACCCTGGAACCTGACGTGCTCCCGCGCCTTGCGGATCCACGCGCACACCTGCTCGTTCGCGGCGAACTCGCGCAGCACCAGCTCGTCGATCGCGTGGATGTCGTGCGCCTCGCCCGAGATCGCGATCCAGCGGAACGGCCCGATCCCTTCGCAGAAGTACGGCCGGATGAAGAGGTCGACGAACGAAGGCACCGCGAAGGCGCCCTGCGCGCCGCCGCCCACCGTCGCCCGGCTGCGCAGATTGTTGCCGTACTCGAAGACGACCGCGCCGCGGCGCTGGAACTCGGCCATCGCCTCGACGTGGATGCGCATCGACTCGTAGACGAGCGGCTTGATGCTGTCCGGCTCGGCGGTCCACAGGCGCCGCGTCTCCGCGAGCGGCAGGGTGTGGGGGATGTAGCCGCCGACCGGTTCGGTCGAGGTCTGATCGGTGACCACGTCCGGAATCAGGTTGCGCCGAAGCAGCTCGGGCAGGACCTCGGCGCAGTTGCCTACCAACCCGACCGAGATCGGCTCGGCTTTCGCCTTCGCGCCGAGCACCAGCGCGAGCGCTTCGTCGAGCGAGTGCACCATGTGCTGGCAGTAGCCGGTGTCAATGCGGCGCTGGATCTTCGCCGGATCGGCCTCGACCACCAGCGTCGCGGCGCCGGCCATGTAGCCGGCGAGCGGCTGCGCGCCGCCCATTCCCCCGCAGCCCCCGGTGAGCAGCCAGCGGCCGGCGAGCGAGCCGCCGAAGTGCCGGCGCGCGCAGGCCATGAAGGTCTCGTAGGTGCCCTGCACGATCCCCTGGCTGCCGATGTACTGCCAGGCAGCGGCGGTGAAACCCGGGACGATGGTGAGGCCCCTGCGCGAGAACTCCTGCACGTGATCGTCGCTCGACCAGGCCGGCACGAGGTTGCCGTTGGCCATCACCACGAGCGGCCCGCCGCCGCGCGTGCGGAACACCCCGATCGGCTTGCCCGACTGCACCACCAGCGTCTGGCCCTGCTCGAGCACCTTGAGGGCCGAGACGATGCGGTCGAAGGCATCCCAATCGCGCGCCGCCTTGGCGACCGACATGTACACCACCAACGCCTCCGGATCCTCGGCGTTCTCGAGGTTGTTCTCGAGCAGCCGCAGGATCGCTTCCTGGCGCCACCCCCGGCAGCGCAGCGTTCCGCCGCGCTGCGCGGTCACCGGCCGCCTCACCGTCGTCATACGCTCTCCTTGATTCCGAGAAACGAGTCCACCAGCGCCGGGTCGCGTCGCGCCCGCGCGCCGTCGGCGTCGTAGGCCTTGCGGCCGGACACCAGCACCACCACCTTGTCGGCCACCTCCAGCGCCCGATGGGTGTTCTGCTCGACCAGCAGCACGCCGAGCCCGCGGGCCTTCAAGTCCAAGAGCGCGCTGAAGCAGATGTCCACCATCGCCGGCATCAGGCCGAGCGAGAGCTCGTCGACCATCAGCAGCCTGGGTCGCGCCATGAGCGCACGCCCGATCGCGAGCATCTGCTGCTCCCCGCCCGACAGCGACCCGGCGCGCTGCCGGTAGCGCTCGCCCAGGCGCGGGAAGAGCCCGATCACCGATTCCTCCGCCGCGCGCGCGTCGGCCTTGTCGCGCGTGTAGCCGCCGATGAGCAGGTTCTCGCCCACCGTGAGATCGGGGAAGATGCGCCGCCCTTCGGGAGCGAGCGCGATGCCGCGCCGGGTGCGCTCGACCGGCGCGAGCCGGGTGATCTCCTCGCCCGCGAACCGAACGCTGCCGCGCTGCACCTGGACGTGGCCCGCGATCGCCATGATCGTGGAGGTCTTGCCCGCACCGTTCGGCCCGAGGAGGGCGGTCACCTGTCCTTCGGCCACCGAGAGGTCGAGCGACTCGACCGCCTGGACCTGGCCGTACCCACAACCAAAGCCCGCTAGCTCAAGCATGCGCGCCCACCGCGCCGGCGTGGCCGAGATAGGCCTCGCGCACTTCGGCGCGCGCCATGACCGCGCGCGGCGCGCCCTCGGCGAGGACCGCACCGTTGTGCAGGACGAGCAGCCGCCGCGCGATGCGCGTGACCTCGCCGAGGTTGTGCTCGACCAGCACCATGGTGAGGCCGTCGGCGTTCAGCGCCGCGATCAGGTCGGCGAGGCGCGCCGCCTCGGTGTAGTTGAGCCCCGCGAGCGGCTCGTCGAGCATCAGCAGCCGTGGGCCGAGTGCCAGCGCGCGCGCCACTTGCATGCGCTTCAGGTAGCCGAGCGGGACGCTGCGCGCCGGTTTGTCGGCCGCATCGCCGATGCCGAGCCGCTCGAGCAGCGCGAGCGCGCGCGCGCGCGCCGCGCGGGCGTCCACCCGAGCGAGCGCGGTCCACGGTCGCCGGGTCACTTCGGGAGCGGCGGCGACCATCACGTTCTCCGCGAGCGTCATCTCGCGAAACGGCCGCACGATCTGGTGGGTGAGCACCAGCCCGAGCTGGGCGCGCCGGTGGATCGGCAGACGCGTCACGTCGCGGCCCTCGAACGCCACCCGGCCCGCGTCCGGCGCGAGCACGCCGGTGAGCAGCCTGAGGAGCGTCGTCTTCCCGGCGCCGTTGGGACCGATCAGCCCGACCAGCTCGCCGCGCTCGACTTTCAGGGACACGCCGGCCACGGCTCGCACGCCGCCGAACGCGATCGACAGGCCCTCTCCTGCGAGGATCGCGCTCACGCCAGCCTGCGCCCGATCAGGCGGTAAACGATCCCGGCCAGCCCCTCGGGGCTGAACCGCATCACCACGAGCAGCAGCGCGCCATACACGAGCAGCTTGTAGTCGTTGATGAAGCGGAACATCTCCGGCATCAGGGTGAGCAGCACCGCTCCGGCCACCACCCCGAGCGTCGAACCGATACCGCCCACCACCACCATGGCGAGGATGGTGACCGATTGGACGAAGTTGAACGCGTCGGGCACGATGAGCTGCGTCATGTGCGCGTAGATCGCGCCGGCGAGTCCGGCTGCCGCGGTGCCGAGGAAGAACGCGGCGATCTTGTAGCCGGCCACGTCGATGCCGATCGTGCGGGCGGCGTCCTCGTCCTGCGCCACCGCGCCGAACGCCCGCCCCATCCAGCTGCGGCGCACGTGCGCGCTGAGCAGGACGAGCGCGATCGCCGCGCCGATCGCGAGCATCGCGTATCCCCACTTGTCGAGCGGCGACGGGATCCGGGCGATCCCCATCTCGGCGCCCAGCCACTGCTGCTTGCGCACCGCGCCGAGGAACAGGAACCCGACCCCCATGGTGACGATCGCGAGGAAGTCCTCGCGCACTCGCAGCGCGGCGAACCCCACCACGGCGCCCGCTAGCCCCGCCACCAGCACCCCGGCGAGCATCGAGAGGCCGAGCGGCGCGCCGGCCACCGAGCAGAGGGCGGCCGCGTACGCGCCGAGCCCGTAGAACGCAGCGTGACCCAGGCTCACCTGCCCGCAGAAGCCGCTGATCAGGTTGAGCCCCAACGCGAGGATGACGTTCAACGCGGCGAAGGTCGCGACCGAGACGTAGTAGTCCATTGCTCAGTGCGCCTTCCCGAGCAGCCCCTGCGGCCGCACCATCAGGATCGCGATCAGGAACAGAAATGCGATCGCGTCGCGGTCGAGCGCCTTGTCGAGGAAGACGGTGCCGTAGGCCTCGACCAGGCCGAGCAGCAGGCTCGCCGCCAGCGTTCCCGGGACGTTGCCCAGGCCGCCGAGCACGATGATCGCGAGGCCCTTGTAGCTGATCAGGCCGCCCATGCCCGGTTCGACCAGGTTGTTGAGCAGGCCGACCAGCACGCCGGCGATCCCGGCGAGCACCGAGGCGATGAAGAAGGCGGTGTAGCGCACGCCGCGCACGCTCACGCCGAAGCTCTCCGCGATCGGCGGATCGGACACCGTCGCGCGCCACGCCACGCCGGCGCGGGTGCGCGAGGCGAAGATCGCGAACGCCGAGAGCAGCACCACCGCGGCGATCACGATCCAGATCTGCACCACGTTGAGCGACAGCCCCGCGAATCCGACGGTGTCGGTGAACCAGGGGTTGTGCGCGAACGACAGCCCGTAGGGGCCGAACAGCAGCCGGAAACCGTCCTCCATGGCGATCAGGATGCCGATCGAAGCCACCAGCGCGACGAACGGCGGCTTGTCGAGGATCGGTTGATACACCAGCCGGTAGATCACCGGCCCGGACGCGCCCGCCACGAGCGCCCCGACGAGGAAGGCGAGCGGCAGGCTGCCGGTGCCGTTGGCGGTGAGCAGCCCGGCGTACGCGCCCAGCGTGAAGACCGTGGCCTGCGCGACGTGCAGGATGCGCAGCAGGCCGTACACCAGCGTGAGGCCGAGCGCCATCATGGCGTAGGTGCAGCCCCACACCAGCCCGATCAGCAGGAGCTCGACGTAGTACACGCGGGCTCCCGCCGGCCGGACCGCGTCACGCGCTCACTTGGCCGGCGGCGCGAGCAGCACCGGGTCGTCGATGGTGGCGAAGTGACGGAACTGGCCGCCCTTGATCACCTGGATCTGCGCCGCCTTGTACACCTCGCCCAGCTCGTTGAAGGTGATCCGGCCGGTGGCGACCTCGAAGTCCTTCAGGCCGGCGATCGCATCGCGGATCTTCGCCGGGTCGTCCGCGCCGGCGCGCCGGATCGCCTCGGCCGCGACGTTGATCGCGGTGTGCGTGCTCGCCGCCACCATGTCCGCCGGGACCTTCCACTTGGCCTCGTAATCGGTGATGAACTTGCGCATCGGCGCGAGCGTGCTGTCGCGGTCGAGCGAGGTGGTGATCATCACGCCTTCGGCCGCGTCCTTCGCGATCGCGATGAAGTTGTGGGTGTCGAAGCCCTCGGTGCCGACGATCGGCGCGGTGACGCCGCCGGCGCGCAGCTGGGCGACGAGCGGTCCGCCGTTGAAGAAATAGCCGGAGACGTAGAGCACCTCCGGGTCGTCCTTCTTGACGCTCGCGACGATCGAGCCGAACTGGCGGTCGGCCATGGCGTAGGTGTACTCGCTCGCGACCTGCAGACCGAACCTGCCGGCGACTTCCTTGAACCCGGCCGACAGCGCCTGGCCGAAGTCGTTGTTCAGCGTGAGCAGCGTCACCTTCTTCTTCTTCAGGTTCTCGCCGATGAACTTCGCCGCCGCCCTGCCCTGGACCTCGCCCATGAAGGAGGTCCGGAAGACGAAGTTGCCGGCGCGCGTGATGTCGGGGTGGATGGCGTAGGCGGAGATGTACGGAACTCGCGCCTGCTGGAAGACGCCGGCCGCGGCGCGCGTCGGGCCCGAGTAGCTGCCCGACACGACGATCTTCAGCCCGTCGCCGATGTACTTGTTGGCGAGCGGCAGGGCCTGGTCGGGCCGCGCCTGGTCGTCCTGCACGGCGAGCTCGAGCTTGCGGCCGTTCACGCCGCCGGCGGCGTTGATCTGCTCGACGGCGAGCTCGGCGCCCTGCACCGCGGACTTGCCGTCGGCGGCGGCGAAGCCGGTCAGCGGCGCGTGAAAACCGATGCGGATGTTCTGCGCCCAGGCCGGCGCGGGAAGCGTCGCGGCGGACGCCGCCACGCTCAGCACGGCGAGCAGGGCCATGCGGATCTTCAGTGACATGTGAGCTCCTTTGCGGATGGGCAGGAGGACGGAACCAGCGCGCCCCCGCGCACCGCCACGCGCCCTGCGGCGATGACGGTGTCGACGAGGTTGACGCCGAAGCGGTTGATCACCATGCCGTGCGACGGCACGCTCCAGACCACGATGTCGGCGCGCTTGCCGGGCTCGAGGCTGCCGCGGTCGTGCGCGAGGTCGAGCGCGCGCGCGGCGTTCAGCGTGCACATGTTCCAGATCTCGGCGTAGCCGAGGCGGAACAGCCGCGCGGCGAGCGCCATCACCATCTGCATCGACGGCGTCGGACAGCTGCCGGGGTTGTAGTCGGTCGACAGCGCCGCGACCGTACCGGCGTCGAGCGCTCGGCGCACCACCAGCGGCATGAACGACTTCTCCGCCGGGGCGAGCCCTCCGGCGGCGAATCGCGGCGTCATCTCGCACATGTGGAGCGTCACGCCGGGCAGGAACGTCGCCACGGTGCCCGCCGCAGCCATCGCGCGAAAACCCGCGTCGCTCGTGTAGTCGAGGTGGTCGGCCGCGCTCGCCGCGAGCGCCGCCGCCGCCTCGCCGCCGCGCGCGTCGCCGAACTGGTCGGCGTGGACGCGGATCTTCATACCGAGAGCGCGCGCGGCCTCGCCGATGCGCACGCACTCGTCGTAGGTGAAGCAGATCGGGTCGCAGGACACGTCGCAGTACCGCGCGAGCGGCGCAGCCGCCGGCAGGGCGTCGAGCGCGGCGGCGAGGAAGGCGTCGCGGCGCGCCGCGTACTCCTCGGGAAGTACGTGCAGCGGCAGGAACGTCGGCACCACGTCGACCGCGTGTCGCAGCCCCGCCGTCAGCCGCAACAGCCGCAGCTCGTCGGCGGCCTCCAGGCCGTACCCGGTCTTCGCTTCCAGCGTGGTCGTGCCGTGCAGCAGCATGACGTCTAGATCGCGCATCGCCTGCGCCACCAGCGCCTCGTCGGATGCCTCGCGCGTCTTGCGCACCGTGAAGCGGATCCCGCCGTCGAGCCGCGCGGCGGGCGTACGCTGCGTGGCCCGCGCCTCGAACTCCTGGTGGCGCGTGCCACCGTGGAGGAGGTGCGAATGGGGGTCGACCAGACCCGGTGTCACCAGCCTGCCGGTGGCGTCGATGTCTTGCGCCGCCTCGTACTGGCTTTCGAGGGCGGCGCTGTCGCCGACCGCGACGATCCGCCCCTGGTGGAACGCCACGGCGCCGTCGACGATCGCGTCGACGGCGCGCAGCGCCTCGCCGCGGATCCCGTCGGCCGGGCCGCGGCAGGTCAAGAGCTCGGCGGCGTGGCGCACCATGCCGTCGATCTTGCGCTTTGCCATGGTGCGGAATACTATGCCAGCCAATGGTAAGCGCGCAAGCTGCCCAGCCGCGGCCCCGACTGCGGCGTCCCCGCGCCGCCGACCGGCTCCCGGTGCGCGCGGTCCAGCGGGCGTTCGACCTGCTCGCGCTCATCGGCGCCGGCCAGGGCGCGGCGACGCTCTCGGAGCTCGCGCGCGGGAGCGCGCTTCCGGTCAGCACCGTGGCGCGCCTGCTCGCCACGCTCGAGAGCGCGGACTTCGTCCGGCGCGACCCGGTGGGCCGCTACGTTCCCGGCGCGCGCCTGCTGCAGGTCGGGCTCGGCGCGCTGCGCGGGTTCAGCCTGTACGAGCTCGCCGCACCACACCTGCAGCGCCTGTCCGAGGCGAGCGGCGAGACGGCGAACCTGGCCGTCCGCGTCGATGCGGAGCACGCGATGTACCTGCGGCAGGTGGTGAGCCCGCGCAGCATCCACCACGCCTCCTGGCTCGGCCGGCTGCTGCCGCTGCGCAGGACGGCGGTGGGCGCCGCGCTGTCCGGCGTGATCCCCCCGGCCGGTTACGTCGCCCGCCGCAACACGCTCGAACGGGACGTCACCGCGATCGCGGCGCCGGTGCGCGGGCCCGACGGTGAGGTGGTCGCCGCGTTCAGCATCACCGGACCGTCGTTCCGCATCCACGATCGCGACCTCCCGCGCCTCGGCGACCTCGTCGTGCGCGAGGCGCGTCTCGCCGCCGAGGCGCTCGGCGTCCCGCCGCAGGCGCGATGACCACGGCCGCCGGCTTCCTCGGCTCCCCGCTCATCGCGGTGGACGCGCTCGACGCGCGCTTCGCGGTCGTCGGAGTCCCGTGCGGGGTCCCGTATCCCGGCCGCCCGCTGGGCGCCACCGACGCGCCAGCGGCGATCCGCGCCCGCTCGGCGCGCTACGGCCGGATGCTCGGGCACCACGATTTCGACCTCGGCCGCGCGTTCGCGCCCGACGGCCGCAATCCGATCGCGGACGTGGGCGACGTCTCCGCCGAGGAGGCCGCCGGCCGGGTCCGCGCCGTCCTCGCGCGCGGCGCGATGCCGATCGTCCTCGGCGGCGACGACTCGATCACCGCGCTCGCGCTCCGGGGATTCGACGGCCACGGGCCGCTCACCGTGCTCCAGATCGACGCGCACCTCGACTACCGCGACGAAGTGGACGGCGTGCGCGAGGGCTACTCCAGCCCGATGCGCCGCGCCGCCGAGATGCCGTGGGTGGCGCGCATCGTCCACTGCGGCGCGCGCGGCGTGGGCAGCGCTCGTCCCGAGGATCTGCGCGACACGCTCGCGCGCGGCAACGCCCTCTTCACTGCCCGCGACGTCCGCGCGCGGGGGATCGACGCGGTGCTCGCCGAGTTCCCGCCGGGCGGGCGGTACTACGTCGCCTTCGACTGCGACGGGCTCGACCCGGCGGTGATGCCGGGCACGGGTGCGCCGCTGCCCGGCGGGCTGTCGTTCGACGACGCCGCCGCCCTCCTCACCGGCCTCGCCCGCCGGGGGACGGTCGCCGGGGCGAGCTTCGCCGAGCACTTCCCCGCCCTCGACGTCAATGGGATCACCGCACTGGCGATCGTGCGCCTGGTGATCCAGCTCGTCGGTGCGGTCGCGGCAGGTGCGCCAGCAGGAGACTCCCGATGAACCTCACCGACACCGACATCGATCGCTTCCAGACCGACGGCGTGCTGCTGCTGCGCGGGGTGTTCCGCGACTGGGTGGAGCCGCTCCGCGCCGGCGTCGCCGCCAACATGGCGAGCCCGAGCCCGCTCGAGCGCACCGTGCGGCCGGCCGACGGCAGCGCCTGGTTCTTCCAGGACTACTGCAACTGGCAGCGCATCCCCGAGTTCCGCGCGTTCGTCTTCGAGTCGCCGGCCGCGCGCCTCGCCGCGCAGCTGATGCGCTCCCGCACGGCGCGCTTCTTCCACGAGCACGTGCTGGTCAAGCACCCCGGCACCAGCGTGGTCACGCCCTGGCACCACGACCAGCCCTACTACTGCACCGAGGGCGGCCAGACGGTGAGCTTCTGGACGCCGCTCGATCCGGTGCCGCGCGAGATCGCCATGGAGTGCGTCGCCGGCTCGCACCGCTGGGGCAGGGCATTCCGCCCGACGCGCTTCGACGGCACGCCCCTGTACCAGCACGACGCCTTCGAGGCGATGCCGGACATCGACGCCCGGCGCGGCGAGCTCACGATCCTCGCCTGGGAGATGGCGCCCGGAGACGCGATCGCGTTCAGCTTCCGCACCGTGCACGGCGCACCGGCCAACCGCTCGACGGCGCCGCGGCGCGTGTTCAGCTCCCGCTGGGTCGGCGACGACGCCGTCTTCGCCGACCGCGGCGGGCGAACCTCGCCGCCGTTCCCCGGCCTGCGGCTGCGCCACGGGGAGCCGCTCGACGCCCCCGAGTTCCCGGTCGTCTATCGGAGCTAGCCCGATGCAACCGCAACGGATCGTCCGCGCCCCGCGCGGGGCTGCGCTGAGCGCGAACAGCTGGCAGACCGAGGCCGCCCTGCGCATGCTGATGAACAACCTCGACCCGGAGGTCGCCGAGCGGCCCGATGAGCTGGTGGTGTACGGCGGCATCGGCAAGGCCGCGCGCAACTGGGCGTGCTTCGACAAAATCGTCGAGACCTTGCGCCGTCTCGGCGACGACGAGACGCTGCTCGTGCAGTCCGGCAAGCCGGTCGGCGTGTTCCGCACCCACTCCGACGCACCCCGGGTGCTGCTCGCGAACTCGAACCTGGTGCCGCACTGGGCGACTTGGGAGCACTTCAACGAGCTCGACCGCAAGGGGCTGATGATGTACGGGCAGATGACCGCCGGCTCGTGGATCTACATCGGCAGCCAGGGCATCGTCCAGGGGACCTACGAGACGTTCGCCGAGGCGGGGCGGCAGCACTACGCGGGCGACTGGTCGGGCAAGTGGATCCTGACCGCGGGCCTGGGCGGCATGGGCGGCGCGCAGCCGCTCGCCGCGACCATGGCCGGCGCCTCGCTGCTCGCGATCGAATGCCAGCCCGCGCGCATCGAGATGCGCATCCGCACCGGCTACCTCGACCAGCGCGCCAACACGCTCGACGAGGCGCTAGCGATCCTGCAGCGCGCGATCGAGGAGAAGCGCGCGGTCTCGGTCGGCTTGCTCGGCAACGCCGCCGAGATCCTGCCGCAGCTGCTCAGGCGCGCCCAGGCCGGCGGGCCGCGCCCGGCGCTGGTCACCGATCAGACCTCGGCGCACGATCCGGCGCACGGCTATCTGCCGGAGCACTGGTCGCTCGAGAAGTGGGAGGACCTGCGCCGGCGCGACCCGGAGGAGGTCGCCACCTCCGCCCGCCAGTCGATCGCCCGCCACGTGCACGCGATCCTCGGTTTCCGGGCGATGGGTATCCCGTGCGTCGACTACGGCAACAACATCCGCCAGGAGGCGTTCGACGCCGGCGTGACCGACGCTTTCGCGTATCCGGGATTCGTACCGGCCTACATCCGGCCGCTCTTCTGCCGCGGCGTCGGCCCGTTCCGCTGGGTCGCGCTGTCCGGCGATCCGGCGGACATCGCACGCACGGACGACAAGCTGCGCGAGCTCTTCCCCGGCGACCGGAAGCTGCACCAGTGGCTCGACATGGCCGGCCGGCGAATCAAGTTCCAGGGGCTGCCGGCGCGCATCTGCTGGATCGGGCTGGGCGAGCGGCATCGCGCGGGGCTCGCGTTCAACGACATGGTCCGCCGCGGCGAGCTCAAGGCGCCGATCGTCATCGGCCGCGACCATCTCGACAGCGGCTCGGTCGCCAGCCCCAACCGCGAGACCGAGTCGATGCGCGACGGCTCCGACGCGGTGTCCGACTGGCCGCTGCTCAACGCGCTGCTCAACACCGCGAGCGGCGCGACCTGGGTCTCGTTCCACCATGGCGGCGGCGTCGGGATGGGCTACTCGCAGCATGCCGGCATGGTGATCGTCTGCGACGGCACCGAAGCCGCGGCGCGGCGCATCGAGCGCGTGCTCTGGAACGACCCCGCGACCGGGGTGATGCGCCACGCCGACGCCGGCTACGAGGAAGCGCTCGCCTGCGCGCGAGCGCACCGGCTCGACCTGCCGATGGCCGGCGGGGGCGCGTGAAGCCGATCGAGATCGGGAGCGCGCCGCTCGGGCTCGCGGCGTTGCGCGCGATCGCGCGCGACGCCGCCCCGATCGCGCTCGCGCCGTGCTGCCGCCCGGCGATCGAGGCCGCGGCCGCGGCGGTGGCGGCGATCGTCGCGAGCGGCCGGCCGGCGTACGGGATCAACACCGGCTTCGGGCGGCTCGCGCAGACGCGCATCGCCGCGGCCGACCTCGAGCAGCTCCAGACGAACATCGTGCTGTCGCACGCCGCCGGAACCGGTCCGCTCCTCGACGAGTCGGTGGTTCGCCTCGTCCTCGCGCTCAAGGTGGCGAGCTTCGCCCGCGGCGCCTCCGGCGTGCGGCCGGAGCTCGTCGACCTGCTGCTCGCGCTCTACGCACACCGGATCTACCCCTGCATCCCGGCCAAGGGCTCGGTCGGCGCGTCCGGCGATCTCGCGCCGCTCGCCCACCTCGCGCTCACCCTGCTCGGGATCGGCGAGGCGCGCGTGGACGGTCGGCTCGTGCCCGCCGCGCAGGCGCTCGCCGACGCCGGACTGGCGCCGATCCGCCTGGCGCCGAAGGAGGGGCTCGCGTTGCTGAACGGCACCCAGGTGTCCACCGCGCTCGCGCTGGTGGGGCTGTTCGCCGCCGAGGACGTGTTCGCGGCCGCGGTGGTCGCGGGCGCGCTCGCGGTGGACGCCGCGGCCGGCAGCGATACGCCGTTCGACCCGCGCATCCACGCCCTGCGCGGGCACGCCGGGCAGATCGAGCTCGCGGCCCGCTACCTCGAGCTGCTCGCCGGGAGCGAGATCCGGCGCTCGCACCTCGAAAACGATCCGCGCGTGCAAGACCCCTACAGCCTGCGCTGCCAGCCGCAGGTGATGGGTGCCTGCCTCGACAGCATTCGCTTCGCCGCCGCCCGCTTCGCCACCGAGGCGAACGGCGTCACCGACAACCCGCTCGTTTTCGCCGATTCGGGCGCGGTGCTGTCGGGCGGCAACTTCCACGCCGAGCCGGTCGCGCTCGCCGCCGACGTGCTCGCCGTGGCGATCGCCGAGGTCGGCGCGCTGTCCGAGCGCCGCATCGCGCTCCTAATCGACGCCACGCTCTCGGGCCTGCCGCCGTTCCTGGTCGAGCACGGCGGGGTCAACTCGGGGTTCATGGTCGCGCAGGTCACCGCTGCGGCGCTCGCGAGCGAGAACAAGAGCCTCGCCCACCCGGCGAGCGTGGACAGCCTGCCGACCTCGGCCAACCAGGAGGACCACGTCAGCATGGCCACCTTCGCCGCGCGCCGCCTGGGCGACATGGCCGCCAATGCCGCCGGTATCGTGGCGATCGAGCTGCTCGCCGCCGCCCAGGGCGTCGAGTTCCGGGCCCCGCTCGCGACCTCGCCGCGCCTGCGCGAGGCGATCGGGCTGATCCGCGCGGAGGTCGGGTTCTACCACCACGATCGCTACTTCGCCCCGGACATCGCGTCGATCCAGCGGCTGATCGAAGCCGGCCGCTTCCACCGCCTCGTTCCGGCGCTCCTCCCGTCGCACGCGTGATGGACCCGCTGCGCTTTCGCCCCGGCCGCACGCCGCTGCTCGTCTCGTTGCCCCACGCGGGCACGCACTTGCCCGAGCCGTTCGCCGCGCGGATGACCCGCGCCGCGCTGCGCCTGCCCGACACCGACTGGCACCTCGAGGCGCTCTACGACTTCCTCGACGACCTCGGCGCGAGCGTGCTCGTCGCCACGCACTCGCGCTACGTGATCGACCTCAACCGGCCGCCCGACGACACCAATCTCTACCCGGGCCAGGACACGACCGGCCTCGTGCCGCTCGACACTTTCGCGTGCGAGCCGCTGTACCAGTCCGGTGCGGCGCCCGACCCGGCCGACGTCGCAGCGCGCGTGGCGCGCTTCTGGCGGCCCTACCACGATCTGCTCGCGGCGACCCTCGAGCGGCTACGGAGCGAGCACGGCTACGCGCTGCTCTGGGACGCGCACTCGATCGCCTCCCGGGTGCCGCGGTTCTTCACCGGCCAGCTCGCCGACTTCAACCTCGGTACGGCCGACGGCGCCGCGTGCGCGCCGGCGGTGCAGGCCGCGGTGGCGGCGGTGGCGCAGCGAGCAACCGGCTACTCGACCGCGGTCAACGGCCGGTTCAAGGGCGGCTACATCACGCGCACCTACGGCCGCCCCGCGGCGGGCGTGCACGCGGTGCAGCTCGAGCTCGCGCAACGGACCTACATGGACGAAGCCCCGCCGTACTGGTTCCGGCACGACCTCGCCCGCCGGCTGCGCCCGCACCTGCGCGCGATGCTCGAGGCAATGGGCGAAGCCGGCCGGCGGCTGCACGTCGAGCAGTAGTGCGCGCCGATCTCGGGCGCCGTGCGCGAGCGCTGCACTACACTGGCCGCCGATGATCGATCTCGTCGAACACCGCGTGCCGCCGACCGCGCTGCCAGCCCGCTGCGCCGACTTCCTTGGCACGCACCGGCGCGACCGCTCCGATCCGCTCGGCCGAGCTCTGCGATCCCGAGGCAAACCCGATCGCGCCCTCGGAATGCCTCCGGGCGCTCTGGTGGGCTGAAGGTGCGCCTGTTCGCTTCGCAGGCACTGCTCGCCGACGGCTGGGCCCGCGACGTCACGATCGAGACCGACGAGTCCGGGCGGGTGAGCGCGATCGACCGCGGCCCTCCGGCGCCGGGCGCCGAGCGCGCGGCCGGGCCGGTCGTCCCCGGCATGCCCGACCTCCACTCCCACGCCTTCCAGCGCGCGCTGGCCGGGCGAACCGAGCGACGCGGTCCCGGCGGACGCGACAGCTTCTGGACCTGGCGCGAGGCGATGTATCGGTTCGCCCAACGACTCACACCGGAGATCGCCCAGCACGTCGCCGCGTGGCTCTACGTCGAGCTGCTCGAGCACGGTTACACCGCGGTGGCCGAGTTCCAGTACGTCCACAACGATCCCGACGGCAGCCCGTACGCGGATCCCGCCGAGATGTCGCTCGCTCACGTGCGCGCCGCGGCCGACGCCGGGATCGCACTCACCATGCTGCCGGCGCTCTATGCGCACGGCGGCTTTGGCGGTGCGCCGCTCGGCGCGCTGCAAACGCGCTTCCGGAGCTCGCCGGACGCGATCCTGCGCATCGTCGAAAGGCTGCGCGCGCTCGACGCGCCCGGCCTGGTCGTCGGCGCCGCCGCCCATTCGCTGCGCGCGGTGACGCCGGAGGAGCTCGCCGCGCTGTGCGACGGGCTCGCGGGGATCGATCCCGGCGCGCCGCTGCACATCCACGTCGCGGAGCAGACGAAGGAGGTGGACGAGTGTCTCGCATGGCGCGGCCGCCGGCCGGTGGCGTGGCTGCTCGAGCACGCGCCGGTGGGGCAGCGCTGGTGCCTGGTTCACTGCACGCATCTGGACGATGCCGAGCTCGCCGGCCTCGCTGCGTCCGGAGCGGTCGCGGGCCTGTGTCCGACCACCGAGGCCAACCTGGGCGACGGCGTCTTCCGCCTCGCCGACTATCTGGTCGCCGGCGGGCGTTTCGGCATCGGCAGCGACAGCCACGTCGCGCGCGATCCGGTCGAGGAGCTGCGCTGGCTCGAGTACGCGCAGCGCCTGGTGCGACGCGAGCGCAACGTCGCGGCGAGCGCGGCTCGGCCGTCGGTCGCCGGCACCCTCTGGCGTGCGGCCGCGGTCGGCGGCGCGCAGGCGCTCGGCCGTGCGGCCGGCGCGCTCCAGCCGCTCGCCCGCGCCGACCTGGTCGTCCTCGACGGCGAGCATCCCGACCTCGTCGGCCGCGAGGGCGACGAGGTCCTCGACGCGCTCGTGTTCTCGGGCGGGGCCGGTATGGTCCGCGACGTCATGGTCGGCGGCCGGTGGCAGGTTCGCGCCGGCCGGCACCCGCGCGCGGCGACGCTCGAGCGCGCGTACCGCCGCGCGGTCGAACGGCTCGTCCGCGGCGACTAGGCGGCGAGCTCCGGGCGGTTCCGGAACAGCTCGAGCGCCTCGGGGTTCGCCAGCGCCTCGACGTTCTTCACCGGCCGTCCGTGCACCACGTCGCGCACCGCGAGCTCCACGATCTTGCCGCTCTTGGTGCGCGGGATGTCGGCCACCTGCACGATCCGCGCCGGGACGTGGCGCGGGGTGGTGTTGTTCCGGATCTGCGCCTTGATCTTGGCGATCAGCGCGTCGTCCAGCGTCAGCCCGTCGCGCAGCCGCACGAACAGCACCACCCGCACGTCGTTGTCCCATTCCTGGCCGATCACCAGCGACTCGACGACCTCGTCGAGCTGCTCGACCTGGCGGTAGATCTCCGCGGTGCCGATCCTGACGCCGCCCGGGTTGAGCACCGCGTCGGAACGCCCGTAGATGATCATTCCGTCGTGCTCGGTGAGCTCGACGTAGTCGCCGTGGCACCAGACGTTCGGGAAGCGCTCGAAGTACGCCGCGCGGTACTTGCGACCGTCCGGATCGTTCCAGAAGCCGACCGGCATCGAGGGGAACGGCCGCGTGCACACCAGCTCGCCCTTCTGCCCCCGCACCGGCCGGCCGTCGTCGTCGAACACCTCGACCGCCATGCCGAGCCCGCGGCACTGGATCTCGCCGCGCCAGACCGGCAGGATCGGATTGCCGAGCACGAAGCAGCCGATCAGATCGGTACCGCCGGCGATCGACGACAGGCAGAGGTCGCGCTTCACGCGGGCATAGACGTAATCGAATCCCTCCGGCGCGAGCGGCGAGCCGGTCGACAGCAGCGTGCGCACGTGCGCCAGCCGGTGCGTCCTGGCCGGATGCAGCCCGGCCTTGGCGGCCGCGTCGATGAACTTCGCCGAGGTGCCGAAGTGGGTCATCCGCTCCGCATCGGCGTAGTCGAACAGGATGTTGCCGCCGCGCGCGAACGGCGACCCGTCGTAGAGGAGCAGCGTGGCGCCCGAGGCGAGGCCCGAGGCGAGCCAGTTCCACATCATCCAGCCGCAGGTGGTGAAGTAGAACAGCCGGTCGCCCTCGCCGATGTCGGAGTGCAGGCGATGTTCGCAGAGGTGCTTGAGGAGCGTCCCGCCGGCGCCGTGCACGATGCACTTCGGCACGCCGGTGGTGCCCGAGGAATAGAGGATGTAGAGCGGGTGGTTGAACGGCAGCGAAGCGAACGCGATCTCGCCCGGCGCGAAGCCGGCCAGGAAATCGGCGAGACGGCGCGCGTGCTTGATCGCGGCGACCTGCGGCGACTCCTCGAGGTACGGCACCACGATCACCTGCCTCACCGTCGGCAGGCGGTCGGCGATCTCGCGCACCTTGTCGAGCACCGGCACCGGCTTGCCGTTGTACCAGTAGCCGTCGGCGGCGAGCAGCACCTTCGGCTCGATCTGCCCGAAGCGATCGAGCACGCCCTGCACGCCGAAGTCCGGCGAGCACGACGACCAGATCGCGCCGAGCGCGGCGGTCGCCAGCATGGCGGCGATCGCCTCGGGCATGTTCGGCAGGTAGCCCGCGACCCGATCCCCGGCGCCGACCCCGGCCGCGTCGAGCGCCTGCGCGAGGCACGAGACCTGGTCGTAGAGCGCCCGGTGCGACACCCGGCGTTTGACCTTGTCCTCGCCCCAGAAGACCAGCGCGTCGGCCTCGTCGCGCCGCCGCAGCAGGTTCTCCGCGAAGTTGAGGCGGCCGTCGGGGAAGAAGCGCGCGCCGGGCATCTTGCCGCCGTCGACGAGCGTGCGGGCGCCCTGCTCGCCGCGCACCTCGCAGAACTTCCAGACCGAGCGCCAGAGCTGCTCCGGGTGGTCGATCGACCAGCGGTAGAACGCCGGGTAGTTGTTGAGCCGCAGCCCCCAGTCGGCGATCGCCATGCGAGCGAACCGCGTGATCGCCGCCGCCTCGATGCGCGCCTGGCTGGGTTCCCAGAGCGGCTTGTCGCTGCGCATCGCCTCTCCTCGTTCGATCGTTCACCCGGCGGCGATCCGCCGGCTCTCCTCTGGCAGGGGGTTCGCCCTCGACTGCGCGAAACCACGCCGCGCCATCCCCGCCGCGCCCTCCGTCGCGCCGTCGACGTCCCGGCCGGTTGCGATGACCTCGCTGCGACCGTGCTCGAGGCGCAGTCGCGTCATCTCATCGGGCATGTGCGTCGCGGGCATCTGCGCGGCGACGCGATTATACAATCGCGGTTTCGGCGCACGGCGCGCCGCAGGGAACGCTCACACCATGCAGCGCGAGTCGATGCAGTACGACGTGGTCATCGTCGGCGGCGGGCCATCGGGTCTCGCGTGCGCGATACGCCTCAAGCAGCTCGCCGCCGAGCGTGGGCGCGAG
>Ga0308411_10000549_pt1 | contig 24946 bp, 15 predicted proteins | sample HotsprottomLayer_2_FD_203530 | JGI IMG/M metagenome (GOLD analysis project Ga0308411, IMG submission 203530) | Hot spring phototrophic mat microbial communities from Octopus Spring, Yellowstone National Park, Wyoming, United States -... | ecosystem: Environmental > Aquatic > Thermal springs >... | reverse complement strand
TAGAAGGGGGTTTATATTATGGAAGAGTAAGAGTTTCGGAAAATCAATGGGCACTTTCTAATGTCGGCGCAACCTGGACAGAAAGGACAGGCGCTGGTTCAAGGAACTGGCATTCTGTCTCCCTCTCAAGCGATGGAAAGTACCAGACAGCAGTGGTAAATGGTGACTACATCTATACTTCCTCTGATTATGGTGTAACCTGGACACAAAGGACAGGAGCTGGTTTAAGAAACTGGGATTCTGTCTCCCTCTCAAGCGATGGAAAGTACCAGACAGCAGTGGTATTTGGTGGCTACATCTATACTTCTTCTGATTATGGTGCAACCTGGACAGAAAGGACAGGCGCTGGTTTAAGAAACTGGAATTCTATCTCCCTCTCAAGCGATGGAAAGTACCAGACAGCAGTGGTAGGTAGTGGCTACATCTATACTTCTTCTGATTATGGTGCAACCTGGACAGAAAGGACAGGCGCTGGTTCAAGGAACTGGCATTCTGTCTCCCTCTCAAGCGATGGAAAGTACCAGACAGCAGTGGTAGGTGGTGACTACATCTATACTTCCTCTGATTATGGTGTAACCTGGACACAAAGGACAGGCGCTGGTTCAAGAAACTGGCATTCTGTCTCCCTCTCAAGCGATGGAAAGTACCAGACAGCAGTGGTAGGTAGTGGCTACATCTATACTTCTTCTGATTATGGTGCAACCTGGACAGAAAGGACAGGCGCTGGTTCAAGAATCTGGAATTCTATCTCCCTCTCCAGCGATGGAAAGTACCAGACAGCAGTGGTAGGTGGTGACTACATCTATACTTCCTCTGATTATGGTGTAACCTGGACACAAAGGACAGGAGCTGGTTTAAGAAACTGGCATTCTGTCTCCCTCTCAAGCGATGGAAAGTACCAGACAGCAGTGGTAGGTGGTGGCTACATCTATACTTCTTCTGCTGACTCTTATATATTTGGCGGCAACGTCGGCATCGGTACCACCTCCCCTTCTCAAAACCTTCATATCTCAGGCAATATGAGATTAACCGGAGCATTGTATGATGTTAATAATGAAGCAGGAACATCAGGACAAGTCCTTTCCTCAACCGGTAGTGGTGTTGATTGGATTGATGCCGGCGGTTTACCAGTCAGATGGTCATCATTGACTAACCCCAATGCTAACTTAACTTTAGATCACAGCACCTACACCACCACCTTCAATACCTCCTCAACCACAGGAACATTCTTTACCATCAATGCCAACTCTTTAACTTCAGGTAAAGGTTTGTATTTATCCTCTACTTCAACTTCATTAACAGGCAACTTAGCTGAATTTGTTTTATCAGGTTCAAATGCTTCCAATACTGGAAATGTGGTAAGAATTGCTCAAACTGGTACTTCCTCTGCCGCTGTACCTTTGATGATTACTAACTTAGGCACAGGATTATCATTTAGAGTTAATGATGAAACAGGTGATAATGATACAACTCCTTTTGTGATAGATGCTTCAGGCAACGTCGGTATCGGTACTACTTCTCCTGGAACAAATAAATTATATGTTAATGGAGGTGATGTTTATATGTCAAACGATCTTAGGGCGGCAAAATTTATAGACATTAACGGCTCTGATGCTTATTATCTTGATCCTGCCAATGGTGGAAATTCTTTGGTAATTGCCGGCAACATCGTTTCAAAAAGTTCTACTCCTTATATTACTGGTTTTGACGGCACCAATTATAATACTCTTATTCTCGTTGGATCCAATAGCTCAACCTCCACCTCGGTTTGCATCAGTTATAGTGGTGAGCCGGCTTCCTGTTCTGGTAAAATTGACGCCGGAACAATTGACCCTCCCTACACGATCAATGGCAAAAAATATGCTACCTATGTCCCATCAATGACTGGCATTAAAGAAGAAACTACTGGTGTGATTGAAATAACCTCAAAAAATAAAAAACTTAATGCTTATGAGTATATTATCGACTTTGCTAAACAAAAAGAAGGATCAGATCTTTGGCTCTTTTCCAAAACCACCAATTTAAGAAAAAATATCGACAAAATGACTGTTCTTTTGACTCCTTCAAAAAACACCCGAGTCTGGTATAAAATTGATAAAGAAAAATTTGCTCTTTTTATCTACTCAACCAAACCCACTACCATCTCCTACCGCTTGACTGCTCCTCGCTTTGATTATGAAAAATGGGCTAATGAAAACCCAAACGGTCCGAATGGTTTTGTGATTAATGACCCTGATCTTCCTTCTCTTCTTACTTTAGATGAAAGCGGCAATATTCGAGAAGAGGCAGTTACCTTAACCTCAACCCCATCCGGCCAAACTGGTGATCTTTGGCAAGATTTAACCAATAAAGTCTATCAGCTGGCAAGCGCTACCCAAGATTTGATTGAAGAAATCGGCTATTTCCAAAAAATTTTAGTTGCCAAAATTCAAACCGGGCTTTTGCAGGCAGAAGAGGTACTCGTAAACAATCTTTTAGTCGCTAAAAATATTGTTGCGAAAAATATCAATCTTACTACCAAAAACATCACTATAGCCGGCAAAACCATTGAACAGTTCATTGATGAACGGATTGAAACATTCGTCAATTTAAGATTAATCTCCTTCAATTCCCAAAAAATTATTTCTCCAGTGGTAGAAACTACCGATCTCAAAGCCACCGGTGAAGCCTCCTTAAAGACAATCGCCACCAACGAGATAAAACCGCAAGAAAAGGATTTGGTCATTAATTTAAATAATAATGTAGGGGTTGGGTCATCCAACCCAAATAACACGGGCGAGAATACCTCGCCCCTACCGAATTCTTCCGGTGACAAAGGTCCCCTTGCCCGTCTTATTATCAAAGGTTTAGAAGGAAAAACCGCCGCTGTAATTGATGCTTCCGGTAATGCTTCATTTTCTGGTTCCTTAAGTACCTTAGGTGACATAAGCACCTTAGGCAACTTAAACGTAAATAAAAATGCCACCATTTCTGGCACTCTTTCAACCAATACTTTAAACGCCACCGAAGCCTCAGTATCTGGAAAAATTATTGCCAAAGAGATTGAGGCGGAAAATATCAATGAAATCCAAAGACTTTTGGCAGAAATCAAAAACCAACCGCTACCTGATTTAAACAACCAAACTAATTTATCAAATACAACTAGTTTCAACCAATTGCAACCAGTTGTAACCAGTTTTAACGATCTTACCGTCACCGGCCAATCCAATCTCTATAATGTTTCAGTCTCGGGTTCTTTATTAGTTGGTCAAACATTTATTGAAAACAACTCCATCATTGCTTTAGCCTCAGAACTAAAACTTTCTGCTTTGGAAAAAATTAATCTTTTTGATGGTGCAGTCACAATTGCTAAAGACGGGACAATCACTACCAAAGGCACCCTGATTGCCCAAGGCGGGATAAAAACCTCAACCATTACTCCGCTTGAGAAAGAGGTCAGTGTCTTAGGTAACCTAAGTGTCTTAGGCAGCTTAAGTCTTCCAAAAGCCACTAACTCCGCCCTCATCGCCGCCCCGGAAAATTTTGCCAAAAACGGTATTTTTGCTCCAGCCATTGAGGCTTCCGCTGCAGCCGCCGGTATTGGTCTTTTGCCGGCAAACTCTCAAGAAGTTATCATCTATAACGAAAAAGTCACGGAAGACTCTCTAATTTATCTCACCCCAACGACCCCGGCTCCCATAACCGCTTCTCTTGTTGTCTCTCAAAAAGTGGCCGGCTACAAACCATATTTCAAAGTTGCTCTTGCCCAACCAACACCAATTCCATTACAATTTAATTGGTTGATTATAAATTAGTTATACTTTAGTATACTTAAGTTAATTAGGAAATTATGAAACTTCCCAAACACAAATACCTTCTTACCTATCGCTATGCGGAAATTATTCATGATTTAACCATAATATTTGTTAAAAAATACATTTACTACAAGTCCCGCACCTGCGATCAGATGGAGCAATCAGCCCGCTCAGCCAAACAAAATATTGTGGAAGGCGTATCCGAAGGCGACACTTCTAAAAAAGGCGAGATTAAATTTTTAGGTTTTGCCAAATCATCAACCGACGAACTTTTAACCGATTATGAAGATTTCTTAAGACAAAGAAATCTACCCATCTATCCAAAAACCCATCCTAAAATCACCTCCTTCCGTCAAATCGCTTACAACTTAAGTGCCTTAAGTAACTTAAGCCCATTAGGTCAATTAATAAAAAAACCAAGGCTTCCTGGTAATCCCACCGATGACGCTAACTTTCTCTTAACTCTCTGCCATCAACTCTCTTTCCTCCTTCACCGGCAAATCAAAAGCACTGAGGCAAAATTTATTGAAGAGGGTGGTTACACTGAAAATCTCCTTCTTAAGCGCCTTAAACAACTTAAGAAACTTAAGTCACCTAAGTCACTTAGGGGTTTCACCCTTATGGAACTTCTTATTATCATCACCCTCATCGCTATTCTTGCCACGGCTCTTTTGATTCTTTTTAATCCAAAAAAACAAATCGAAAAAGCCTGGGATACTAAAAGAAAAAATGATTTAAATACTTTAAGAAAGGTTTTGGAAGATTATTATAACGATAAAGGCTGCTATCCCACTGGGAATATTATTTGTTATAACACTCCTAAAGAAAATAAAAAAGGTGTTGGTGTTGGAGCAACTCTTGTCGGCTATAGTTGTAATATTTGCGGCACCGAACCAACTTCACCAAATTTTTCTCCCTATCTATCAGTCCTTCCTTGCGATCCCCAACATCCAAATAAAGATTATTTATATCAATATGATCCCTCATCTTGTCCCCAGTGGTTTAGAATTTATAGCATGTTTAGTATTCGTGATGACTCTGATAGTAAATTTTTAGGTTGTCCTTATGGTGGTTGTGGATTAGCCTATCCTCCAGCGCCGACTCCTCAATATGGTTATGATTATGGCGTTTCCAATACTGTTTTGGAATCGAGTAATGTTTATAATTGTGTCGATACAACTAATATTTGCAATGTATGTAATACTTATGATCAATGTCTTATCGATCCCGGTTGTAAGGATAAAAATAAAATTTATGGCAGTCGAGGATGGTGCTGTGCTGCCAACCCAGGAGCCTGTCATTAAATCAATATCAACATTCTTCTCTTGACAAAGGAAAAAATATTCTCTAAGCTGAAATTATAGAGAAACTTATGAAATAAAATGGCTAAAAAAAACCAAAAAAACAAAAACAAACTTTTTCTTTCTTTTATTTCTTTTTTTCTTCTTCTTTTTTCTCTTAGCCTTATTTTCTTTCAAATTTCCAAAAAGCCAAAAGAGGTAAAGGCTGTTGCTGGGCAGTTAAATATCAATGCAGTCTCTGGCGGAGTCCAAAATTTTAATCAAGTTGGCATCGGTGGCGATGTCACTGGTAGTTCAGCCAAACTTTATGTCAACGGCAACGTCGGCATCGGGACGACGAGTCCAAGTGATATGTTAGATATTGTTGCAGGAACTAACTCTCAAGCTAACCTGAATCTTCGGGGGGGTGGTTCAATTACTTCAGGCAGAGTTTCAGGTTTAAGTCTTTATAAAGGGTCAACCTTGATGGGTTCCTGGAAGCTTGACGCCTCCGGCTCTATGCAGTTTCAAGTCGAAGCCGGCGCCGGTTCAAGCGGCAACCTTGATTTTAATACTGCCGCCGGCACTTCAACCATCCGTTTCTGGCCAAAAGCAAATAAAGCTTTAGAGCTTGACAGTGAAACAAACGCTGTCAATAACTTAAACATCAGGGCATCAGCAACCGGTAACGCTCCTGCCTTTTATGTATCTGGCAATGATACTAATGTTAATTTTAAGATTGACGCCAAAGGCACAGGTAATTTGTTACTGCAAACAGTAGCTTCCGGCAACGTCGGCATCGGGACGACGAGTCCGGGGGCGAAGTTGGACGTGGCGGGGAGTATTCGTTCTACCTCCGGTTACTTACAAATTGGAAATGTAGCACCCACAACTTATAACAGAATAGGGACAAGCGGAGCTAATTTCCTCGAGGACCAAAATGACCTACTGGTTTCCGATGAGCTCGAAGTTAGAGGAAGCTTCTACGCTTTTAGTAGTAGTGGTGCCAGATTGTATGTGACCAACAATGCTGTAGATATTTGGTCTACAGAGACAGCCCCGCTTCGTCTTCACTACAGTACATCTGGAGGAGTGTATTCGCAATTACAGACCAATTCGGCCGGGAACTTGTATATCCCATCAGGCAACGTCGGCATCGGGACGACGGGACCAGGGCAGAAACTAGATGTAGTTGGTAGATTACGATTCCGTTCCGATGGTGCTTCAACCCCGGGTTTTTGGTTAACAGATAATAGTGGTACGGAAAATGTTTTTACAGGTTTGCAAGGGACAACAGCAACGAGTAGTTGGGGTGTTTGGTCAAATAATGCTTGGCAATTCACAATTACAAATTCTGGCAACGTCGGCATCGGGACGACGGCACCAAACAGAAAATTAGAATTGGTTAACGATGTAAGTGGTTTGAGTTTTGAAGCTGGGACTGGCACTCCAAATTCTGGAGTAATTCGATTTGGGGATAACACGGGATGGAAATTACATTTTGGTCGTTCGCGAAATTCAGCAGGCGGAGCACTTAACTCTGGAACTGCTGGAGTGTTGATGACAATCCAAGATAACGGCAACGTCGGCATCGGGACGACGGGACCGGGGGCGAAATTGGATGTGGCTGGTGTTCAGCTTGGATATTCAAGCACGGGAAATTATTGGGTTGACTATTATTTAGGCGAAAATGCCGATCCTAATCCTGGAGACATTATACTTTTAATTCCAAACCCACCAGGAACAGTTAACGCAGCTATGATTGAAGGAACTATTACAGTGTCAAGGGGAAGTGCAGAAACGTTCAATTCACTTAAGCAATGGCATATAACTGCTTCGCGAGCTTATACAAATCTTTTAGGCAGTATAACACCTTTGTCTGAAGATACAGCGATGATAAAACTAGTCACTTGCGACTATGGAGGAACAAAATATCTTGGGATAGACACTTCAGCCATCGGTCTATCTTCCCACAAATGGAAATTTTCAGGTTCCTGGACCAATGCAATTAATACACAAAAACCACAATTGGTACCTAGATCAAGCTGTACTAATATTGCTGATTTTAAGACCTATCATAGCTTAGGAAACCAAATTTCAATTTCAGCTTCCGGCAACGTCGGCATCGGGACGACGAGTCCAAACAACGCACTACACGTTTATCGAACCGGCTTTAATCCTGGTGCAAATGATCTTGCCGCCCTTCGCGTTGAGGGAAACTGGGGCGGCGGCATTGTCTTTAGCGAAAGCACAGGCCGGTCAGGCATATGGTCCGGAAATGGAGTTGATTTGCGTTTTGGCACCGGCGGAACAAGCGGGGGAATCAGTCAAAGAATGATCATTGACTCTAACGGCAACGTCGGCATTGGGGTAACGAATCCATCGTATCGCCTTGAACTACCCAATAATGCTAATGCCAGCGGCCAAGGCCGAGCCAATGCTTGGGTAACCTATTCTGATATCCGCTTTAAGGAAAACATCACTCCCATTACCAACGCCTTGGAAAAAATAAACAATCTTCAAGGAGTATATTTTGACTGGAAAAAAAATGGTAAGCGCGATATTGGTTTTATCGCTCAAGAAGTGGAGCCGGTATTGCCCGAAGTTGTCTCTACCGATCCCTCAGGGATTAAATCCTTAGATTATAGTCGATTAACTGCTCTTCTTGTCCAAGGCATAAAAGAACAACAATCACAAATTTCTTCCCTTTCTTCCCAACTTGACGGCCTCTCACTCACCTCCACCGGTAACCTAAATATTGCTCAAACCCAAAATGGAGATTATCAAGTGCAAAATAGCCAAACCGGTGATATTATCACTCGCCTTTCTGCCTTTGCCGAAATTATTGTCGGAAAAATTAAAGCTGGACTGATTGAAACAAAAAAACTTATCGTTGATGGGGTTGATATCGTAAAAAAACTCAACGAACTTTCGGCAAAAGTTGACAGCCAACAAAAAGAAATCGAGGCCTTAAAAGAGGAGATTAAAAAGCTTAAAAAATAAAGAGTAAATTTTACCGCAATAATTAAAAATTTTTTAAAATTTTCTCTTATGTTCTTAAAAAAAACCTTTATTTTATTTTTCCTTTTTCTAATCTCAGCCGCTATTTTTTTCTTTTCTCTTTCTCTAGCACGTAAAAAAAGTAAAAAAAATCAAACCTTAAGTTCTCTTCCTCCTCCCTCAAAAAATATTTTATTTTATACCTCACCCATCAATAATCTTTCTTTAAAAGTCGAAAAAATTGAGGGGGAAGAAATTTTGGTAAGCAAAGAGTTTTATTATAACCCAGCCGCCCCAGAAATGCTTATGCCGCTGCCCACACCAGAAAATATCACCCCTCCCCCAACTCCTTATAAACAAATCCTTACCTTTAAAATCAAAATTACACCAAAAACTGTAATTGAACGAGAAAATGCCTTCATTCCTTTGTTTTTTCAAAAACCAAAAACGCCAAAACTGACTTTGGCCGATATTAAAAAACAAGATAATATCAATGTTTTCTTTAAAGAAGATTTAAGAACGGTAACTGATAATAAGTTAACGGCTTTACGAATAGTCTTACCACCAATCAATAATCAAATTACTGGAAAAATAACTAAAATTGAAAAAGACAAAATCCAAATCGAAACTACCCAAATAATGCCTCCACCAATGATGGAACCAATCCAAAAACCCCAAACCACTTTTACCTTTTTAGTTGACAATGAAACCGAAATCTCTTACCAAAAAAAAGTTAAAGAACCAATGCCAGGAACCTCAACCCCAATGGAAATCTTCAAACCAGTCCAAGAAAGTATCGCCGATTTAAAAGTTGGCGATCAGGTTAGAATCTATAGTTTTAGCGATATCTTAAAAACCCAAAACCCCAAAGCTGTCCGCATCGAACCGATTAAAGAGTGATGAAAAAATTTCTTTTGACTTTGTCTTTAAAAATTTTTATACTAAAAATCTATGGCAAAACTTTTTGATCGCATTATTTACTACTTTCTCCTAACTATTATCTTTATTTTTCCCTTTTTCTTTTTACCGGCAACTCAAGAATTTTTTTTAACCAATAAACTTTATCTTTTGGCTTTTTCCTCTTTATTTTTACTTTTAATCTCAACGATCAAGATAGCCGTAACTAAAAAAATTTCTTGGCAAAAAGGAGCATTTGATAATCTTTTAATTCTTTTTTTAGTCGCTTTGGCCATCTCAATTGTTCTTTCTTCTCCCAACAAAGTCCAAGCTCTTTTAAACCCAAACTTTGGCTTTTTGACCTTTTTTTCTTTAACGATTCTTTATTTCTATCTTTCTCGCTTTTCTCTTAATCTCCATCAATCTCCATCAATCTCTAACAATCTCCATAAATCTCCCCATCTCCACCAATCTCCAATCTCAACCAATCTCCACAAATCTCCACTTATCTCCACTTATCTCCACTTATCTCTATCAATCTCTTCTTTCCTTCTTTCTCTTTTTACTATTATCTTTTTTTTCCAACCGTTTAAAAATGTTGATTTGCCTCAATATCTTCAATTCCTTAAAAATCCAAGCTTTACCCCCATCGGTAGCCAACTCGATTTAGCTATATTTTTAGGATTTTTTGTCGTCTTAAGATTGGCTCAAACATTAACTTATACCAACACCGCTGACAAAAATGAAAAAACAAACAACAAATCCTTAATCCTTAATACTTGCTACTTAATACTTACCCTAACCGCTCTTTCTCTCACTATTTACTCACTTATCAAACCAATTACAACTAATTTCAACCAATTTCAACTAATTTCAACTAATATACCTCCCTTCCGTCTTTCTTGGTATTCGGCAGTTGAGATTTTAAAAAATCCAGTAACTGCCTTTTTTGGCGTTGGGGTTGACAATTTTGCCTCAATTTTCACCCGAGTAAAAGATATTGCCTATAATCAATCACCTCTTTGGCAGATCTTTTCATTCAACTTCTCACGTTCGGCGATTTTACATCTTTTTACGGAGACAGGATTTTTGGGACTTTTGGTTTTTTCTCTTCTTATTTTCTCTGTCTTAAAACAACTAATCTCCACTAATCTCCATAAATCTCAACCAATCTCCACCAATCTCAATCAATCTCAATCAATCGCAATCAATCTCCATCAATCTCTATTAATCTCATTTATATATTTGTTAATTTGCTTATTCTTTTTTCCTCCTTCATTAATCACCTGGTTTTTGTTGTTTGTGGTGATAGCAGAATTCTCAAGTAGAGACATGATTAATAACGTCTCTACCCAACCTAATGAGATTGACCTTACCGATTTATTACCATTCTATATCATAACTCTTGGTATCTCTTTTATCTTTCTTGCCGGCTTTGGCTATCTTTTAGGTCGCTCTTATGCGGCAGAAATTTATTTTAAGAAAGCTTTGGACGGTATGGCAAAAAACGATGCTAAACAAACTTATAATAATATGCGTCAAGCAATCATTTTAAACCCCTACATTGAACGTTTCCGCCTAAACTTTTCCCAGTTAAATTTAATTTTAGCCAATAACATCGCCGCCAAAGCCAATCAACAACCTCAAGGAAAAGATCAAAAACCCTACCAATTGACCGAACAAGACCGTCAAAATATCAGTCAAGCCATTCAGGCGGCAATTTTTGAAGCAAAAGCCGCTGTCTCCTTAAACCCCCAAAAAGCTTTAAATTGGGAAAACTTAGCCCAAATTTATCAAAACATCATCAATATTGCTCAAGGAGCTGATGTTTGGACGATTTCTGCCTATCAGCGAGCGATTGTGGCCGATCCTCAAAACCCAGTTTATCGACTCAATTTAGGAGGAGTCTACTATTCTTTAGGCAACTTCGAAGAAGCGTCAAAAATCTTTGAACAGGCAGTTATTTTAAAACCCGACTGGCCCAATGCCTACTACAACTTAGCCTGGGCTAATTTTCAAAAACAAAAATATCAAGAAGCCGTCTCTGCGATGGAAAATGTAATAAGGCTTTTGGATCCCAAAAAAGACAAAGCTGACTATGACAAAGCCAAAAAAGAACTTGAGGAGTTTAAGAAAAAACTGCCACAAGAAGAAAAACAGGCAACCGAAGAAGGAAAAACCCAACCCAAGCTAACCCTACCAAGCCCGATTCCAACCACCACCCCCCAAATTCAATTGCCAAAAGAAGCCTCACCAGAAGCAAGATAGTTTCAATTATTAAGGGAAAAATTTTATTATTGATCTTATTTTTTCTTTATTATATAATTTTATATTAATGATTAACTTTATTAGAAAGTGGCTCATAATTGGAGGATTAACTTTTTTTGTAATAACTGGGTTTAGTTTTTTTATTTTTGTTATAAGAGAAAAAAAAATTACCAAAAACATCATTTTTAATACTTTAGAAAATTTTTCTCAATTAAAGAAAAATAAACAGCAAATCAAACCGTTTCAGTGGATCAATTGTCGAGAAGTCGAAGATATAATTGAAGAAGATGATCGGTACTATTTTGGTTGCGAAGGTGGCGTGCTTATTTCATCAAAAGAAGGAAAATTGATCAATCAAATCTCAATGCACAATGGTTTAACTCATCACCATGTTACTTCTCTTTTAAAAGAAGAAGACACTCTTTATGTTGGAACCTATAACGGCCTTACCATTTACAACTTAAGAAATAATACTAGTAAGAAAATCACCGTCGATAAAGGATTAGCTGGTAACACAATTTTAAGTCTGGCTAATGACGGAGATAAATTAGTTATTGGCACTGATGATGGCGTTTCTTTTTATGATAAAAAAACGGGTAAAATATCGAATTTTCAATTAAAAATTGAAGACAATATTAATAATTACCCTTCTGTTGATAAAATCATAGTCACAGAAAAAGCTATCCATGTTAAATTATTAACACACCCTGATAATTTATTATTTAGATTTGATAAAAAAACACTCTCTTGGGAAAAAATCAACACAGATGAATTAAAAAAATATAATCTCTCATTTGTTAGTCTCGCTCATATTAAAAATTATGTTTATCTTATGGATAATGAAAATAACTTATATCAATACGAAGACAAGGATCAAAGTAAAATAGAAAAAATTAATATTAATAACGGTGATGATTTTTTTGACGGAATTAAAGAAAAAGAAAGACAATTTCCTTTTCCCCATAGCACTAAGAAAATATTGTTTGGTTATGATGATAGTCTTTATGTTATTATTTACGACACTGTTTATAGCTACAATTCAAAAAATCAAAAACTAAAATTTAAAATTAAATTATTAAATTACTCCTATGACTATGACTATAAATATATTTTCAATAAATATATAGTAAAGAATAGTAAAATTTACTTTCAGCTATCTAACGATACTGTATGGATGAGATTTTTTGATTTCAATAAATTTAAAAGGGGTAGAATCGAATTAAATCATCCCGTTTATTTTAACAAATCAATCGTCTCTATTGTTAATAACTTAGCCTTTATCTGTGCTGATAACAAAATATATCAACTAAACTTAGAGAGAAATTTATTAAAAAAATGGTTAGACAAAGAATGTAATATTCATCCTTATAGTAGCAGTATCAATTCTTTTTTCACACCAATCCCTAAAACAAATAAAATTTTTTATTTTTTCCAAAAATTAGAATTCCCAATGATCTTCGAACCTGATTTATCGGTGATTAATTTTTTGGACAAAAGTATTAAAAAAATTGAGTTACCAGACTGGTTAAATAAAGAGTTATTAAATAAAGATCATAATAGTTGGCAAATTCTTATGTTTAAAAAATATCAAGAAAAAAGTAAAGTCATATTTTCTTTTTTTCCCTTATCAGAAAATGAACCACATTCAACTCCCAAAGAAGAAACAAGAAAAGAGGTTGAGATTAACTTAATTAATGAAAATTGGAGTAAAATGTCATCCTCAATAGATAAAAAAAATAACCAACAAGTAAACCAATACTTTTGCAATCAAAAATTCAACTTTAAAAGTAAAGCCTTTACGGAAAGTTCTTGTAATACAGATCTTATTAACGACAAAAAATGGGTTTTAAAAGCGCCAAGTAATTATAACAGAAGTGAAAAATTAAGACTAATTAAAAAAAACAGCTCTGGAAGGGATCAGGTTTTCTACTTTCCAGAAAAAGTTTCACTAATCCCTTATAACACTGAAGCTTTTCCTTTTTATAAGTATGAAGGAAGACAAAATGGCTTCTTAATCTATGATTACAAAGTTATTAACTCAGTCAAAGTAGATAAAGAAAATATTTATATCGCCACAAATGTTGGTCTTTATGTTTTCAATACTAAAAATTTTTCTTGGAAGATAATCACCACTGATAACGGTTTAGTTTCCAATAATATTTTAAATTTGGCTGTTGATAATGAAAACAAAATCATTTTAGCTATTACTGAGGGAGGATTGAGTCTTATTACTTTAGAAAATTAAGAGGATTCAAAAGTTGTCCCTCCCGACGTATCTCAAAATGAAGATGGGTCCCGGTTGAGCGACCAGTTGACCCCATCACCCCAATTACCTGTCCTTGGGAAACTGCCTGGCCCGCTTCAACATCGTAACGAGATAAATGGGCATATAAACTCTGATAACCATTAACATGATCGATAACCACATGACAACCATACCCCCAAGATAAACACCCAGCATAAGAAACCGTCCCCGAATCAGCGGCCAAAATCGCCGGTGCCCCCGGATTGGCAATATCCAAAGCCATATGGTACCAAACTGGGTATTGAGTAATTGAGCCGGAAGTTGGCCAAATAAAATTTGAAGTGCCACGGACGCCAGCTTGAATTTGGGCCACAAAACGCGTGGCTGCCGGCACTGGTTTTTCCGTAACTTTTCCTCCTGGAACAAAAAGATACTGGCCAACCGCTAAAGTAAAGTTATCCAAATCAACAAAGTCATTCATTGGAAAGTTGACAATGTTTTGGGCCGGCACATCATACTTTTTAGCAATAGAATAAATACTTTCGCCAGCCGCCACCTTATGAATTACCCCCTCTTCTGGCGGAATCTTTAAAATCTGGCCTGGTTTGATTAGATCGCTTTTTAAATTATTTGACCATTTGATACTATCAACCGAAATACCAAACTTAGAGGCTATTGAAGCTAAAGTTTCTCCTGCCTTTACTTCATAATTGATAATCTCTGGTTTATTGGAAATAATCGTATTAATTGAACTTTCATAGGGATTGTAGGCGATGACGGCGGTTTTAACAACCGCTTTTTCTTCAGAAATCAAAGAATTATTTTCGGCTATAATTGGCCCCGAAACAATCGCAGCAAGAATTAAAAAAATAAAAGAAGTATTTAAAAAAGAACTACTATATTTTCCCCGCTTGACAATCAAAAAGGCAACGATTAAGTCTTTTATCTTTTCAAAATTTCTCCCAAAAAAAACTACTTTTTCGATGAGATACTTTTCAAAAAAAACCAAAAAATCTTTTAGTTCAGAAAATAAAGTCATTGATTTATTATACCATAGCCGCAACCATTCTTTCAATCGCCACCTCAAACGCCGCTTGTTTTAAGGGAATGTTTTTCTCGGTTGCCCTTTTCCAAATTGCCTCAAACGCCCGCCTCATCATTAATTCAAGCTTACCATTAACTTCCTCCTCACTCCAATAATAACCAGTTTTGTTCTGAACCCATTCCAAATAAGAAGTAGTCACCCCACCAGAATTAGCCAAAACATCAGGGACAATAATCACCCCTTTTTTGGTCAAATACTCATAAGCCTCTTCGGTAATTGGGCCATTGGCCATCTCAACAATTATTTTGGCTTTGATCTTTTTCATATTTTTCTCGTTAATGACATTTTCCAAAGCCGCCGGTACTAAAATATCAACTGGAAGTTCTAAAAGTTCTTCATTGGTAATGGTTACTCCACCTTTGGTATCACAAACCCCACCGGCACAATAACAACCAGCTAAAGTCCCTTTTTCTTTCTTACACTTCATAATTAACGGAATATCCAAAGCCAAAAAAGAATTTCTAATTTTTAATTGATCTAATTGATCTAAATAATCCCCAATTCCCCCATTCCTCAATTTTCTAATTTCTTTTTCTTGATCATTGGGATTTGGAAATTTTTTAGAAATTAGGTCAATTAAGAATTGGTCATTAAATTTAACAATCCCCCCTTTTGAATCAGAAACCGCCACCACTTTAAATCCCGCCTCCGAAGCAATTTTGGCAAAATAATAACCAACATTACCAAAGCCTTGAACGGCGATGGTTATCTCATTATTTGATTTTAATTCTTGATTATTGAAAGATGGCGAGACAAAATTTTTCGAGACTTTCTGTTTGAGGAGCGTCAGCGACGAGTTAAGTCGAGATAAAATTTTTGTTGAGCCATCTTTTACCAATTCTGAAAGTAGCGCCTTCAGAACAATCACTCCTCCCCTTCCCGTCGCCTCAGTTCGACCAAGACTGCCACCCATTGATACAGGCTTACCCGTAAATGTCGCTAGCGACTTATAACCTTTAATTTTTTGATACTCATCAATCATAAAAGCCATAATTTGCGGATTTGTGTTAACATCAGGGGCGGGGACATCAATATCTTCACCAATAAAATGGGCAATTTTTTTTACATATTCACGCGAAAGTCTTTCAAGCTCCGCTGAAGAAAGCTTTTTTGGATCAACCACCACGCCTCCTTTTGCTCCACCATAAGGAAGACCAGCAACGGCACATTTAATCGTCATTAAAGTCGCCAAGGCTTGTACTTCTTCACGCGAAGTTTGCGGGTGAAAACGAATGCCTCCTTTATAAGGACCCAAAAGGCTATTGTGTTGTACTCGCCAACCTTTAAAAACTTTAAAACCTCCATCATCCATTTTTACCGGAAAACTAAACTCATAAACCATTTCCGGCTCAATTAATCTTTCAATCGTCTGAGCCTTTAAGCCAATTTTTTCGGCTGTTTTTTTTATTAGTATTTGAGCCGCTGCAAGCATTTTTTTCCCTTGATTTTCCATATTTAAGTATCAAGTATTAAGTAGTAAGTATTAAGGATAGACTTACTACTTTAAACTTTTAATTATAAATTTCGCAAATTTTCTTATTTTCCCCCTTATCATCTTATTTTGTCATTCCGAATCTATACAATCATGCCATAATTCAAAAAAAGGTTAAAATTATATAGATTCCTGATCGGAGTCAGGAATGACAGGCAAACATTTTGTCATTCCCGTCTCTAATTTCTACTTACTACTCTCCAACCATCTCTCAACCTCCAAAGCCACCGAAACTCCCATCCCGGCTGCCGTTGCCGCCTGCCGGTATACATAATCAGCACAATCGCCTGCGGCAAAAACTCCGGGAACTGATGTCATCATCTGATAATCAAAATTATATTTTTTTATATTAAAAATTTTTGAATTTTGATTTGTCATTTTGCTATTTGATATTTGATTTTTGATATATTCAATCGCTATTCTACTACTTGTATAAACATACCCCTTCTCATCAAGCTCCACCTGCCCGGCAAAAATTTCAGTATCTGGTTTGTGGCCAATTGCTACAAATAAACCATCGACTGCCAATATTTTAAACTGAGGTAAATTTTCGCCGCGAGTGGATGTTTGAGCTAGGGAGCGCCGAAGCGAACCCTCGTCTGACGAGGATGAGTAAGGCGCAACCGATCCCGCCGATTGAGGCGGGGAAGCGAGTTCACTCGCAAGAAAATTTGCCGAAGATTTAATTTTTATTCCCTCTAAACGAATTTTTCCTACCACCTCAACCACTTGTGCATTCCAAATTATCTCAATCTTTTTATTAGCAAAAACCCGCTCTTGCATGATTTTTGAGGCCCGAAAACTATCACGCCGGTGAATGATATAAACTTTTTTGGCAAATTTAGTCAAAGTCAAAGCCTCCTCCATCGCCGTATCTCCTCCCCCAACAACCGCCACCACCTTATCCCGGAAAAAAAACCCATCGCAAGTAGCACAAGCCGAAACTCCTTTTCCCAAAAGTCTTTGTTCACCAGGGACGCCAAGCCACAAAGCTTTGGCACCAGTGGCGATGATAACAGATTTAGTTGAAATCGGTTGAAATTGGTTAGAATCGGTTGAATCAATTTTTTCTGACTCTGACTGACTTTGACCGATTACAACTGACCCGCTGGAAGCGGGACTGATTATAAACGGCTTTTTTGAAAAATCAACCCCCAAAACATTCTCATCAACTATTTTCGCCCCAAACTTTTGCGCCTGTTTTCTCATTTTTTCAATCAACTGCGCTCCCAAAATCGAATCGTGCCCAGGAAAGTTTTCTACCTCAGAAGTCAAAGTTAACTGCCCGCCAGGCGGAGAACCAGCAAAAACCAAAGGCAAAAACCCGGCTCTTGCCAAATAAATTGCGGCCGAAAGCCCAGCTGGCCCACCACCGATGATAACGACGTTTTCCATATAGATTTTATAAACTGTTATAATCGTTATAATTTTTATAAACTTAAACCTACAAACTAATCGCCCGCTCAACCATCTTTGCTACCGCTTGAGTTTTTTCTTTTGGCACAATCCGACAGATATCAGAAACGACAATCTCTTTTGACAAGCCATCAATGGCTTTTTTGACGGCTGAAATCTGCTGTAAAATCTCATCACATGGGCGATCGTTTTTTACCATTTTCTCAATTCCCCGAAGTTGACCGACAATCCGATTAATCCGTTGACTGATGTTATTCATAAGTTTTTGAAAACTATATATACTTTTTATACCTGAGTTTGCAACTTTTTGTCATTCCTGGCTCCGACCAGGAATCTATATAATTGTATGGTCAAAAATTATATAGATTCCCGCTTTCGCGGGAATGACAATAAAGTAATAAAAATTTGCAAACCAGAGTAAAATGGGTATATACTCTACCCGAGTATAGTATAGATTATAAAAGCGATAATAAAATTTGTCAAGAGGTTTTTGAAAAATAAATAAAATTAACCTAATTGACCTAATTTCTAATTAAAAAAAACTTTCACGCCACGTTTACACAACGTTTACACAATGTTTACACTAATTTTTACACTTCAATTATTTATAATTTCTCTATGGGCAAATATTTTTCCGTTTTTATGATAACTTTAAAAGAATACTTTGTTTATCGAATAAACTTTTTAATCTGGCGCCTTCGAGTTTTTATTGGTTTTTTAGTCCCTTTTTTTCTTTGGCTAACAGTTATCAAACAAGTGAAAAACTTTGCCGGCTATGAACAAAAATCAATTATCGCCTATTTTTTCTTTACCCATCTTTTATCCTATTTTATTTTAGGGACAAGAACGGTTGATATTGCCGGCCAAATCCAAAACGGTGAAATCTTAAACTTTCTTTTAAAACCAATATCTTTTTTTCACTATTATTTTTTTCGTGATTTGGCCGATAAAATCTTAAATTTTTCGCTTTCCTTTTTTGAAATTTTTCTTTTTTTTAAAATTTTTTCTATCCCCTTTCCATCAATTAATTTCCAATTTCTTCCTTTCTTTTTTCTTTTTTTAACTTTCGGTCTTTTTTTAAATTTCTATCTTAGTCTTTTAATTTCTTTTTCGGGGTTTTGGTCGGCTGAGGTTTGGGCACCAAGATTTATTTTTTTTATTTTAATCTCAATTCTTTCTGGTAGTTTTTTTCCCCTTGATCTTCTCCCACAAAAACTTTTCTCTTTGATTCTTTTTACTCCTTTTCCCTATCTTTTTTTTCTGCCGGTTAAGATGATTTCCTCACCGCAGACTCTAATTAATAAAGTTAACTTTGACTTTCTTTTTTTTATGGGTAGTTTTTGGTTAATTGTCTTTTTTTTTCTTGCCCGATTTTTCTGGCAAAAAGGCTTAAAAAGTTTTTCTTTTTGGGGAAGGTAAAATATAACCTTTATACCTAACAGTCATTCATGATTTATTCAGGAATCTATAAGATTTTACCTTATTTATTCTAATTAAGGTATTATTATATAGTCCCGACTTAGTCAGGATAACAAAAAGATAATAAGTTGCCAATCTGAGTTAGTTGGGTATATGTTTAAAAAACTTAAACACAACTTAAAGATTTTTCTTTTATTTAGCTATCATTCTTTAAAAACCACCGGCCAAAGTCGCCAAGGGATTGTTTTTTTCACTTTGGGTAAAATTTTACGTTTTCTTTTTCTTTTTGGCGTCATCTTTCTTGTTTTTTCCAAAACCAAAATTATCGCTGGTTGGTCGCTTAAACAAGTAATTATTTTATATTTAACCTTTAATTTTATCGATACTTTTTCCCAATTGTTATATCGCGAGGTTTATCGTTTTCGGCCACAGGTTATTTCTGGTAATTTGGATTTGATTTTGGTTAAACCCTATCACCCGTTTTTACGTGTGCTTTTGGGAGGAGTTGATTTTTTGGATCTTTTTCTTTTGTTTCCCTACTTTTTCCTTCTTCTTTTTTTTATTTTTCAAGAAAATATTTCTTTTTTGTCTTTTCTTTTATATCTTACTTTAGTTTTTAACGGCTTAATTATCGCCACTGCTTTTCATATTGGGGTTTTGGGTTTTGGAATCTTAACTACTGAGGTTGACAACGCTATTATGATTTATCGTGATCTTTTAAACTTAGGCCGTTTCCCAATCGAGATTTATCAGCAAATAATTAGTTTTATTTTCACCTTTCTCATTCCTGTTGGGGTGATGATTACTTTTCCGGTTAAAGCTTTGTTTGGTTTTTTGAGTTTTAAAAACGTAGTTTTTTCTTTTTTTATCAGTTTTTTCTTGTTATTATTATCAATTAAGCTCTGGCAACTAGGTCTTAAAAAATATCAATCGGCGGGAGGATGAAAAGTATAAACCGCGTCAAACGCAGTGTAAACATGGTGTAAAAATTGTATAAAAGTTGTGTAAACGTTGTTAATATATCAAATATCAAAAAGCAAAAATCAAAATGACATATTAAAAATTAATAATGAGCAAAGTAAAATATTTTTTAAAATTTTTTTTATTTGTTTCTTTTTAAATTTTGATATGTAATTTTGCTATTTGATATATAATTTTTGATTTGATTTTAAATATGATTTCCGTCAAAAATCTTACCAAAATCTACAAAACCTATCGAAAAACCGGTCGATTATTGACCGATATTTTTTTTCGAAAGTATGAGGACATTTTGGCATTAGATAAAGTTTCTTTTGCAATTGGCGAAAACGAATTGGTGGGGTTTATTGGTCCCAATGGCGCCGGAAAAACCACCACGTTAAAAATTTTATCGGGGATTTTGTATCCAACTTCCGGTTATGTTTTGGTTTTGGGCTTTTTCCCTTTTGAAAAAAAAGAGGCGTTTTTAAAACAAATCAGTTTTGTTATGGGGCAGCGTAACCAACTAGTTTTTGACCTGCCCGCCATGGATACGTTTTTATTAAATAAAGAAATTTATGAAATCGATGATAATCTTTTTAAAAAAAATCTTCAAAAACTAACGGCTATTTTTTCAGCCGAAAAACTAATCCAAAAACCAGTCAAAATGCTTTCTTTAGGTGAACGGATGAAAATGGAGTTTATCGCCGCCCTTCTTCATCAACCAAAGATTGTTTTTTTAGATGAGCCAACCATTGGTTTGGATATTTTTTCCCAAGAAGCCATTCGCAATTTCATCAAAGACTATCAAAAAGAGTTCAAAGCAACAATTATCTTAACTAGTCATTATCTTGAGGATGTTAAAAGATTGGCCAAACGGTTAATCATCATCAACAAAGGCAAAATTTTATACGATGGCAGTCTTACCGCAATTCTTCAAAAGTTTTCTTCAGTAAAGTATGTCAGTTTAATTTTAGAAAAAGAAGTAAAAAAAGAGATGTTTTTTAAGATCGGAAAACCCATTGTTTATCAATTCCCAAAAGTGGTTTTTCAAATTAAAAAAAAAGACTTACCCCAAGTGGTTGCCTATGTCAATAATCAAATCCCTTACCTTGACTTAGTGATTGAAGATGAAAAAATTGAAGAAGTTGTCAAAAATCTTTTTAAAAATCAGCAATAAATCAAAAAACAATTTATATTGTTATAAGGCTCTTTTTTATTGAAGAACTTTAATTAAAAACCCACGATCGTATGTTCATAATTAAAGTTAAAAATATCCTTGGCAATCTTAAAAAAATAGGATAAACTTTATTTATGAGTCAATCCACAATCATTTTTAAGCCAAAAACTTTTGTTTTTATTGTCATTCTTCTTTTGATTCTTTTTTTTATCTTAGGCGTTCGCTATGGTCAAAAAGTGGAGAAAGCCAATAAAGTAATTGATTTTATCCTATCAATCACCCCTACTCCAAAACCAACCAACACCCCAACGCCAACCCCGTTAATTTTTGAAGACTATAAAAGTAAACGTTGGGGTCTTAGATTCAAATATCCCAAAAACTTTGAAATCAAAGAATCAACCAACTCCCCAGAAATTTTAATCGCCCCAAAAGAGTAAGTAAATAATTAAAATTGACCTAATTAATCTAATTTCTAATTGACCTAAAATAATAAAACTCTAAATTCTAAACAAATTCAAAATCTTAAATTTAAAATCCTCAACAATTTTTAATTATTAACTAGTAACCAAATCACTAATAACAAATAACGCTTTTGTCAGAATTCTTCCGATGCTGGCCGCATTTTTCTGATTTTAGCCGATGTTAGCCTGCCCTCCGTATCAGAGGGTGGGTTTATTCAGGAATCTATAAAATTGTATTGTCAAAATTATATAGATTCCCGCTTTCGCCAAGTCAGAATTGGCTTTCGCGGGAATGACAAGATAGGTTTATCTGTCATTCCTGGCTCCGACCAGGAATCTATATAATTGTCATTCCTGACTTTGATAAGGAATCTATAAAATTCTAACCTTAACAAAGACGCCCATCAGTGCGTCTCTACAAAAAATGTTTTTTTAAAAAATCTCTCCTAATCTCCATTAATCTCTACTTATCTCTACTTATCTCTACTTATCTCTATTTATCTCTATTTATCTCTATTTCATATTCGCATAATTCGTATAATTCGCATCATTTGCATAAAAATTCGCATCATTCGTATTATATTTTTTCCCCTTGCATTTAGAATAAAACTTTGTATAAAATAATTCTATGTACCTTGGTCCTTTTTATTTTGACACCAAAGAAATTTTTTTGATTTTGGCTTCAATTATTTTAACCCTTTCCTTATTTTTTGGTTGGAGCCTGTGGTGGTTTGATAAACGGGCGCTTTTAACCCTCACTATTTTAATGCTTGTTACCAAAGGCCTTCTTCCCTCAATTCACAACGAAGCTTTTTTTATTTTAGCCATTGTCACCATTTTTTTGACTTTATATTTACCAATTTTTCAGGTGGTTCTTTTTTATTTTCTTTCCTTTTTGTTTTTTCGATTATTAAAAGTAATTTAAAATTCTAGTTGACAAATAGGGGATAAATTTTGTATACTTGTCTTGATCCTCCAAAAGCGAAGCAACTTAAAAACTTTTTCTCTACGCAATCTAAAACAAGGGTAAGTCCGACGTTACGTCGGACTATGAGATGACTTCTTTGATGACTGCGGTCATCAAAGGGCATCTTCCCATTCTTGGTTGAGGGAAAAAGTTTAAGCCACGCTTTATGGAGGATCAAGTGTTATCTTTTTTAATCAAGTAACTTAAGCGCTTCTATCACTCTTTTCTAAACGAGAAAGCGTCTCAATTGAATAAAGCTTTAATAGATCCGATTACTTTTTAATCTAAATGAAAAAAATAAACCGCTTTTTTAATTCATTAACAAGGTATTACTCTTTAGGTTATTAATTTTATTTTTTCTATGACTACTACCAAAAACAAAAAAATCAACACTGCGTCTTACGTCTCTTTAGAAAAACCGTTAGATGTTTCTTCAATGATTGAAAATTATGAAGAAAAACCAATTGCTCCAATTGAAGAAACGCCTCAAACTCAAGAAGAAAGCCTCAATGAAAAGTTGGCTGAGGATTTAAAAATAAGTTATCCGGCTAAAGGAATTTTGGATATTACTTATGCTGGTTATGGATTTTTGCGACAAAATTATGAAGTCAATCCCAATCGTGATATTTATGTCTCAGTTTCTCAAATCCATCGTTTTTGGCTTCGTCGTGGTGATGACGTTGAAGGACTGGCGCGACCACCAAAAGAAGGCGAACGTTTTCACTCACTTCTTTTAATTAAAAAGATTAATGGGGTTGAAATGAGTGAGGAACAAAGCCGGGCGCGCAAACAATTTGAAGAGCTAACCTCAATCCATCCCAACCGTCAAATTAAATTAGAAACGGAAAAATATATCTTATCAACCCGAATTATCGATCTTTTAGCGCCAATTGGTTTTGGCCAACGAGCTTTAATCGTTTCCCAACCAAAGGCGGGAAAAACCACTCTTTTAAAAGAGATCGCCCAGGCAATTCAAAAAAATTATCCTGATGTATACCTTATGGCTATTTTAATCGGTGAGAGACCCGAAGAGGTAACCGAAATTAAACGATTTATCAAAGGCGAGGTAGCCGCCTCAAACTTTGATGAATCGCCCCGCCAACAAGTAAAAGTCGCCAACATGGCTTTGGAGCGGGCCAAAAGATTGGTTGAAGCTGGTCGTGATGTGATTATCCTTTTGGACTCAATTACCCGATTGGCGCGGGCTTTAAATCTATCAAGCCCCGGTACCGGTCGTAGTTTATCGGGCGGTTTTGATCCTCAAGCCTTGTATCCAGCCAAAAAATTTTTAGGCGCGGCCCGAAACTGTGAAGAAGGAGGAAGCTTAACAATTATTGGCACGGCTTTGGTGGGCACCGAATCACGAATGGATGATTTAATCTATGAAGAATTTAAAGGCACTGGCAATATGGAACTGCATTTGGAACGAAAGTTTGCCGACAAAAGAATTTTTCCTGCCATTGACATCGAAAAAACCGGCACTCGTCATGAGGAACTTTTGTTTGATAAAGAAACCTTAAAAAAAGTCGCCACTTTGCGACGGATGTTATCACTTTTATCACCAGAAGAAAGATTAACCGCCCTAATTGGAAAACTTTCCAAAACCAAAAACAATAAAGAATTTTTGGAAAGTTTAAATAAGGGATAAAATGAATTTTAAAACTAAAATCAATCTTGCCTATTTTGGCTCGCCCGATTTTTCTGCTTTTTTTTTGGAAAAAATTTTAACTGACCCAGATTTAAAAAAAGCAATTGAAGTTAAACTGATTGTTACTCAACCCGACAGACCCGTGGGCAGAAAACAGATTCTAACCGAAACCCCAGTAAAAAAAGTGGCGAAAAAATATCAAATATCAAATATCAAATATCAAATAGATATTAGAAATTTGAAATTAGAAATTAGAAATTTTGATTTAGCCTTAATTTATGCTTTTTCCCACATCATTCCCAAAGATTTACTTAACGCCCCAAGGCTTGGTTTTTGGAATATCCACCCTTCACTTTTGCCCAAATACCGTGGTCCCTCTCCCATCGCCTATCCTTTAATCTTTGGTGAAAAAGAAACTGGGGTAACCATTATCAAAATGGATGAAAAAATTGATCATGGCCCAATTATCGCCCAGGAAAAATTAAAAATTGAAGATGCCGATCGCCGACCAGATTTGGAGAAAAAGTTAACTGATTTGGGATTTTTGATGTTTAAAAAACTAATTTTAAATAATTTCAATAATTCAACTTCGCTTAGTATAAACCATTTTCAACTGACGCCGCAAGCGGACCAAAACGCCACCTACACTCGCCTTTTAAAAAGGGAAGACGGCTTTATCCCTTTATCCAATCTTAAAAAAGCCTTAAAAAACGAGCCACTAAATTTTGAGGAAATGCCACCGATTTTAAAAGAAATTAACACTTGGAAATTGGAAAAAAGAAGCTCTTTAGAAATAATTTACAATTATTTTCGAGGT
>Ga0308411_10000544_pt1 | contig 25029 bp, 19 predicted proteins | sample HotsprottomLayer_2_FD_203530 | JGI IMG/M metagenome (GOLD analysis project Ga0308411, IMG submission 203530) | Hot spring phototrophic mat microbial communities from Octopus Spring, Yellowstone National Park, Wyoming, United States -... | ecosystem: Environmental > Aquatic > Thermal springs >... | reverse complement strand
ATGTCACCGCTGGCCTCGCCGACTTACAACAGCGCGTGTACCAGAATCGACCACGCGAGACAACCCAGGAAATTGTTCCGTATCCCGTGCGATATGAGCCGCTCAAGGCCAAAAAACCTGATTCGTCACGCCGTTTGGACTTGGTTTTGTACGACTGCGATGGTCGAGCCGCGAACGAAATCCTCCAGCAAGGTGAGGCATTTCCCGGTGCGCGTTCGCAAAAACTGGTGCGGAATCTTTTGCGGGCTGACGCCCTTGTCCTTGTCGTCGATGCTGCCGCCAGCAAGGAGCAAATTGAAAGAGACTTCGCCGAATTCGAGCAGTTTCTGACGTACTTCAAGCGTTATCGAACGGACCAAACAGAAGTCGCGGCATTGCCCGTTTTTCTCGTGCTGAGTAAATGCGATCAACTGGCCCTCGACGGGGACACCTATGCCAATTGGATCGAGCGAATTCAAGAGCGATGCCAGGAGGCGGCCAGCCGTTTAGGTGATCGGCTCCAACAACACCAAAAGGGACTCGGTGGTTTTGGGACTCTCATGCTCGATGTGGTGGGAACGGCCGTCCGACGACCCCACGGTTTCGGTCCGCAAGGTACGCGGGAACCCTATGGTGTGGCCGATCTGTTCTCTCGGGTCTTCACTGCGGCAGCGGACTATCGAAACCGACAGCTTCGGGCTAATCGTCGTTTGTGGTTCACGCTCGTTGGATCCAGCCTACTATTAGGAGTTTTGGTTGTCGCGGCGCTGTGGTTGTTCTGGACTCGGAGCCAATGGCAACCGATCGCTCTGGCAGGGATCATCGAAAGCTTCCGGAGTCGGGAAAATCCCACGCCATCCTCTCGTTTAACGGAACCGCTACAGCGCAAAATTAGCGAGCTCATCGACATTCAAAAGCATCCCGACTTCATGCGAGTAACTGAGGAACAACGACGCTATGTTGAGGAGCGATTGCAGGAATTGGTCGCCTACCAGGAATTCAAATCGCGGTTAGAGCGAGAGCGTGGCCCGGCGGAAATGGCAAGTCTCGAGGAACTCGCGCGTTTAGAAGAACGGCTTCGTGAGTCGCTGCGCCCCCCCGAACGTTATGCCGAAGACTGGGCCCAAACCGAGGCCGAGTTGCTCCGAAAGAAATGGCTCGAAGACATCCAGATCTTGCGAGTTGCCATTGCTTCGGTCCTCGATCGGAACTCGCGCTTGATCGAGACCGGAACGCGATTACTGCGTCTCCAAACGGCGACGGGACAGAGTCTAGCGTGGACGGAGTGGCGCGACGCTACAAAGGCGTTCTTAAGTGAGGCATCGCAAAAGTCGATACGCGAAACCGAAGTCTTGCCCAACTCCCGTGCGCTCCCGTCTTTACGGGCGCCAGCGCTGACCTACGCGACCGTACTCGGACAAATACCTGTTGCTCGTTCGATCGCTGAATGGGAAGCGGTCCGTCTCCGGTTGCAGCGGCTGATCGATTGCACCGCCGCGTTAGGGTTGGGCATTCCGGAGAGTGAGGGGCCGCCGCTGCTATTTGACGCCAACTTTTCTTTCGAGCAGATCGGCTCGCGGGCCGAAACCCTTCGTAGGCTGTATCCACGCCTGGCTGACTGGTCGCTTGATGAAATGACCCCGTCGGTTCGTGTGGAAGTGCAAGCGATAGCCAAACGATCGTACAACCGATTGGTCGAGTCAGCTCGGCAGCGAATCGGCCGCGAGTTTTTCAAGCTCGCTCCCGCGGGGGAAGAAACACGCGACGCCTGGCTTGCTGTGGCTCGTTGGATCATCGACGATCTCGATTTTCAGCATGCCCAGATTGTCTTCCGAACTCTCCAAAAACTCGCCGGCGAACCCAGCGAAGACTTGCCAGCAAGCTTGGTAACGTTTTTGCAAAGGCCCCTGATCAGCCTGCAAATGAATACCATCTGGGTGAACATCCCGGATGAAATCCACACGACCCGATTACGACCTGTCGGGGATGTCATCGTCGTCCTCATTCCGCCGGGAGGTGAGGCGCAGCAAATTCGTTTTCGGCGGACGGATGAAACATTGCGGAACAATCGCGAGCGGCGGACCGAGTATCAGTTTCTTTCGGAGGCTAAATCACCGATTGTGGAGTTCCGTCCTGGTGCGGTTTTTTTCGTGGAACTCGACGTTCGTGACGAAGCAAACCAGACCTGGCGTCTGAGTTGGCGGCAATGCCGGTCAACTATGTATCGTTATGAATCCTTGTTTGGACTCCCGCGCTTTTACAAACCTGAAGCCGCGCATCCGCTTGAGGGGGAACGTAAAGAGGTTCGTCTGAGGTGTTTGCCAGATGGGGGTGTGCCGGCGCTGCCCCTTTTGCTTCCCGACGTGAATCGTTAGCAGGAACGATTGCCATGTTGATCTGTTGGCTCAGGTCTCGATCGAGTTGTTGTTCTCCGTGCCACTGGAAGAGCGTCGTAGTGGCTCTCGCTGTCTGCACCAGCGGGGCGAGGGGTGAAGCGGAGCATGATGCGACGAGCAACCGAGGTATGGTGGTCTCGGTTTCGGCACCGGCATCTCAAGTCGGCGCGGCCATTCTGCGTCGTGGGGGGAACGCTGTCGATGCGGCTGTGGCGACGGCGTTCGCCTTGGCTGTCACTCATCCAGCCGCCGGGAACATCGGTGGAGGCGGCTTTATGCTCATTGCTCCTCCGCATGAAAATCCGATCGTGGTGGATTATCGCGAAACGGCGCCTGCCGCGGCCACGCGGGACATGTTCGCGCAGCAGCAGTCACCGTTCGGACATCGTGTCGTGGGTGTGCCGGGGACGGTGCGAGGGTTGGCGATGGCGCACGCGCGCTTTGGAAAAATGCCTTGGCGCGACCTGCTCGAACCAGCTATCGAATTGGCTACCAATGGGTTTCCCCTGGAACCCTGGACCGCTCGTTCCCTCAATGAACTTGTCCGCACTTCCCAGGACTTCCCGGAACTGGTTCGGGTGTTCGGTAAAGATGAGGGGCGTGGCACATGGTCGCCGGGCGACCGGTTTTGCCAACCGGACCTCGCACGAACCCTACGCTGCCTGGCGGAGGAGGGGCCCAATGCGTTTTACATCGGGAAAATTGCGGAACGGATTATTGCAGAAATGAAGTCCGGTGGCGGTCTCATCACAGCAGCGGATCTCCGCGATTACACGGCAAAATGGCGGCAACCGATTCATGGAACCTACCGAGGGTACGATGTCTATGGCGCACCGCCGCCCAGCTCCGGGGGCGTTTGCCTCGTGCAAATGCTCAACATGTTGGAAAAGTTTGACTTGAAAGCTCAGGGCCGCTTTTCGTCACATACTCTTCACTGCATGGCGGAAGTGATGCGGCGAGCGTATCTTGATCGCGCGCGGTATCTGGGTGATCCCGACTTCGTCCGCATCCCCGAGCATCTTATTTCGCGAGATCACGCAGCCCGCTGGGTAAAGAGCATCCGACTTGACAAGGCCACGCCCAGCGCCGACCTGGCTCCGGAAATCGTCCTTGCCCCCGAGGGGAACGAGACCACGCATTTCTCGATCATCGACGCCAACGGTCTGGCTGTGTCGAATACTTACACCTTGGAATACAGTTATGGATCACGCGTGGTTGTCCGGGGGGCTGGCTTCTTGCTGAATAATGAGATGGGCGACTTCAACTGGTTTCCGGGAAAGACGGACCGTAAGGGCCGAATCGGCACGGACGCAAACCTCATTGCACCCAAAAAGCGAATGCTCAGTTCGCAATGCCCCACGATTCTACGACGCGACGGAGAAACGGTCCTCATCACTGGCAGTCCGGGCGGTCGAACGATCATCAACACCGTTCTCTGCATTGTGATCAACGTTGTCGATTTCGGAATGACGATTCGAGAGGCGATCGATGCCCCACGTATGCACCATCAGTGGTTTCCGGATCGAATTGAGCTTGAGGCACACGGGTTTGTCAACGAAGTGATACCGGCTTTGAAACAATTAGGGCACGAGGTAATCGTGCGCCGCCAGGGAGATGCGCATTCGATTTTCGTCGATACGAGAAGAAAATTGTTTATTGGAGCGGCGGATCGCCGGATCATGGGCAGTGCCAAGGCACCCTGAAGGTCGTTGTCAGATCTCGAGGGAGCGACCCAATCCAAGTTCCTTGGCTTTGGCTAGGACTTGGGCCGCCGTTGCCACGTCTTCGATTCCTAATCCGAGCGACTTGAACAACGTGATCTCGCGGTCCGACCCACGACCGGGCAGCCGACCTGCAACAATATGACCCAATTCGTCGACGTCCGCCCATTGGATCAGGCCATTCTCCAATGGCGTGTGCAAATCACCGGCTTCGATGCGTGCCTGGTCTTTCGAGTCGACGACTAGCCGATCCGCTCGTCGTACTGTTTCCTCGTCGATCTCCGCCTTACCCAGAAAATTCGAACCGATGACGTTCAAATGGCAGCCCTCGCTCAACCAATCGCCTCGCAGCACAGGTTCGCGGCTGTTCGTTGCAGTGACAACGATGTCTTGTCCCCGCACGGCTTCCTCGGCAGTGTCAACCGGGAGAACTTCCACCTGGCACGCCTGGCTCATTTCATGGGCGAAGACTCGCCGATGCTCAACGTTGGGGCTAAAGACCCGCACTTGCTGGATGGGTCGTACCTTGCAAATCGCTTGCACTTGCGTGCGGGCTTGCTTGCCGCTGCCGATAACGCCCAGTAAGCGGCTCTCAGGCCGCGCGAGGTACTTGGTGGCCACACCACTCGCGGCACCGGTGCGCATCTGGCCTAAAAAATCCGCTTGCAACCACGCGAGCAGGTCACCGGTTCGCCCATCGAAAAGCTGAACATAAAACCGGCTCGACTTGCGGGTGGTGACATACGCTTTGAAACCCAACACGCCCAGCGTCTTCCCTGCTGCCGAGAGGATGTGTAACATCGCATGGTCGGTTTGGCAGCGAGTGCGAGGGACATTCACCGCTTCGTCGAGTGATACTTTACGCAGGCCCGTTTCGACGGCCGCCAGGGCCATTTCCATGGTTAAACAACGACGCACATCGTCTTCGGTTAGATAGAGGATAGCCATCGATGGTACTTCAACTTCCGTCAGAGTTTGCCCTGAAGCCACGCATCCAAACGATTCAGTCCCGCTTCGATGATATCCATCCGCGTTGCAAAGGACATGCGAACGAATCCCTCGCAGCCAAAGGCAGAACCTGGAACCAAGCAAACATGGGCATGTTCCAGGGCGTGTTGGCAAAACTCCGAAGAATTCGAGACCGGTCCGCCGAACAGTGGTTGACCAAAATAGGCCGACACATCAAAAAAGGCGTAAAATGCGCCATCCGGCTCCACCAAACGGAGCTTCGGGATTTCGCGGAGACGGCGAATGACCAGACTCCGTCGCTTGCTGAATTCGTGCCGCATCTGTTGGACGCAATCCTGCGATCCCGTTAATGCTGCGATCAGGGCGTGCTGACTCACGCTGCTCGGACAACCAGTCTCTTGACTTTGAATGTTTCCCATGGCGTCGATGACGGGCTTCGGGCCGACAGCCCAGCCCATGCGCCAACCCGTCATCGCATACGATTTGCTCGCACCGCTGATGACGATGGTTCTCTCAGCCAATTCCGGCCGAAGGGTGGCAAAACACGTCGGTGCGGCAGTTCCGTAAGTGAGCTGCTCGTAAATCTCATCGCTGAGCACCGCGAGAGGAGAATCCAGTATAACTTCCGCCAGGCGATCGAATTCCGCGCGGGTGTAAACGGTTCCCGTGGGGTTACAGGGTGAATTCAACATCACGAGGCGGGAACGAGACGTTAATGCAGCACGAAGCTGAGACGGCGTCATTTTGAATCCGTCCTCGGCCGACGTGTGCACGAGCACCGGACGCGCACCCAACATCTCAACAAGTTCAGAGTAGCTTACCCAATAAGGGGTCGGAATAATCACCTCGTCCCCGGGTCCGACTGTAGCGGCAAGAGCATTATGAATTGAATGTTTGGCACCGTTCGAAATCAGCACATTTTCGGGTTGGACGTTCCAGCCGTGGAATTGGGAGTACCACTGGGCGATGGCTCGCCGGGCTTCGAGAAGACCGTTGGCCGGCGTGTAATGTGTGTGCCCGGCTTGAGCGGCTTCGGCGGCGGCCTGGCAGATATGGGCTGGCGTGTCAAAGTCAGGCTCACCTAAACTGAAATCGAAGACCGTGATCCCCCGCGTCTTCAACTCGCGTGCCTTGGCAGCGGCAGCCATCGTGGCTGAAGGTCGGACCGAACGAGCTAACGGGGACAAATGAACCATTCCAAAATAACTCCCACATGTTCCTTATGCATGGGTAGTATGATACCGAGTAGGTGCGGTGATCGACAGGTGGTCGCTGCCCATTCGCTTGAGTCAGAGAGAACTGGGCCATGCGCGTGCTCGTTGCTCCGTCCATATTGTCAGCCGATTTTGCCCGCTTAGGCGAGCAAGTGCGCGAATGCGTGGCGGCCGGGGCCGACCGCTTGCACATCGACGTCATGGATGGTCATTTCGTGCCGAATTTGAGCCTCGGACCTGCGGTAGTGGCCTCACTTCGGCAAGTGACCGAACTGCCGCTCGAAGTGCATTTGATGGTCGAACATCCCGACCAATTTTTCCAACCATTCGCCGATGCCGGGGCCAACAGCCTGATCGCTCATGTCGAAGTCGCACCGGAGCCTCGGGGCTGGTTCGATCCGATCCGCCGTTTGGGTTGCCGAATCGGGTTAGCGATCAAGCCCGAGACGCCGGTTGAGCGCCTGCAACCTTACCTGCGTGAAATTGACCTGGCTTTGTGTATGACGGTTTCGCCCGGCTATGCGGGACAAGCATTTCTTCACGAAAGTTTGCCGCGGATTCAACGCTTACGGACTTGGATCGACCAGGAAAACAAGGAGTGCGAACTCGAAGTCGACGGTGGGATCAATTTGCAGACAGCCGCCGCTGCCGTCTCCGCCGGTGCCAATGTTCTGGTGGCGGCGACCGCGATCTTTCAGGACCCGCACGGACCAGGGGCAGCTGTGCGGGCATTTATGAAACGATTCGCCGCAGCGTAACGTCCCAGCGATTGTGATCCTGGCCATTTTCGGTGAAGTGGATGGAAAACACTTTAGGGCGCAAAGAAATGGATGTTTCGGGTTCTAGGAATGAAGACCAGCAGTTGATACTCTCGGCGTGTAGAAAAAGGTTGAATTCAGTCGAGATGGTGCGACACGATGAGCGAAAAATGAAACATTAGCTCCGCGCCTCAAATATCTCCGTCCGAATCGCATGGTTAACGGTGTTACTCGATTATGCGTCGCCGTTTCATCTACCTGTTAGTTTGTCTACCGCTGTGCGTGTTGCTTGTTCCCGATAATAGCCCGTTTGCTCTGTCTGTTCCTCGTGCGGTGCCGCTGGTGATTCCCAACGAGGATGACACGCCTCTGCCGACGGTCGAGCGGATGCATGAACTCGCCCAGAGCGATGCCGTCGCTTTCCTCGAAGCATGCCTCAAGCGCCAAATGCGAACCATTCAGGGCTACAGCGGCGTGCTTCGCAAGACGGAGCGGATTCGAGGGAAAATTCAACCGCCGGAAGTGATCGACTTCTGGTTTACTGAGACGCCTTACCGGGTACTCATGAAGTGGCGCGAAGGTAGCCGAGGGGCGAAGGCCTCGTTATATGTGGAGGGTGCGAACGGTAATCGAGTGTCCATCCTGAGCCGACTCAATATCGTCGTTGACCTTGACCCGGACGGGCGGTTGGTCCAGGAGGGCGGGCGATACTCCATCCGCGAATTTAGCATGCGGCAAGGGACTGAACGAACGCTGCGCGCCTGGCGTGCTGCCCAGCAGAAAGGAATCCTGAACGTGGAGTACCTCGGTCGGAAACCTGTGCCGCAACTCGATGGGCGAACCTGTTACGTGTTGCGGCGGACATGCAATCCGCCGGAAGAAGAGGGCGTTGTAACCGTCCAAGTCGCCATCGACGCAGAATACTGGCTGCAAACAGGTTCCGAACTGATCGACGGCAGCGGTCAGTTAATCGGCTCATACTACTTCACCGATCTGAAGATCAATCCTGAATTCCCGACGGACCAGTTCGATCGTTCAGCCCTCAAAAAGCGATAAAGGGCGTCTCGGACGGGGCCGATTTTACGGATTCTTGCGTGGGGGCCGAGGAGGTGGCATGAGAATCCCTCGCGGCCGGATGTCTCGTTGAAACGTCTCGATAGGTAGATGAACCACCTGTTCTACGGAACCGTTACGAGAAATATCGTATCCGCTGCCAAACTCCACACCGAATTGCCGACCGTAACGGAGGCTGGTCGATTGGGACGCGGGGAGTGAGGCGGACGGCTTTTTCTCTGTCGTGGGAGTGAATTCGATCCGGATGCCCCCCTCGTACTCGTATGCGCCGTTGGTGATCGTTGTACGGATGTGCACCCGACATTTGCCTTCGCGGGACAGCCAGGTCACAAAAAACACGTCGGTTTGTTCCCGAGGACCCGTGGCTCGCGCCGGCCCAAGGGTCTTGGTCGCGGCATCTTCGAGGGCGGCATCAATGAAACGACGATCGCTGGAGATCCAGTCTTGATACATTTGAGCGACTTTGGAACGCAAGCGAGGAAGCATCGCGGGAAAATCACGAGTTCCATCCAGACGGCGTAGTTGCGTCGCAATCAACGAATCCGCTGCCGGAGAACCCTTCCCACCGTTAACCTCCAGTTCCACCAAAGCGATGTCCGAATCAATACCAAACGGGCGCAGCGTCTCGCGTGTGGCAAAGCTCAGATTATGGAACATCTGCCGCTCTCCTTGCGAGCCGACAGAGGCCTCCAGTTGCGAAAATATGGGATTCTTAGTGACGGGAACGAAGAGCGACTGATAACTGGAACCATCGGTGCTGAACCAGAACTGATCGTCTTGGCTGCTCCGCCCTTCGATGGCGAGCGCTTCCGCCGGGTTTCGCAACAAAATACCAGTAACTTTACCGGGTAAGGGCAAGAAACGATTCTTGGGTAAAAAACTCGCTCGGTCGGTCCAAATTACAACCTTGGATGGCTCGCCTGGGGCGGATAGAACCCACGAAACGCCTACCACCGCCAAGATGGCACTTCCAAATTGAATCTTGTCGGCTGGCATGGAACGTACTCGCTGATAACGATCGTCAATACTTGCTGGTCAGTGTACCACGAAACATCCGAGCCACCAACTGGTAGCTGGTGACCCTTCGTGGCAAAAGCCTTTGAGGAACAACGCTTACGGCGAGGCACGCAGAATGACCTTGCGATTTGAAAGCAGCTGAGTATAAGAAAGATGGTCCAGGATGGACAAAAAGTCCGTTAATCTACGCAAGGAAGGCGCTATGGGCAGGACGCTCAAGTGGGTGGATCACGTTCTTCGGCAATCTCGTCTTGAATTGAACGCGCAAAAGCCGGAACAGGCCGTCAGTTTGCTCGATCGATTAATCTGTGCCACGGACTTGAGCGAGCACGATAAGGTGGAGCTTTTGGAACAGCTTGGCGACGCGTACTCCATGCTTCGTAACTGGCGCCTAGCTCGGAAAAGTTATCGCGAAGCCCTGAAACTACGACCGGACGCTGGTCATCTGTATCAACGGTTGGCCCGAGCCATCGCATCCGACCCAGCCATGGATGCCCGGCGAGCTGGTCGATATTATCGGAATGCCTTGAAGTTCTTGCCACGCAATGTTGCACTGCTCTGCGAGGCCGGTACATTCTTCGCCGACATGGGTCGTTGGAAGCTCAGTCTTCGGTGCCTTCAGCGAGCTGTTGATCTGGCACCGGAAGACCTTGGCGTGTTGGCGACTCTGGTCGAAGTGCTCTGCCGGGCCGAGCGATTCGACGAGGCACGTCGAGCGGTCCGAATCTCCCGCTTTCGTTTCCGCGGTGAACATCGCCTCAACGGACTACAGCAGGCCGTTGACTGTTCCGATCTCCAGAGTCGGCAAAAGGGGTGTATTTCGGAACCAGCGGGTAACGTCGTTCCATTTCTGCGTATCGCGGACAGCGATGATCGACCCGTCCGCCAGAAACGCTGGCGGAAGGACTCAGTCAGCACACCGCGACCCCATTGGGACCTCCGGCAATCTTTCTGGGACAACGGCCGCAGTGGCTAATTGAGGCGAAACCGCAGCATTCGGAACATTTCTGTCGGCCAGTCGGTCCTACCGTTGGCTGCCAAGTCGGCCATGATCTGGCCAATAACGGGCGCGAACTTGAAGCCATGCCCCGAAAAACCTGCCGCAATCGCCACCTGACTATGTTGGGGATGAAGATCAAGAATGAAGTGACGGTCGGGGGTAAGTGTGTACATGCAGACCTGCGCGAATCGGCACGGTCCGTCCACGGCAGGAAGGTGCGCGGCAAGAAAGGACTGGACCGGTTGAACATCGTCGGGTGATACGCTTCGTTCGACAGCCTCCGGGCCGTCGACCTCTGTGGTTCCGTAGTGCCGCGCGACCTTATGGCCGAATGCATTGATGACGGGCAGTCCGTAAAAAGCGCCCGCAGGGGTCTCGGCGAGATAAATCGGGAAACGATCCCGGCGAAAAATACGATCGTCCCGTGTGCCAAACCAAAGAAGAGTCTGCCGCATCACGGTCAACGGACAATTGAGCTGCTGGAGCAAGGAGCGAGTCCATGGTCCGGCCGTCAGGACGAGTCGATCGGCGGTCAACTTTCCGATCGACGTCTCTACCTCAACACCTGTGCTGGTCACGCGCCAGGCGGCAACTTGCACCTCGGAAAGGATAATCGCCCCAAGGCGCCGTGCGGCACGAATCAAGGCGCGGACGCACGCTTCAACATCGAGAAACCCGGCTTGTCGCTCAAAAATGCCGCAATATCCTTGATCGAACTGGAAGGGCGGGAAACGGCGGGAAAACTCAGCGGCGGACAATTCCTCGACCAGCAGGCGGTGTTCGGAGGCGGCCCGGCGAACCCCGGTGATGAGCTCCGAATCGCGTCGGCCAATGTTCAAGCAGGGGCATTCCGTGAGCAGCTTAACGCCGGTTTGCTGCTCCAGATCGTACCACAGCTCAAAGGCCCTTTGGACCATGGGGACGTAAACAGGGTGTTCATAATAGGCGGTGCGAATGACTCGGGTTTGGCCGTGAGAACTCCCGCGTGAGTGTCCAAGACGAAACTGTTCCAAGCCGAGGACACGATGCCCTCGGCGGGCCAATTCGCGGCAAGTCGCAGCACCCATGGCCCCGACGCCCACGACGATGACATCCCAATGCGTCCCGCTCATGGTTGCCCCGTGCCGTTTTGCCGCGCGGATGTGTGGTCATGAATAATCCGCCAGCCCTCCTTTTGTCGAGCAACAATCAGAGTAAATAGGCCCTCCTGCGCACCTGTTTTGAGTCGCAATTTCCAACGACCCCGGACTAACATGCAATCGACACTGAGAGGATCGATCATCAGGTCAGAAAATTCGAGCCGGCCCATCTCCTTACCCTCAGTTTGGTAACGCTGCCGAAATCGTTGGTAGGTCTCCTCCCAACCTTTTTGTCGGTCGCCCCCTGAAAAAAAGGTCAGTTGGGGCGATTGCCAATAAGTTTCCATGAACTTTTGCAAATCGCCGCGGTTCCATGCGGTGACCTGGTCATGCAGGAGTTGCCGCACCGCCTGCACGTCCGCCTCGTTGGCGTGCGCCACGCCGGACGTCAGGACGATTAGGACCGTCACGACCCATTGGGCAAAACGATTCATGGGGGGGTCTCCTCCCTTGTGAGTGCTGGCGCGGAAAGTGTAACGGCATCGAGTCGATGGGGAGAAGGGCGGGCCAGTCGATGGAGCAGCCAGGGAGTTAACGCAAGGATCGTTAACAGGGTGAGCAGCTCCCACGAGACAATGTCTTGGGGCGAGTTAATCCGGCGAATCTGCGTTCCCACCATGACGTAAAGAAAACAGCTTGGAAGGATCCCCACAAGGGTTGCTAATAAGTAAGGGCGGAACTTCATCGATGTCAGGCCCATGGCGGCATTGACAGCAAAAAAGGGAACAACCGGTGAGAGCCGGAGCATTAGGAGATACCTGACACCGTCGCGCTCGATACCACGATCCACTAACGTGACCCAACGACGCAACCAGTAACGGACGAAATCGCGAAAAAGATAGCGGCTTGCCAGAAAGGAGAGGCTGGCGCCGCCCAACGAGGCGACAATGATCAGTCCAATTCCAAGCCAGAGGTCAAAGAGCGCCCCAGCGGCAATGCTTAACATGCTGCCCACCGGAAGAGACAAACTCATTAAAGCGATACTCACCACAAGAAAAAGCAGAGCGGTTTCGGCACGGTGTTGGTCGATAATTGCACGCCAACTGTCGCGGCGGGCTTGCAACGATTCCCAAGAAAGGTAGTCCAAAACGCCCGACCAATAAATAACAAGAAAAAGCACGACCAAGACGGACAGAGCGAAGGCCCGCCACAATGCGAAACGCCACCTTCGCGGTGCAAGCGGCTCGAAATCCATACCCTTGCCCTTCAAGGCCGTTAACCGGAGCTTCCCTTTTATGGTACGACACGAACCAGACGACGCCTTTGCCGCGGAATTGGCGAACCACACTCGCCCCCGCCAATGGACCAATCCGCAACCGCGAGACCGCTATGACCTGGTCGTCGTGGGAGGTGGACCGGCCGGTCTGGTGGCCGCCGTCGGGGCGGCGACTGTCGGAGCGAGTGTGGCCCTGGTTGAAAAATATCGCTTGGGCGGGGATTGCCTTCATTTCGGTTGTGTGCCATCGAAGGCCTTGTTGGCGAGTTCCCGCGGCGTGGCAACAATGCGGGAAGCGGTTCGACGGGGGATCCTCGTCACCGATGTGGCCGTGGATTTTTCCGAGGTGATGGCTCGTGTTCGGCGCCTCCGTGCTCAACTCAGTCGCGCCGATTCGACGCAAAGGCTCGTTGAAACAGGGATCGATCTTTTTTTTGGGTTCGGGCGGTTTATTTCGTCCGATACTTTGGACGTCGATGGCCAAAAACTGCGATTTCGTCGGGCGATCATTGCCACGGGAAGTCGGCCCACAGACCCAGCGATCCCAGGACTGGCACCTGGTTCCTACCTGACGAGTGAATCGGTTTTTCATTTAACGGAATTGCCGCGCCGGCTCATTGTCTTGGGCAGCGGTCCCATGGGCTGTGAACTTGCCCAAGCGTTTGCCCGTTTCGGCAGTCGTGTTCAAGTTGTGACTCGGTCAGAACGAATTCTGCCACAAGACGAGCCTGAGGCGGCTACGATTGTCCAACGATCGCTGATACGAGACGCGATTCAGTTTTATTTCGGTGCCGAGCATATGGCCGCCGACAACAATCGTCTCATCATCCAACAACAAGGAAGGACACACACGCTGGTTGCGGATGCCATTTTGGTCGCGGTGGGCCGGACTCCCAACGTGGAAAACATGGGCCTTGAAGCCGCGGGCATTGCCTATTCAGCCAACGGAATCCAAGTCGATGATTTTTTGCGAACGACGAATCGCCGAGTATTCGCCGCGGGTGATGTGTGCAGTTCGTTTCGTTACACGCATGCCGCGGATGCGATGGCCCGTCTGGCTGTGCGAAATGCGTTGTTTTTTGGTCGTCAGCGACTGAGTCGTCTGGTGATCCCGCATTGCAGTTACACGGATCCGGAATTGGCGAGCGTCGGTTTGACAGCGGAATCCGCCGAATCGAAGGGGATCAGTGTGACGACGTATCGCCTTGATCTGAGTGAGAATGACCGGGCGGTGCTCAATAGTGATGGCCCCGGCCTTGCTCTCGTGCACGTCCAGTCGGGGACCGATCGGATGATCGGAGCGACGCTTGTGTCACCCGGTGCTGGGGAGGGGATCACCGAAGTCGTGCTGTCGATGCAAGAGGGCATCGGTCTGGGTCGACTGGGCGCCATCGTTCGGCCCTACCCGACCCAGAACGAAGTCTGGCGCAAACTCGCGGACCAGTATCAACGGCAACGGTTGACACCTTGGGTCCGCCGGCTCATTCACGGGCTCCTGGCGTTGCGACGTTGGTTCGGCTGAACGATGTCATCGTGGCGCATCCTGGGTGCCCAATAAATCCCATACCGCCAAACTCATGGTCAGCACGCCGGTGCGAATGGTGGGTGGAATGACCGGGTAGAACCGCTCGGAGTGCATGGAAGGGAGTGGTTCGCCACCGGGCTTCTTCGCGGCGGCCCAGCGTTCGTCGTCGATGGTGCCAAGGAAGTACATAAAAATGGGGACTCCCTCACGACCATACCGAGCAAAATCCTCTCCACCGAGGCTCAGCGGCCGCTCTAAGACATTTTCCTTCCCGAGTACAAAGCGGAACAAATCGGTCAAACGGTCAGTCAATTTCGCGTCGTTGATGAGTGCAGGAGTGAATTCACTTTGATTGATGCTCACCTCGGGTTGCGGTGCACGGGCGGCTTCGGCATTGCCTTTGGCAATTCGTTGAATGGCGTTCAGGATCTTGTTTCTCACTTCGTCCGTGGTGCTGCGAACCGTCAATTGCAACCGGACCTCGCTCGGAATTATGTTGTGCTTGCTGCCGCCGTGAATGGAACCAACCGTGACGACTGCCGGTTCAACCGGGTCTAGCTCACGGCTGACGATGGTCTGAAAATCGAGGATCATTTTGGCCGCGAGCACGACTGGATCCACCGTGGTGTGCGGAGCGGCACCATGACCACCTTTACCTTTTACCAAGACATCGACCGTATCGACATTGGCCATGGCCAATCCTTTGGTGAACGCAACAGTTCCCGCTTTTTGCTGCGAGTCACAATGCAGGGCTAACGCATAGTCGGGCTTCGGGAAGCGTTGGAACAACCCCGCCTCAAGCATCATCCGAGCGCCCGCCCCCACTTCCTCCGCGGGTTGACCGATGAAGACCAAAGTACCCTTCCAATGGTCCTTGAGAGCCGTCAGAACGCGTGCCGTACCGACCCAGCAGGTCATGTGCATGTCATGGCCGCACGCATGCATCACGCCGACGGGTAAACCATCGCGGCCTCGGGCAACCACACGGCTGGCATAGGGCAATCCTGTCTTTTCCGTGACCGGCAACCCGTCCAAATCGGTGCGAACCATGATCGTCTTTCCGGGTCCGTTGCGAAAAACGCAGACCAAACCATGGCCACCGACACCGGTTGTCACCTCGAAACCGATGGCACGCATCTCCTGGGCGAGTTTGCCCGCGGTCGCCGCCTCTTGGTACGAAAGTTCCGGATGCCGATGAAGGTGTTTGTAGAGTTCCGCTAGTTGTTCCAGATTCGCGTCGATCTGTTGAGTCACGGCTTGCTGACGGGTTTTGAGAGAGTCCTCCGGGGTCGTTGCCGGACTCCGTGGGCTTGCCACTAGCGCCGTTAGGACCATCACAAACGTCAATTTGGTCAAAATCGGATTCATTGGTATCTTCGTTATGTCAGTATGGGGTAAGTAGTTAAGGATGCAGATAGATTCTAAGATAAGGATTACGGCATCGAAGTGTGCGGAAAAAGTGCAGATTTTGCGACTTTTTGCCCTGTGGCCCGCGTATACTGAACATGAAAAGGGTCGCGGGAAGGCGATCGGGGGAGTCGATCTCGGCCCATCCCATCATCCCGTGGTTTCGGGGCGACCATGTCGATCAGTCCTTACCTGAAACGCAGGAATGTCTTCGGGAAGGCGCTAGGGGAACGGCAGGCGACTTCTTGGACCGCCCGCCATCTGATGCCGACTTCGGCGAGAAGGGGATGCTTATGACTACCAAACGATTAACCTTGCAACAACGCAAGGAGATTTTCCGTGAACTCGTACGAACCCAGGATCAAAACGTCATGACGATTCCCGATTCGCGGCGATCGATCATACGACAATTCAATATCACCGACGCGCAACTGCGCCAGATTGAGGAAGAAGGAACGGAAAAGGATTGGCCGCCCTTGAACGAGCCGCTTCAAAAAGTCGGTTGATCATATCCATTTTTCCGAAAAACCTGTTGAGGCTCACTCCACCGATGATCCCGGAGTGAGCCTCATCGCTTTTATCAGAATAGGTCGCGTGACATCGTGACAACGCAGGCCGATCGGAATCGGTTGCACCGCTGTGTCGGGCAACGTGCCACGCCTTCAGCCATGCTGGTGCACAAAAACACTCATGTCCGAGCCGAACGTTTGGCTCAGGGTTTCGTGTGTCAATATCTCCCGTGGTGCTCCGTGGCACTTGATCTGCCCGCCTTCGAGGCACAAAACCTCGTCGGCGTGGCGGCTGACCACGCTAAGATCATGCGACACCAGAACGACGGTAACTCCATGTTCCCGATTCAAACGTACGATCGTCTGGTTAAACGCTTCGGTGCTTTGGAAATCAATCCCCGCGGCTGGCTCATCGAGGAGCAAAAGTTCAGGGCATGGTTGAATCGCCAGACCGAGTAAAACCCGCTGTAACTCTCCGCCCGAAATTTTCTCGACGGGTCGGTCCAAGAGAGAATGCGGTGCATTGACCGAATCGAGAATGGCCCGCACTTTGGCTTGCGTCTTCCGCGTGATGCCGAGAAAAATGGGTCGTCGTTGTACGGCCAGGGCGAGGAGATCGCGAACGGTGAGCGGTAATTTGGCATCCACTTGGAGCTTTTGTGGGACGTAGCCGATATGCTGCGGCGCCGGTTGCGAATGATCGTGCCCACAATGAAACTGGATCTGACCGCGATAAGGGATTTCCCCCAACAGAGTTCGCAAAAACGTTGTTTTCCCGCTGCCGTTTTTACCGATCAGGGCGGTGATTTTTCCTCGCGTAATCTCCGCATCCAAATCGCGGAGTATCGTGTTGCCCCCTAATTCAACGGTCAAGTGTCGAACGCTAATGAGCGGTGTCGTCATTTCATCTTCGCTGCGAGATTTTGAAAACTCTGGCGCATCTTGTCTTCATAATACGATTCGGTCAGTTCAGCGGGTCGGGCGGTTTCCAGCGTATCCACCACCGCGAAATCGGCGTCGATTCCTTCACGACGCAAGGCCCGCAAAATGACTTTCGCGGAGGTATCGCTGGCATATTGTGGTTCCACAGCGATGACCCGCACGCCCTTCTCTTTACTAACCGCTATAATCTCTCGCAATTTCTTCGAATCAGGTTCTTGCCCCGGTGTTGCCTCAATGCTTTCCACGACTTGCAAGTCCAGTGAACGGGCCAAGTAAAACAGCGCATCGTGGAAGGTCAGAAGCTTCCGATCCTTCTTATCGGCAAGCATCGACCGGCCCTCTTCCAACAAGGCTTGCAATCGTTGCGTGTAAGCGGCGGCTCGTGCCTCATAACCCGCTCGATGCTCCGGGTCCGCAGTGCTCAGAGCATCTCGTATGGCTTGAACCATGATGATGGCTTCCGGAATCCCCAGCCAGACATGGGGGTCGTAATGCACATGGGACGCGTCATGTTCCTCGTCATGGCCGTGATCGTGGCCACAGTTACAGGCCCCTTCACGGAGTTGCGAGGTTGGAATAGCTGCCGCGGCTTCAATCAATTTCAGGTCTTTGTTTCGGGCCCCCCGCATCATCTTGCGTGCGATGGAGTTGTCCATGCCAAGACCATTGATGACGAAGAGGTCTGCTCGACGCAATGCCACCGCATGATGAGGACTGGGATCGAAATGGTGCGGGCCAGTTTCTCCCATGACGCAGACAACTTGCGCATCCGGACCAGCGACATTCTTGGCGAAACAGTAAATGGGGACGAACGACGTGACAATCCGCAAACGCGGCTGCTCCGACCAAGGATCCTGCACACGGCCGCAACCGACGAGTGCAAGACCTGCAAAAAGGGCAACACCAATTCGTACCAATCGCTGGTGCGTCATGACGCTTACCTCGCGTATGAACAATGTTTTACCTTTTTATATTACCGGGTGAACAGAAGGTCGGCAAGCTCATGGTCACCCAATGATCAGTTGTTGAGATGTGGGTCCAATCCCCGCTTTCTGTCTTTGTTGACCCGATGCCTTCAGGTGGTGGGCCGAAATAGTGGAGCAGGACTCGTTCGTCGAGCGGATGTCGTTTCGAGTCGCCTGATCGTGTATCAGCACAAGAATTTAACGGGCCGGAACATCGCCATTTCGGTACCATTGGGTTTGTAAACCCGGTGGTTGCCATCGGGGGAGCACAAACACCAGGCGACATGGCGAGTGCAAATCGAGTCCGATATGGCGTTTCAAATCGCATGGGAAAATCACTTGTTGGATAGCCAGGCTGTGCAATCCTGCCTTTTGACGGAGGGCGAACAGGGGGCTGCAGCGGAAATCTGGCCCGAACTTGGAGCGAATTGTCTTCGCTGGCGGGTTGCTTCTCAGCAAGGTCCCGTGGAATTGCTCTATGTTCACCCCGAATGGCCGTCGGCCCCGGCCCGGCAACGCTCGGGTATCCCCGTTCTCTTCCCATTCCCCAATCGGATTCGGAATGGTCGGTTCACCTGGGACGGCAAGGATTACGTGCTGGAACTCAATGATCCTCACCGCCGTCATTCGATCCATGGCTTTGCCTGTCGTTCCGCATGGCGAGTCGTTGATTGTTGTGCCCAAGCCACTCGGGCACGGCTCACGGTCGAGTTCAGGCTCGCGGTGGACGCTCCCCACCTTGCGCTTTGTTGGCCGGGCGATGTTCGCGTGACACTCCAATATGTGTTAACACACCAAGCCCTCATGATGGTCGCAACGATGGACAATCCGGGTACAAAAGCAGTCCCCGTTGGCTTGGGATACCACCCCTATTTCCGTGTCCCATGGATTTCTCATGGTTCACTGGACGAGTGCCGAGTGCAAGTCGCGGCATCCCATTGCTGGACTTTGTCCGATCGTATTCCCGTAGGTACGCATTCCCCTTTAGACCCCCAGCGGGATCTACAACAAGCTCAGCCCGTATCCCAACTTCAATTGGATGATGTGTATACCGGATTTGCACCGCTCCGGGGCGGGCAAACAATGAGATGCTTGAGTCGCTTGTCCCAAGATCGTGTGGGGCGATTGGAAATCTGGGCGTCGGCAGGCTTTCGAGAACTCGTCGTTTTCACGCCCGATCATCGCCAGGCGATTTGTTTGGAACCGTACACTTGCGTCACCGATGCAATCCACTTGCAACAGCAGGGAGTCGATGCCGGCTTGAGAATCCTACAGCCTGGCGAAAGCGTCACTGAGTCCATTGTCTATCTTTTTGTTCCGCACGGAGACGACGCTGTGGCATTATCAGGTGCGGAACATTCCGAGAAGGTGCGTTCGTTACTCGCTGGATGACCGCTCCAAGGATAGGTTCATTCGATACGTGCGAAGACAACAACAAGGTTTGAAGATTTTAATATTCAGCTGGGCTTGACCATTGATGCCGAAAAAGGGTATTTAGCCACAACACGGCTAGGTGAGAGGAAATCGGCACAATGACTACGGCAAGGTTTGGAGGGGTGCAAGGGTTTTTCACGATTCGCACAATTGCCGCACGAATCACATTGCACCAAAAGGGCGTAGTGTTGTTCAGCTGATGCAGTGAAAGAAAAACCCCGCCAACCGTATCCTTGCGGATTCAGTAAGCGGGGCCGGAACAGAGAAGAGGCCAGAACTAGGGGCGAATGTTAACGTCTCGCTTTCGGTCTGTCAAGAGGAAAACTTGACTTTTTTATGATTTTTTCTCGCAGCTTCAAAATCGCACGTTCGTTCAATCCCACCAATTCAACTGCCATCCGTCAGGTCGGCCGCACACGGGGTTGACTTCGAGTTGGCAATTCGACGTCCTTTTTGAATTACTTTTGTTAAACGACATCAAGCCCGCTCAGACTGCTGCCTCCGACCGGATATATTGACAGGGTAGAGACATCCACATGTCGGACACTCCACGGCGGCGGTACGTTAAAGCGCAGCCCCACCTTCCCGGGTGAGCGGCATAGAGGTCTTCCGGCCATGTTCCTTGGGACTTTGCTATCGGTCGTCGTTTTCGTGCAGAGTAGGGAGGGATTGGATAAAGCCGATGATTGGGCCAGTGCTGATGAGCAGATCCTTCGTGATAGCAAAGTCGGCACCGACGGTCCCGCGGTCCTCCGGTTTTTGCAGCAGTTATCGCCGGACCCGCAGCGTCTCAAGGACATGCAAGCTGATGTTGATCGTTTAGGTCATGAATCCTTCGTCGAACGACGAAGAGCATTCGAGCGGTTAGCCTCCTATGGTTTTGCGGCCACTTCATTACTGAAGCAATCGGCAACTTCATCCGATCCGGAAATCGCTCGAAGCAGTCAAGTTCTCTTAAGCAAGTTAGACAACGTGCCGAACGACGCACTGTATCGGGCGGCTGTACGCACACTGGGGCGCCAGCCACCTGCCGGGGCCTTTGATTGGCTTGTCACGCAGCTACCTGCAGTTGACTCGCTACCGACAATGGAAGCCTTTGTTTGGTCACTCCATGCCATGGCGAAGCGTGACCCGGCACTCGTTCCGAAGTTGGAGACACTGATCGGCGATCCGCAACCGACCCGACGCAGCGCCGCTGCCCTCGCTCTCGTCCTGCTCCAACCTGATTCTCCCAAAGTGCGGGCATTGCTCGGTGACAAAGTACCGACGGTGCGGTGGCATGTTGCGATGCAACTTGCTCGCGTGGCCAAGGATCGCTCCGCCATCCCTGTGTTGATCGACTTGCTACCTCTTCTGTCGGCGTCCGAGCAGAACGCGATTGATGAACTCTTTCGCCACCTTGCTGGCAAGTCAGCCCCGGATGTGAGTTTGGGCACACAAGAACAACAAAATGAGCGACTGCGTGACGCCTGGAGGACCTGGTGGCAACAGAATCAAAGTACAGTGGATCTGAAGCGGCTGGACGAACAGGCGGAGGAACTGGGCTACACGTTGGTGCTGCAAGTGGGCTTCGGTCATACGATGGGGGAGGCCGTCGAGTACGCCGCCGACGGGAAGACACCACGGTGGAGCGTCGGCAATCTGAACCTACCGATCGATGTGCAGTTCTTACCCCGAAAAAAGCGTGTTCTCATTGCAGAGTACAGTGGTCATCAAGTGACCGAGCGGGAATTATCCGGCGAGATTCGGGAGCGTTGGGCCATCCCACAACCGATCATGTGCCAGCGGCTGCCCAATGGTCACACCCTCATTGCTTCGAGAAACCAATTGGTTGAATTTGGCCCTCAACAGCGCAAAGTTTTCACTCTCGCCCGACCTACAGGCGATATTGCCGCCGCCGGACGAACGGAAGGAGGAGTCTACGTCCTGATCACTCGCGATGGCACCTGTGAACAGTTCAACAGCGAAGGACAAAAAATCAAGTCGTTTCCAGTGGCTCGCCCTTATCAGTATTCGTCGATGGAACTCCTACCGAATAACCGCATGGTGATGACCCACATGAATGGCCTGGCCGAATACGACCTGGCGACCGGCAAGCAAACGTGGATGATCGCCGGCCATCGTACTTTAACATCGGTGCAACGATTAAAAGCTGGAACATACCTCGTATCTTCGACCTCGGCTCGTCGCATTATGGAACTTGATACCGAAGGCAAAGTCATCAAGGAAATCGTATTGGAGAATCAGATTCCCTGGCGTGCCAAGCGCCGCTGACTCTTCAGACGTCGCTCGGACGGGCGGGCAGCTCCTCGATGAGTCGGCGGACCAGACGACGCAATTTGGGTTCCGCTTCACAGGCTGTCGCCAGTATGTCAGGCAGCGATGCGGGCTCCAAATGATCGGGTAAGCACATATCAGTGATGACACTGAAACCAACGACCTTCAACCTGGAATGGACGGCCACGATGACTTCCGGCACGGTCGACATGCCGACCACATCGGCTCCGATTGCTCTTAAGAAGCGATACTCCGCGCGGGTCTCGAGGTTCGGACCGGGAACCGCGACATACACTCCTTTTTGCAAAGGGATTCGCTCTTCCAGGGCGACCTTTTGAGCAAGGGCGATCAACTCCCGGCAGTAGGGTTCGCTCATGTCCGGAAACCGGTCACCGAGTCGGTCATCGTTGGGACCGATCAAGGGGTTGTCACCCATTAAATTGATGTGGTCCTCGATCACCATGATGTCGCCGCGTGCCCATTGCGGGTTCATGCCACCACAGGCGTTGCTCACAACCAGGACCTCGCAGCCGAGTGCTTTCATCACCCGCACGGGAAACGTGATTTGTTGAAGGCGGTAGCCCTCGTAGAAGTGAAAGCGTCCTTCCATCGCGAGGACGGGTTTGCCCCCGAGTGTTCCGCCGACGAGTTGCCCCTTGTGTGACGGCGCTGTGGAGGAAAGGAAATGTGGGACGTCTGAGTAGGGAAGCGCCAACTCGGTTTGAATGTCTGCCGTTAATCCCCCTAAGCCCGTTCCAAGAATGATCCCCACTTGCGGCGTGCGATTCCATTGTCGGCGGATGGCCGCGCTGGCCTCTTGAATTTGCTCGTAAAGTCCCATGCAACACGCTCCCCACGTCGTCCGATATGTTCATACTCGATATTGAAGATGAAGCTACCGCTAACATCTTGCACGGGCCATAGGGACCCGCGAGAATTCTGGCGGCTCACCTTGGATTCCGGATCGACGGCGGCTATAGTGTCATCTGTACACTAGCCATCGGCGACGTTTCCCGAGAGGATGATGCCCGGACACTTCGGTGCCGCCATTTCAAGGATTACCCATGAACGACAATAAGGAACTCAAAAACGCGCTGGCTCAGATCGAAAAGGAATTTGGCAAGGGTGCCATCATGGCCCTGAGCGACAGCGAGGTCCAAGAGATACAAGGCATCTCGACTGGTGCTTTAAGCCTGGACATTGCACTGGGCGGTAAAGGTGTGCCGCGTGGACGAATTATCGAAATCTTCGGGCCGGAGTCGAGCGGTAAGACGACCGTTGCGTTGCACGTCATTGCGAATGCTCAAAAAGCCGGAGGGGTGGCAGCATTTATTGACGCCGAGCACGCGCTCGATCCGTCCTGGGCCAAGCGCATCGGAGTGAATCTTGAAGAATTATTGGTCAGCCAACCCTCCAGCGGTGAAGAGGCGCTCAAGATTGCGGAAATGTTGGTCAAATCCAACGCGGTCGATGTGATCGTTGTGGATTCCGTTGCGGCTCTGGTCCCGCGATCTGAGGTCGAGGGCGAGATCGGGGATTCCCATGTAGGGGTTCAAGCCCGCTTGATGAGCCAGGCACTTCGCATTCTGAATCCGATTATTTCGCGCACGCGGACTTGCATGATCTTTATCAATCAAATCCGGCAAAAGATCGGCGTGATGTTTGGCAATCCCGAGACCACCTCCGGGGGATTGGCACTGAAGTTTTATGCGTCGGTGCGTATGGAGATTCGCAAAATGACGGGTGTTAAAGAGGGGGATGAGACGATCGGCTCACGGGTCAAAGTCAAAGTGGTGAAGAACAAAGTCGCCCCACCTTTTCGCCAGTGCGAGTTTGATTTGATGTTCGATCGGGGCATTAGTTGGGAGGGCGATTTGCTGGATTTAGCTTTGGAAGACAAGATTATTGAGAAATCCGGTGCCTTTCTCACGATCGGCGACACCAAAGTGCAGGGTCGGGAGCGGGCGAAGGAGTATTTGCGCGACCATCCCCATGTAGCCGATGAGTTACGGCGTCAGGTTCTGATGAGGAGAGGTCTATTGCCCAATCTGTCGGAAGAGCCGCATGGGGCAAGTGACGGTGCCATGGAATCGGGTCCTAAACGCCGGGGACGCCAGCCTGCCAGCGCGGAATAGGCCTGGGGTAACGAATTGAGGCTTCGCCTCTCCCTCGGAGCGTTTTCGCGTGACAGCGAGGAGCAGCACGATGAGGCAACTGTGCACGGTGATGGGCCTCGTTCTCGGCCTGGGGGAAGCTACAGGCCGAGGCGATGACGAGTCGCTCCGTCTGGCGATGGCGTTAGAAGCCAGCGTGCAAAAGGTCATTGAGCGGGTCGAGCCGAGTATTGCGTGTATTCTGGTTTCACGGAGCGAGTTGTACGCTCAATTCGAGGGAGGGGGAGCCCGAGCTCCCGGTCGTTTGGGGGGCTTCAACCCGCGACATCTGGCGCCTCAACCAGGACAGTTGGGGCCTAACGAACTCTTAGCTCGCTTGAATCTGGCCGCCCCCGATGCGGTGCCGGATAGTTACGGTAGTGGCGTCGTCATCGATGGTCGTGAAGGGTTGATTCTTACCAATTATCATGTCGTTCGGGACGCTACCAAAGTTTTTGTGCGCTTACCGAATAAAACGGGGAGCTACGCGGATATTTACGCAGCGGATGAGAGGTCTGACCTTGCGGTCTTACGGCTGCTACAGCCTCCTGCTGGCTTGACCGCTCTGCCCATGGGGGACGCGGAAGGGGCGAGGAAAGGTCAGTTCGTCCTCGCGCTCTCCAATCCTTGGGCAGCGGGATTTCGGGACGGCAGCCCCAGTGTTTCCTGGGGCATGTTGAGCAATATTCGGCGTCGGCTACCGGGGGAGCCGAACGAGGGGGAGCGGCGTCGGCCGCGGCTCGTCTATTACCCGATGCTCTTGCAAACGAACCTGCAGATCGCTCCGGGATCGAGCGGTGGTGCCTTGCTAGATCTGAAAGGAAATTGGATTGGCCTTTTGACAGCGCTCCCCGGCGTCGCCGGTGGGGAAGGCTCGGGCGGCTATGCGATTCCGTTAGATTCGCGCATGAAACGGATCATCGACAAACTCCGTCGCGGTGAGGAGGTTGAATACGGTTTTCTCGGGATCTCGCTCCGGCAAGACTTGTGGGAACCAACGGAGGGGGGGCCAGCCTACCGAGCGGGCATGCGGCCGGGGGATCGTATTGTGAGTGTGGATGGCGTCGCTGTCAACGATCAAGACGATCTGATGTTCGGCATTACGGCAGCACTTGCCGGTACCCAAGTCGAAATGGTCGTCGAGGCACCCTACGGCGGGCGACGAGTGTTGCGTCCGGTTTTGCAAAAGGCGTTCTGGCCGAATGCTGGACCGATCATCGCAGCCAATCGGCCCGCCCCGGTTCATGGTTTGAGGGTCGACTATGTCACCGTGGTTTATCAAGGACAGGGTGGGTTTCGCCGAGCGTCACCGATACCCGAAGGCGTCTTGGTTC
>Ga0308411_10000543_pt1 | contig 25059 bp, 14 predicted proteins | sample HotsprottomLayer_2_FD_203530 | JGI IMG/M metagenome (GOLD analysis project Ga0308411, IMG submission 203530) | Hot spring phototrophic mat microbial communities from Octopus Spring, Yellowstone National Park, Wyoming, United States -... | ecosystem: Environmental > Aquatic > Thermal springs >... | reverse complement strand
TCTCTCCAATCTGGTGTTGAGAAAGGGGGGAAAGTTTTCTGCTGATATCGATTCTCTTTCAATGCTTGAAAATAATTTCTTAAATCAGCCGAGTACCAGATTGAATTTCCTTTAAAACCTTTTGAACGGGTCACATCAATAAATTGAAAGACAGTCGAAGGAGTCAAAAAATTTCCGCCTGGACTAACTGCAAAAGACGGAAAAGTTTTAGATTTATCATTTACCATTGTTTGCATAAAATCTAAAATGCTCGAAAATGCTGCAGGTGTTTCAACATACATCTGAACCTGGACATTGTCTATCTTATTATTATTAACCCACCATACCCAATCCTGACAAAAATTATTATATGAAGTATATTGAGATGATGAGTACAAACTCGGTGCATTAGAAAGATTAAACTTTGGTCTTACAGCTTTTACACTATCATAAACTCTTGCCTGAAATTCATTCAGTTTGTCGGCTCTCCATCTTATCCAGGCAGGATTAGAATAATTTGTTGGCGGTGGAGTTCCATTATGTTCAGCACGATATAAAGAATCAGTATAACTATCATATCCATATTGAAGAGATGAATATCGAATACGGTCAAGTTCGAGACCGTCAACATCATAATTTCTAACAATTTCCATAACTAAAGCAATCAAAAAATCCTGAACATCTTTTCTCGTTTGCACCATCCAGTAAAAATTTGAATTATCTTTTTCACCACCATCTAATCTCTTTGCAACCCAGTGTGGATAAGTATCAAAAATTTTTCCTTTACCACTTGTGCCTGGATAATATGGTTCATAACCTCCAACAAACCCGTATTCAAACCAAGCTTCAACATGTAAACCGTGTTTATGAGCTTCTGCTATCGCTTCAGCTAAAATATCTCTTCCTGTATAAGTTGGGTCAGTATAAACCCCAGTGTGTTGATAGAACACATCACTTTTCCAGAGCGGATAACCACGACTCCAGACATTCACATATAAAACATTAAAATTTGCAGCAGCAATTGAATCAATTGCCTGAGCTAATGCTTCCTTTGTCCCAAGTTGATCGCGGGCAATCCAAGTTCCTCTTAATTCCTGAGAATGTGCTCCCAAATAAGTTATTACCAGAAATAGAATTAGAATAAATTTTTTCATATTACGAACCTCGATTAAATTTCAACATAGACTTTGATTCTATTTATCAAATATAAAAAATGGATTGAATAAATTTTTAGGCATTAACTTAGATGTGCAGACAGAAACTTATTTAAAAACTTAAGATGATTGAAAATAATTATAATATTTTTTCATAGCTGAACAACTTTTTACAATAGAACTTTTTATGTCAAACTTTTGGGGATTTTTCAACAAGGAAATCACAAAATATTTGTATTTACAATCAGCTCAATTACTACAGACAGTTATTAAAATTTTTAGGAATTGAGATTAAAAGTTGAAAAAACTTTTTCTAAGGCAAAGTTTATACAATCCTAATAAAATATTTCATTACAAATATTTTAATCACAATCTTACAACTTGTGTAAGATGGCTTCTAAAAAGATTTTTTTTGTATTAAATTTCATAAAAATCTCATATCTACAATCTTCAAAAACTTATCAAATACAGAAAAAGTTATAAGTGCTTTTCGAGTTTGTTTGGAACCACTAATTTTAAATTCGAAATCACAAAAACCAAGTTTCGGGTATTGATAACGAATTCCGCCCTCATAAAAAATTTTATCATACCTCGGTTGTGAAGGCTTTTTAGAAATTAATTCTACCTTAATATTCTTTCCAATTCGTCTTTCTATTTCTTTTTCATACCATTCAGGAAATTTTTGTGGAATTAAATTTTGCGTATAACGGAGATCAACATACGAAAGAGCAATGTCTAATAATTTTTGGTCAGCAAGAACAAAAAATTCTTGAGCAACTTCTTTTGCTTTTGATGTGTAATTTGAAAAATAATCCATCCAGAGTTTTGACCTTTCTTCTGCTAGCCTTCTTAATTCTGAAGTATTAGGGATATGATAATCATCTGTTGGAACTTTCAATTCAGCTATTGTGGGTTTATCAACTCTCGCAAAATCAGGTAATGCTGGATAGACATAAAAATTTTCTTCAATTGGAAAATTAATTGAACTGATTGGAAAAACTCTCGGAAAAACTTCTCTAGTGGGAACAAATAGTAAAACAACAACATTATCCCTTCGATATAAAGCAAGATATATCGGAATATTTGAATACATTGTGTATAAAACTTTCTGATTATGACCGAGTATTCTCTCATCATTAACTATTTTGAATTTCTGATCTATTAACTCTGTGTATAAATTCTCAATAAGAGTAACTACCTTGGATGCTTTTTCGGAGTCCTTAAAAAGAAAATATACAATGCTAAAAGTTACATTCCTTGAATGCTCTACATAAACACCAGTAATGCTTCTTATAAAATCTAACGCTTCAATCTCATCCAAAATCATCTTTAAGACTTTTTGTTTACTTTCAGGCTGATTGTTCAAATGAGCTTTCTTAAATTCATTGAAATTTTTGTTCTCAATTTTTTCTCTGAAATAAACAAGTAAAGGTTCAGCCGCAAAATCTTCATTTTTGGGAAGTAAATTTTCAAGTTCGATTGCTTCTTTTGCTTTTACGGGAGAATTTTCCAAACGCTTATCAGTATTACAAGAAATAAACAAAAATGCTGTTAATGGAACTATAATGATAATCATGAACATAAGTTCTCTCATCTATTTTGCGAGTACCTGAAATAACATACGGGAAAGTTCTTCAAAAGAGACTGGTTTGTTTCGAACTTGATTAAATCCAAGTTCTATTAGTCTGTGTTCAGAAATAATTGAGTCTGGTGAGATTATACCAATAATTTTTAAATTTTCGAGTTTCAATTTATTTCTTACTTCATCAATAATTTTCTCAGCTTCAATTTCATTTTGGACATTTATTGAATAAATCACACAATCAACTGTTTTATGTTTCAGAAAGCTAATAAGTTTTCTTCCATCCTGAATTGTAAAATATTCAACGCCGAGCCTGACCATTAATGATTCAAGATAAAATTGATCATCTTTATCATTATCAATAATTAAAATAGTAGGCTTAGATGAAGTTTTATGTCTTTCTTCTAAAATCTTTAAAAGATTTTCATCAAGTTCTTCGGATTTAATAGTGGGAAAAACAACAGTAAAAGTCGAACCTACATTTACTTCACTTTCAACATAAATTTCACCGCCCATCATTTTTGTTAACTTTTGTGTAATTGTTAATCCGAGACCAGCACCTTCAAAATTTCGACTGTAACCTTCATGCGCCTGTCTGAACAAACCAAAAATATCTTTCAAAGCAGATTTCGGGATTCCAGTTCCAGTGTCTTTGACGGAGATGTAAATATTTTCATCTACATTTTTTGTACTTACAGTTATACCACCTCTAGAAGTGAATTTAATTGCATTGTTAATAAGATTTGAAATTATTTGCTGAAAACGAACTTCATCAATTCTAATAAAAGGATTTTTTGATTTAAAGTCTGTGATAATTTGAAGTCCTTTTTGTCTTGCAACATCCTGATATTCTGAAACAATATCTAAAATCAATGACTCAACATTTCTAATTATAAATTCAAGTTTCAATTCATTTGATTCAATTCTCGAAATATCAATTATATCATTGATCAAAGTCAAAAGTCTTTTACTGTTTCTGGTGATCATATCAAAAAGATGCTCAAATTTTTGTAAAGTATTTTCATCCAACTCACTTTTTAGTATTTCAACTGAACCAAGAACTATATTGACGGGAGTTCGTACTTCGTGAGACATCATACTAAGAAAGTTGCTTTTTAATCTATCCGATTCTTCTGCTTTAAGTTTTGCACTTTTTAGTTCATCTTCGATTCTTTTTCTTTCCTCGAAATCACGAATAATTAGAATAAGAAATTCGTTTTCTTCTATTTCAACAAATTTTGCGGATATTTGCACATAAAAAGCTTCTCCGTCAGTTTTCTTATGAACAGCTTCGAAAATTAAACCATTATTTTCTTTAATATTCTTTAAGTAATCAATCCACTGGTTCTTTAAATTTTCTGAGAAATAATCTAGAAGGTAGGATGACATTGTTTCAGGATTTTCAATTCTATAAAATTCAAGGAACTTATAATTATAATCCACAATTCTATTTTGATTATCAACAATAACAATTGCATCGTTTGCAATTCTTGTAATGTGTTCGTATTGTTTTTTGATAAGTTCTTTTTGCTTTCGAAGCGTATCCGTTTGCTTAAGCAATTCTTCTTTTTCTTTTTTCATAAAGGTGATCATCAAACCGATAAATGTAAAAGTTACAACGAAGATAGTTCCGAAGATTCCGAAATAAATCTTTTTTATATCACGATAAATTTCTTCTTGATCGATTTTAACCAATAGATACCAATTCCAACTTGGAAGGAAATTCACATAAGCAAAAACTTTTTTTCCCCTGTAATCAAAGCCCTCAAAAAATCTTTTCCCATTTTCTTTTAATTCTCTATTAAGATTTAAAGAATAAGCCATATCTTGTAATTGAAAAGCTATGTTTCCAAGATAACATAAGTCTGAAATGCAAGTAACAACATTATCGCTAATTTGCGCCAGCAAAGATTCAAATCCATTCAACTGTTCAAGGTCACTTTTCAAAATATTGTAAAGAGATTTACGAGCATCAAACTTAGCGTAGAAAGTGTAGTATTCACTTCTACCAAAGGGGATTAGAACCTTACAATCAATAACAGATTTTTTGTTTTTATTATCAAAATATAGTTCACTAATTATTATACTATCTTGGTTAAAATTCTTTATAGAATTGGTTTCAAAATCTGGTGTTTCAAACTTTTCTGTTTTTTTATAAATCAATACACCATTTTTGTCCAAAATTGTTGCTTCAATTATTCCAAATTCAGAGAATTTATTACCTAAGAACTCATCCAGGATAAGATTTTTTTTCGAGCTTATGCTTCTATTAAAATTGCTTAATTCATGTTCTATAGTTGGTGAATTTTTGAGAGTATGCAACTTGTTCATCAGATTATCAAAAAACATATTAATCTTAATTTCTTGAACTTGACTAATATTCATTAATTTTTCAACATAATAATTTATAATCTGGTTTTGAATTCTTAGAAAAGAATATATTCCAAAAGCTACAAATATCGTCAAGAAAATTAATGGAATGAGATAATTTTTATTGTTTAGTTTGAATATACTTTTCATTTTATCAATTTTTTCTCAAGAATTTGAACAACAATTGAGACAATTGTTCCATTGTAAACGGTTTAGATATATAATCATCAAATCCGATTTTAAGAAAATGTTCTTTATCTCCAAGCATTGCGTGTGCTGTCATTGCAATTATTGGAATTTTTTGATATTTAGGATTTTCTTTAATTATTTTCAAAGCATCTTCTCCACTAATTCCCCCAACTAAACTTATATCCATTAAAACCAAATCGATGTTTTTGTTTTTTAGAATCTCAAAAGCTTGTTCAGAGCTAATAACCGAATAATACTTTAACCCAAGTTTGCTCAAAATTACTTCAACGAAGTAAGAGTTATCTTTATTGTCCTCAACAATAAGAATAGTTGGTTCTTCAGTTTCAACTACAACTGGCTCTTTTTCTATTACTACTTCTTCTTCAACTTTTTCTTCCTCTGAAATTATAATTGGAAAGAGAACTGTGAAAGTTGAGCCTTTATTTAATTCACTCTCAACATAAATTTCACCATTCATCAATGTAACCAATTTTTTCGTGATAGCAAGTCCTAGTCCCGCTCCTTCAAAGTTTCTGTTGTAACCTTCATCCGCCTGACGGAAAAACTCGAATAGATGTGGAAAATATTCTTTTGGAATTCCAATGCCCGTATCTTTAACCGAGATATAAACTTTGTTTGATTTTACCTCTGCCGAAACAGTTACTCCACCTTTGGAAGTAAACTTTATAGCATTTGAAATTAAATTAAATATTATCTGGTAGAATCTTAACTCATCAATTTTTATGAAAGCATTCTCCAGTTTTAAATCTACATTCAAATCCAAACCTTTTGCTTGTGCCTCACCTTTAAATTCGGCTATTGCATTCAGTAGAAGAGTGTTAACGCTATGGATATTGAAATTAAGCTTCAACTCATTTGATTCAATTCGAGATATATCAATAATGTCATTGATTAAAGTAATTAATCTCTTGCTGTTCCTTTCAATTACCTTGAAAATATGATCTTTTTCAGGGAATTCATCCAAATCGATTGAGGATTTAATAATATCAAGAAATCCCAAAATCACATTCAAAGGTGTCCTTACTTCGTGAGACATCATCGAAAGGAAATTACTTTTAATTCTATCTGACTCTTCAGCTTTTAATCGTGCTTGTTTTAATTCTTCTTCTGCTTTTATTCTTTCTGTTACATCCTTTTTAATAGCAACGAATGAGATTATTTGACCGTTCTCATTTTTAATTGGAGAGATTAACATCTCTTCAGTGTAGTAACTTCCATCTTTCTTTTTGTTAACAAGAATCCCTTGCCAAGATTTCCCAGATATAATTGTCTGCCACATATTTTTATAAAACTCATCTGGTTGAAAACCCGATTTTAAAATTCTTGGTGTTTTGCCTTTGATTTCATCAAGAGTATAACCCGTAACTTTTTCAAATGCTGGATTCACATATTCAATCATACCATTGACATCTGTAATCATCATCATCTCATCGGTGTTCTCAACTGCCATTGTCAATTTTTCTAGATATTCAAGGAATTTTTTTCTTTCAGTTATATCACGAATGAACATTTGAACAAATTTTTCACCGCCTATCTCAACAAAACTGAGACTAACATCCGCATCAAAAATTTCTCCATTTTCTCTTTTTAATCTTAAGTTAAAAGATTTTCCTTCTTGCTTTTCAAGATTTTCAATAAACTTAAGGAATTCACTAATTGTTCGTTCATCTTCTTCTGCAATGAATTTTCTGAAATTTTTATTGATGAGATCTTCTTTTAAAATTCCAAATAGTTTTCCAGCTTTCGAGTTACAATCAATGATATAATCTTTTTTCAAAACAAGAATAGTATCATAAGCTTGCTCAAATAATGTATGAAACTTCTTTTCTGATTCTTTTAATTGAAATTCTGCTTTCTTTCTATCTTCAATATCTCTTATAATGGCAACCAAAAACAGCTCATTATTAATTGAAATAATTTTCGCTGAAATCTCAACAAAGAATTTACGCCCATTCCTGTTGATATGAAGTGATTCATAAACTGAACCAGAATCATTCCTCAATCTATTTAAAAGGTCTACCCATTCAACTCTATTTTCTGCATCCTCGAGCAAGACAAAAGGTCTTCCTTTTAACTCTGTTAACGAATAACCATACATTTCAACGGCTTTATCATTTGCTTCCACAATAGTTCCATCTTTACTTATTATTAAAAATGCATCATTGGCATATTTACTGATAATCTGATATTTCTGGGCCATCAGATTCTGCATTCGCTGAACTTCAAGTTCTCTTTTTATTCTCTCAATTTCTTCTCGTCGCCACAAGACACCAAGAACAACAATAAATAAGAAAAGAATTAAAATAATTGATCCAGAAATTGTGTATAAAATTTTGTTCGCAGAAATTAGAACTTCTCTTTTATCAATCTTAGAAACAAGAAACCAATTCAATTGTGGAATGTATGTAGAATAAGCAAAAACTTTCTCTCCTCTGTAATCAACTCCTTCAATCATTCCTTTTTTAGAAACATTTACTTTTTTACCTGGAATTTCTCCAGCTCCCGCCTTCGCTTTCAATATAATTTCCGAGCTAAAAAGAAAACGTAATTCACTCAAATAGGTTAATTCACCTTCTTCTTCTGCTAATAAAATAGTTTCAAGTGTAGACTTCTGCGAAGCGAAGGTGTTAATTAAAGGAAAAATATTTTTTCGTGCATCTGATACTAGAACCAAATAATAATCTGGTTTTGAAAGATTGGGTTTGGTAAATATTCCAGTGGCAATCTCACAAACTGAAATTATATTTTCATATATAGGATTTCTTTTCTTTAAAATTCTCGAGACATAAAAGTAATTATCTAAATTAAATTCTGAAATCCCTTCCTTAGTTGATGAGCTTATATCGTAATGAATATTCTGGAAAGAATAAATCCGATTGAAAGAACTATCATAAATAACGATTGTGATCAGTTTTTTATCAACAATTTCTTTCTTTAAAAAATCATCAAGTAAAGTTTTGTAACGAAAATCGTTAGTATTTCTCAAAAAAATTGTAAAAAGATTTTTGAAATTCTCTGACTTAGTAAGAATTTCACTAAATATTTTTGTATTAACATACCATTCACTAAGATTTTTTTCCTCTTTCTCTGCGACAAATCTTAAAAACTTTTGTTCTTCATCGATTAATCTATTTCTTTCAAATTGATAGAGAAAATACTCCAATCCTAAAATTGTAAATGTTAGAATTATAAAGATTGTAAGAATCGTATTTCTTGAAAGTATATTTGATATTTTTTCTTTCATAATAGTAATTCAGAAATCTATACTTGAATATATTAAAATAATAAGTTAAAAAATCAATTCCTGTAGATTGGTAAAGTAAATGTAAATGTACTGCCAACTCCTTTAACACTATCTACAGTAATTGAACTATTAATTAAGTCAAGATACCTTTTAGTTAATGCAAGGCCTAAACCATTTCCTTCGTAAGGTCTATTAAAACCATCCTCTTCCTGGCTGAATGGTTCAAAGATATGTTCTAGATATTCTTCACTAATACCAATCCCGGTATCTTTTATTGAACAGAATAAAATTGTTTCATTTTTATTTGAGAATGTTTCTATTTTAATGTAACCCTTATCTGTAAATTTAATTGCATTTTCTATCAGGTTGGTCAAAATTCTATTTAATGCTGGTTTATCGGCAAGAACATTAAGATGATTTTCATCAAGGTTGAACAAAATCTCTAATTTCTTTTTCTCTATTTCTGACTTGAATGCATTAATAACTGTTTGAATTTCATCTTTTAAATTTAATGGCTGAATTTGAATTTGGTAATTTCCTGTATCAATCTGTGAAAGTTCAAGAATTTGAGTTAAAGTTCGATACAATCTTTTTATTCCAAATTGAAAATTACTTAATAAATCAAATTCCGAATCATCTATTTTATTTTTAACTGTCTCAAGCATTAAATCGCCAAATCCAATTATGGAATTTAAGGGAGTCCTAATTTCGTGAGATAAATTTGCTAAAAATGCGTTCTTTAATCTATTTGCCTCTGCCGCTTCATCTTTTGCAATTCTAATTTCTTCCTGAGCAAGTTTAACTTCTGAAATATCTTTATGAGAGATTACTACATATTCAACATTTCCTTCGCCGTTTAAAAGTGGAAATAATGTGGATTCAACCCAAATTTTATAACCTTTACCCTTTTCTAAAAGAGTATCATAATATCCTTCAAGAAAAAGATAAGGTTTCCCTTCAAAAACTTGTTTTATTTGTTCAAGAATATTGGATGATTTTAGAATTATATCCTCAAATAAATTATAATTTTCAAGTAACCCTTCCTTAATTCCCCACATTTTCTCAAATGCTTCATTACAAAAAATCGGTTTTCCCATTTTATCAAAAATGATTACGCCAACTGGAATTTTCTCAACTATTGTCTTGAAATTTTCAAGTTCTAATTTCATTGTTAGCATTCTTTTTAATTATCGATTAGAGGCAATTGTAATTTAAACTTTCTTAAAGACTTCTCTGTAAATATTTTAAGATTTAAAGAAAATTTAAACAAAATAAATTCTATCTTTCTGTGATAGAATTCTTTATGCAAAATAATTTTTTCGAAATTAAAGAAAAAGATTAACTAATAGGGAGTGAGAAATAGAAAGTGGATCCTTTGTTGGGCTCTGAAACGCAGTGGATTTTTCCGTTATGGTTTTGAATAATTTTTCTAACGATTAATAATCCATACCCTTTTCCTTCAACGCCAGTATTAATTCGCTGAATAAATAACTGCTTTTGAATATCCTGTGGAATACCAGGACCATTATCATTTACTTTTACCACGATTTGGTTGCTGTCCTGATCATGAAATGTTGAAATTCTTATGTGACAATCAGGTTTCTTCTCAACAGAGTTTGAAATCAGGTTTATTATAACTTGCTCTATTTGTTCAAAATCATATTCAATAAGTGGAAGTTTATCTAGATTCAATTCAAAGGTAACATCTTTGAATTTTTTGGTTTTCTTAATGTAACTAACAATATTCCTAATACTTCTATTTATATCACCTAAACTTTTTGCAACTTCAAATCTCGTTGAGGCAATTAATGCTTGCGAATATCTCTGAATTTTTCGAATACTTTCAGATGAAATCTCTAATTTTTGAATTAATTGTTCCAAAGTTTCAGCATCAATTGGTTGATTTTCGTTGATCCTTTGAATTCTTTTAAGAACACTTTCATTTTCAAGCAATGCTAGATGAACAAGATTCTGAACTTCCTGACCAATTTGAGCATTTAACTCGCTCTTTAACAAAAGCCTTTCTGATTTTATTAATTTTTCATGCATTTCCTGAACTTCATTGAATGCACGATTAAGGCTTTGATACAATTTTGCGTTTCTAATAGCAATTGCAGCTTGACCGGCTAAAATTTCAAATACCCTTATAATTTCAGATTTTTTAAGATTGGTTAATCTTTTACTATCAACATAAATTACTCCAATCTTATCACCATTTGTAATCAATGGAGTGCAAATTATTGTCTGAAGTTCCAGATTCATTATGCTTTGTCGAGATTGAAAATTTCTATCAGCTTTAGCATCTTCAATACAAATCGTTTCTCCTAGCTCAAATGCATCTTTTACAACACTTTTACTTATTTCAAAATCTTCTTCTGGTAAGAATTCACCATTAATATTCATGCCGACTTTATATCTCAAATCATTGGAGTCATCCAGGAGGAGTAAAAAACCTCTCTCCGCTTGAGCAAGCTTTATTGCATTATGCATAACTAAATTTAAAACCTCGTCCAGTACAAGAGAATTATTTATCTTCTGAACAATATTTAATATCATTTCAATTTTCCCTTGCGTTAATTCTTTATTCTCTCTTGTTTCATCATTAAGAGAGAGAATTTTATTTTGCTGAGATATAAAGTCGGCGAAACGCATAATTAAATCCTTTATTTTGAACTGTTAGTTCTTTCGATTACGATTTTTACACGGTCAAGATTTTCTTTAGCACCAATTTCGGCAAAGTGTTTCTCAGAGATTTTCAAATATTTCTTTGCCAGATCTGTTCTATTCCATTTACGGTATAAAAGACCAAGCTCATAAGCTGTTTCGGCATAGTTCAATATACTCTCAATCTCCTCGCTCAATCGTAAACTTGTTAAAAGATATGTTTCAGCTATTTCATAATTTGTTGTATCCCTCAGAATAATACCTTTTATTCTGTAAGTATCAGCAAGCCCTACCTTATCCATAATTTTATAAAATACTTCCATTGCTCTGGTGCAATATTCCATCGCAACAGCATATTCCTCAAGTTTTGCATAAACATCGCCCTTGCCAAGGTAAGCTAATCCAGTAGATAGGTAGTAATTAGCTTCCAGTGCATATTCAAGACTTCTGTCAAATTCTGTAAGAGCAGCCTCAAGTTCACCTTTATTCTTGAAAAGCATTCCCATATTATATCTAACGAGAGAAAGTCTTTTCAAATCCATTAACTTTTCGAAAGCAGCCGAAGCTCTCTTAAAATGAATAATTGCCTCATCCCACTGGCTCTGAATTGTTTTCAAATTACCAATATTCATTTCAACAATACCAATCCATAGTTCATCTTTTAGCCTTGAAAATGAACTTAATGCATCATTAAAATTTTTCAATGCTCCTTTAATCGCACCTTTTTCAGATTTAATAATTCCTGTAAGATTATCAACCCGAGATAATCCTTTCTTATCCCTCTTCTCATTAAAAAGTTGTCGTGCTTTTTTCAAATCATTTTCAGCAAGCTTCCATCTTGATGAACGAATATAAACTTCTGCTCTATTAAAGTAAGCCTGAGCAATTAAGTTCTTATATTTAGGTTTAATTTCTGCAAGCTGGATTAAAAGTGAAAAAGCATATTCTGAATAATTTACTTCACCAAAGTCAAGGCAAATTTTTCCAAGCTCAAGAAGGTAACCTAAATATAATTCTTCTTTCAAATTATGCTGACAGAAGCTCAAGAGATTATCAGAATAAAATTTGATTCTGATATCATCAATTGCCTTTATTTCTTCTCTGTTATTTCTTTTCGATTTGAGCAGAAGTTCCTGTTCGAGGGTCTCCGCTTTCTCTAAAATTTCTCTCAGCTCTTTAATTAAACTTTCACCGCAATATCTACTGGATAGCTCAAATAGAGCATCTATGAATTTTTTTATTCTTTCCACTTTTCACCCTCGCTATTTTTATTCAAATATATCTCTATCAATTGCCCCATCCGTATCTTGAGAAGTGATTAGACCGGAAGCTTACACTTGTCTCGGTGTAATGATATGGTCCTTTTACTTTTTTCCATTGTCCATTTTCTTCATTAAAATAATAAACCTTGAGTTTCTTTGCTTCTTTTTTAGTCAAACCGAATCTGCTGAAATCAAGAGTAATAAATACATTACCATTAAACTGCATTGATGGGCCAAACTCAACCCAAGTAAATTCTTCATCTGCAGCAGTTACGGTAAATGTAGTAGTTTCATTAAAAGTATATGGTGGAATTAAAACATAATTGCCAAATGTTTCAGTCCCACCAACCACGCCACCAACTTCAGGATCAAGTGTGGCGCTTGCTGTTACAATTGCATTAATGGAATTTGTTTTGGGATTTGTTATTGCTCGTAGGAATGTGACTCCTGGTGGTGGTGTGTTTTTATCTTGAATTGTTTGGGTGATTGATTGATCAACTGGTGCGACTGGTGAGATTGTTTCTTTGCAACCAGTTATGAAAAGTGTGCTTACCAAAAGCACAGTAACCAAAGAATTTATTAAGTTTTTCATGGCACTCTCCTGATTTTTTGTTTAACATATTTTAATTTGGTTCTACTTTTCAATCTTTATGCCAAAATCAAGATTTTTAAAAATGATTTATTTTTTAAGATTTATCCTGAAGCTGTGTTTAATATTGATCAAAGTTTTAATATTATCAATTTAATTGATGATCATTCTTATTGAAATCGTGAAAAATTTTTAGTTTTTAAAGGGAGTTTTTTTATCAAATTAAATCTTTTCTGAAAGTTTAATTTGAAAGATTTCGAACTAACTCTATAGAATTTGAAGAGTTGATTTTTAGTAAACTTTTAACCGTAAAAAATTTTTACAGGTTTTTGTTCATCCTTTTTCATTTAAGATTTTAATAAGGCTCGGGCGGGAAATTCCTAAAATTTTTGCAGCTTGGGTTTTATTACCATCTACAAGTTTTAATACTTCCTTAGCCAAATCATAGGTTACCCTCTCAATATTAGCTTTATCAATTTCAATTTTGAGTTCAATCAAATTCTTTTTCATTGGGGAAAGTATTTCACTGGAACCGAGTTGAATATCTTTTTCGCTGATTACTTTGGTAGGAGATAAAAGAATAGCCCTTTCAATAACATTAGAGAGTTCACGGACATTACCAGGCCAGGAATATTGCAAGAGAAGTTGTTTTGCTTTTTGCGTAAATCCTTCCTTCTTTTCGTTATATTTTAGATTAAATTGATTAATAAAAAACTCAGCTAACGGAATTATATCTTCTTTTCTTTCTCTCAAGGGGGGAAGATGAATTGAAATCACTTTTAACCTGAAGTATAAATCAGCTCTAAATCGTTTTTCATCAACCAGCTTATCAAGATTTTGATTTGTCGCTGCAATAATTCTACAATTGATCCTGATATCCTTAAGACCCCCGACCCTCTTAATGGTTTTATTCTCAATTGCACGTAATAACTTTACTTGAAGGTTCAAATTTAAGTCGCCAATTTCATCAAGAAATATAGTTCCGTTTTCTGCAATTTCAAGTAAACCTGATTTAGATGTTTTTGCATCTGTAAATGCCCCTTTTTCATAACCAAAAAGTTCTGATTCAAATAGATTTTCTGGAATTGCAGATGTATTTAGCTCAATAAATGGAAATTCTGCACGATTTGAATTGTAATGAATTGCTCTCGCTAATAGTTCCTTACCAGTTCCAGTCTCCCCCAAAAGCAAAACAGTTGATTCACTCTTTTTTGCAACTTTTTTTGCTATTTCAATACAATCAATAAACTTTGGAGATTTTCCAACCAAATTTTCGAAACTGAATCTTTTATAAAAGTTTTCTCGATTAAATGCACTTTCCATTTGAGCTTTTAATTGCTCCACTCTTTCAATTACATCGTTTCTTAAAACAAATTCTTCTTCAGGGAAATAATAAATTTTTGTAAAACCCAATCGGCTCAAAACAGTTAAACCTTTGGAAAGTTCGTTACTTAATGAAATGAAAATGTTCTCAATATTTAATGTCTCATTTCCAGATATTACTTTTAAGAGTTCGAACAATTCTGGACTAATATAATTAAGATTAAATACAAAAATTTCATTTTGATATTTTGAAATTAATTCCGACAAATTTTCATTATAGTCTATTGAATTAAGATTAACATCTTTAATTGTTTTGAATAACCAATCGATATTCTCGACTGTATTCTTAGTATTTATAATTGTGATTCTTACTTTAGTTGAAACAGACATCTTAAAAGTTATTAATTACTTTTTCAATTTTTTCAAGTGCTCTTTTTCTCATTGGATGTGCAAAATATGAAATTTTGAAATTGTTATTTAAAATTTTTGAACTAATATAATCAATAACAAGTTTAGCTTTTTTGAAATATTCAAGCCCTTTATTGACTGCACCTTTAATTAAATATTCTTCCCCTAACGCAATAAGTATTTGGAATGTAACCTCACTTATATAAGCACTTTCAATGTATTTCATTGCTTCTGAGTAGTAGAAAATAGACTGTTCTGAGAAATTTGCCCCAGGCCTTTTTGAAGCATCTCCTAAAATTAAGTATGCCTCAGCGATTAATAAGTTATTCTTCTTGAAATATTCATTTTTTTGCAATTCATCCAATAAAGAATTAATAAAAGAAAAACTTCCAGTGTAAATACTTAGACGCATTAGATCCAAAACATTTCTGCAATAAAAATATTTTCCATCTAACTCGCTAAATAGTTCTTTCGAAAAATTCAGTTTGATTTCTGCCTCTGAATAGTTTTTCTCTTCTAGGTTAAAGAGACCTTCAAGATATAAATAATTTTGTAATTGAGTTGATTGAACTTTGTTACTTTCGATTATTGTAATTAAATCCGATGCGATTTTTTTTAAATCTTGAATTTGATTTAGGATATAGTAAATCATTCCGAGCAGAAATAAACCATGACATTGTCCTTCTATGTCTAAAAGCTTTGTTGATAGTTGAATTGATTTTTCAACATAATTAAATGCCAATTCATAATCGCTCATTAAAAAGTAAGACTCAGCCAGGTTATAAAGCGAAAGAGCTTCACCAAACTGGTCATTAATTTTTTCAAATAAATTCTTTGCATCCTTGTAATACTCAATTGCCTCTTCAAGTTTGATATTTTCAAAAAATGAAATACCGATATTGTTTAATATCAGAGCTTTTTTTGATAGATCCCCAATTGATTCGTTCAATTCAAGAGATTGTCTCCAATATTGAAGTGCCTCTTGTTGTTTATTTTGGAGATTAAAAACATTCCCAAGGTTCATTAAAATTTGTGATGATTTTACTTTATTGTTTTGAAATTCATAAATATCGAGCGCCTCTTTAAAGAATGAAATTGCATCTGAATAAAATCCCGCTTTAGAATTTGCAATACCAAGATTATTATAAATTGCTGCTTTTATAGATGGAGACAAAATGTCCGAATAATCATTCAGAAGATTCTTGCATTTATTAACCACAATTATATAGTCTCCTTGACTTATTTCGAGATTTATTTCATGCAATTCGACCTCAACTTTTTGTTGATCGGTTCTAGCAAATCGATAAGCAATTTCAAAATGATTGTAAGCCCCTTCAATATCACCAGTTTTATATTTTATAATTGCAAGCATTAAGTAAATATCGAAAAGATTATTCTCGTTAAGGACGGGTTCGTTTAAGATTTTGGTAATTATGCTTTCCGATTTCTTGAATTCTGCTTGATTGAAATAACATTTTGCAAGGTCGAATTCGAGTTCATTCAATTTATCGATTCTATCCTCAAGTTCAAGACACTTTAGTAAATATTTTTCCATTGAGGAAAACGAAAAATATCTTTCTGCTTCAGAAACGGCTTTCAAATAATGTTTTAGAGCTTCATCTTTTGAGTTTGATCGTTCATAAAATTCAGCAGTGATGAAAGATGGATACTTTTTGCTTTCGAAAAATTCAGCCAAACACAAATTAAGCTCCTGAGAATATCTTGTTTGTGAAAATAGAAATTTCTTTATTCCACCCGCCGGTAAAAAAACCAATTCGTCTCTACCTGATATCTCAATCCATCCAAATGCAGTTAAAAACTTCATTTCTTCTCTCAGCTGAATTACTTCCACTCTCAAAATTTCAGCAAGTTCTGATAATCTTAAAGGGAAATCAATCAGTGATAGGATTTCTAATGAAGACTTTTGAAGCTGTGAAAGATTTTGAATTTTTAATTCATAATTCTTTTGTGAAAGTTTTTCGAAATTAATTCGTTGAATTTTTTCACTGTTGAGTATAAAACCTTTAGAATCAAAAGTTATTATCCCTTCCAAAAATAAGTTACTTAAAAATTCATTCATTTCATTAATTGAGCGAGAAGTGTATTCAATCAGCAAATCAGAAACTTCTGCGTAAGGGAAATCGAATTTGAAGTATGTTTTCAACATTTTAATAATTTCATCTTTTGAAAGCGGAGATAGTATAATTTCTTCACTGTTCTTAATTCTTTCTATTTCATTATTACTTATAAAAGATGTATCAACCGTTAAAACAAATTTGACTCCCAAATCAATTAAAGAAGGAAAAATATAATAGAAAAATTCTTTGGTGAATTGATCAAGCATCTGAAAATCATCTATTACAACACAAAACTTGAATGACTTAGCTAGATTAATTAGTAACTCAGAAAGAAAATTTCTCCTGTATTCAATATATTCAAATTGGTCTATGGAAGTATTATATAGCTCTCGGAGTTGATCAATTTTTCTATTAAACTCATCTTTCTCATCGTAATTTTTATTGGCAAGAAAATTTTCTATTTGATTCAGTAAGATATCAAGTATGTTGTAAGACGAAGGTTGAACTTTCGAAACACTAAGAAAAATGCAATCAATTCTTTTATAAACAAGATATTCGAAAAATTTTCTTAAAAGAAATGACTTCCCCATTCCTTCTTCTGAGATAACAATTAGAGTTGAAATATTTTCATCTCTTTGTTCAATAAGTGTTTTTAACTCATTCAGTTCTTTCTCTCTGGCGAAATGAGTCTGGGGTATGTACCAGATATTTTTTACTTTTCTGTAATCATTTGGAAACAAATCAAGTATTTCTAATGAATTTTGAAATCTATTCTCTGGATTTTTTTCCAAAAGTCTCAAAACAATTTCATTCATATAATCAGGATAATGTTCAGGTAATCTTAAAGGTTTTTCTTCAAGATGTTTCTTGAGAAGTTCCACTTCATTTTCTGAGTAAAAAGGGGGCGTTCCTTTTAAAGTGTGATAAAGTGTTGCTCCGAGTGAATACAAATCTGTTCTATGGTCTACTTCTTTTCCACTAATTAATTCAGGTGAAATGTATAAAGGAGTTCCCCGCACATAGAGAGATCTAAGAGCACTAAATCCAAAATCAATTAACTTGACTTGCAAATTAGTTTTATCTTCACCTATGATTAAAATATTCTCTGGCCTCAAATCATAATGAATTATATTCAACTGATGAATGTAATAAAGAGTAAGCGATATTTGATTTAATGCCGTAAGAAAAAGCTCATATTGTTTACCTTCAACTGGTGGTAAAAAGAAATCCAACAAATTTTTACCGTTAATAAATTCAGAGACAAAGAAGTAAGAACCAATATATTTATCTTCATCACAATCATTAATTACTCCAAATTCATAAGCCTTAACAATATTTGGATGGTTTAAGTTATTAAGAAGATTAAATTCATTCCTTAGAGATTCAATCTCATCCTCATTTAGATTTTCTGATGGAATAACTTTAATTGCATAATATTTCTCGGGAGATTGAACATCTTCAGCAAGGAAGACAACATTTCTTCCACTTCCTATAAATTTTTTAATTCTGTATTGTGAATTTATTATCATTTTAATTCAGGCTTTTTAAGTCCTTCACCAATTAAATTAAAAGTTAATACAATAATAATTAAAGCAAAGCCTGACGAAAAAGAAATCCAACTTGCTAATGAAAAATAATCGTAGCCCGTTTTAATTATTCCACCAAGAGTTGGTGTAGGCGGTTGAACTCCAAGCCCAAGAAAACTCAATGCCGATTCTGCAATAACAACATTACTAAATTGAAATATTAATGTAATCAAAATTGGAGCAAATGTATTTGGTAGGATATGCTTTATCACAATCAAAAACTTTTTTTGACCTGCAAGGATTAATGTTTGAACAAATTCCTTTTTCATACAAGCTAAAGTTTCATTTCTTGCAAGACGAGCAATATACATCCAACCAGAAAAACCAAATACAATCACAAGTAAGAAAATTGAATTTCCAAGAAATGCGATTAAAAAAATCACTAAAAACAAAATTGGAAATGAAAGGAAAAAATCAACAACTCTCATTAATAGGTTGTCAATAAATCCACCAAAAACACCAGCACTGTAACCGATTAGACTTCCCAACAAAAAAGAAACCAAAACAGAAAAAACTCCGACTAACAAAGAGATACGAGTTCCATAAATTATTCTGCTGAGTAAGTCTCTACCAAATTCATCTGTTCCCAATAAAAATATTTTTGTGTAAACCTTCGGAAATTCATTATTACTTTCAATCTCTTCTAAGAGAATTTTTTCAATCGATTTATCTCTGAACAATTGAATTATTGAATCTTGAACTTCTATTTGATTGAAATAAATTCTCCTTTCTTCCTCATAATTTTCAAAAAGAATTTTCTTACTCTTCGCTAATTCACTTGAGAAATTATCCGATTTTTTTAATTTGATATAGTTCAATTTTTTCAGTGGTGGGAGTAACTTTGTCAATTGAATATCTTTATGGAATGAAGGATCATCAGGGGAAATAATAGGAGCAGTTAATGAAATAAGAATAAAGAAGCAAAGAAAAGTAATCCCAATTAAAAATTCTGAATTAAAGTATTTAAAATTACTGATTAATCTCTCAAGAAATTTAATTTGTATAAGTTTGAAATAGTGCAATAAAAAAATGATTGATATGAAGAAAAATATTAATGAAAAGAAAAGTCCAACAAAAAAATCTATCTCAGCAAAGTCACTCAAATTTAAATCAAGCGAAACCACCTTTAGCCAAACAAGATTAAGCCCTAGAATAAATTTTTCGAACCTTAATAATAAAACACTTAGCATAAAAATCGAGATGACAAGGAAACTATTTCTAATTTTTTTCTCATTCATAATTTTATTGAGAGACTGCTTCGTAAGAAAACTTTGGATTGAAACGAGCAATTAGAATATCAGCGATTAGATTCCCGATTATCACCATAAAACCTGAAATCATTACACAAGCAATGATAACAGGATAATCTCGAGTGAAAATTGATGTGACCATTAACTTCCCCATTCCAGGCAAAGAAAAAACTGTTTCTGTGATTAATGTTTTACTAAGTAGTGAACCAATCTCTAATCCAAGAATCGTTATGTAAGAGATTAAAGCATTTGGAAGGATATGTTTTTTTCTAATGGTATTTTCAGGAATTCCATTTGCTCTAAGTGCAATCACGAAATCTTCATTGCTTACATTAATTAAACTTTCTCTCAAATATCTGATTGAAAAAGAAACTGATGTAATGGTTAATGTTAAAACAGGAAGTGTTAAATGATGTATTAGGTCAAAAAGTTTATCAATAAAACTCAATTCATAAAAGTTGTAAGAAGTCATTTGTGAAGATGGAAATATTTTCAGAACAATAGAACCGAAGTAAATCAAAACTATTGCAACAACAAATGAAGGTGCGCTGTAAATTATCAAAGCAAGTTTATCAATGATTAAATCTATCTTTTTGCCTGAGTTTTTTAGAAGAAAAAGTCCAAGTGGAATTGAAATTAATATTTGGAATAAAAACGCTATTAAAGAGATTGATAAAGTTACAAGAATTGAATCAGTAAGCAGTGAACCGACAGGTCTTTTATAAACAATGGAATAACCAAAATCACCTTGCAACACATTTTTAATCCAGTTTAGAAATTGAATTGGAATTGGTTTGTCAAATCCAAATTTACTTTTAATTTGTTCAGCCAGTTCATTCCCAAGTTTTGGTGAATAATATTGTTGGAAAGGTTCACCGGGCAATAAATAAACCATAAAAAAAATTACACTAACTAAGAACAATATCATCAAAACTGAAGAGATAAATCTTCTTAAGAGATTCTTGAAAAAATTTTTTCTCATTTTTCAATATACCATTCCCAAATTCGATTGGTGTAGGCAATTGGATTAAATTTTGTGTTCTTTAACTTTTTATTATAGGCAATGATATTATCAATCCAGTAAAGAAAAGTAACGGGCTGGTCTTTCTGTAAAATTTCTTGAAATCTGTGAATTAAATTTCTTTTTTCTTCAATTGATTTAGTTTCTCGCAACTTCAAAAAAATTTTATCCACCTCAGGATTTTGATAACTGCACACATTAAAAAAGTTTTTATTCAAATCAGAACCCCAGAAAGCTTCTAAATCAAGATTTAGTGGAACTGTCCAGCCTGCAATCCAAGCATCGAGTTTTTTTTCAAACAAATTGTTAAAGAATAAAGATGTTTCAAGAATTTCAATTTCAACATCGATTCCAATTTTAGCTAAATTCTTTTTGATTATTGTGGCAGTAAACTCTCGGTGTGGTTTACCTGAAGCTAAAGTTAATTTGAATCTGAAGGGCTTACCATCTTTGTCTAAGATTCTATCACCATCCGAATCTTGCCATCCATTTCTCGCCAGAAATTTTTTTGCCTCCTCAGGATTGTATTCTAATGTCTCTAACGAAGTATTTAAAAATTCTCCAAATATTGGTGAGATTGGCGATTCCGCTAACTCCGCAAATTCTCCAAAATACCCATCAATAATTTCTTTCCTGTTTATGGCCATACTTATAGCCAAACGAAATTCCTTCTTACCAAACAAAGGATGTGGTTGAATAATCTTTCCATTGGATTTTCGATAAAGATTATGGTCGATATTACTCCAACCGATATAATCGTAATCCCTTCCTGCGATTGTTTCAACTTTAATATTAGAGAAATCTCTTTTTAGGATTTCGGCGTCAGCAGGATTAACATCAGTAACGAAATCAATCTCTCCTTTTTTAAGCTGATTTAATCGCGAATTGTAGTCACTAATGACTTTGAAAATTAATTTTTTAATAAAAGGTATTTTGTCAAAGTAAGATGAATCATTTTTAATTAGAACAATTTGTTGCTGCCTAGAATAATTTTCGAGTTTATAAGGGCCAATCCCAATTGGATTAAAATTTACTTCGTGGTTAAAAATTTCTTTCAACGGAATTTTTCTAAAGATATGTTCTGGAAGAATTGGAAGTCCAGTTACAAACAAAGGATCCTCGACTTCTTCAGAAAAGTTAAAAATTATTGTTGAATCATTTAGAACGACAAATGACTTTTTATAATCAACCCGACCATTTTTATCGTGGATAAAAAATCTTTCCACATCCTGTCGCACACTCATTACATCTGGATGAGTGTAAAGAAAATATGAGTAGTAAACATCACTAGCAGAAAATTTTTCACCATCTGACCATTTCAAATTAGTCTTCAAAAAATAAGTGATGCTTCGTTTATCTTTATCAATTTTCCAGCGGTTTGCAAGATTTGGATAATAAATTAGTTTGCCAGAGTCCGAATTAAATTCCGAATAAGTTAATGAAGAAAAAATTAAATCATTAATCAAACCCGATACAATATCGTTGGAATAAAGCGGATTGAAAAAATCAACATCATTTTTAATTGCAATGAAAAGCTTCTCATCAGAAATTTTAGGATGAGTAATTTCAGCTTTGTCTTTGCAAGAAAAGAATATTAAAGATAGCAGAATGGATAATAGGATGAATATGAAAAATTTCTTCATCGATTATTTCCTAACCGTATGTATGACTTTTTTTCTCAATTTAATATATTGAAAACAAGTTTAAAATAAGTATAGAGATGCAAAAAGATAAAGAGCTTATTCAGGTTTTAGGATTAAAGGTTTCGGTAAAAGGTAAAGATAAAGTTATTCTTAATGAGATTGACTTTACCTGCAATCAATCTGAGATACTAACAATCTTAGGAAAGAACGGAGAAGGCAAAACAACACTAGCTTTAAGTCTCACTAAACTTTTAAATCCCCAGATTTATTCAATTGAAGGAAAAGTTTATTTCAGGAACGAAGATATTCTTAACCTTGATGAAAATAGTCTACAAAAAATCAGAAAAGAACAAATCGGTTACATACTTCAAAATCCATTCTCTGCTTTCAATCCTATTTACAAAATAAAAGACCAGATTGAAGAACTAAACAAACTGAAAAACATTCCTTTTGAAAATTTTATTCAATTGATGAATAAACTGGAATTGAAAAATCATAATCAAATTCTAAGTAAATATCCATTTGAATTAAGTGGTGGGATGTTGCAAAGATTATCGGCAGTTAGAGTTCTTGCATCAAATCCAGATTTAATTATTGCTGATGAGCCAACTTCAGCACTCGATAAACCAATTTCAAATCAATTACTGAAATTATTTCGAGATTATGTGAAAGAACGCAATGGTGCTTTGATTTTTATCACTCAGGATATTTCCATCGCAGAAAGTTTTTCGGATAAAATTGCTTTCTTAAAAAATGGGAACTTAATTCACTTTGTTGAAAGGGAAAATCTTTTCAAACAAACAAATCTTATTGAGATAGAAATTCTACTTAATTCTTATAGACAACTGAGATTATGAATAATCAAATTATACTAAGACTCGAAAACATCTCATTTGAAATAAAAATTGGAAAATCAAGTCAGAAAATCTTAAAAGATATAAATCTTGGCATTAATAAATCAGAAATTTTTGGATTGACTGGAGAGTCTGGTTCAGGCAAAACAACACTTGGAAAAATAATCTCAGGACTTGAAAAACCCACTTCTGGTAAAAAATATTTCCACGAAAAAGAATTCGATGGAATTGAGACTAAACATAAAATTCAATTCTTATTTCAAAATTATGTAGCCACTCACAATCCATTGCAAAAAATTGATAATGCTTTTAATGAATTATTGAAAATTCAAAAGGAGACTTATTCAAATTGGTATAAATCAAAGAAAGAAATTTTGAATCTTGTTGGCTTAAGCGATGATGTGCTAAGTTTTTATCCTTCTCAACTAAGTGGCGGACAACTTCAAAGATTGGCGTTGGCAAAGTTACTATTTCTTAAGCCTGAACTTTTAATTTTGGATGAGCCTTTTGCTTCTCAAGATGTTGTTTCGATTCTAAATTTAATTAGACTTTTCAAAGAGATTAATCAAAAACTTGGAACAACATTTCTCATTATTTCACATGAGCTTCCATACCTTCTAAAAATTTCTAACCGTATCGGCTTCATTAAAGACGGAGAGATAATTGAAGTAATTAAAGTTGATATGAAAGATGTAATCAACAAGTCCTTAAAACCATCTTCAACTTACGCTCAATTTCTTTTCCATTCATTTGTGATAAATCGCACTTAAATTGTTTGGCTGTGGACTGAATAAAAATTGTTTTTCATATAAGACTAAGCAATTTATTACAACTATTGATGACTTATCCCAAAAATTTAAAATAATAATAGATGTCCAGTAAGTTAAAAATCATTAGTTTAAGCTCAGTCGAATTGACGGAAAAAACTACAGAAAATTTCAAAAGATTAATGTCATCCTTCGACTGATGCTCAGGATGACATTAAATTTAATCCTTCATGTCTGTCTGAGTAAGTTTACTCTTAGCCTGTAGAAAGCTCGTCATGAGCTTGACGAAGGGAAGTCTGACGATAGACGCAACAGAAATTTACAAAAGATTAATGTTATCCTTCGACTGATGCTCAGGATGACATTAAATTTTAATTCTTCATGTCAGTCTGAGTAAGTTTACCCTAAGCCTGCCGAAAGCTTGTCCTGAGCTTGACGAAGGGAAGACTGTCGATTTGAATCAAAATCAGATTTCGACTGGTTTAGTTTGAAATGAAAATTTACTTTTTAAATAGCCTTAAAATTTGTAGCGGGGGCAGGATTCGAACCTGCGACCTCCGGGTTATGAGCCCGACGAGCTACCAGCTGCTCTACCCCGCGATGTTTTCGTTTACAAATTTACAAAATTTTGAATTGCTCTCAAATCACTGATTTTAACTTAAATGTGATGAAATTTCAGGTTGAGTATGTTTATCTCGAGCGTGTAAATGAAGCGAAGACTTATAATTTATAGAAAAATCTAGGATTATGAGGCTAATTTTTACATTAAGAATTATTTTTTTGTCAGTTCTGAGAAATTATTTTCAAAAACTACTCTTGGATTTTTTAAAATCAATCCATCTTTAACCAGAATCTTTAATAAATTTTATAACCTTTTTAAATCATCAACAAACTTTTCTATATCAGAATCAGAATAGCCTTTTTCTTTAGATGCAGATTCAAGTGTTCCCCAGATTGGTTCACCACAAACAAGACAACGAATTCCTTTGTTCATTAAATAAGTTACAGCTTCTGGCTTAATAACTACAAGCTCTTCTATTGTCATTTCTTTGGTGATTGTCTTGGTTGTTATCTC
>Ga0308411_10000542_pt1 | contig 25060 bp, 26 predicted proteins | sample HotsprottomLayer_2_FD_203530 | JGI IMG/M metagenome (GOLD analysis project Ga0308411, IMG submission 203530) | Hot spring phototrophic mat microbial communities from Octopus Spring, Yellowstone National Park, Wyoming, United States -... | ecosystem: Environmental > Aquatic > Thermal springs >... | reverse complement strand
AGCGCCAGGAACAGGCCGAGCCTGTGGATGCCGAGTGTGCCGATCGAGTAGCCGATCGTGTCGCGGAAGAAGGTGTTCTCGTGCTCCGGGGTCTTCACAGGCTGGCCCTTCGGCGGATTGAGCGCCGAGAGCACGAGGCCGCCATGTAGCGAGAGAGCAAACGTCGTGGTGAAGAAGAAACTCACCGCGATCATGTGCGCCGGGTTGTAGTGGAAGTGCAGGTACTGGTAGCCGACGTTCGAAACCCAATCGAGATGGCTGAAGATCCCGTAGGGGAAGCCGTGCCCCCAGGCGCCCATCAACACAGGCCGGATGACGACGAGGGTGAAGTAGGCGAAGATCGCCATGCCGAAGGCGAAGGGGATGTGCAGCCCCATACCGAGCTTGCGCGCGATCTCCGCCTGCCTCAGCGCCCAGGAGATGAAGGCACCAAGCGCGCAGACGGTGATCAGCTGCCACAGCCCGCCCTCCTTCAGCGGCGCAAAACCGAGGCCGTAGGAGAGGTCAGGCGGCGGGATGTTGATCTTCCAAACGTTCCACGTGCCGCCAAGCGCCGCGCCGTAGAGGATCAACGCGGTGCCGAGCACCGTGAAGAAGATGGTGGTGACGCCGAAGAAGCCCACATAGAAAGGCCCGACCCAGAAATCGAACAGGTCGCCGCCTACGAGGGTGCCTCCCCGGACTCTATACTTCTTCTCGAAACTGAGCATCGACATGGTCGAGACTCCCGGGTGCCGAGGTCGAGATCGGTCGGCCTCTCCGTTGCGGGTCCCGGCAGCCGATGGACGAGGGGTGGAGCTTTCCGTCCGCCGGCTGCCGGGCTTGGCTCGCTAGCGCGACGGCGGCATCGGCGACGCTTGCTGCGTCACCGCGGCCGGCCGCGGCCCCTCGATCCAGTTGAACCTGTCGGTTCCGAGCAGGATGAAGTGGATCAGGAGCGCGAGGATCAAAAGGAAGGTGGCAAGTCCGACGAGGACACGCCTGGGATCGAAGATCAGCCAGATGCGCCACATGGCATCCCCCTCCTACACCAGGTACGAGACGGTTGTGACCACGTTGTCGAGCATCGCCCGGTAGCCACCCACCGGCGGGAACCAGGGGCGCCACATCCACACCAGGAAATGCGCGATGATCGCGATCACGGTGAAGATGACGAAGGATTGCACGAAGATTCCGTGGAACTCCCTCGCCTCGTTCTCCGTCAGCCCAGACAGCGAAGTGTCTTGCCTGTCAGCCATTTCGTTTCCTCTTGGCTGGCATCGTTACCGCGCACGTCCCGCGCGGCGGGGATCGCCGTGACCACCACGGACGAGAGGTGACCCGGAGACCCCGGGTGCAATCGATTCGGCCGCGCCCCTGAAGCCGTATCCCGCTCATGCGTCGACGACCTCCGGCTCGCCGAGGATCGCGCTGACGTGCTCGGCGCGCGCACGGACCTCGCCGCGCCTGCGCAGCTCAGACTCGACGCGCTCACGCAGCCGCTTCGCCGCTGAGATACGCACCAGGAACGGCTCGGCCTCGACATGACGCTGCAGGGCTGCGGCTGCCTCCTCGTCCCACTGCATCGCCGCCTGCGTCGCCGGCCGTGCGGGCGTCGGCTCCACCCGGTCGAGTTCGGTCCCGAGCGGCAAGATGTGGAACAGCGCGTCGAACAGGGCGTTGCAGTACTCCTGGACGATGTAGGTCGCCCCCGCATAGCCCATGAACGGCGTCCCCGTGGAGCGGCGGATGATCGCGCCTGGGAAGGACGCAGGGATAAAGATCGACCGGCTGCCGAGCTCGGCCGCGTACATCCTCTCATTGTAGGAGCCGAACAGCACGAGCGGAGACGATTTCCGCATCGCCTCGCGCACAGCGGCGTTGTCCGGCTTCTCGCCCGGCTTACGCGCGAAGGCGAAGGCGCAAGGGACGCCCATCTCCTCCTCGAGGAAGCGGCGAAGCCCGCGTGCATAGGTCTCGGTCGCGACAACCGCGAAGGAGGCCGAGGCGAAGAAGTCCTGCGTCACGCTCCGCCACAGGTCCCAGATCGGCTTGATCGTCGTGTGCTTCTCCCGGGTGATGAAGGGTTCGGGATCGACGCCGACGAGCGAGCCGAGGGTGCGGAGGAAGTTGGTGGTGGCAAACAGCCCGATCGGGGCACGCAGCCACGGCCGCTCCAGCGTCTCGCACAGGCGAGCGCCGAACTCGCGGTACATGCAGATGTTGACATCGGCCTCCGGCAGCCGCGCGATGTCGTCGATGTGGCTGCCGAGGGGGAATACCATGTTGATCTCGCAGCCGATCCCCTCGACCAGGCGTCGGATCTCTGCGAGATCGGACGGCATGTTAAACGTGCCGTAGATCGGCCCGATGATGTTCACCCGAGGCTTCTCGCCGGGCTTTCGTTCCTTGCGCGGGCGGATCTTCGTGCGCCTTGCGCCGAATTCCGTCCAGAGCCAGTTGATCGCCCGGTCTGCCGCCTGCCACTGGTCCTCGTCGATCGTGCGGGGAATGAACCGTTGCAGGTTCGATCCCTCGGGCGTGACGCCGCCGCCGATCATCTCCGCGATCGACCCGGTCACGACAACCGCCGGGAGATCCGGGTCCTGCGTGCCGGCGGCGCGCGCGAGCGCCTGTTCGGTGCCGTTCTGCGACAGCGCGTCCTCATCGAGGCCGGTGACCACCACAGGCAGCTCGTGCGGCGGCAAGGCATCGGTGTAGTGCAACACCGCCGTCACCGGCAGGTTCTCGCAGCCGACTGGTCCGTCGATCACGACGCGCAGGCCGCGCACCGCAGAGAAGGCGTAGACGGCACCCCAGTAGCCCCCTGCCCTGTCGTGGTCGAGCACGAGCATCGCCTCAGCTCCCCACGGCCTCTTCCGCCTTCGCCCGCACCGCCCGCAGCTTGCGCTGGCGCTCGCGGAAGCCCGGCGGATCGACGGGGCGGTCGGTGAACCCGTAGCCGGCGCCCTCGGGCGTGCCCACCCCCTCGAAGAAGCCGACCATGCGGGCGAAGCGCTCTGCCCCGCGCGTCTGCGCTGCGACGATCGCGGCGAGCGAGCCTGCACCAGCAGGCCCGAACAGCGGCCGGGCGGAGACCATGTTGGTGAAGTAGAGGGCGGGGATGCCCAGCTCCTTCGCCTTCTGAACAAGCGGCGTGGTGCCGACCGCGAGATCGGGCCGCACCTCCCGCATCGCCGCCACGTCTTGCTCAAGCGAGGCGCGGTACTGCACGTGCACCCCCCTCGCCTCTAGCCATTCCCTGTCGGGATCGGACCATTCCGTGCGCGGACAGGCCGTGCCGACATAGGGGACCTCACCTCCGGCCTCGATGAGCAGGCGGGCAACCAGCAGCTCCGAGCCCTCGTAGCCGGAGACGGTGACGCGCGCGCGCACCGGGTTGGCCGCGAGCGCGGCCCTGATCGGGGGCAGCGCCTTCGCCTTGGCCGCGTCGCGCTCTGCCGCGCCGACGCCGGCCGCAGCGGCGACCGCATCGAGCCAGGCCGCCGTGCCCTCAACGCCGACCGGAGCGGAGCCGACCACCGGCCGGCCGGCAGCGCGGAACTCGCGCACCGCAGCCGTGTAGAAGGGGTGTACCGCAGCCGCAACGACGCAATCGAGCGCCCCGTAGAGGTCGCGCCACTCGCGCGCCGGGGTCTGCGGCGCAAGAGCGAGCCCCATTGGCGCGAGAAGAGCCGCCACAGCCGGCGGATCGGCAGGGAAAAGCTCGCCGATGAGCGCCACCGTGCGCGCCCCCTCGACGAGGTCGCGCGGGCGCGCAACCGGCCCGGCTTCGGCTTCCGTGCGCGCATAGCGGAGCATCGCGCCGGCGAGCACGTCCTTCGCCTCGGCATGGGTGGGCACCCCGAAGCCGGGAACGTCGATGCCGATGACTCGAACCCCGTTGATCTCCTTCGGCAACAGGTCGAGCGGAACGCCGGAGGCGGTCGGCACGCAGAGATTGATGATGACGACGGCGTCATACGCCTCGGGCTTCGCCGTCTGGTGCACAGCCTCGCGTATGTCCTCGAACAGCTTGCCGGTGACGAGGGTCTCTGAGTTGAACGGCACGTAGCCGACGGTGCGGCGGGCGCCGTAAAAATGGCTCGTGAAGGTCAGGCCGTAGACGCAACAGGCGCTGCCTGAGAGTATGGTCGCCACGCGACGCATCCTGAGGCCAACGCGAAGCGACCCGAAGGCCGGGCACATCGACTGCGGCTGATCATGCGGCCCCTGCGGATAGTCCTTCTGCAACCGTTCCAGAGTCTCCGACTTGCGGGCAGCGAGCGCCGCCTCGCGCATCGTCTCCCGCCCGCCATGACAGCCGCTCCCCACCACGGGCGCGGCGGTCGCGGCCTGCAGCGCCTGTTTTGTCTGCGTCACAGCGTTCATCTCACGACCCCTCGTAGACCACTTCGAGGGAGGGCTTCGTCACGGCCTCAGAGGCGCACATGTCCTCCATCGTCGCCGGTTCGAGCATCACGTCGCGGCCGACAGCCTCACCCTTGAAAAGGCCGAGCAGGGCCTCTTGGCTGAGCGGCGTGGGCCGTACGGGCGGCGCCTCGGCGACCTGCCGCGCGAGCGCCTCGAACAGCGGCGCCCAGGGGCTTCCCGGCTTGCCGATGATCTCGTAGGCAGCGCTCTTGCGACGTATGTCCTCATGCGCGGGGATAGCAGCGAGCACCGGGATTCCGGCCTTGGCAGCAAAGGCCTGGGCCTCGCCCGTGCCGTCGTCCTTGTTCACCACCATTCCGGCGATGCCGACATTGCCGCCGAGCTTGCGGAAATATTCGACCGCCGAGCAGACGTTGTTGGCGACGTAAAGCGACTGCAGGTCGTTCGAGCCGACGATGATCACCTTCTGGCACATGTCGCGCGCGATCGGCAGGCCGAAGCCGCCGCAGACCACGTCGCCGAGGAAGTCGAGCAGCACGTAGTCGAATTCCCATTGGTGGAAGCCGAGCTTCTCGAGCAGCTCGAAGCCGTGGATGATGCCGCGCCCGCCGCAGCCGCGGCCGACCTCGGGGCCGCCGAGCTCCATCGCGAAGACGCCGTCCCGCTTGAAGCAGACATCGCCGATCGCAACCGCCTCGCCGGCCGCCTTCTTGCGCGACGAGGTCTCGATGATGGTCGGACAGGAACGCCCCCCGAACAGGAGCGAGGTCGTGTCGCTCTTCGGGTCGCAGCCGATCAGCAGCACCCGCTTGCCCTGCTGCGCCATCATGTAGCTGAGATTGGCGAGGGTGAAGGACTTGCCGATGCCGCCCTTGCCGTAGATCGCGATGATCTGGGTGCGCCTCGTCGGCTCTTTAGAGGGCGGCAGGTCGGGCTCGATCGCCGCTTCGGCGCGGAGCGCCGCTGCCTGGCTCGCGAGAGCCGATTGAACCGGACCAGCAGCAACGGTCGCGTTCATGCGCAAGCCCTCCAGTCGAGCACCATCTTCAGGCAGGCAGGGTCGCCGAACGCCGTGCGGTAGGCTTCAGGAGCAGCGGTCGCCGGGTTGTGGTGGGTGATGAGGCCGTCGAGCGAAAGCCGTCCCTCCTCGATCAGCGCCTTGACGGCCTCGAGGTCGCTCTCGCGCCATTCCGCGGCGACGCGCAGCCGCGCCTCGCGCATGAAGGCCGGCGGGAAGGCGAAGGAGAGCCGATCGGCATAAAAGCCGGCGAGCACGATCTCGCCGCCCGGAGCGAGCCGCGCAATCAGCGAATCGAGGATCGTCGAATCGCCGCTGACATCGTGGATCGCACGGTAGTCGCGGCGGTCGTCGGCGATCGGATCGACGACCGGATAGCCCTCTGCGCCCGCCGTCCGCACCGGGTTGGTCTCCCACACTGTCGGCGCGGCGCCGCCAAGCGCGAGCACAAGCCGCGCGATCAGCCTCCCAAGCACGCCGTGGCCGATGACGAGATCGGGCAAGAGGGAGCCGGGCGAAGCGACGGCGTGGTAGGCGGTCGCGGCAAGGGCGAGCAGCACGCCGCGCTCTCCGAGCCCCTCCCAGATCGGCAGCGCCTTTGCCCCGGGAACCACAAGCCGCGACGCTGCACCGCCGAAGAGGCCGCGCACCTCGCCGAAGCAGCGGGCGCCTGGGACGAAGACTCGGGCGCCGACCGGCCTTCCTGAACGCGGGCCTGCGGCAACGATCCTGCCGACCGACTCGTAGCCCGGGACGAGCGGGTATCCCATCCCCGGAAACGGTGGCATCCGGCCCGTGTAGAGCAGCCGCTCCGTGCCAGTGCTGATGCCGCTCCACTCGACATCGACGACAACGTCGGCCTCGCCCGGCTCAGCGAGCGGAAGCCGGCTCAGCGCCAGACTTTCGGGTGCCGTCAAGAGGACCGCAAGCGCGTCCACGAACCGTCTCTCCCTCCGCGACCGACGCCATCGGCGCACGCCTTCGCGATGTTGCGTGGTGCAGCCGAGGCCGCTTGGCCGGTTGTCAGTGTATCTTGACGCCTCAGAACGTCAAGCAGGATTGACAGTCGCCTCGGGCCACGCCATCGCTCGTGCGGTGACAAGCCCAGTAAGCATCGGCGTGTTCGTGCGGATCTGCCGCACCTCTCTGAACCCAGCGCGTGCGAGCAGGCGGGAGAGGTCGCGAAAGCCGCGCGCCCTGCCGCGGCCCATGGCAAGCAGGTAAAAGCCGAAATAGGCAGCGCCGATCGGCTCAGCGCTAGGCGTGCCGGCGAGCGGTTCCGCGATCAGCACGATTCCGCCCGGCTTGAGCGCGCGTCGCACAGCGGCGAGGATGAGAGCCGCGTCTGCGTCGTCATGGTCGTGGATGACCCGGACAAGCGAGACGATGTCTGCCCCCTCGGGTAAAGGATCGGCCAGGAAATCCCCACCGACGCAGAGGGCCCGCGCACCAAGGCCTTGGGCAACGAGTCGAGCCTCGGCTCTCGCAGCGACAGCGGGCAGATCGAAGAGAACAAGGCGCAGCTTCGGGTGCTTCTGCCCAACGGCTGCGAGGAAGCTTCCGTCTCCGCCGCCAACATCGAGCAGGCAGCGATGGCGGGAGAAGTCGTAAGCCTCGAGCACTTCGGCTGAGACGAGCGGCTGGGTCGCCGCCATCAGCGCGGTGTAGGGGGCGATACGCGTGTCATCGAGCCCGGCGCGGTTTCCCTCGGCGGCGTAGGGCCAGTAGGCGGCAAGTGCTGCCTCTCCGTGCTCCCCGCGTAGCAACGCAACCGGGTCGGCGAGGTCGCGATAGACGAGCGCATGGTGCTCGATCATCGCCGCAAGCCCGGGATTTTCAACGAGCGCCGCGCCGAGCGAAGCGAGCGTCACCCGGCCGTCGCCGAGCCGGCGGAGGAGCCGAAGCGAGATCGCGGCATCGAGAAGCCGGGTCGCGGCCTCGAGCGTAAGCCCGGTGCGATCTGCGATCGCTGCGTCCGAAAGCGGCCGCGCGGCGACGAGGTCAAACAGCCCGAGCCTGACGCAGGCAAGCAGCACCTGCGAGTAGACGAAGCCGGCGCAGAGGTCGAAGAGGGCCCGCGCCTCACGCCGCGCGCGCGGCCGGGTCAGCGGGAAGCGGGTCGCCCAGGCGCGAAAGCGGGGGTCGGCGATACGCCTGTCGCGCCAGGCACGGAGTGCCTCGATAAGCGGACGGAGCGGGCCGAGCATCGCGCGCGCCGCTTCCGACTCAGCGACCGCGGCCATGGGTCAGGCCGCCGTCAGGGCAAGCTTCCCGGGCAGGAGCCGACGCGCCTCAAGGCGGATCAGCGCCTTGAGCTGGCCTGCACCGTCGCAGGCAGGAACGGCAGCGACCGCCGCCTCGGCGAGCTCCTCAAGCCGCTTCACCGCCCCCTCGAGTCCAAGGCTGCGCACAGCGGAGGGCCGGTCATGCGCGACATCCTGGCCGCAAGTCTTGCCCGAGACCGACTCCTCAGAAAGCGCATCGGCGAGATCGTCCGCCACCTGGTAGGCGGCGCCAAGACGCTCTCCGAACAACCGCCACGACTCGGACGGCGCTCCGGCAGCGATCGCGCCGGCCACCGCTGCGGCAGCGAACAGCGAGCCGGTCTTCTGCCTCTGGTACTCGGCGAGATCGACCTGCTCCTCGCATTCCCAGGCCTGGCCTGCGACGATGCCAGAGGGCATGCCCACACTGTCGCCGATCGTAAGCAGGAGCGCGGCTGCGCGCGAAGGCGCAAGCGGCGCAGCACGGGCGATCGTCTGGAAGGCAAGGACGATGAGCGCATCCCCAGCAAGCACGGCAAGTGGCTCGCCGAAGGCACGGTGCAGGGCGGGCTTGCCGCGGCGCAGCTCGGCATCGTCGAAGCAGGGCAGGTCGTCGTGCACCAGCGAGGCGCAGTGCAGGAGCTCAATCGCGGCGGCTGCAGCGTCGGAAAGGTCAGGAATGTCCTCGCCGCAGGCAGCGGCGACGGCGAGGCAAAGGCGCGGACGGACCCGCGCCCCGCGCGGGAAGACGGCGTAGCGCATCGCCTCGCCGAGCCTCGGCGGCGCACCGCTTGCCTTGGTGCAGGCAAGGGCTGCGGAGAGAGCGCGTTCGATCCGCGTGATGGCGTCCATTGCGAGGGCCTCCCGCAGGAAGCGGCGAAAGACGGATGCGTCAGACGCCCTTTGTCAGTCTAGACTGTCATCCTGACTTGACAATTGCGTCAACGACTTTTTCCGCGCGTGCCGCGGCAAGGAAGCGAGGCATGCATGCGCGAGGGCCGCGTCGTGGTGATCGGAGCAGGGCTCGGAGGGCTTGCCGCAGCGCTCGACCTGGCAGCCCGGGGCTTCGCTGTGACAGTCTGCGAGCGCGCCGCGGCCCCCGGCGGCAAGATGCGCGAGATCGAGGTCGCAGGGCTCTCAGTCGATTCCGGTCCGACAGTGTTCACCATGCGCCGGGTGCTCGAAGCCTTGTTCGCGGACGCAGGCCTGTCGCTCGAGGACCACATCCCGACCCGACCACTTGCCGTGCTCGCGCGGCACCACTGGCCCGACGGCTCGACACTAGACCTGTTCGCCGACCGCCAAGCGAGCGAGGACGCGATCTGCGCCTTCGCCGGCGCCGCGGAGGCGCGCGGCTACCGGGAGCTGATGGCGCGCGCGGGTGCGATCCACCGCACCCTCGAGCCGATCTTCATGCTGGCCGAACGCCCCTCCCCATTCGGCCTTGCCTGGCGTGCCGGGCTTCGCGGCCTGCGGGGGCTTGCGCGCGTCGCACCTTTCGCAAGCCTCTGGTCGGAACTCGGCCGGCACTTCCGGGACCCGAGGCTGCGCCAGCTCTTTGCCCGCTACGCCACCTATTGCGGCGCCTCCCCCTTCTCGGCGCCCGCCACCCTGATGCTGATCGCGCATGTCGAGCAGGAGGGGGTGTGGACCGTCGATGGCGGGATGCACCGGATCGCCCGCGCGCTTGCAGAGGCTGCACGCCGCAAGGGGGCAGAGTTCCGCTATCGGGCCGAGGTCGCTGCCGTGCTGGTGCGGTCAGGCCGCGCAGCCGGCGTGCGGCTCGCAAGCGGCGAGGAGATCGCTGCCGATTCCGTGATCGCCAATGCCGACCACGCCGCACTCAGCACCGGTCTGTTCGGCCCTGAGGCTGCGGCCGCCACGGCCGGGCGGGCGCCGCCGCGCTCGCTTTCCGCCGTCACCTGGAGCATGGCAGCGCGCGTCTGTGGCTTCCCACTGCTCCGCCACACCGTGTTCTTCTCCAGCGACTATCCGGCCGAGTTCGAGACGATCCTCGGCCGCCGCCGCCTCCCCGACGACCCCACCGTCTATGTCTGCGCCCAGGACCGCGGTGACCCGACCGACCCTGAGCCGGAAGGCAGGGAGCGACTATTCTGCCTCGTCAACGCCCCGGCGGAGGGCGACACGCGCCCGCCGACCGCCTCGGAGATCGCACGATGCGAAGAGAGAACCTTCGAAAGGCTCAGGCGAGCTGGCCTCTCCGTGACGCCCGAACGGGCGGTCGTGACGGGGCCGGAGGAGTTCGCGGCTCTGTTCCCGGCAACGGGCGGAGCGCTCTACGGCCGCGCCCTCGATGGCTGGGCGGCCTCTTTCCTAAGGCCGGGAGCAAGGACGCGACTGCCTGGACTGTTCCTCGCTGGGGGCAGCGTGCATCCGGGACCGGGCGTGCCGATGGCGATCACCTCGGGGCGGATCGCAGCGGCGGCAGCGGCGGCAGAGCTGACGCCACGCTGCGTTTCGACACGCAGGTCATTCCGGGCGGCTATCTCTGGTGGTACCTCGACGGCCTGAGCGACGACGGACGCCACGGCTTCACGATCATCGGCTTCGTCGGCTCGGTGTTCTCGCCCTATTACGCCTGGGCACGGGGGCGTGGCAGCGCCGACCCGGAAAACCACGTCGCGCTCAACGTCGCGCTCTACGGGCCGAAGCGGCGCTGGGCGATGACAGAACGCGGCGCCAGCGCGCTTCTCCGAAGCGTCGACCGTTTCGCGGTCGGCCCGAGCGAGATGGAATGGGATGGCACAGCGCTGACGGTGCGTTTTGACGAGCGCTCTGCCCCCCTGCCGCTCAGGCTGCGCGGCACGGTGAGGCTGTTTCCGGCGGCGCTCTTCAGCGAGACATTCACGCTCGATCCGGCCGGGCTGCATCGATGGACGCCGCTTGCCGCTTCGGCGCGGGTCGAGGTCGCGCTCGAGGAGCCCTCGCTCGCCTGGTCAGGCTATGGCTATCTCGACACCAACGCGGGGGACGAGCCGCTCGAGCGCGGCTTCTCGCGCTGGGACTGGGCACGCGCGAAAGCCGGGAGTGAGGCGTTGATCCTCTACGACGCGTGGCGCCGGGACGGCTCTCGGCTTGCGCTTTCGCTCCGGCCTCGGGCGGATGGAACGCTCGAACGTCTGGCGATGCCCGAGGCCTGGTCCCTGCCGCGAACGCCGCTGTGGCGGATCAGGCGCACCGCGCATGGCGAGGCGCCGCGCGTTGCCGCGACGCTCGAGGACACGCCCTTCTATGCACGTTCAACGATCGCAACAAGGCTGCTGGGCCAAGAGGCGACGGCGGTGCACGAGAGCCTTGACCTCGACCGCTTCTCGCGCAGCTGGGTGAGGGCGCTCCTTCCCTTCCGCATGCCGCGGCGGCCCTGAGCCGGGGCCCTCAGAGCCGCGGCTTCCGCGCCTCAGCCTCGCGCGCCCGCCGCAGCTCGCGGCGTATGCTGCGCAGCTCCCAAAGCAGAAGGCCAAGCGGGATCAGCAGCATGATGGCCCATTCGTAGCGCGCCACCTCGGACAGACTCATGCGAACCCCCGCTGCCGTCGCTGCGACCCGGCAGGCACGATGACGCGGTCGCGATCGCAAGCACCTGGAGATCTCCGATACAAGCGCCCTCGGTAACTGTCGATCGGCTGCTCGCACAGCGCCGTCGCCAGCTGCCGCAGCCTGAAGCCTCGTCCCCGCCCGTGAGAAAGGGAACGCAACACTGCGTCAGGAGGACGTCCCCGGCACAGGCCGTCGCTTGACGTCACGCAAGCGCTGGGGCCCAGCCCGCTCACAGGAGACGCTGGATCGGGATCACCGAGTTGCGCTCGTCAGTCTCGCGCGGGACCGACGATTTCCTTGCCGCAGCGACGCAGCGCGTGTTCCTCTCTCTGCTCGGGCGGCTTCGGCTCACCCACGCCGAGTTCCTCGCGCTGCTCGGCACGCCCGATGGCGTGCGGATGATCCTGAACGGCCATGCGGTTGGGTTCGTGTTCGCTGCCGTCGCCCTGGCCACCACGGTCGTCCCCTTCCCGTTCATGCTCGACCGCGCGGTCGATGTTGGCACGGCGATCGCGACCTCCGTCCGGGCAGTGGCGCGGAACCCCGTGCCGATGGCGCTCTGGGGACTGTTCGTCGCCTTCTCGCTTGCTGCTGCCTGCCTGCCGCTGTTCGTCGGCCTCGCCGCTGTGATGCCCGTGCTGGGGCATGCGACCTGGCACCTCTATCGCCGTCTTGTGGTGTAGCGTCGCGGCACGCGATCGGCTCCGCACGCGCTGGACGCGAGCCTCCTCCCCTCGCCTGCGACAGCCCGCACAGCGGGGGCTGCTCCCTCAGCGCCAGGAGAGAGCGAAGGCGCAGCAGGCGGTCGCCTCTGTCGCGCGCCTGAGCGCGGTGACGGTGGTGTGCGGATGGACCAGAACGCGGAACAGCGCCTGGAAGGTCGCGGCGTAGTAGGCAGCGACACAGGCTGCGGCAGGGCCGGCTGCGCGAAGCGGCCCACCAGCGATCGTCACGACGACGCGCCGTCCCTGTTCGGCTGCGAAACTGCCGCTGCCGCAGAAGGTCCAGGCGTGCCGGCCGATCGTGCGGAGAAGAAGCCGCGCCGAAGCGGCGGCCGGAAGCAGAGGCAGGAGAAGCTTCGCCGCCGCGGGGATCCGGTTCGCAAGCAGGTAGGCTGCCGTGCGTCGGCCTGCGGCTGCGGCGACCGCCCGCGCCTCGGGCTCGTCGAGCTCGGCAAGCAAAGCCCTGTGCAGCGCAGCGACATCCGCCTCAGGAACCATCGCCGCAGGCGGGTGGTCGAGCCAGCCCGGCAGGCCGGCGCGGACAAATACGGCGCGCGCCACCGCCGCGCCGTGCATCTGCGTCAGTGCCTCCGCCACACGAACGATGGCATTCGGGCCAACGCGCGGGCAGGCGGCTTGGTCGAGGATCGCAAGCGCGCCGATCGCGCCCGCTTCAGCCATGCGCTGCCGGCCCCCCGCTGTCGGCCAGCTGTTCCGTGCCGCCGCCGCAGGCCTTCACGAGTTCCGGGAAACGCTCCGTGCCCCCTCCCTTCTTCCGCCTGTGCATCGTCTTCCACATCGCGTTCTGAGGCGCCGAAGCGGGCGGCGCCTCGAGGCGGCGGGACGTGTCGAAGCCGAAATCGACCCGCTTCTTCGACTGGGGCCCCCAGTAGCCGACCTTGCCGAGGTCATAAAACGTGCGCTGGAATCCGGACTTCGCGAAGGCCTTGAGGCAGCCAAGCATGTAGCGACGCTTGGTCCGGTCCCTGAGCCATGGATAATGGAACAGAGTCTTGTTCAGGTAGAAGCGACGGTAATTGTGCATCACCCGGTCAAGGAGGGTCGCACGGTCCATTGCGTCTGGCTTGATAATCGGCGTGACGAAGTTGTATTTCTCGAAATCGAAGACCTCGACCTTGTCTCTGAGCTCCTGGAACAGGTCAGAGAAGGGCCAGGGCGTGTACATCGCCCAGTTGGCCATGTCCGGGTTCCACTCCCGCGCCATTCGGTAGGTCTCCTCGAGAGTCTCCTCCGTCTCGTTCTCGAGGCCGACGATGAACTGCGCCTCGGCGACGATGCCGTTCTGGCGAAGCAGTTCGATCGCGCGCTTGTTCTGCGCGATCGTCGTTTCTTTGTTGAACCGGTCGAGCTTGAGCTGGGCGGCCGCCTCCGTGCCGAGGGAGACATGGATCAACCCCGCCTTGCGGTAGAACGGCAGGAGATTCTCGTCGCGTAGGATGTCGGTCACCCGCGTGTTGATGCCCCAAAGAACGGGCAGCTTGCGCGCGATCAGCTCCTCGCAGAAAGCGATGAACTTCTTCCTGTGAATTGTCGGCTCCTCGTCGGCGAGAATGAAGAACCCCACCTTTTGGTCGCGCACCAGGGCCTCGATCTCATCCACCACCTTCTTCGGGTCGCGCACCCGGTAGTCGCGCCAGAACTTCCATTGCGAGCAGAAGGAGCAGGTGAAGGGGCAGCCGCGCGCGAAGTTCGGGATGGCCACGCGCACGCCGAGCGGGATGTAGATGTACTTGCCCCAGTCGAGGATGCCCCAGTCGGGCGCGATCCGGTCGAGGTCAGCGATCGGCGGCTCGGCCGGGGTCGCGACCACCGTCCCGTCCTCCGCGTAGGCGATGCCCCGCACCGAGGCGCGCCCGGAGGGCCAGCGGCCTTCCGCCACGGCGGTGACGAGGTTGAGGAACACCTGCTCCCCTTCTCCGCGAACCACCGCGTCGATCCACGGCGCCTCGTGCAGCACCTGGGGATACATGAACGTGCCATGGATCCCCCCAAGCACTGTAACGATTGCCGGATCCACCTCCTTGGCGATCGCGAGCAGACGCTCCGCCTTGTAGATCGCAGGCGTGATCGCGGTCGCGCCGACGATATCGGGCTTGAGCGCTGCGATCGCCGAGCGCACCTGATCGTCGGTCAGATGGTTTGTCATCGCATCGAGGAAGTGGATGTCGGTGAAGCCCGCCGCCTTGAGGTAGCCCGAGAGATAGGCAACCCAGGCGGGCGGCCAGTTGCCGGCGATCTCCGCTCCGCCCGAGTGATAGTTCGGGTGAATGAGGACGACGCGCATGCACCCCTCCGGACCTTCCCTCGCCTAGCGGCGGCGGGCCGCCGGTACCGCATTTCCGTAACGGAACAGGCACAGACGTGCGTTGAGGTGTGTCAATCGCTCTTGACGTTCCGTCCTGTCAGCGCGGCGGCAGGGGCAGGCGGTATCTCGCCCGGAACACGACCGAGGTGCCGTAGGCCGCGAGCAGGAAGAGAAAGCCCGCGAGGTCGACCAGCGAGAGATATCGGCTTGCTTCCGTCACCGCGAAGGCGACCGTCATCTTCACCCCGATCAAGGCAAGCGCGACCACGATCAGGGGCGGCAGCGCGTCGCCGAGGATCTGCAGCGACGGATGCAGCGGCGCGGCCGAAAGCGGCCCAGCCGCAACCGCGCGCCGCTTGCGCGCATAGGCGGACCAGAAGAGCCAGGCGCCGCCTGCGAAACAGAGGAGACCGATGATGTAGCGCATGACGCTCCTCCCCTTGTCCTTGCACCGGGTGGAGAGGCCTCAGGCCCTGCTCCGCCCGAGCCTGTCCGAGCGCTGCAGTCGCTCGAACAACTCGATCGTCCAGGTGATCCGCGCCGCGAACCCGTCAAGCGGCCGCACCGGCGGCGGCGCCGCCACGGCCTGGACGAGGAAACGCGTCTCCGGCAGAGGCGGTGCGGCGAGCGCCGCGCCCGGCGCGGCGAGCGGGGCGGCAAGCAGGCTGCGGGCGAGCAGCGCGAGCTTGCGGCGCGCTGGGACGACAGCCCGTGCCGAGACGCTGTCGAGCCCGAGCCTTTCCACTTCGCGGCCAATCTCCGCGTAGATCCGCCGCGCAGCGCCGATGCCCGGCCGGCATACGAGCGGGAGCGCGGCGATGCCTGGCTCGGCACGGGCGTAAAGCGCCTCGGCAGCGGCGAGTAGCCGCGCGATCACCGCGCCAAGCGCCGGCCCGAAGGAGGGCCGCGCGAGCCAGCGATCCGGGTCAATCCCCGCCTCCTCTAGCCATTCAGTCGGGAGATAGAGGCGGCCCATGCGGGCGTCCTCGCCGACATCGCGGGCGATGTTCGTCAGCTGCATCGCGACGCCGAGCTCGCAGGCGCGCGCAAGCGGGCCAGGCTCGCGCACCCCCATCAGCACCGCCATCATCGCACCAACCGAGCCGGCCACCCGCGCGGCATAGGCGTTCAGCGCGGAAAGGTCCCGGTAGCGTCGCCCCTCGGCATCCCAGCCAAGCCCCTCGAGCAGGGCCTCGGGCAGGGCGCGCGGCAGGGCGTAGTCTGCAACGATGGCGGCAAGCGCCCGGTCGCAGGGGTGGTCCTCCGGCCTGCCCTCGTAGATCCGCGCAAGCCGCGCGGAGAGGCGCGCGAGCGCTGCCGAATTGCGCCGCCCGCCATCGACCGCGTCATCGGCGAGCCGGCAGAAGGCATAAAGGGCGGTGGCGGGGCCGCGCACCGAAGGCGGCAAGAGGAGCGAGGCGGCGTGGAAGCTCTTCGACCCGCGCCGCAAAAGCGCCCGGCAGGCGGCGAGATCTCCCTCATGCATCGGCGAAGGCCTCAGCCGGCGGGACAACCCTGTCGAGCACCTTCGCCGAGGACAGGACGCCAGGGATGCCAGCCCCGGGATGCGTGCCGGCGCCGACGAGATAGAGCCCCTCGACCTCCTCGCTGCGGTTGTTCGGCCGGAACCAGGCGCTCTGCCAGAGCACCGGCTCAAGGCCGAAGGCAGCGCCGTGCACGGAGAGGAGCCGGTCGCGGAAATCGAGCGGGGTCATCACTCGCGACGTGACGATCGACCCCGTCAGCCCGGGCAGAAGGGTGCAGGCGAGATGGCTCTCGATGGCGCGGCGATAGGGCTCGGCGGAGCGCTCCCAGTCTGTCTCGCTCTGCAGGTTCGGAACCGGTGAGAGCACGTAAAAGGCGTCGCAGCCGGGCGGCGCGAGGGAGGGGTCGGTCGCGGTCGGGCGGTGCAGGTAGAGGCTGAAATCCTCGGCGAGCACCTTGCGCTGGAAGATGTCGGAGAGGAGTTCCCGGTAGCGCGGCCCGAGCAGGATCGTGTGGTGACCGACGTCGTCGTAGCGCCGGCTCGTGCCGAAATACCAGACGAACAGGCTCATGGCGTAACGGGCGCGGGCGAGGCGCTGGTCGGTCCAGCGCCGGCGTCGCTGCCGCGCGAGCAGCCGCGCGTAGGTGAAAGCGGCATCGGCGTTCGAGACGACGATGTCGGCAGCGACCGTCTCGCCGACCGAGAGCCTGACGCCGCGCGCGCGGCCATCGGCCACCAGGATCTCCTCGACCTCGGCGCCAAGCCGAACGCGCCCGCCGAGGCCCTCGACCAGCGACACGAGGCCCGCGACGATCGCGCCGGTTCCGCCCATCGCGGAATAGACGCCCCAGCGCTGCTCGAGCGCCGCGATTAGGCAATAGACGGAGGGGGCGGAGAACGGGTTTCCGCCGATCAGGAGCGGGTGAAAAGAGAACACAGCGCGCAGCCGCTCGTCGGAGAAATGCTCGGCGACGATCGCGTAGACGCTTTTCCAGGCCCGGAGGCGAAAGAGGTCGGGGGCAACGCGCAGCATGTCGAGGGGCGAGCTGAAGGGCACATGGCCAAGGCCCTCGAAGCCGATCCTGCAGGTCTCGGCGGAAAGCCGCATGTAGCGTTCCCAGCCCGCAACATCCTTCGCGCAGAAACGCGCCACCTCAGCCAGCATCGCCGCGGGGTCGCCCGAGTAGGTGAACACCGCCCCGTCGTGGAAACGGATCCGGTAGAAGGGATCCATCGGCACAAGCGTCACCTCGTCCGCGAACCGGCGGCCCGCCAGAGCCCAGAGCTCCTCGAGCAGGAAAGGCGCCGTGATGATCGTCGGCCCGGCATCGAAGGTGAAACCGTCCTGGCGGAACACCGCAGCGCGGCCTCCCGCCCGGTCGAGCCGCTCGAGCACCGAGACGCGGAAGCCCCGCGCGCAGAGCCTCACCGCCGCGGCAAGCCCGCCGAACCCGCTGCCGATCACCACGGCATGCGGGCGACGGTCCCTACGACCCAAGGCAGGAGCGGCGAGGCTTGCGGCATCCATCGCCGCGACTGTAAGGCGAAGTTGACAGACCTTGCCAGCCCTATCGACGTGCAAGCCCTAATCGATGGGCCCGGCTCATCGACGCCAGCGCTGCGCGAGGTCCGCGGCGTGGGCGGCAAGAGCGCCTGCGAGCGCAAGCCCCACCCAACCCCACCAGGCGCCGGAGAGCGACAGCCGCCACCCGAGGAGGATAAGCCCGCCTGCCACCAGAGTCGCGGCAAGCGAGAGCGGCGGCACGCCGCGGCCGGTGCGGCGGGCGACCAGCAGGAGAAGCCCTCCCTCCAGCACAAGCGCAACCAGCAGGAGATCGAGCAGCGCGCCGGAGGCGAGAAGGCGAGCCACCTCAACCGAAGGACGGATTGAGTCGGACGACGGCGAGGTTCAGCACGCCTGCGAAGGCGACCCAGCCGAGATAGGGCACGAGCAGCCACGCGGCTATCCGGCTGTAGCGCCGCAAAAGCAGGATCAGCGCCAGAACAGAGAGCCAGAGGAACACCACCTCAACGAGCGCCCAGTCCGGCCGCCTGAGCCGGAAGAACAGGGCGCTCCAGAGGATGTTGAGCACGCCGTTGACGGCGAACAGGCCAACCATCCACTCGCGGCTCGCTTGGTCTGGCGCATCACGCCAGGCGGTCACGGCAGAGAGGGCGGCGAGCGAGAAGATGATCGTCCAGGCAGGGCCAAACAGCCAGTCCGGCGGCTGCCAGGAAGGCTTGGCAAGGCCACGGTACCAGGGCCCGATGTCGGTCATGGTCGCACCGACCGCGGCGACGAGGATCGCCGCCCCCGCTGCCACGAGAACGGGCAGCAGAGGGCGCGACCGCTGCACGCTCATCGCAAAGGCTCAGGCCGCTCGTTCGGAGGAGACGGCCATCCGATCCCAGAAACGCTCGACGTAGGTTCTGAACCAGGCGCTGTAACGCTCTGGATGTTCAGCGATGTCACGGCGAAGCTCGGCAGCGTCGAACCATTTATAGTCATCGACCTCGGCCGGATCGGGGCGGACGGGACCGTCCCAGACCGTGCCGAACACGTGCACGAACTCGTACTCCGTCAGCCCATCCCCGACGGCAGCGCGATAGATCGTGGTGAACAGCGGATCAAGACGGTCGACCTCGATTCCCATCTCCTCGCGCAGACGGCGAACCGCAGCCTCGGCAGGGTCCTCGCCCGGGCGCGGGTGGCTGCAGCAGGTGTTCGTCCACGTGCCGCCAGAGTGGTACTTGGCAGCGGCGCGGCGCTGCAAAAGGAGCTTACGCCCGTCAACCGACCGCAGCACCACCGAAAGCGCGCGGTGCAGCCTCCCCTCGCGATGCGCCGCGAGCTTCTCCATCGTGCCGACCGCCCGGTCCTCGGCGTCGACGAGAACGACCTCTTCCGTCATTCCTGTCAACTTAGGCTGACATTCGCGGCGTTCCAAGCATTTCCGCAAGCCGGCGTCCGATGGTGGCGAGCGCGTCCTCCGCCGGCCGGTAGTAGCGGGCGAGCTGGATCACGCCGTGCGTCGCATTCTCGAAGAGATCGACGGTGAAGGGCACGCCATCCGCGGCGAGCCGGTCGGCAAGGTCCCAGCCGTCATCGGCGAGCACATCGCACTCGGCGATGAACAGCGCGATCGGCGGCAGGCCCGCGAGCGAGACGTGCCAGGGCACAGCGCGTGGGTCGTCGTGGCGCGTGCCGCCGTCGAGGTAGCGTGCCCAGAACCAGGCGAGCCGTTGTGCGGTGAGCCCCGGCCCGGCGGCATAGGCTCGGTGCGAGGGCGTGTCGGTCCTGAGCGAGAGCATCGGATAGATCAATGCCACCCCGGCCGGCACCAAGCCGGCACCGTCACGCAGAGCAGCGGCAAGGGCGAGACCGAGATTGCCGCCCGCCGAGTCGCCGATGATGCCAAGTCGCCTCGCGTCGAGGCCAAGCGTCGTGGCTGTTGCCTCAGAGGCAAGCCAGCGCCACGCAGCGAGCGAATCCTCGTAAGCCGCAGGGAAAGGGTGTTCCGGCGTGCGCCGGTAATGCGGCATCGCAACCACCGCGCCGCTCTTCGCAGCGAAGTGTCGGGCGAGCCCCTCATGGGTCTCGAGATCGCCGAAAGCGAAGCCGCCGCCATGGAGGTAAAGAAGCCCCGGGGCGGGGATGTCGGCCGCGGGCGGGCTCAGGACCTTCACCGGCACGGTGCCGGAAGGACCCGCAATCTCCGTCACCGTCACCGAGGCCATCTCCGGCCCGCCCTCACCCAGATGCCTCAGGTAGCGGACATTGCCCTCCCTGGCCTCGGCGATCGGCAGAGCCGTTGGGTCAGGCGACACGAGCCCCCGTTCTGCGAGTTCGGCATAGACGCGCTCAAGTGCCGGGTCGATCGTTCCGTATCGGCGCCGCATCCGCCTCTCCCCCTCCTCTGTGCGGCACAAGGCTACCGCCTTGCCCGGCTCGGGCAAGCGAGTCTCTCCCTTGGCTTCCCTGGCTTGGCTTCCTTGGGCGCTTCTGGCATGCCACCTGCCTCAAAAGGCTGCAGCGTCGCCCGCCGAGGAAAGGACCAAGAATGCCCCCGTTCAAAACCGTTTCGCAGCTGCTCGAGACCGGTGCGGCAGAGGCGCCGGCAATCCGCGCCACGGATGGTCGCCCGGCCCTCTCGCATGCCGGGCTCAGGCGCCTCGCTGCAGTGACCGTCGAGGCGCTGAATGCGCGTGGGCTCGGCCGCGGCGACCGCGTGGCGATCGTGCTGCCGAACGGGCCGGAGATGGCAGCCTGTTTCCTCTCCGTCGCCTGCGGCGCCACGACCGCACCGCTCAACCCCGCCTACCGCGAGGACGAGTTCGCCTTCTACATGGAGGACGTTCGGTCGCGTGCCCTGATCGCGCAGCGTGGCGTGGCGACGCCTGCGCGCACCGCGGCGGAGAGGCTCGGCATCCCTGTGCTCGAGCTCGTGCCTGGGGGCGAGGCTGGCAGCTTCACGCTCGAGGGCGGGAGGCCGGGGCAGGCTGCGCGGCCGGGGTTTGCCGAGACGGACGATGTCGCGCTCGTTCTGCACACCTCAGGCACGACGGCGCGGCCGAAGATCGTGCCGCTCACGCACGGCAACATCACAGCCTCAGCGAGGCACATCGGCGCGACCCTCGCCCTCTCACCCGACGATTGCTGCCTCAACATCATGCCGCTGTTCCACATCCACGGTCTAATCGCGGCGGTGCTGTCCTCGCTCGGGAGCGGCGGCTCAGTCTGCTGCACGCCCGGCTTCGATGCGCTCAGGTTCTTCCGCTGGCTCGATGAGGAGCGGCCTTCCTGGTACACGGCCGTGCCGACGATGCACCAGGCGATCCTCGCCCGCGCTGAGCGCAACGCCGCGATCATCGCCCGCGCGCCGCTGCGCCTTCTACGCTCCTCCTCCGCCTCCCTGCCCGGGCCGGTGATGCGCGCGCTCGAGAAGACGTTCCGCGCCCCGCTCGTCGAGAGCTACGGCATGACAGAGGCGTCGCACCAGATGGCGTCGAACCCGCTCGCGGGCCCGCGCAAGCCTGGCCTTGTCGGCCTCCCCGCCGGGCCTGAGATCGCGATCATGGACGATGACGGAACGATCCTGCCGCGGGGAGGCATCGGCGAGGTGGTGATCCGCGGGCCGAACGTGATGAAGGGCTACGAGGCGAACCCGGAAGCGAACGCCAAGGCCTTCACGAACGGCTGGTTCCGCACCGGCGACCAGGGGAGGTTCGACGAGGACGGCTATCTGCAGCTGACCGGCCGGCTGAAGGAGCTGATCAACCGCGGCGGCGAGAAGGTGAGCCCGCTCGAGGTCGATGGCGTCCTGTCGGAACACCCTGCGGTGGCGCAGGTGCTGACCTTCGCCATTCCGCACGCGAAGCTTGGCGAGGAGGTCGGCGCTGCCGTGGTGCTGCGCGAGGGCATGGAGGTCTCCGAGCGCGAGCTGCGTGACTTCGCCGCGAAACACCTCGCCGACTTCAAGGTGCCGCGCAAGGTGGTGTTCCTGCCAGAAATCCCGAAGGGAGCGACCGGCAAGCTCCAGCGCATCGGGCTTGCCGAGAAGCTCGGCTTGTCCCTCTGAGGAGCAAGACGGTGAGGATCTGCATCTTCGGCGCCGGCGCGATCGGCGGGCTTATGGCGGCGAAGCTTGCCGCAAAAGGCGAGGCGGAAGTGACGCTGATCGCCCGCGGCCCCCACCTTGCGGCGATGCAACAGAAGGGCCTTGTGCTCAGGAGCGAGGGTGTGGAGACCGTGGTGCGCCCGCGCTGCGTCGCCACGGCAGAGGAGGCAGGGCCGCAGGACTATGTGATCGTGACCCTGAAGGCGCACGCCCTGCCAAGCGCCGCTCGGCAGATGCAGCCGCTTCTTGGGCCAGAGACAGCGATCGTCTCGGCAGTGAACGGAATCCCGTGGTGGTATTTCCACAAGCATCCGGGCGGTCTGCACGAGGGGCACAGGCTCGCCTCAGTGGATCCGGACGGCTCGATCTGGAAGCTTCTGCCGCCCGAACGCGCGCTAGGCTGCATCGTCTATCCGGCTGCCGAGGTGGTCGAGCCAGGCGTGATCGAGCACATCTATGGCGACCGCTTCACCCTCGGCGAGCCGGACGGGTCGAGGAGCGCGCGCGTGAACGCGATCGCCGAGGCGCTGATCGCTGCCGGCTTCAAAGCGCCGGTGCGGCCGCGCATCCGTGACGAGATTTGGGTCAAGCTCTGGGGCAACCTCGCCTTCAACCCGATCAGCGCGCTGACCACAGCGACGCTTGATGTGCTGATCGCAGATCCGGGCCAGAGGGCGGTGGCGCGGGCGATGATGGTGGAGGCGCAAGGGGTCGCAGAGGCCTTGGGGATCCGCTTCGCGATCGACGTCGACAAGCGGATCACGGGTGCGGCTGAGGTCGGCGCGCACCGCACCTCGATGCTGCAAGATCTCGAGCGCGGCAGGCCGATGGAGATCGACGCCCTGCTCGGCGTCGTGGTGGAGCTTGCTGCCCTTGTCGGCCGGCCGGTGCCGACCTGCGAGACCGTGCTCGCGCTTGTGCGTGCACGCGCCCGCGCGGCCGGCTGCTACGGCTGAGGCAGCGACTCGGGTGAGCTGGTTCGGCGCGCTCGGCCGACTCTGGCGCGGCGAGCTCCCGCTGCCCGAAGCTTTCTGGACCTGGGCGATCGCCATCGGCTTCGTCCTCAACGTTGCCACCTCGGCTGCCTGCTACGGGCTCCTGCTCGCTGACGAGCCGGTCTGGGCACTCCTCGTCGGCTACCTCCCTTCCGTGCCATACAACGTCATCGCCGCGGTCGGGGTGATACGCTCAGCGGGGCGCACGGATGCCGACCCAGGCTTCGCGCGCCTCGCCAAGGCAGTGATCGTCCCGCTGATGATCCTCCTCAGCGTCACTTGAGCCGACCGGCTCCGCGGAGGGCAGTTCCGCGAGAACAGAGATCGCTTGAGCCACCGCTCCCAGCCATGCTGCGCGTTTCAGGGCACGGCGCTTGCAGAGAGGGGAACCCAGTCTCGCACCGCCCGCGCCAGACAACCTTTCGTAGAAGTTCTCAGAATCGGCCTGTCGGAAAACTTTACAGTCTGCCTTGCCGGCCGCTCAGGGGGTCCGCAAGGCTTTGTTTCGGCTAGCTTCTGATTTTTGGCACGGAGTTTGAATCTGACTCGACGCGGCGCTCAGCTTGGTTCGGCTCAACCGCACCAGGCGTCGCTGCCCAACCGGAGAGGAGAGCGTGATCGATGACCTTCTTTCAACGCATGCGAGGTTTTGTCGTTGCCGGGGCGTTGCTCGGGTCAGTGCTGTGCGCCGCAAACTCGGTTGAGGCATCGCCGATCTGGGTGCGCGACGGCAATGGCGGCAACCCGTTCAACGGTGGTCCCGGCTCCCAGATCGTCACAATTACCGTCAACAACGTGAATCAGACGGTCCTGGCAGGGGCCTTCGCGCTCCAGTATTCCTTCAGCGACCCCGCTTTGGGCGCAAACTGGGTGGACTTCTTCACATACTGCCTTGAGCCGGACGAGTTCCTCAACGTCAGCGCCACGCCGGTGACCGGCACCTTCGCTGGCAGTTTCGGCGCGACCACTGAATACGGAAGCAATGCGACCGCACTCACCCAGTTGATCAATACGTGGTTCACCGACTCTCTCGGCAATTCGACCAAGTCGGCCGCCTTCCAGATCGCGCTCTGGGAGATCGCCTACGACAACACCATCGACCTCGACAGCGGGAACTTCCAGTTCGGCACGCTCGGTGCCATCAAGACCCAGGCTCTGGCCTATCTCGACCAGATGAACTGGGTCACAGGCGGTCCGAACGTGGGTGTCATCCTGCGCGTCGGCGACCAGGATATGTTCGTGATAGTGCCGGAGCCTGCCTCGCTCGCGTTGATGGGCGTGGGCCTGCTCGGGCTCGGCTTCGCCGCACGCAGGCGCTGGGCCGCCTGACGCGATCGGCTGCTTCGCCGCACACTGTTGGCCTGACGGACGGGCGAGGGAAACCTCGCCCGTTTTGTTTCCACCCCCGCCGAGGGCGCCGGTGCCGTTGCGCAACTTGCAATGGCCATGCTTATTGGATATCCACTAATTTATGTCGCGTGTTTCAGAGCACTCCCACTCGCTGGCGTGGATCGCAGGAATCGCTCTTGCGGCCGTATGGCTCCATGACGCCTACGGGTGGCGCCAGGCAGCGTCCTGGCTGATCGCAGCGGCGATCGGGGTCGCGCTGCTCCATGCACGCTTTGGGTTCACGAGCGGACTCCGTGCCCTGGTCGTCGAGCGCCGGGGTGCCGGGTTCCGCGCCCAGATCCTGCTGATCGGCACAACCCTTCTCCTGTTCGCCCCGGCTCTCGCATCGGGCGAGGCGTTCGGCACGCCCGTGCGCGGCTTTGTCTTCCCGGTCGGAGTCGCGCTGCTCGCCGGTGCCTTTCTCTTTGGCATCGGCATGCAGCTCGGCGGCGGCTGCGGGTCCGGGACGCTTTATTCGGCCGGAGGCGGCGCGCCGCGGATGTGGCTTACGCTCGTTGCCTTCGTGGCCGGCGCCACCCTCGCCGCCTGGCAGTCGCCCCTTTGGGCGGGGCTTCCCGCCCTGCCGCCGGTCTCCCTCACAGGCGTCTTCGGCTGGCCAGCGGCGACAGCCTTGGGGCTCGCCGTTCTCGCGGGGCTCTGGCGGCTGTCGGTGCGGCTCGAGCGGGAACGCCATGGCGCTGTCGCTCCGCTCGGCGGCCGGGGAAGTCTCGTGTCAGGACCCTGGCCTCTCGCCTGGGGAGCGTTGGCGCTCGCGCTACTCGGCTTCGCGACCCTCGTCGTCGCCGGCAGGCCATGGGGTGTCACCGCCGCTTTCCCGCTTTGGGGCTCGAAGCTGATCGAGGCTCTCGGCCTCGGCGAGCCTGCTTTCTGGGCCTACTGGGAAGAACCGACGCGCGCTGAGGCTCTGTTCCGTCCCATGCTTGCGGACAGGACAACGGTGATGGACCTCGGGATCGTCGCCGGTGCAGCGCTTGCCGCGTCGGTCGCTGGACGCCGCGGTGCCCTGGTCCTGCCGCGGCCCGGCGAGGCGGCCGCCTCGGTGGTGGGCGGGCTCCTGCTCGGCATCGGCGCGACCGTCGGCATGGGGTGTAACATCAGCGCCTATCTCGGCGGTATCGCCTCCGGCTCGCTGCACGGTTGGGTGTGGGTCCTGCCCGCGCTTGCCGGGAACGTCGTCGGCATCGCGCTCAGGCCTCTGTTCGGCCTTGCTGGAGGCTGGGCGCCAGCGCCCGGGGCGGGAGGCCGTTCGAGGTGCGTTCTGCACCAGGCAAGACTGTGAGCAGGCGTAA
>Ga0308411_10000540_pt1 | contig 25073 bp, 18 predicted proteins | sample HotsprottomLayer_2_FD_203530 | JGI IMG/M metagenome (GOLD analysis project Ga0308411, IMG submission 203530) | Hot spring phototrophic mat microbial communities from Octopus Spring, Yellowstone National Park, Wyoming, United States -... | ecosystem: Environmental > Aquatic > Thermal springs >... | reverse complement strand
TCTCAACGGCGGAAACATCACGATGACGTGTTTGTCGTGCGCCAAGGACATCAGCTTCAATGGGGCCGCCGTCTCTCAACGGCGGAAACTGTCCTGGGAGGTCGCCCGCATCGGTGCCAGCAGGGGCTTCAATGGGGCCGCCGTCTCTCAACGGCGGAAACACCAGATCGTCAGGCCGCCGGGCGTCGCCCGGATGTCGCTTCAATGGGGCCGCCGTCTCTCAACGGCGGAAACGAGACGCAGGTCCGTCAGGCCCAGCAGATGCCGGCGCTTCAATGGGGCCGCCGTCTCTCAACGGCGGAAACTGTTAGCGGTGCTCTGCGCGGTGCCGCCGTCTGCCGTGGCTTCAATGGGGCCGCCGTCTCTCAACGGCGGAAACCTACCGATGAAGTCGTGAAGCAAGCACTCGCCGCACTGGCTTCAATGGGGCCGCCGTCTCTCAACGGCGGAAACCGAGGACCCCGCGGTGCTGTCCCTCGCGGGCGAAGGCTTCAATGGGGCCGCCGTCTCTCAACGGCGGAAACCGGCTGGAGTCTACACCTACCACCGCATCACGTGCGACGCTTCAATGGGGCCGCCGTCTCTCAACGGCGGAAACCGCCTACATCCTCCCCCAAGTCGAGAAGGCAGACCCGCTTCAATGGGGCCGCCGTCTCTCAACGGCGGAAACCCATGGCGCCCAGGTGGACATCTACCTGTACGACTACGCTTCAATGGGGCCGCCGTCTCTCAACGGCGGAAACTCAGCGCCGCTGCGGAGCTGGGCGCCACGGAGGGCGGCTTCAATGGGGCCGCCGTCTCTCAACGGCGGAAACTTTATCCAGGAGGCGCTGGGGCTGGTCGGGGGCGGGGAGCTTCAATGGGGCCGCCGTCTCTCAACGGCGGAAACCGATGGCGGCCAGGAACAGCAGAACGGCCGCCCAGCTTCAATGGGGCCGCCGTCTCTCAACGGCGGAAACTGTCCGGCCGCTCGTCAGCGGGGCGCTCGACCCCACGCTTCAATGGGGCCGCCGTCTCTCAACGGCGGAAACGAGCAAGACCGCTGGGCTGTTCCAGCCGGAGATCGGGCTTCAATGGGGCCGCCGTCTCTCAACGGCGGAAACTGTTGCAAGACATTCCAGCAAAGGGAGGGATCAGCGCTTCAATGGGGCCGCCGTCTCTCAACGGCGGAAACCCGGGGCGTTCTACCTGAGATAGGAGGCGACCATGAGCTTCAATGGGGCCGCCGTCTCTCAACGGCGGAAACCGAGAGGTTGACTGGGCGGCCGTGCCCAGTCACCAAGCTTCAATGGGGCCGCCGTCTCTCAACGGCGGAAACGCGTACGGCGGGCGGCGTGGACCAGTAGTTGGTGGCGCTTCAATGGGGCCGCCGTCTCTCAACGGCGGAAACGCACACAGCGGAGTCCCGCGGGTGCGGCCTCGACGCTTCAATGGGGCCGCCGTCTCTCAACGGCGGAAACTTGAGCAGCGCGGCCGCCAGCGGCACCAGCCAAAGGGGGCTTCAATGGGGCCGCCGTCTCTCAACGGCGGAAACCCACAGGACGCGATCTGGAAAGGTCGCGTTCGTCCTGCTTCAATGGGGCCGCCGTCTCTCAACGGCGGAAACCTGGATATGCGGGAGGCGTGAGCCTCGCTTGATGGTGCTTCAATGGGGCCGCCGTCTCTCAACGGCGGAAACCGTCGCGTGCGGCGGGAGCCGCGTGGGGGGCGAAGTGCTTCAATGGGGCCGCCGTCTCTCAACGGCGGAAACAATCTCTGGGCGATTCCGCAGCCGTTGAGACAGTGGCTTCAATGGGGCCGCCGTCTCTCAACGGCGGAAACAGACCTCCAAGAAACACTGCGTCTGCCGAGGGCCGCGGACAACCACTGCGAGCGCCGCTCCCTCCTGAGATCTAACAGCACGCGCCGCCGAAACCCTCCGGTCATATCTCCCACGTTTCTACCTACAGTATCGACCTGCGAGTGGTCCCGGGGGGTCCGCGCATCACCTCACCGCTCGCACGACCGAACACGCGACTCGGTTGTCAAGGTGCACTTTCCTCGCCAGGGTCGCTCACACGACTCGGCAACGCTTCGGGGCGTCTAGCTGCCGGCTACCGAGGCTACGAATCCTCGTCAGCCCCCGCCCCCGAGCCGGCCCAAGGTCTATGATGTGTACCCAATCCTCGGGCAGCCGAACGACCCTGCTCAGCGCGTCTTCCATGAGCAGCCGCTCCGCATGCGAAAGATCGCACACGAAGACCGAGTACTGCAAAGGATCACCGTAGCCCAACATGGTCTCGTGCGTCCGGCGAAGTCGCTTGGGCTCCCGAACATCATAGCACACGACGAATCTGTGTCGCTGCGTGTCAATCATCGCGTGGTGAATGGCTGGTAGTCCTTCAGTTCGCCCGCGACGACTCGTGCCAAAAGGCGGGCCTGCACCTCGAGCACCCGTCGGTAGCTGACTGAGTAGCCAAACAGAGGGTGTGTGATAAGCGTCTCCATCCTGGCCTCGTATGCCTCGATGACGCGCCGCCGCGCATGATCCTTCAGTGCCCATGCCGGACCGCGCCGGACGAAGTCTCCCTCGTTCACGATCTCGTTATTGATCACCGTGAGCGCGGTGGAGTCACCGATCAGGGGGCGAAATTCCTCCGCCAAGTCAAGCGCAAGCGAGGGGCGGCCATAGTGGACTTGATGAAAGAAGCCAACATACGGGTCGAGCCCCACCGCGATGGCAGCGGTCACGCAATCCTTGATCAGGAGTGTATATAGAAAAGACAACAGCGCATTGACGGGATCTTTCGGTGGGCGCCTGTTTCGCTCTCGGAAGTCAAAGGCGAGGTCGGGGCGCAGCATGCCTGAAAACAGTGCGAAGTAGATGCGGGCGGCCGTACCTTCCACCCCAAGGAGACTTTGGATCGCCTCGACACGGTGCACGCTCCTGGCGAGCCTCGCGAGTTCATCGATCGCTGACTGGGGCCGCTCGCGATGATTCCGTCGGAGCAGCGTGCGCTGATTGCGGATCTTGCCCCAGATGAATGTGCGCGCCAGACCCAGCGCCCTGTTCGCGTCGTCGGCAAGATGGTACTGCGCTAGGCGGAGGAGTACGTTGCGTTGATCTGGTCCGGCTGTGACCGCCGACAGCCATCCGCCGTATGTCAAGTGCAAGATCAGGGCACCGCGGGCTACGAGACCCCGGATGGCCTGCGCGCTCACCTGCACGTTGCCGAATACCGAAACGTGCGATACATCGATGAGGCGCACGAACGTCTCGGGCTCGCCTCGTCTACGGACGACGAGGCGCTCCCCCTCCTTCCCGACCGTCGCGCCCTGGCTGACGACGTACAGCGGTCCTGCTTCGTCACGTGCGGGAACCAGACGACGGACTCCGTCTGTCGCGATGCCGCGCAGCAGGTTCACCTCGTCAGGCAGGCAAATCCCTACCACGGAACAACGCGGGCACTTTGGGCTGTCTACCAAGGGCGGCGGCGGCACGGGCTGAGCAGCTACCTCCCGGAGGGCGCGCACAGCTTCGAACGCCTTCGCCACGAGCGCGTCATCAAACTGAACAGCGAAGCGCTGTTTGGTCGCTGCATAGTAGATGTAGCCTTCCTCGCAGCGATAGCCGTTCTCCCTGAGCACGAGCGCCTGGACGCAGAGCTGCACCAGGTCCGGCTGCCAGGGCCCCTCGCGTGCTGGCGATCCCTTCTTGTAGTCGACCGGCCGCACGGCCCCGCCTTCGCCTTCAATCAGGTCGATGCGTGCGATGAGACCGAGGTTGGGAGCCGACAGCAGTACGCCTCGGGCGGCGACGCGTTCCTCGGGGCTCATCTCGGCCGCCTCCGGCAGGGGTCCTTGCTCCTTGTCCACGCGCCGGTGGACGGAGGCGCCCTCGAGCGTGTCAGCGCTGTGGGTGAACTCCCCCTGTACCCATTCCAGGTAGAACAGCCGAGGGCAGTACACGAACGCGTTGACCATCCTGGCGGGGATGAGATCCGGGGGCGATGCCGGCAGGGACGCAGCTTCTCTCACGGCCGCGGTTGACAGGAGCGCGTCGGCAAGGCGATATTCAGACTTGTGGCCAGGAGATCAGACGAACGAGAGCGCGCGCGGCGTATATCGGCGACCGAGGCAAGCCGCTCCTTCTCCCGGATCCTCGATGAGGTCGAGTCCGGACACTGTTTTCTTGTGTGTCGCAGGGGGCATGACGTCTGTCTCATTGCACCGCCCCCGGTTGATCATCGTCGCGCATCCGAGTGCGTCGCGTACCTCCGGAGCCGATTCCCGGCCGTGCTTGATGACCGGTTCAGCGACGATCTGCACGACATCCTAAAGGGCGAACCGGTCGAGGAGCCGCCCTCTTGGGACTCCTGACAGACTCAACAATTCTTATGCACGCTCAGGGGCGCCGTCAGACCCCCGCGGATCTCGCCCTCAGCGAGTCCGATGCCCGGCTCAGCGTGGCGGGCGGATTCCGACTTCGGATCTACTGATTGCGCCGACGACCTTGTCGCGCGGTGACCAGATCGTTACGGGAAACAGGCGGCACTTCCATCGGGTGCCAGCACTGACGGTGCACAGGCTCACATGAGGTTCATATCGCGCGCGCGGGACTGAAGTTCAGCTTGTAGTTCGCACCGGTCGGGGGGACCCGGATGCGGCGAGCCCGGAACGCTCCCACGATCCCCCGCGCGCGCAATGCTGCCCAATTAGGCTGCGGCTGTGCCAACTCCGGGAGCGCAAGGAGAGAGCGGACGGTCTCCGGAGCGACCGGGTGCTGCCACAGCGGCCAGGTGAACGCCGGTGCATCGTCGAGCTCCATCCACCCGACCGCGCACAGTCGGCCTCTTCGCGGCGCACATGGAAAGAGCGCAAGTGCCCGGTAGCCCAGCAGATTTGCCATCCACACCGTCGGGGGCTTGTCGCCCGACGCCGGGTCGCGATCCATGAGCGCATAGCGGCGGTCCTCGACCGGGTCCCAGCGCATCGACAGCCCCTCGTCAGAATAGGTCCAGGGCTCGAACAGGGTGCTCCGAAGGCGATCGACCGCCACCTTCTCCAGCAAACCACGAGCCGTTTCAAGAAAGAACTGGCGTCCCGATCCGGCAATGAACTGGAACGGCGTTGGCTCGACAATGCTGGTTCGAGCGTTCACGCGCGCGTCAGTCCCGAACGCTGCGAGCAGGTCGAGGGCATCGCGGTCCAGCGGCCCGGGATCCGCCAGCAGCGCCTCCGCGAGCTGACGATACTCCTCCGGCGCGCAGTCAATGCGATTACCGAGCGCCAGCTCCGGACGAGGCACCGCAGCAGCCAGCGCCTGAAGCCAGGCCTTCCGTGCCTCCTGGTGCGCTTGCTTCAACGGCGTAACCTCTACGTCGATGGCGGCCCGGCGCGCGGCGCCCTTCAAACCTCGCCTGCGAATCTCACCGATCTTGTCATTGACCGCCTTCTTCGCAACACTGACGCGTCGCTCGGCTGCTGCGCGTCTCACCTCTGCCTCCGGCTGGGCATCGCGCCCCTCCAGGCCCCGAGCCACGATCTCGCTGAAGCGCTTCGTCTCTGTGGCTGAGGCGCCGTCGATCACCGGTGTCCAGACCCCACTCCACTTCCAACGAAGCTGCGTACGCCTCTCGCCGACGGTGTGCAGGGTGACCAACGTACCCAGGGCCGCGAGAAACCCGAGTGGATTCGCCCCGTCAAGGCCGGAGAGCTCGACCGCGCCTGGTTCGGGACCCCGCGCGCTCATGCCGCCGACTCCTCGCGTCCCCCTTCGCGTTCGCTCACGATGAACTCGCTCGCGTACCAGTCGCTGAGCCTGAGAATCGCTTCGAGGTACGCGAGACCCCACCAGCCGTGGCGCCGAACGAGGCGCCAGAAGCGGTCCGCGATGCCCGAATCCAGACGGTGAGCCGGGGCCAGCGCGGCGCGGGCAGCCGCGCTGAGCGCAATCGGCGTACTGCCCCATTGCGCGACAATTGCCGGGGGATCCTGGTCGGGACTCACGGGAGCAAAGGGTCGGGCGTGTCCGTGATGGCTTGCGATCAGGTGCAGAAGCAGATCGGCCGCCTCTTCGTCGCCGGGTGTCCGTGCGAAGAGTTCGGTGATGTGCAACGAGAGCATTTCGTGCCGGAAATCGGAGGGAAGCCCGCATGCCTCTCGGATCAGACGACGACGCACGGGCGATGCTGGGATGGATGGCGACTTCGCAAGCGCCGCCGGCGCGGCGAGCGCGGCAAGCTCGTCTCCCTGGTGCAGGAAGATCTGGAACCGCTCGTCGAGCTTGCCAACGTCGTGCCAGCTCGCCGCCTGCCGAATGACCGCATGGTATTCGCCCGGCAGGCAGAGCCTGGCGACCCTGGCGGCGGTGCGCTCCACGAGGTCCGCATGGTCAACGAGAGACACCTCCGCCCCCGCGGCCGAGGTCAGGTCCTCATCGTCTGCGAACCGATCGGGTTCCGCCGCCCGGCGCGCCCTCGCCGCGCGAGCGAACAGGATCACGCCCCCGGAGGGGTGTTCCTCAATCCGTCCGGGCCATACCGCGCGCAGGAGCTCACACCACCAAGCCGGCGGGGGCGGGGCGGTGCCCTGCGCGGTCGGTCGGTATTCCAGAACCTCCTCTACAGCCTGGGCGATCTGGTCCCTGTCGCGGTCGGCTCTCTCAACGAGGCGGACCAGCTCGGCAAGCGGCGGGCACGAGAGCCACGGCGCCAGCACCACGCGAGCGAGGCGGACTGCCGCCGGCCTGCCGGCAGGTTCGAGGACTCGCTCCCACAGGTCTACGCCCTCGCTGCCCAGACCGGCTTCAACCGCCGGCTGGCCCAGCGGTTCGACCCCGTAAGACGCCGGCAGCACCACGACATCGTTGGGCCCGATGAGGCGCGGGTCGTGCGCGACGCTCGACCGATCCCGCCCACTCCAGAGGAGAAAGGGCCGTGACCAAGTCGTGCTGTCGACAGCCGTCTCCGGCGCGCCCTCAACATCGCCGGTGTCGTCCCCACGCTGGTCAGCCAGGTACGCCCGTAGCAGGTAGAGCGGCACAGACAGCATCTCGCCACCGACCGGTGGACACAGCGCCACTGTCTCCACCCACAGTCGGGTGTCCCCGGCCGGCAGGTCAGTGCGCCAGACGACCTGCGCCTCCGGCGTCCCGCGTTCCTTACCGTGAAGGAAGAGCTGCACCTCCGGCTCCGGCTCTGGACGGGGCGACGTCTGGCAGAGCAAATCCAAATACGCGGGCAGCAGCACCGGAGCGTCTGGCGCCGGCGCGAGGTATGGGGACAGGTCGTCGATCTGATCGATGGCCGACCGAAGCGGTTCCACCCCGAAGTCGACGATGCTGTCCGCGGCCCATTTCCGGAGCAGCTTCCAGGTGGTGGCCAGCGCTGTTCCGTAGATGGGGTCTGGCTCTGCTTCGTCGCGTACGTCTCGGTCGCGAGCGACGATGGCCGCAGCGGACACACCGGCCTGGCCCATCCGGTCGAGCCTCCCGAACCGCTGTCGCAGCGCGTCCAGGCTCGCCGCCTCCGTGACCAGCGCATCGAAACTGAAGTCCGCTCCGACCTCAAGGCACTGGGTCGAGACAAGAACGACCGGCCTCGGCGGATCATCGGGCGCCTGGGCCCTGAGAAACGGGCTCCACCGCTCGACCAGGCGGTCCCGCTCGAACGGGCGGAGCCGCCCCGTGAGGAGCACAACATCGGCCCTTTCCGTCAGGAACTCTCGCAGCGCCGCGGCGATCTGCCGAGCCGTTCGCACCCGGTTCACCATGACCGCCACGCGTTGCTTCCCCTGTTCGAGGCACGCAAGTACTCGTTCGACGACCTCGACGATCAGCGGGTCTGTAGTCCCGGTGCGCTTGCTCTTCACCTCCACGAGAACGGCGCGCTTGGACGCTCTGAGCCGCTGATGCAGGACGGGGTGATCAAGCGCGCGCTCACGGTCTCCGCCCGGGAACACCGCTTCGGCCGGCACATCCTTGGGCGGCGTGGCCGAGAGGACGACGAACGCAAACGGCGCCGGCACCGGCGCCTCGGCCCACTTTGGACCGCGAAACCTCTCGACCGCCCGCAGCGTCTGGAGAAACGGCACCGAGCAGTGCGCTTCATCGAGCAAGATCAGGCTATCGTTAGAGGCCAGCCCGGCGAAGATGGGCGCGGCCAGCAGGCTCCGACCGTACCCTCGGAACATGAGCCGCGAGCCGAGCTGGTCCACGGTGGAGGTGATCACGGCGGGCTGAGAGGGCAGACGTGCCCAGCCGTCATCGCGGAAAACTCCGCCCCGCAGCCGCGCGACGGCGACGGGCCGTTCCGTTCCGGAGATCTGGCGCAACCGATCGGCAACCTCGGCCAGGGGGCCCGTGGACGCCTGGTGAAGCCCGGTCGCTATCCGCTCGGAGCGCGCGTACGCTTCATCGACGACAATCCGACGATCTACGACGAACCATATCCGACGGGGGGCCGTCCGTTCCGCCGTCGGGCGATCGGCCTGGGCCGCGAGTGCGTGGAGGGCGATTTCGATGCACGCGGTCTTGCCGGAGGCGGTGGGGAGGTCGAGTGCTCGAGGCCATGCACTGCTGGCGACCCGATCGGCGAGCATAGATTGCCAGGGGAACGGGTCGTATCCCCAGAGGGAACGGAACCAAGTCCGGAACTCAGGCATCGAGGACAACTTCGGTCACCTGAATCAGCCGCATCTGTCCGTCGTAGGCAGAGACCCGCGCCTTGCCAAGAGTGCTAGATCTAAATGCGCTGCATTGCTAGTGTTCCGTCACTGAAGTCATGTTAACGACGCACCGCCTTCCGGATGATCTCATCGGCGCTCTTGGTCCAGACGAAGGGGACCGGATGCTCGTTCCAGCGCTGGAGATAGGCGAGGATATGCCGGATGAGTGCGCGCACGCTGTCAAAGGACCCGCGCCGGATCGACTTGCGGGTGAGGATGCTCAGCCACGCCTCGATCAGGTTGAGCCAGGACGCCCCCGTCGGGGTGAAGTGGAAGTGGACCCGGGGATGCGCGGCGAGCCAGGCCTGCACGTGGGGGTCTTGTGGGTGGAGGCGTTGTCCAGGATGACATGGAGCTCCCCGGGGTACCGGCGGGCGACCTTCTTGAGAAAGCTGAGGAAGTCGGCACTCGTGTGGCGCGGGCGGCATTCGCCCAGGACCTTGCCCAGGGCGGCGTCGAGCGCCGCGAAGAGATTGGTGAGCCCGTTCCGCCGGTAGTCGTGGGTCTGGCGGGCGGGCAGGCCCGGGCGCAACGGCAGGAGCGGCTGGGTGCGGTTCAAGGCTTGGATTTGGGTCTGCTCATCGACACAGAGGACGGCCGCGTGGGCGGGCGGATTGAGGTAGAGCCCGACGATGTCCCGGATCTTCTCCTCGGCCTCGGGATCGGTCGTGAACTTGAAGGTCTCGACGCGGTGCGGCTGGAGCCCATGCGCCCGCCAAAGGCGATGAATCATACTCCGGGACAGCCCCGTACACGTCGCCATCTCACTCGTCGTCCAGTGCGTCAGCCCGGCCGGTGGGGGCTGCAACGTCAGGGCGACCACCCGCGCGATCCGGCGCGGGGTGAGCGTAGGCGGGCGGCCGGACCGCGGTCGATCACGGAGCCCCGCCACCCGCTCTTCCGTAAAGCGCTTCCGGATGCGGCTCACCTGCACTGGGGTGTAGCCCGTCCGGCGCGCCACCTCCACGCCGGGCACGCCGTCCGCCATCAGCAAGACCGCCCGGGCGCGGCGGCTGACGCCGGCCCGAAGGCTCGAGGACCCCTGCAGGCGTTCCAGCTCGGCCCGCTCGGGGACGGCGAGATCAACGGCCCGGACCGTATTGGCCATAGGACTCCTCCAGCAAAGTCTATGCCCAACATACTATCATGATTTACGAAATGGAACACTAGCGGTGTGGATTGGCGATCAGTGTGAGCTCCGCAACAACTCCGGTGCCATCCACCGCAAGGCACCAGCAGGGTACACTGCGTTTGTCGAGGAGGTGTGGAGCCATGATGTTCCAAGTTATGGCGACAACCGCTCTGTCGTAGCCAGGATGGGAAACCTGTACCTTTCCATGTCCTGCGCCAGGGCTTCGTGCCCCCCACAGCTGCGGCTTACGATTTCGATGGCCTTGTTTAGGTACCGGCTGACCTCATTCGTCGAAGGTACCTGCGGGAGAAAACCGTGCTCGTACTCGCACTTGTTTCGAGCGACCGACAACCCCTTGAGAGGTCCGAGATCATCCAGTTCGAGACGGTTTGGTGCGACAGCAGCCAGGAGCTGCGCACCGTTCGAGAACATGAGCATGCCTTCGGGATCGCGAGCGCGGTAGCCGTCCCCGAATAAGCGGCGCCCCGCCTCCTCATACCTGGCACGGTCGAGACGCGGCAGGACTCGGCTGTAATCGGGCCTCTCATCATCCAGACCGAAGTCGACCCAAAGGCAGAGATCCACATACCGTTCAATGGCTGCGTAGGTCAACAATAGCGCGAGACTCGGCTTGTCGGTCGCCAGACGCCTACGCGCCGCAGCAAGATACCAGACGACGAGTGGCAGCCCTTCCTCGATGCGCCCAGGCTTCCTCTGGACCTTCGTGAGTGCGTCGAGGACCGGGAGATTCAGCGTGAGGCAGGCATTGGCGGTCGGAGCCCACGCCCACCGCCCCTGTTCGACAAAACGTCCAAGCGCACTCCTCGCTGCGATCAACGCTTCATGGGCAGCCCGAAAGTCAAAAAGGTCCCACGCTGCGTACCCCTTGGCGAGCTGGGCGAGGCACTCGGCTTCACGCGGTGCATACAGCCGCTGCGCCATCTTAACTGCTAGGTGCCCAGCCTCTCGAAAGTCACCCCGGTTGAACGCAGCGAAGATGTCCCGCAGCTCCAGATCTCCAAAGACCTCCAGCGGATTCGTCAGCAGACGAGGGTACTCCGTCCCGGGCACCGGGATGCGGTTTGGCCCATGGTACTCGGTGTGGTCCACGTAGACTAACGGGGTGCCTAGCAGATAACCGGCAAGCGCAGCTGAACTTGACATTGACTTCTTCCCGCCGGTCGGGTCGATGAAGATCTCTCGTGGGTTGAAACCGGCCTTGTGTACGAAGTCACGCACCGCTCGGTAGATCTCAACCTCACCCGGATCGTCCACGCGGAGCTGTTCAATGACACCTCGCGACACGCCTGCGATGCGGGCAACCAGGGAGAGCACTCCCTCGCCACTCGGTGCGGCCTCTAGCGACTTGTCCGTACCGAGCACGAGCATCCGCTCGGGCCTGCACCATGCAGCCATGAGCACGCCCGGCTGCCAGGAGAACCCCAGGATGCTGACCAGCGCGCGCGGGCGTGCCATGTCGGGTGGGGCACCGTGGAGGGGTAGGTCCGCGAAGAGGCGGGCGAATGGTTCAGCGAACTCTTTGGCGTAGAGGGCGTCTTGTTCTTCGCGGGGCAGGGAGCGCCAACGCTCCTGTACCGCCCGCAACTCTGCGGAAAGTGGCGCGGTCTTCGGGGAGCCCGTCATCGCTGCCTCGTCTTCGGTGGGCGAAGTGTAAGCGTGTAACCTTGTGAGCTGACGTTGGCAACCCACACCTCGACCATCTCTCCCAAGCCAACTTGTGGCGGGCTCTCTCCGACGAAGTGGCCGACAAAACCATCGTCGGTGCGAAACTTGACTTTCCCCCTGCCTGTTGGGTCCTCCACGCGAGTTGCCACAATGCGATCACCTCGCTGGTGCCGCGGTGTTGTCACCTGCGGGCTCCCAGGCGAGGGCCTGGTGCCGGCACCGAGAACCGCGGCGCTATCGTTCACCCGGACAAAACGCCCATAGCCAGCGCTTGTCTTTCCGCCGACGCCCCACTCCCGGAGAGCGTCGACGAGAAGGCGCTCGGCCAGTGCACTCAACGCGGGTGAGCCCGACAGCGCAAAGAGCATGCGTACGCCCGGTCGGACCGTCAGGAAGGCGATCGGGTTGGGACGATCGTAATCACTCGGCCATCCCTCTCCGGATGAGTCATAGTAATTCTTCTGATGCACTGTAAGCACGTCAGCGGCAAAGGGCCTGTCGCCGTGGCTGCTCTGCGGGACGTAGAGTGCGTCGTGAAAGACCACGGAACCGGTAGACGCTCCTGCATCGATGCCTCGCTCCCGAAACAGGCCGTCTTCGTCAGCATCCGGTGCGCCGAAGAGCGCTCGGTAAACTTCGCCCGGGCCCCGAGCGATGCGCCGACCGTACCAGGTCACTCCCTGGTAACCTGCCCGGGCGCGCTCTCCTTCCGGTTGCTCCCAGGGGTAAGGTGTCGGATTATCGGGGCCATAGACAGCATCCATGAAATGTGCGAGCAGTCCTTTGAGTGCGGGCCCGGGGACTATCGGCACGCCCCAGGTGTGATGCACGGTGATTCCAACGTCTGTCGCGCTCGTATTGCCATGCCCGACGAGCAGCCGGCTTGCGAGCGTGAGCTCGAAGAGGCGATCCCCGGGCGACGTGAAGCTCGCCTTCCACAGATCGAACGCCCTCGCATAGTCCCGCGACACCGACAACCCTGCCAGTTCCGAGAGCCAGCTCCCGCGCCTTTCATCTGGGATCTTGCCGTCGCTGCCAACCGGCGCCCAGGTGTAGTACGCGAGCCCTATGTGAGTCGGCACACCCAGCGATCGCAGCGTCTGACGCACGATCAGTCGTCTCCGAATGTGGCCTGCACTGCGCGCTTCAGCCAGGTGGCAACCTGGATCATCTCGCGCGTGGCTACCATGTAAGCATCTGCGCTGAGACTCCCAACGCGTCGCACAAGATCATGCCGCGTTGCACTTTCCAGACCTGGGACGCCCGCTGTGGCGAGGTGATCGAGTAGGAGGTCGCCGCGGTCTCCAAGACGCTGAACGGTCGCCAGGGCGGCACAGAGGCCGCCACGCAGAATGTTCGCCCCGAGGTCGTTCACTGCAGTCTTGTAGTCCTTCCGCTGTTCAGAGGGCACTGTGTTCACGGCCTCGTAGGCATGCAAGGCCCGGCGCTGATCACGAAGGAGCAGCGTCTGCGGACCGTCACGCCCTGCCATGGGTTGCTCCTCTCTCCACAAAGGGTACCATTCGGCATCGCCCGCGCCCGGTTGTCATCTTGCCTCCGAGTTGGAGGACCTCCTCGTTCGGGAGCACGAAGTTGAGAACCTCATCCGGCGTCATGGCTACGCTACGTCTTCGGCTTCGATCTGCCGCCAGGAGCCCAACCAGCACGGTCTCAGGCGGAAGGCTCTCCTCCAGCCAGAGCGCTCCAGGCGCAACAGTCCGCGTTCGCTCATCCAGGCGAACCCGGGCGTCCACCTGCGTCCCTGTCTCCCAAAGGAATGCCATGGTATCGTCGTCGACCACGACGAATCGCTTCATGAAAATGTCCTCTCCAGGGGAAACCAACGGCGCAAGCAGCCTGGCCCACGCGGTCACCTCGCGCGACTCCTCGGCTGGAAGGTCAATATCCTCCAGGTAGAGACAGCCATCGTAGGCACAGACGCTCGCATGTGCAAACCGTGCACCTCGGCCATCAATGTTCGGTACAGCCAGTGCGACTCCGAGATCTCGCTTTGCAAGAACCAAGAGGAGGGGTGAAGTTGTCCACGCGAACGTGCCGCGGAAGCTCCGCACGGGAAGCGCCAACAGGCGCGCGTCGCCGACCACCAGTGCCCCCGCGTGGGCAGCCGGATCATCCGAAGGCCCGAAGACAGCTTCCGTCTTCTCGCGGTCCACGGGGCGCCGCGCATCACGCAGAACGCCCTTGATCGATGAGCCTGGCAGAAAGGGAATCCCCGTCGCCTTCATGCGAGCCGTGGGAAGGTCCACAACTTCCGCCGCGTGACCCGTACCCGCGTGCAGCGGCGACAGTGCATGCAGTAGGAAGGGTTTCGTCTTCATTGCCCACTCCTCGATGGATTCCATACGCCGGCCACCACCCGTCCGAAGCCTTCTTCGGTGCGGGCACCGAGTGCCTTGAGCCACAGTGCGCGCGCGGTGACCTCATCGAATGACTGCCCATCCGCACGCTCAAGGAAGTAGACAGCGCCCGGCGGCACCATGCGCGACGTCGGCTTTGGCGCGCCGTTCGCCATGTCCCAGCCGGATACGTGGAGAGGTCGGGGGACGAATGCTGCCCGCAGCACGAGTTCCGAATCGATCCCGGCGAGGCGGCCGCGGAATGATCCTTCTCGTCGCTCTAGGCCGTCAGGCAGCCAGCCTCGGTTGAAGCACGCTGGGGTCACGACCACCAGTCGCAACCCTGGACTCTTCGCACGAAACGCATCAAGAACCGGCTCTGGCGGATCGAACACACCCTCGGGCAATGGCTCGATCCACACCAGGCGCCCATCGGAACCGAGCCGCGCCAAGCCCGGCAGCGTCTCCCCCGGCAACGTCACCTCAACGCCAATCGCCCACTCGGCCTCCTTCTCGAGGGTTTCCACCACGTCGTGCGAGAACAGTATACCCTCATCGGCAGTGAGCTCGTCCGGTCGGATACGGACGTGTGCCTGGATGCGGCGATGCAGTGCCGGCCGCTTCTCCGATGCCCCGGTCGGTATGGAACGGCCAGCTAGCCAGGTGGCAAACACGTCCTCCCCCCACCAACGCGACGATGGAAGGGGTTTGGCCGCGTTCTCGAGTCTGGGTCTCCACAGAGCCTCGCGTTCTCCATCATCATCACGCCCGAGGGTCGGCACGGTCGGCGGTACGGGCTCGAACCCGCACACTTCACCATCCTCCAGCCACAGCGCGTCCGACGGCACAGGCCACACACGACATCCTGCGCTCCATCCAACGTCATGCGGCTCGCGGCGAAGAACTAGTGTGCTGCGAAGTTGGATCTCGGCTGTGCGAGTGTACCACTCGTCAGGACCGAACTCGTCGCCGCTACGGCTCTCCTCCCCCCGTCCCCACGCGGTACGAAGGGCACCGAGCACCGTCGACGGCCAGGGCCATTCCAGGGTATGCCCGCGCCCGGATGCGCTCGTGTGCCATCCGCGGCCATCCTTGCAGAACAAACCATCCCGCGGCACCAGCGCGAAGCGAGCCGTCACCGTCATGGGCTCACCTTCTCCCTTCGCCGAAGGCCGGGAGTCGCCATAGCAAACGTGCGCGCGATCAGCAAGCGCTCCACCCAGGCCCAGACCGGCTCATACACGGTCGCATAGCAAGTACCCCCCTCAAGGGGGAGCCCCACTTCATCGGCGGTCATACCTCCTTCGCCTACGCGCAAAAGCACCCGCTGCACTTCCAGTGCGAGCACCCGCACCCATCTCGGGTCATCCGTCACCCCTGGCTTGGGTAGGCGCATAAGCGCCCGCGCAACCTCGTACACCTTCCGGGAGGAGAGCCGACTCTCCAGCAACGCCGCGTCCGCGCGCAAACGAGTGACGGGATCCTCACCCCAAGGGGCATGCCACAAACGTCGTCGACCCGATCTCTTGTCAACGATGACCGCCAGCGTGTTACGGCTGCGCTTGGCCTCCCGCTCGGCCTCCCGCCCGAGTCCGAGAAGGTCTCCCATGCTTTCCATCACGTGTCCGATACCAAGGCCGATCGAAAGTGTCGGTCGTATCGTGGAAGGAAGGTCCTCGCAAGCCGCGGCCACCACGCTAGCAAACTCACGACGCAGAGCATCGGCGCACGCGAGCGCCTCGGGCACAGGCACAAACGCCAGTACGTCGTCACCACCCGTGTAAATGAGGGCCCCGCGGCGGTCCTGTTCCACGATCCGTCGTGCCTCGACAGCAAACTTAGATAGCGCAGCCGAAAATGCACGATGCGCTTCCGCAGTGGCAAGATGATCGATCGCCCGACCCATATGGTCACCATCTGCCACCAGGCACGCAACATAGGGATAGGGCTCGGCGAGTTTCTCCAGGAGCGGCCACACGTTCCGCCGACCCCATGACTCCCCATCGGTCTCGAGGCCTTGCTCCTTGAAGACCGCTCTCCAACGGCTCGGCAAGAGTACGCTTGCGTCATAGGGAAACTGTTTGGCGCAAGGAAGGTCCGGACGTGCCACCCGCGAAACGCCAGTCGCTTCACATGCGGCCTTGAGCGCCTCGAATTCCCTCGACGCCTCGCGCGCCGCCAGATCAACCCAGCAGGCGAAGGCGACGTTCACGACCGGTACGAACTGATTCGGCTCTCCGCCGGCGCGCTTGACGAGGCCAACCGCGTCAAGCTGCTCGTCGTCCGCGATCCTGTACCGCTGCACGAGGCCTGGCTCGCGCTGTTCCGGGGGACGAAGCACGGTCTCCCGGGCCCCGTCGAGGCTCGACTTGGGCACGTTCCCGCGCTGGCTTGTCCAGGGCGCGAAACCGCGCAGACTCTTCCTCGCCACGATCGCTTGCTCGACCCGGCGCCGTGTTGCCGAGTATTCGCCGAGCGGGGCCCAGCTCGCCAGGAACTCGATGAATGTGTCAATCTGCTCGGTCCAGACCGAGTCGATGTTGTCGGCCAGGAGACCTGCACACTTCACCTTGACGGGTACGGCGATATCCTCCCGCCAAAAGCGCATGACTGCCTCGCGTGTGTCACGTGCCACCCTCGCCGGATCGATGCCGGCAGGGACCTCGGCAAGAAGTTTGTTTGCGATGTTGAGCGGAGACTTTCCACCTGGTCTCAAAGGCGACGGACATGGCGCCAGCTCGGGGTTTCCTTTGGTAAGCGCGGGAAAGATCAGGTCTGCGCCACCTTCGAGAAGGGCGCGGGCTGCTGCGCGGCCCAGCTCTGAAAGGAGATGACTCCCGTACCAAAGGTCCCGTGTTCGGCGTGCCTGCGCGATAAACTCCTGAACAGGGCCAAGTGTGAGGAGAAGCAGGTGGCGGCTCATGGCGCCACTATCGTGGTGTGGTGTTTGGCATGGAGCCAGTCCAGAAATGCTTCGCGAAGACTCGTCTTTCCAGCTAGCGCCGCGAAACCGGCCGCGTCTCCTGGCGCTACGAGGCGGTCGAACGGGGCTCCTGAACCGGGCACACCACGGAGCACCACCTCACCCGGCGGATACGCGCGGTTGAGCCAGAGTGCACAGGGCACAAACGTACCGTTAGCCAGAGGTAAGGCCTTGACAATCAACGGGCTCGCCAGCCGGTCGTGTTCCTCTCCTCCGGATCGCCAGCGAAGTTCGAAGCCGTCGGGCTCATCCAACCGACCACCGTTGCGTGCGTTCTCCTGAAACTTCCCGATGATTGGCAGGCCGAACCCAGCACGCGGCCAAGCCGGCCTGTCGTTGTGGCGCGGCGGGTGCGCCTTCGTCTTGCCCGTGAGATGACGCACTTTATCGGCTTCCGGCCAGTTTGAGATCGATGGCCGCTGCGGTTGCGGCTTGCCGGCACCGGGCTCTCGGGCGCGATTGCCTACCGTCCCCTGTGTGCCTTGCCGGAACTCCTTCAACCACTCGAGCGCTGTCGTCCACGCTGTTTCCGCATGCTTTTCGGCCCTGCCAACATGGAGCGACGCGCCAGCAAGCCACGGCACACTGCCTGCGACAGTCCTAGGCGGCGCGAATATGTCGCGGCCGAAGAGGGTGGTGAACCCTTCACGCGTCGCAGCTGCTGGCACCCACGCATTTGGTTCAATCCTCACTCCGAGACTGCCGACCCCGCGCCGCGTGCGACTGCTGTACCCGCCGAAGAGAACCCATGCGCGCACCGTGTTCCGGACCTCGGCTTCCCGCTCAGCGGGGGCGAGAGCTGTTAGTCGGAATCGCGTACCCGGCTTGCGCCGCGGTGCCGGCGTTTGCGATCTCCTCTCCCCGCGTGCTGGCCACAACGCGTAGGCACCTGGCGTCGCCATGCCCTCTCGAGAGTCGTAGAGTCTGATGTCGCTCTGGTCGATCTCGCCGGCCTGCTCAACATCAACCCTGAGCTCAACAGCAGAGCGTCCACCTTCATCACCAGCCGCGCGCCCCCACAGGGCGCTCTCGGCAGCGTAGAGATCCTGCGAGCTCCCGAACTCGTGGCCCGTCAGCGCGCGCCACCAGAACCGAAGATGCCCTCGGGCGGTCGGGGCACGAATCACATCAACGTCATCCGTAGCCCGCGTCTGCGCACCACCGCCCAGGATGGGCGTAACCACTGTCAAGTGCACGGTAAAGGTAGCTAGAAAGGTCCCGCCGCGCGCCCGACGCGGACGGGGCGGTGGCATTGGTATCTCCAGGTTCATCCTTCGGTTCCTCCGCCCAACGATCGACAGAGACCATATCCCCGATATCGCCCCGCCCCAATCAGCACCGGCCCGCACACCGGCTCGTCGAAGACCAGGATCGCGTGCGCATGCCGCCGTTCGCTCCCGTCCTTGCGCCGCAGCCTCGGAAAGACGAACGCTGGCGGAACCCCGAGGTGCGCCGAAACGTGCGTCACGATCACCTCACGGGGCCCGGGCAAGCCGATGCGCGTGCAGGCGGTCGCAATCGTCGCGGCGGCCTCGCGCTGGTACCCGGTACGGTCGTCCGTCTTGGGGTGTCGATCGAACACCACCGGCGTGACTGTCGACCAGTGCGTCGCGCCATTCGGGTGCGCCGTCCAGGCCTCCGGGCGCAGGTTCCAGGGCGGGTTGGACCTCCGCTCCGGAACGATCGTCCACCTGCCGAGCCGGCCCAGCGCAAGGTGGCGAACGGCGCCGATGGCTCGCAACACTGCGCGCCGGTCGTCGCGTGAAATGTCGGCCGGCAGAGTGAGACCCATACCCAATAGCCGGCCGTCGGCATGTGGATGGCCTACGAACGCGAGCGGCAAGAACGCGAGATGGGGCGCCTCGAGCGGGCTACCATCTTGGTTGTGACCGGACAAGAGACCACGAATTCGGTCCGACAAGTCGTTGCTTGCGCTGAGGATGGCCTCGCGCCACCGGTGCACTACGGCCAGGACACAGGGAAGGTCGAGGTGCCTCTGAGGACCATCCTCACGTTCCAATGTCAGCACGATCGGGTAGGGGCTGAACACCGTCCCCGGAGCACTACCCGCCTCTCGCGTGGCATCAGCAGGAGCGTAGCCCCGGTAGATCGACACCTGGGGCCGCAGGTGCGGCGGCGGCCCACCGGGGAACTCTTCCTTCAGACGCTTCTTCGCGGCTCGCTGCACCTTTCGATCCGCATCCTCGGCCGCCACGAGCAGATCCGCGTACGCCTCGATGGCCGCGCCATTGTACGCACGCTCAAGTTCGGCGAGCGTCCCTCGTCCCGGGACACGCAGGTAAACCGCCGCTCTCTCTTCGTTTGGCGTCCACGTCGGCTCGCCAACCTCATCATCGGCGGCGAGCCACATCTGCACGAGCGACGAGGAGTGTCCGATCCTCGTCACCTTGCCGCAGAGCGCCCGGAGTGCGTCTCGGATGCGCGCGGCAGGCTCTGCCGACGGCCACGTCATGTAGACGACGTCGTCCTCGAGGAACGCGCGGGCGAAGGTGCGCGGCTGGCGGTCGCGCATGATCCCTGGCGCCGCCTGAAGCGGAGGAGGCGGCTTCTGTTTCGGTCTCGCGGGATCCTTCCTCCACACTGCCTTGTCGTTCACCGGAACGTACTGGGTGACCGGTGACCGCTCCACATGGCCGCCGGCACGGATCGCAGGCGCCTCCTCGAGCCGCTCGAGCCAGGTAAGCGCCTCCCGCTCGGACGGGTCGGCGCCGGTCTGAAAGTGCGCGGCCGCCAGTGCCATGAAGATGCGGCCCGGGTGCGGAGGCCATTCCACGCGATCGTGCGCGTCGGGCTGGGTCGCGGCCGCGAAACCATTCAGGTAGCGGATGCCGAATGTCAGCATTGCTACTCGGTCTCGGCCGGCCCTTCCGCCACCAGCTTGGCCTGGCTCAGGCGCACCAAGTCAACGAGTGCCGGCGAAGGCTTGAGCCCCACCGGCTCCTCGGGCCACGGAAGGCCGGCCGCCTTCGCCCGCTCGACCGCACCGGCCAGGAGCTCGAGCGCGCTGGTACCCGAAAGGGAGAAGGCCCTGGGGCTCTCTCCCGGTCGGTCCAACAACTCCCACGTCATCGGGCCATCCGGCCACAGCAGGCAGCGCGACCGCAGGCCGATGCCGGCTTCGAACGCCAGGGTCGCGGCGCACAGACCGAGCGCGGCCAGCACGGTCCGCGCCGCCACATCCGCATCCGGTGTCAAGGATCCACCCACCGGAAACTGCAGGCGACGCAGGACAACGAGAGAGAGCGTCGTCGTTTGCTCCGCGTGCTCGATTGTCACACCGTCGTAGTAGTTCCGCTCCGTTTTTGTCTCTCGGTGCTCTGGGAACGGGACACTCGAGTGATTGATCTCTGACGGACGGACACCCGTCTCCTTTCCCTCCGCGACCTTCCGCAGTGACCTGTCCTCATTGCTGATCACCCGCACGTTCCTGCTGATTTCCAGCGGATCGCGGCGAACTCCGCGGCGGAGGTCACCAACCTCGGCTCCAACTCCTACAATCTCTGACACCATCGCCCGCTCGAACTTCCGCCCCAGACCGCCCTTGGGCCCCGTCGAGTCCCACATGCCGAAGACCAGCGCGGTGGGACACAGCTCGAACAGCGGTGTCGCGTTGGCCTGGCTCGCGCGGTTCAAGGCCCTTCCCCTGTCAGACCTACGAAACGGGACACCGTCGAGCTCGCTGTCGCGCAGAATCGCGTCGGCCAGACGGTGCGGGACCTGGAGGCTTGTCACCTTCCCGACCGCATCGAGCAGCCGGCCAGCCCTCTCGTCGGCCTCGAGCTCGCCCGTAGGGTCGTGCCCGGAAAAGTCCACGACGACCAGCGGCATCGTGATCTTTCCGGCCTCCACGGCCTCCTGCAGGGCGAGCTCCATCCGGTTCGCCTGGCTCTGCACGCTATCGAGCAGGACACAGGGGACCGGACTCTCCCGACCCGGCAGGCGCCGCCGCTCAATCGCATAGACGGCGCCGGCGAAGGTCGGCGGGAAGACCTTGTCGCCCGGCCCGCCTGCGGGCTGCAACCGACGTCGGCAGCGGAACGCGGCCGCCGTGCCGGCGACGGCTGCGCGAAGGTCGTTGAGCGTGAGCGCTGTCATCTTGGCCTCCTTGGTCCTGCGGGCGCCGTGAGTTCGCCGTTGACCGACGCGAAGACTGTGGAGGAGGATCGTGTTTCCCATTCCTTTTTCTTAGTGCCCATCGACTCCTGCTACGCCGGGACACCCACCCCCGTTGCGCGGTCCGGGAGAGCCGGTGCCACACCTCGCCCGCGCTGCTACAATACCCGCGAGAGCCGACCCCATCGTCCAGGAGCGCCGCCCATGGACCGTCCGCCGCGCACGTCCGGCCCGCTGCCGGAGACCCTCTCGGGTATCCCGGTGAAGGTCGTCTACGGCCCCGAGGACCTGGCCGACTGGTCGCCCCAGGAGAGACTCGGCCGGCCCGGGGAGTTCCCCTTCACCCGCGGCATCCATGCCGACATGTACCGCGGGCGCCTGTGGACCATGCGGCAGTTCGCGGGCTTCGGCACCGCGGAGGACACGAACCGGCGCTTCCACTACCTCCTCGAGCACGGCCAGACCGGGCTCTCGGTCGCCTTCGACATGCCCACGCTCATGGGCTACGACTCCGACCACCCGCGCGCGGCTGGCGAGGTGGGCCGGGAGGGTGTGGCGATCGACTCGCTGGCCGACATGGAGGTCCTGCTGCGGGGCATCCCGCTGGACCGCGTGACCACCTCGATGACCATCAACGCACCGGCCAACGTCCTGCTCGCGATGTACGTCGCGGTGGCCGACGCGCAGGGCATCCCGCGCGCTGCGTTGGGGGGCACCACCCAGACCGACATGCTCAAGGAGTTCATCGCGCAGAAGGAGTGGATCGTTTCCCCGCGGCCGAGCATGCGGCTGATCCGGGACATGCTCGTCTTCGGCACCCGCGAGCTGCCGCGGTGGAACGTCATCAGCATCAGCGGCTATCACATCCGGGAGGCGGGCGCCACGGCGGTGCAGGAGCTGGCGTTCACGTTGGCCGACGGCATCGCCTACGTCGAGACGGGGCTGGAGGCCGGGCTCGAGGTGGATGCGTTCGCGCCTCGGCTGTCGTTCTTCTTCGACGTCCACAACGACTTCTTCGAAGAGATCGCGAAGTTCCGGGCCGCGCGGCGGATGTGGGCCACGATCATGCGCGACCGCTTCGGCGCCAAAAACCCGCGGTCGTGGTGGCTGCGCACCCACGCCCAGACGGCGGGCGTGTCGCTGACGGCCCAGCAGCCCCTCAACAACATCGCCCGCGTGGCGCTGCAGGCCCTGGCGGCGGTGCTCGGCGGGACGCAGTCGCTCCACACCAACTCGATGGACGAGACCTACGCCCTGCCGACCGAGGACGCCGTGATGGTGGCACTGCGCACCCAGCAGATCATCGCGCACGAGACCGGGGTCGCGGCCACCGTGGATCCGCTGGGCGGTTCGTACTTCGTCGAGCGCCTCACCGATCAGGTGGAGGAGGCGGCGTGGCGGTACATCCGGCGAATCGACGAGCTCGGCGGCATGGTGGCGGCCGTCGAGGCCGGCTACCCTCAGCGCGAGATCGCCGAGGCGTCGTTCCGCTTCCAGCAGCAGGTGGAGCGTCGGGAGCGGATCATCGTCGGGGTCAACGAGTTCGTGGCCGACCGCGAGCCGGAGATCCCGATCCTCAAGATCGACCCCGACGTGGAGCGCCGGCAGATCGAGCGCACCCGCCGGGTGCGGGCCGAGCGCGACCAGGCCCGCGTCGAGCGCGCGCTCGCCGCCCTGCGGCGCGCGGCCGAGGGCTCCGACAACACCATGGACCACATCCTGGAGTGCGTGAAGGCCTACGCGACGCAGGGCGAGATCTGCGACGTGTTCCGGAAGGTCTACGGCGAGTACCGGGAGCCGGCGGTGATCTAGCCCTCCCGACCCCCTGCTGCGCCCACTGACTCATGCCTCGCCTCGCAAGGCTGCGCTGGACCGGTTCCATCATTCATGCTATCATGATGTCATGACTCGCACCACTGTCTCGCTTCCCGAAGAACTGTTGACCCGCCTGCGGCTGATCGCAGCCGAGCGGGGCACCTCCATGGCCGCGCTCATCCGACAGGCGCTCGAGGAGACCGTCCGCCGCCACCGGCCTCGCCCTCGGAGTCTCGGCGCCGGCGCCTCGGGCCGTTCCGATACCGCACGCCGCACGGCCTGGGAGCGCCCGGAGCCTCGGCCGTGGCGTTGATTCTGGACACCGGACCGCTCTACGCCTCTCTGGATCGTAGCGACGCCGATCACACGACGTGTCGTCGGCTCATCGAGACGGCTGACGAACCGCTCGTCGTCCCGGCGCCAGTGCTCGTGGAGATCGACTACTGGATCCACGCGCGGCTGCATGTGGGGGTCCTGGTGGCTCTGCTGGACGACATCATCTCCGGGGCCTACCGTGTGGAGGATCTTCGGGCGGAGGACTACGTGCGGATACGCGAGGTGTGCGATCGCTACGCCGACGCGGACATCGGGTTCGTCGATGCGGCCGTCCTCGCCGTCGTCGAACGCCTCAACGAGCCGAAGCTCGCGTCTCTCGACCACCGCCACTTCGGCATCCTGCGACCTCGGCACGTGGAGACGCTGCGACTCGTGCCGTAGTCGCACAGCAGCAGGGATCGAGCGACGTGTACGAAGCGGTGTCTTGGTGCGATGCGTAGCGATCAGCGTCGTCGAAGACGCGCGAGGCTGGGCCGATCACGCGCCTGGACATCCTGCGACGCGGCCGGGTCGTGGAGACGACCAGCGAGTTCCGGATCTCGCAGGTCCGGTGCGTCGCTGTCGCCGGCGACGGCCGTCCCGATCTCGTCGTCGAGCGCTACTCGGGCGGCATGCACTGCTGCGCGACGATCCAGGTCTTCCAGCTCCAGCCAGCATTCCGCAGAGTCCTCAACTACCTCGCAGGCCACGCCTGACGCGAGTACATGCGCGGCGCGGCGCTCGGCGTCTACGCCGCGCACGTACTCCTCGGCCCGGAAGCCGACGGGCTGGCGGCGGTCCGCTGCCTCGCGCCGGAGCCCGAGGTGATGTCCTGGCTCGTCCGTCAGCGCGACGGGGTCATGGCCTGGCGCGCCCATCGGGCGCGATGGCTGGCGCCGTAGGCCGCCGCCCCAGGTGCAGGGGGACGAGCTTGCCCCGCGCCGTGGTGACGGGGACGGCGCGCACGATCCGGATGGTCCCCGCCTCGGTCCACAGGTTGCGGCTCAACCCCGTGAGGTGCTGGACGACCGTGCGGACGACCTCCCTCTCGTCCACGATGCCGACGCGCGGGTGGATGCGCAGGCGCAGGCGCGTGAACCCGTCGTCGTCCTCCTCTTCGACCATCTGGTAGTCGAGCGCGCTGCCGCCGAACCGCGCCGGCAGCACCTCCTCCAGCACCCGCACCATGTCATGGGCGACCACCATCGTGCCCTCGCTTGTCAGCAGCCCGAAACTGCGGATCTCGCGCAGGTGATCGGTGAAGCCGGCGGCCTCCAGCGGACACCCGCACGCCCGCGCCTCGAGGGTCGCATGGTCGCCGTTCTCGGCGTTCAGGAGGATCTTGCGGGCGGTCGGCGACAGCGAGGTGAAATACAGCGCGGACACGGTCACCGCGGAATCGCCCACCCGCCGCGGCGCCTGGATGACCGCGTGGAGATCGCGGTAGACATGAATGTCGTCTCGGGCCGCGGGCCGCGCGCAGCCGAACCCGACGTTGCCGCCCTCGGTGAACGCGTAGGTGGGCACCCAGCGCGCCCCGCTCCGCGCGATGCCGGCCGCCTTGGCCGCCGTGATCGGCTCGCCGCCAACGACGATGGTCACGCCGGCAAGAGTGAGGCGGTGCTCCTGCGCGGCCAACGCGACGCGGAGCGCGGTGCTCGCGACGCACCGCAGCACGCAGCCACCGTACGCGGCCGCGGTCTCGGCCGCCCACCTCGCGACGACGTCCGCCCGGTCCAGGCTCACGTGCTGCGGCCACGGCAGGCGGGCGCCGGAGAGTCGGGCCACACCGACGACGAACAGCGTCAGCATGCGAGGCTTCACCCGCCGCGGCGTCCACGACACCGGCGACGGCGAGAACCACCGGAGGTGCTGCTGGCCGATGAACGCGCCGCTGCGGAAGAGGTTGTTCGCCGCGCTGGTGTTGGGGAAGATGCCGCGCCAC
>Ga0308411_10000539_pt1 | contig 25076 bp, 23 predicted proteins | sample HotsprottomLayer_2_FD_203530 | JGI IMG/M metagenome (GOLD analysis project Ga0308411, IMG submission 203530) | Hot spring phototrophic mat microbial communities from Octopus Spring, Yellowstone National Park, Wyoming, United States -... | ecosystem: Environmental > Aquatic > Thermal springs >... | reverse complement strand
GGCCGCGGCCGCGACCTCGTCGCACGACAGCCCCTCGCCCCACAGGGTCACCGGGCTGCCGACGCGGCCCCAGGGGATCGGGTCGAGGTCGACCGCCAGCATGTCCATCGACACCCGCCCGAGCGTCCGGGTGCGCCGGCCATCGACCAGGATCGGGGTGCCGGTGGGCGCGTGGCGCGGATAGCCGTCGGCGTAGCCACAGGCGACCACCCCGATCCGCATCCGCCGGTCGGCGGTGAAGGTCCCACCGTAGCCGACACGCTCTCCCGCGGCGAGTTCCCGCACGGCGATCAGCTCACTCGCCAGCGTCATCACCGGCCGCAACCCGAGCGCCGCCGCCGGCTCGTCGGGAAACGGCGAGCACCCGTAGAGCATGATTCCCGGCCGCACCCAGGCCCCGCGCGTGTCAGGGTGGCGCAGCACCGCGGCGGAGTTCGCCAGGCTGCGCGGCAAGGCGAGCCCGCGCGCGCCGGACTCGAACCGCTCGAGCTGTTCGGCGACGCCGCGCGGTCCGTCGGCGTCCGCGAAATGCGTCATCAGCACGATCTCGCTCACGTTGCCGCACGCGCGCAGCCGCTCGACGAACGATCGCGCGGCCTCCGGCGCGACACCGAGCCGGTTCATGCCCGAATTGACCTTCAGATAGACGGTCACCCGCGTAGCGAGGCGCGTGGCCTCGAGCATCGCGAGCTGCTCCGGCGAGTGCACCACGGTCGCGAGCCGGTACGTGCCGATCGTGGCGAGATCCGCGGGCGAGAAGAACCCCTCGAGGAGCAGGATCGGCTGCGCGATGCCGCCTTCGCGCAGGCGAACCGCCTCCTCGATGTCGAGCAGCGCGAAGCCGTCAGCGCCGGTACCGAGCGCGGCCACCGCCCGCGCGAGCCCGTGCCCGTATGCGTTGGCCTTGACCACCGCCCAGACCCGGGCCCCGCCAGCCCGCGCGCGCGCGATCTCGAGGTTGTGCCGCAAGGCGGCGAGGTCGAAGCACGCGCGAATCGGCCGCGGCACGGCTCACTCCCGCGCTTGCGACCTGCGCCGGGCCCGCTCGGCGCCAAGGCGCCTCGCCCGCTTCTGCCTCATCGCCTCGCCGCAGCGGTTCACCGACCGGGCGACCGCCGTGCCGCCCGTGCCGTCGCTCAACCCTTGTCGCGCAGCTTGGACAGCCAGTGCTCCATCTGGCGACCGGCCGCCTCGCGACCGCCGAGGCCGAACGAGAGCGCAACCGCCACCGCGACCGCGCCGAGGGTCAGGCCGAAAGCGAGGTTCACGATGTCGTCGGCGATACCCATCGCGCGCAGACCCATCGCGATCACCAGGCCGAGGATCGCGATCCGCGCGATGCGCGCCAGCCCAGTCGTCTGCTCGCCGCTCGCGCGATTGATCGCGGCGAACGCGAGGTTGGCGAGCCAGAAGCCGATTACCAGTATCGCGCCGCCGAGCAGCACGTCGCCGCCGAACTTGATGAAGATCGCCACGATGTCGCGCACCTGGGTGAACTCGAGCCGGTTCGCCGCCTCCACGGTCGCAAACAGCATCGCGAAGAACAGCACCAGCGTCCCGACGATCGACGACGGCCTGAGCTCCCCGAAGACCTGCTGCAGCCCGAGGCGTTCGGGCAGGGCGTCGGCGCCCAGACTCGCCAGCACCCGGCTGACCATCGACGAGGCGAACTTCGCCACGTACCAGCTGACGATCAGGATCAGCGCGGCCGCGATGATGTTCGGAATCGCCGCGAGCAGGCGCGCGAGCATCTCGGTCGCGGGCCGCGAGATCGCCTCGACCTTCAGGGCGTCGAGCGCGGCGATCAGCGAGGGGACGAACACCAGGATGAAGACGATCGTGCCGGCGAGCCGCGAGACGCGCACCGACTCGGCCACGCCGAGCCGCGGGCCGACCCGGTCGGCACCGGCCGCGGCGAGCAAGTTGGTCACCAGGCCGCGCAGCACCTTGGCGACCAGCCAGCCGACGAAGCCGATCAGCGCCGCACCGACGATGTTGGGGACCATGTCGAGCAGCTTGGTGAGCATCGTCTGCACCGGCTCGAGCAGGCCGCGCAGATCGTAGGCCGCGAGGATCGTCGGCAGGAAGAGCAGGATCACCAGCCAGAAGAGAACGTTCGCGACACTCTTGCTCATCGGCTCCATCCCGGCCTCGGCCGAGAGCCGGTCGTCGATCGTGGTGGCGGAGAGGATCCTGTTCACCAGCGCCCGCAGCAGCGTCGCGAGCAGCCAGGCGATGACCATCAGCACCGTGCCGGCGACCAGACGCGGCAGATAGCCGATCACCTGCGCCACCAGCTGGGCGAACGGGTTCGACAGCCGGTCGAGGTGCAGCGAATCGAACACCGCCACGATCGTGATCAGGACGATCACCCAGAACACCCCGATCGAGACGCCGGTCTCGACGTTGACCGCCTGGCCGGTGCTCTCCTGGATGCGGGAGTTCACCCGCAGCGCGCCGAGCAGCCGGCGCGTGCCGGCGCGCACACTCACCGCCACGATCCATCCGACGACCAGGATCGCGAGCGCACCGAAGATCGCGGGTAGCTGCGCGCCGAGCGTGCTCTGCAGCGAAGCGGCGAGCGCCGAATAGTCCATCGTCACCTCCCGTCAGTGGCGGTCACAACCCCTCGACGGCGCCGCGGCCGCCGTCCTGCGGCGCCGCACTATAGCACGCAGGTCGGGCGGCGGTCCCGCGCGCGACCGCCCGGCCGGCTCACCCGATCGCGGCCTTGAGCCGCAGCTTCGTGAACTCGACGAACGTGTTCACCAGCCGCGAGCGGAACTTCTCCTTCGGGTACACGAGCGAGAGCTCGCGGATCAGCCGGGGTACCAATGGCAGGGCGACGAGATCCCCGAGACGCTGCTCCTTCGCCACCGTCGCCCGCGACATGATCGCGAAGCCGAGCCCCGTGCCGACCACGCCCTTCAGCGCCTCGGGGCTGCCGAGCTCCATCACGACGTTGAGCTCGGCCGGATTGATTCCGGCTCTGCGGAAGTACAGGTCGGTGAACTCGCGAGTGCCCGACCCGCTCTCGCGGCTGACGTAGGGGTAGCTCACCAGCTGGCGCGGCGCGACGCTCTTCAGACGCGCGAGCGCGTGTTTCGGCGAGACGATGACCTGCAGCTCGTCCGCGCAGCACACCTCGGTCAGCAACGCCGGCAAGTGCGACGGCGTCTCGATCAACCCGATGTCCAGGGTGTGCTCGGCGACCCGGTTCTCGATCGTCTCCGAGTTGCCGACCGCCATCTTGGGCTGCACGTCCGGGTGCACCGACTTGAACTCGCCGAGCACCCGCGGCAGCAGGAACTCCGCGATGGTCGTACTCGCGCCGATCAGGAGCGGCCCGGAGAGCCTTCCGGTCATCTCGCGCAGCCGCGTGTCGAGTTCGGCCGATAGCGCGAGGATGCGCTCGGCGTACTCGAGCGCCACCTCTCCGGCCGGGGTGAGCGAGATCCGTCCGTGCCCGCGCTCGAACAGGCGGGTGCTGAAGTGCTCCTCGAGCTGTTTGATCTGGAAGGTGACCGCCGGCTGGGTCATGAACAGCGTCTCGGCGGCCTTGGTGAAGCTCAGCTGCTTCGCCACGGCGTGGAACACCTGCAATCGGCGGTCGGCCATCGTTCGAGGCGTGCGTCCGGGAGCCGCGCCTGGGGCGCGAAGTTTCGCAGGATCCCTGTGCTATTCTGCGCCCCGCTATTCAAGCATAAATCGCCCGCCAACCGAAACTTATGGCCCCCCGCAGGGCGCCGCGCAGGCGTGGCAGCGTGATCGAGGCCCGAGCGGGCCGCAGCAGCGAGGAGGGGATCGGGGTGGACGCCGGCGCAGCCACGCCGAGCCCTAGCCGGCACGGCCGACCGCGTGGGGTGGCGGGCGCCGGGCCGGCACGCCATGGTGGCGAGGACCGATGAAGCGCGGCTTCTACACCATCATGGCGGCGCAGTTCTTCTCGTCGCTCGCCGACAACGCGCTGCTGATCGCCGCGATCCAACTCCTTTCCCAGCTCGGTGGCCCGCCGTGGATGCCGCCGCTGCTCAAGTTCGTCTTCACCGTGTCCTACGTCGCGCTGGCGGCGTTCGTCGGCGCGTTCGCCGACTCGATGCCCAAGGGGCGGGTGATGTTCATCACCAACCTCGTGAAGGTGGTCGGGTGCGCGATGATGTTCTTCTACGCGCAGCTCACGGCTCCGGGCGTACCCGAGTTCGCCACGGTGCTGCTCGCCTACGCCGTGGTGGGCCTGGGTGCGGCAGCGTATTCGCCGGCCAAGTACGGCATCCTGACCGAGCTGCTGCCGCCGAGCCAGCTGGTCGCGGCCAACGGCTGGATCGAGGGCCTGACCGTCGGTTCGATCATCCTCGGCACCGTCCTCGGCGGCCTGCTGGTGAGCAGCACCGTCTCGGGCTACCTCCTCGCCTTCGACCTGCCGCTCGTCGACACCCACGTCGACTCTCCCGGCGAAGCGGCGATCGCGGTGATCGTGTTCGGCTACGTCGTCGCGGCGATCTTCAACCTGTACATCCCCGACACCGGCGTCGACCACCACGTCCCGCACCGCAATCCGCTCTACCTGCTGCGCGAGTTCGCGCACTGCAACGCGCTGCTGTGGAAGGACCGGCTCGGCCAGATCTCGCTCGCCACCACCACGCTCTTCTGGGGCGCCGGGGCGACGCTCCAGTTCATCGTGCTCGAGTGGGCGCGGGCGGCGCTCGGTTTCCCGTTGTCCAAGGCCACTTCACTGCAGGGCATCACCGCCGTCGGGATCGCGGCCGGCGCGGTCGTCGCCGCGCGCTACGTCACGCTGCGGCAGTCGGTGAGCATCCTGCCGGTGGGCATCGCGATGGGGTTGATCGTGATCGGCATGAACTTCGTGAACGAGCTCTGGCTCGCGATCCCGCTGCTGATCGCCGTCGGCGCACTGGCGGGCTTCTTCGTGGTGCCGATGAACGCGCTGCTGCAGCACCGCGGACACATCCTGATGGGCGCCGGCCACTCGATCGCCGTCCAGAACTTCAACGAGAACCTCGCGATTCTGGTGATGATCGCGCTCTATTCGGCCATGCTGAAGGCCGAGCTGTCGATCTTCACCGTCATCACGATCTTCGGGTTGTTCGTCAGCGGCTCGATGGTGCTGGTGCGCTGGCGCCACGTGCTGAACCAGCGCGAGCGCGATTCGCTGCACATGATCGGCATGGAGAAACCGACCGACGCCGCGCGGCGCGGCGGGCACTGACCACCGCCGGTCAGCGCAGCACGACCGGCCGGTTCGGGAGCTCGTCCGGGTTGGCCGCACGCGGCGGAAAATGCGCGGCGAGCAGATCACTCACCGCCTCGATGCCGATGATCGCCCCGCGTTCGAACCGGCGCGCTGCGAACTCGCGCTGCATTGCGCCGCAGACCGCCTCCCAGGCGGTCGCGCCGACGCGCGCATCGATCCCGCGGTCGGCGACGATCTCGACCCGCCGGTCGGCGAGCAGGACATAGATCAGCACGCCGGCGTTCTGATCGGTGTCCCAGACGCGCAAGCGAGCGAACAGGTCGATCGCGCGCTCGCGTGCCGACACCCCACGCACCAGGTCCCAAAGCGGCAGCGCCGACTCGACGGCGAATCGGATCTCGCCGTCGTGGCGCTCTTCCTGGGCTTCGATCGCACGCTCGATCGCCTCCAGGCTCGCATCCGGGAAGGCGAAGCGGATCGCCCAATGGTCGGTGAACAGATGCCGGAAGAACCGCCGCAGGTCCACTCGTCGCTCCTACCACCGGCCCGAGGCGCCGCCGCCGCCGAAACCTCCGCCCCCGCCCGACCAGCCCCCCGGCGACGAGCCGCCGCCCCAGCCGCCGCCGCCGGTCCAGCCGCCGCCGCGACGGCCGCTCGCCAGCCGCCAGCCCGAGCCGCCGAGCATCAGCGACAGCAGGAACGCGAGCACGCCGGCGCCGACCGCCGCGACCATCGTGCCAACCAGCGCGAGCGCGACGAATCCGGCGACTCCACCAGTCGCCGCGGACCCGAGGAACCGTCCGAGCAGCCGGTGGAGCGTCGCCCCGACGAACACCACCACGACCAGCACCAGTACCAGCGCCGACTCGAGGTCCACGCCACGCGCCGCGTCACGACGCGGCGCGGGTGGGGGCAGCGGCTCGCCGTCGATCAGCTTGGTGATCTGGGCGATCGCGGCGACGAGCCCGCCGTAGAAATCGTTCTGCGCGAACCGCGGCGCGAGCTGCTCGCGGATGATGCGCTGCGCATACGCGTCCGGGATGACGCCTTCGAGGCCGTAGCCGACCTCGATGCGCACCGTGCGGTCGTTCTTCGCGACCACGACGATCACGCCGTCGTCCACTCGCTTGCGGCCGACCTTCCACGCCTCGGCCACCCGGATCGAATACTGCTCGATCGCTTCGGGCCGGGTGGTCGGCACGAGCAGCACCGCCACCTGGCTGCCCTTGCGCGCCTCGAGCTCGCGCAGCGTCTGCTCGAGCGCGGCGATCTGCGGAGCGGTCAGCGTGCCGGTGAGGTCGGTCACCGGTCCGCGCAGCGGCGGCACCGGCACGAGATCCTGGGCGCGCACTGCCGCAGCCGCGAGCACCAGCGCGAGGGCGAACGCGCCGGCGAGAACGGCGAGACGTGGCATCCGCTGCACGCCGCAGACGGTGTAGTGACTACTTCTTGTCGGCAGGCTTGCCGAAGTCCACCTTGGGCGCGGTCTGGATCTCGCGCTCGTTCTCCACCGCGAAGTTCGGCTTCACCTTGTACCCGAAGAGCATCGCGGTCAGGTTGCTCGGGAACTGTCGCACGACCAGGTTGTAGTCCTGCACCGCCTTGATGTACCGGTTGCGCGCGACCGCGATGCGGTTTTCGGTGCCCTCGAGCTGCGCCTGCAGCTCGCGGAAATTCTGGTCCGACTTGAGCTCGGGATAGCGCTCGACCACCACCAGCAGCCGCGAGAGCGCGCTCGAGAGCTCGCCCTGCGCCTGCTGGAAGCGCTGCAGCGCGGCCGGATCGTTGATCGTGTCGGGCGATACCTGGACCTGCCCTACACGGGCGCGCGCCTCGGTGACGCGGGTGAGCACCTCCTGCTCCTGCTGCGCGTAACCCTTGACCGTGTTGACCAGATTCGGGATCAGATCGGCACGGCGCTGGTACTGATTGATCACCTCCGACCACGCGGCCTTGACACCCTCGTCGCTGCGCTGCAGTTCGTTGTAACCACAGCCCCCGAGAGCGAGAGTGGCGACCGCCAACAGCACCGTCAAAAGCTTGCGCATCGATTTCCCCTTCGTTCGAAACGACTGCCGGATCAAGATTGCGCCGAATCGCGCGCCTTCAAGTCGCGCATCGTGGCGCGCGCGAAGCACAGGTCCTCCCACGCCTTCGCCTTGTCGGGCAGATTGCGCAATAGGTACGCGGGGTGGTAGCTCACCACCACCGGCACTCCCTGATATTCGAACACTCGCCCGCGCAGGCTGGCGATGCTCGCGTCGGTCGCGAGCAGCGCCTGCGCGGCGAAGCGGCCGAGCGCCAGGATCAGCCGCGGCCGCACGAGCGCGATCTGCCGCGCGAGGTACGGGGCACAGCGGGCGACTTCCAGAGGTTCCGGGTTGCGGTTGCCCGGCGGACGGCACTTGAGGACGTTCGCGATGTAGACGTTTGCCTCCCGGCTCAGTCCGATCGCCGCCAACATCTGGTCGAGCAGCCGTCCGGCCTGGCCGACGAAGGGCTCGCCGCGGGCATCCTCCTCGGCGCCCGGCGCCTCCCCGACGAGCATCCACTCGGCCTGTTCGTCGCCAACGCCGAAGACGGTATTGGTGCGCGTCCGACTCAACGGGCAGGCGTCGCAGCGCGCGACCTGCGCGCGCAGCGCCGCCCAGTCCAGGCGGGCGATCCGCGCCTCGCGGTCGTCGAGCGCGAGCGGCGCAGCGCCGGCGGCTGCCTGCGGCAGCGCCCGCGCGGCCGAGGCGCGCGCTCGCAGCCGCCAGCGCGGTCCTAGGCCGATCTCCTCGATGATCCGGGTGCGGCGAGCGGTCACAGCGCGCGGCTCAGCACGAGCGCATCCTCGCGGCCATCACGCGCTGGGTAGTAGCCGCGCCGCGTGCCGGCGTGCTGGAAGCCGTGGCGCGCGTAGAGGCGGCGCGCGGCGAGATTCGACGGCCGCACCTCCAGGAACAAGACTTGCGCGCCGTAGTCGCGCGCCACCGCCGAGAGATGCTCGAGCAGCCGCGACGCGAGGCCGCGGCGCTGGCATGGCGCCGCGACGCTGAGATTGAGCAGATGCGCCTCGTTCACGCCGAGCATCATCACCGCGTAGGCCATCAGGCCGCCGGGGCCATGCAGTCCCCAGCAGCTATATCCGGCGGCGAGCGAGTCGCGGAAGTTGCCGAGCGTCCAGGGGAACTCGTAAAGCGCGCGTTCGATCGCCTCCACCGCGTCGAGGTCGGCGGTGGTGAGCGGACGGATCTGCGGCTCGGTGCGCAGGACCGCGCTCACCGCTCGCCTACCTTCAGCGCGACCCGGTCGCGCAGGTAAAGCGGCGCCGCGCGCGCCGGGTCGATGCCCTCACCCGCGTCGAACCTCGGGCGTGCGAGCCGCGCGACCGCCGCGGCCGACGGCATCACCTCGGGCCGCACCGCCCCGAGCGCCGGACCATGGCGCTTTGCCAGGGCAGCGCCGTGCGCGCCGAACCCCGGTCCGCAGCCGATCCAGCCGCTGCCGGGGGGAAGCGGTACGGCGTCGGGTCGATACAGGCCGGGGGGGATCACTTGGTGCAATTCCAGGCGCTGCGGCACCGGTCCGGCCGAGGCAACCGAATCGCCCCGCGCGAACGCTGCATGATACACCTCGCCCATGCGGGCATCGAGGCAGGCGACGACGCGCGGCGCTTCCACCGCACCGGCGATCGCCGCGAGCGTGCTCACGCCGAGGACCGGCAGCGCGCGCGCGGCGGCGATGCCCTGCACCACGCCGCAGGCGATCCGCAGCCCGGTGAACGAGCCGGGTCCGGCGCCGAACGCCACCGCGTCGAGGTCGCGCACCGTGAGGCCGGCGCGCGCGAGCAGCCGGTCGATCTCGGCCAGGACGAGCTCGGCCTGGCGCTGTCCGGCCGGGCTCGAATGCTCGAGCATCCGGTCGCCGGCCAGCACGGCGATCGAAAGCACGTCGGTCGCCGTTTCGATGGCGAGCAGATTCATTCGGGGCACCCGGACGAGCAGCCGATTCTACGGGCGCGACGACGAGCGCGCCGCACTGGACTATGCTTGCCGGCGCGCCGGGCGATCGGCCGCGCGGTGCGCACCGTCGGGAGGATACGGGATGGACACTTCGGCGCAGGGCCTGCGGGTGCTGGTCACCGCGGGCGCGGCGGGTATCGGCGAGGCGATCGCGCGCACGTTCCTGGAACACGGCGCGCGGGTGCACATCTGCGACGTGGACGAGGCGGCGCTCGCGCAGGCGCGGGAGCGGATGCCGCAGGTCGGACAGACGGTCGCCGACGTCGCGAGCCCCGCCGACGTCGAGCGGCTGTTCGCCGACGTGCGCGCGGCGTTCGGCGGTCTCGACGTGCTGGTCAACAACGCCGGCATCGCCGGTCCGACCGCCCGGGTGGAGGACATCAGCCCGCAGGAGTGGGACCGCTGCATCGCGGTCGACCTGAACGGCATGTTCTACTGCACGCGCCTAGCGATGCCGCTGCTCAAGGCCGCCGGCGGCGGCTCGATCATCAACCTCTCGTCAGCCGCCGGTCGGCTTGGTTTCCCGCGCCGCACGCCGTACGCGGCCGCGAAGTGGGCCGTCGTCGGCTTCACCAAGAGCCTCGCGATGGAGGCCGGGCCAGACGGCGTGCGGGTGAACTGCATTCAGCCCGGCCTCGTCGCCGGGGCGCGGATCGAGCGCGTCCTGGAGGCGCGCGCGAAGGCGAAGGGCATCCCGGTCGAGGCCGAGCGCGCGGCGAGCGTCGCCGCAGTCTCGCTGCGGACCTTCGTCACCGCGCAGGACATCGCCAACATGGCGCTGTTCCTCGCGACCGACGCCGGCCGGCATATCTCCGGACAGGCGATCCCGGTGTGCGGCGACGTGCAGGTCCTGTCGTGACGCCGCGCTGCGATGGTAGATTAGCGCGCCCGGCGCGCGCGGGCTAGAAGTCGAGCGGTCGGCCCGGTCGGCGCGCCGCGTGCGACCCCGCGGGCCAAACGCCCGGCAGCGCTCGCCGCCGGCGAGCCCGTCCAACCCAGATGAACCACTACGGAGGAGCCACCGATGGCCGCAGCGCAAGGCAAGGTGATCATCACCTGCGCAGTGACCGGCGCGATCCACACCCCCACGATGTCACCGCACCTGCCCATCACGCCCGACGAGATCGCGGAGGCGGCGATCGGCGCGGCGCGCGCCGGCGCGGCGATCGTGCACCTGCACGCGCGCATGCCGGAGGACGGGCGCCCGACCCAGGATCCGAACGTCTTCCGGCAGTTCCTGCCGCGCATCAAAGCGTCGAGCAACGTGGTGCTCAACCTCACCACCGGCGGCGCGCCGACGATGACCGTCGAGGAACGCCTCCAGCCGGCGCTGCAGCTCAAGCCCGAGGTCGCCTCGCTCAACATGGGCTCGATGAACTTCGGCCTGTACGAGATGATCCCGCGCTACAGCGAATGGAAGTACGACTGGGAGAAGCCGTACCTCGCCGGGTCCGACGAGCGCATCTTCAAGAACACCTTCCGCGACATCGCCTACATCCTCGAATCGTGCAGCGGCAACGACACCCGCTTCGAGATCGAGTGCTACGACATCGGGCACCTTTACACCGCCGCGCACTTCCTCGACCGCCGGCTGATCAAGCCGCCGCTGTTCATCCAGTCGGTGTTCGGCATCCGCGGCGGGATCGGACCACATCCGGAAGACGTGCTGCACATGAAGCGCACCGCCGACCGGCTGTTCGGCGACCAGTACCTCTGGTCGGTGCTCGGCGCGGGGCGCAACCAGATGTACGTCGCGACCCAGTCGGCGGTCATGGGCGGGAACGTGCGCGTCGGGCTCGAGGACAGCCTGTGGATCGGCCGCGGGCAGCTCGCCAAGTCGAACGCCGATCAGGTCGCCAAGATCCGCCGCATCCTGGAGGAGCTCGGCCTGGTGATCGCGACCCCGGACGACGCCCGCGAGATGTTGAAGCTGAAGGGCGGCGCGAACGTCGGCTTCTGAGGTTCCGGGGAGGCACCGATGAACATCGCCCAGCACGTCGAGCGCAACGCCGAGCGCCGCGGCAACCATCCGGCGATCCTGTTCGAGGGCCGCAGCCTCTCCTACATGACGCTCGACTACTGCGCATCGGCGCTCGCCGATTCGCTCGCGCGCCACGGCGTGCGCCGTGGCGACCGCGTCGCCCTCTACTTGCCCAACATCCCCGCCTTCGCCCTCGCCTACCTCGCCGGCCTGAAGGCGGGCGCGATCGTGGTCTCGATCAACTCGATCTTCAAGTGGGAGGAGGTGCGCTACATCGTCAACGACGCGCGGCCGCGCGTGCTCTTCACCACCGCCGACCTGCTCGCCAACGTGCCGCGGCCCGACTGCCCGTCGATCGAGCACACCGTGCTGTGCGAGGGCGCCGAGCCGGACGAGATCGCGCTCGAGGACTGGCTCGCCACGGGCGATCCGAAAACCCGCGCGGCCGAGATGCGGCCCGCCGACCCGGCGGTGCTGCTCTACTCCTCCGGCACGACTGGCTTTCCGAAGGGCGTCACGCTCAGCCACGAGAACGTGGTGACCAACATCCGTACCGCCGCGAAGTATTCCGGCTACCGCCCGGAGGACAGGTTGGCGCTGTTCCTGCCGCTGTTCCACGTCTTCGGCCAGAACTACATCATGAACGGCGGCTTCGAGGCGGGCGCGACGCTCAGCCTGTTCCGGCGATTCGTGCCGGAGACGGTGCTCGAGGCGATCGGCCGCGACCGGATCACGAAGTTCTTCGCGGTGCCGACGATCTACGTCAGCCTGCTCGACGCCGACCTCTCCAAGTACGACTTGAGCTCGATCGAGTATTACTTCTCCGCTGCGGCGACGATGCCCGAGGCGGTCTCGCGCCGCTGGACCGAGCGCTTCGGGAAGCGCGTTTACGAGGGCTACGGCCTCACCGAGTGCTCGCCGTTCGCCTGCTACAACCACCTCACCGAGCACCGTTTCGGCAGCGTCGGCACCGCGGTGGATGGATTCACGGTCGAGATCCACGACGAGGACGACCGCGAGGTACCGCGCGGTCAATGGGGCGAGATCGTGATCCGCGGCCCGGGTGTGATGCTCGGCTACTGGGGCAAGCCGGAGGACACCGACCGGGCGCTGCGCAACGGCTGGCTGCATTCGGGCGACATCGGGCGGATGGACGCCGACGGGTACGTCTACATCGTCGACCGCGTCAAGGACATGGTCAACGTCTCCGGATTCAAAGTCTGGCCCGCCGAGGTCGAGCAGCTGCTATACCGCCATGCCGCGGTCGGCGAGGTGGCGGTGTACGGGGTCCCCGATGCGCTGAAAGGCGAACAGGTGCGCGCGGCGGTAGTCCTGAAGCCAGGCCGGCACGCGACCCCCGAGGAGCTTGTGCAGTTCTGCCGCGATCACCTCGCGGCTTACAAGGTGCCGGCGCGGGTGGACCTGGTGCGCGAGCTCCCCAAGAGCGCCACCGGCAAGATCCTCAAGCGCGTGCTGAGCGACCAGGCGACGGCCTGACGGCGCGCGCTTGGCCCTCGAGCTCGTCGCCGATCCGCGGTTCTACGCGGTTGCGATCGTCGCGGTCGTCCTGACCGGTGTCTCGAAGGGCGGGATCGGCGCCGCCGGCGGCTTTTCGGTGCCGCTCCTGTCGCTAGTGATCTCGCCGGTCCAGGCCGCGGCGATCATGCTCCCGATCCTGATCCTGATGGATCTGATCGGCGTGTACGCGTACCGGCGCGACTGGGACCGCGGCAACATGGCGATCATCCTGCCGGCGGGCCTGGCGGGCATCGGCGTCGGCTGGCTCACTTTCCGTTACCTCAACGACGACTACATCCGCGTCCTGCTCGGTCTGATCGCCTGCGGCTTCGTGGCCTTCAGCGTGCTCGCGGGACCGCCGCCGCCAGCCCGCCCGAGCCGGTCGAAGGGCTACCTCTGTGCGACGGTGTCGGGCTTCACCAGCTTCGTCGCCCACGCCGGAGGCACACCGCTCGCGATCTACCTGCTGCCGCAGCGGCTCGAAAAGGCGCTCTACGTCGGCACGACGATCATTTTTTTCACCGCGATCAACGCAGCGAAGATCGTGCCCTACCTGATGCTGGGTCTGTTCGACGCGCGCAACCTCGGCACCGCGGTGGCGCTGCTGCCGGTCGCCGGGGCCGGCATGCTGCTCGGCATCTGGGTGCGCAAGCGGCTGAGCACCGAGTGGTTCTACCGTGTCGCCCACCTGCTGATGTTCGCCACCGGCGCGAAACTGCTCTACGACGGCGCGGTCAACCTGGTCACCTGACGCGCTGGCTCCCCGGAGCGCGGCGCGCTCACTGAGCCGGCGGCCGGGTACCGCGCGCGTCGCCCTTCGGCGCGGGCCGCGGCGGGTAGATCTCGCGCCCGTGATCGGAGATGTCGCGCCGCAGCTGACGCCGTTCGTCGGGCGAGAGCTGCGCCGGGCGGGCGGGCAACGCTGCGCCGCCCGCCCGTCCGGGGCCCGCGCGCTCGGAGGCGGGCGGCCAGCCCGGGCCAGGGGACCCCGGATCCGACGCTGGTCCCTGCTGCGCCGCGAGTGGCGCCGCCGCCGCGAAGGTCGCAGCCGCTGCCACAACCAGGAACGTTCGCCGCATTGGCCAACTCTATGGGAATCGTGTAAGCAGACTGTGAATCGGGGGCCGGGAGTCTGTAACCGCCTGTTTCAGGAGGGCCGGCGATCACCGTGCGTTACGATTGGACCCGCGCTGCGCGATGCGCAGCGACTAGCATTGTCCGCCATGGCCGACCCGAAGACGAAGATCCTGGTCGTCGACGACGACCTGCGCCTGCGCGATCTGCTGAACCGGTACCTCACCGAGCAGGGCTTCGCCGTGCGCACGGTACCGGACGCGGCCGCCATGGACAAGCTGCTCGCGCACGAGCGCTTCGACCTCATCGTGCTCGACCTGATGCTGCCCGGCGAGGACGGGCTGTCGGTGTGCCGGCGGCTGCGCGGTGCGCGCAATCCGATCGCGATCATCATGCTGACCGCGAAGGGCGAGGAGGTGGACCGGATCGTCGGGCTCGAGATGGGCGCCGACGACTACCTCCCCAAGCCGTTCAACCCGCGCGAGCTGGTGGCCCGCATCAACGCGGTGCTGCGCCGGCGCGCCGCGCCGCTGCCGCCGGGGGCGCCGTCGGCCGACGCCGAGGCGGTGGAGTTCGGCGGGATGCGGGTCAACCTCGCCACGCGGACGCTCACCCGCGGCGGGGAGACGATCCCGCTCACCACCGGCGAGTTCGCGCTGCTCAAGGCGTTCGTGACGCACCCGCGGGTGCCGCTGTCGCGCGACAAGCTGATGGAGCTCGCCCGCGGACGCGAGTACGAGGTCTTCGACCGCGCGATCGACGTGCAGGTGTCCCGCCTGCGCAAGCTGATCGAGCCCGACCCGGCCCGCCCGGTGTTCATCCAGACGGTGTGGGGCTTCGGGTACGTCTTCGTCCCGGACGGGGCGAAGGTCTGACGCCTACCCGCGCCGTCGCACGCGCTGCCGCGCCATGACGCTGGTACCGCGCACGCTGCTCTGGCGCGCCTTCCTGCTGATCGCGGCGTTGATCCTGCTTTCGGTCGCGGCCTGGTTCCAGCTGTTTCGCTACTCGGAGCGGGAGCCGCGCGCGCACCAGGCGGCCCAGCTCGTCGTGAGCGTGGTGAATCTCACGCGCACCGCGCTGGTGACCGCGCGCAGCGATCTGCGCCGGGAGCTGCTGCTCGACCTGGTCGAGCGCGAGGGGATCCGCATCTATCCGGCCGAGCCGGGCGAGCGGATCGTCGCGGTGCCGCCCGACGAGCCGGCCTTCCAGCTCCTGGTCGAGGAGATCCGCCGCAACCTGGGTGCCGACACGCGCGTTGCGCTGGAACGCGATGGGTTGAGCGCCTTCTGGGTGAGCTTCCGCATCCAGGACGACGAGTACTGGGTGATGTTGCCGCGCGAGCGCCTCGAACAGCCGGTCGCGTTGCGCTGGCTCGGCTGGGCCGCCTTCGTCCTCGGGCTCGCCCTGCTGGGCGCCTGGGGCATCGTCGTGCGCCTGCGCGAGCCGCTCGCCGAGCTGGTGGCCGCAGCGGCCGAACTCGGCCGCGGTCGCCTGCCCGCACCGCTCGCCGAGACCGGCCCGGAGGAGATCCGGACCGTGACGCACGCCTTCAACCAGATGACCCGCGACCTCGCGCGGCTGGAGGAGGACCGGGCGCTCGTGCTCGCCGGCGTGTCGCACGACCTGCGCACGCCGCTCGCCCGCTTGCGCCTCGGGCTGGAGATGGCCGAGGCGGACCCGGCGCTGAAGGCGGGCATGGTCGCCGACATCGACGAGATGGATCGCGTCATCGGCCAGTTCCTGGATTTCGCGCGCGCGGCCGGCGACGAGCCGCCGGTGCCCACCGACCTCGCCGCGCTCGCGCGCGCGGTGGCGAAGCGCTACCGCGAGGCCGGGCAGGCGTTCACCGAGGAGATCGGAGACGTGCCGGCGCTCGCGCTGCGGCCGCTCGGGGTGCGCCGGCTGATCACCAACCTGCTCGACAACGCGCTGCGGCACGCGCACGCCGGCGTGTGCCTGCGGGTGGCGCGCGATGGCGAGCGCGTCGTCGTCGAGGTACTCGACCGTGGCCCCGGCATTCCGCCGGCTGAGATCGAGCGTCTCAAGCAGCCGTTCACGCGCCTCGAGACCGCGCGCAGCGGCGGCAGCGGGTCCGGCCTCGGACTGGCGATCGTCGACCGCATCGCCCGCATGCACGGCGCCTCATTCGAGCTTGCCGGCCGCGCGGGCGGCGGCCTCGCCGCGCGCGTGGCGTTCCCGATCGCGGGCGCTGAAACGGTTCAGCCCCAGCGCGCGCGTACCGTGTAGACACTCCCTGCGGGCGCGGGCCGGGACTCGACCAGCGCGAAGTCGCGCACCGGCCAGCGGATCGGCGCGAGCGCCGGAAGCGCCGCGCCGGCGCGCGCTGCGCGCACCAGCGTCACGTGCGGCACGAACGGCTTGGGGTCGAACGCGATCCCTGCCGCGCCGAGGGCCGCCCGCAGCCCGGCGACCAGCTCGAGCAGCGGCGCCGGCGCTTCGCTCGCCCCCGCCCAGGCGACGCCGTTGTGCCGCCAGCAGCCCGGCTGGTCGATCACGAGCGTGAACGCCGGCGGCGCGAGCGTCGCTGCGGCGGCCTCGACCGCCGGCAGGGCCGCCTGGCGCACGCTCCCGAGGAATGCCAGGGTGAGGTGAAGGTTCGGCGGGGGGATCACGCGTCCTCCGCTGGCGCGGTGGATCGCCGCGGCCCAGGCTGCCAGGCCGGACCGTGTGGCCTCGTCGGGCCAGAGCGCGAAAAACAGCCGCAACGGCCGGGGGGTCAGCGGGTCGGCGCGGCGATCCAAGGCGCGGCCGTTTGGCTGAGCAGCGCGATCGCCTCGGCCGCGATCCCCTCGCCGCGGCCGGTGAACCCGAGCCGCTCGGTCGTCTTTGCCTTGACGTTCACGCATCCGGGCTCGACGCCGAGGTCGGCGGCGATGTTCGCCACCATCGCCGGGATGTGCGGCGCCATGCGCGGCGCCTGCGCGACGATCGTCGCATCCACGTTGGCGATCTCGAAACCGGCCGCGCGCACTCGGGCCACCGCGGCGCGCAGGAGCGCGCGGCTGTCGGCGTCGCGGTACGCCGGGTCGGTGTCCGGAAAGTGGCGTCCGATGTCGCCCAGGGCGGCTGCGCCGAGCAGTGCGTCGGTGATCGCGTGCAGGAGCACGTCGGCGTCGGAATGGCCGGCGAGCCCGCGGTCGTGGGCGATCTCCACCCCGCCGATGACCAGCCTGCGCCCCGCCACCAGTGCGTGGGCGTCGAAGCCCTGGCCGATCCGCAGGCGCGCGCCCGCTGCCGCAGACATGGTCACGCCGGCTCCAGGAGCTTGGCCGCGATCGCCACATCGGCCGGATAGGTCACCTTGAAGTTGCTCGGGCTCGCCGCGACCAGTCGTGGCCGCAGCCCGAGCGCCTCCACCGCCGCCGCTTCGTCGGTCACCGCACCGGCGGTGGCGAGCGCGGCGAGCAATGTCCCGTGGCGGAACATCTGCGGGGTCTGCGCGAGCCAGAGCCCCTCGCGCGGCTCGGTCCGCGCGACCCGCTCTGCGTCGTCGGCGCGCTTCAGCGTGTCGGCGAGCGGCAGCGCGAGCAACCCCCCGACCGGATCGTCGCGCACCGCGTCCACTAAACGTGCGAGATCGGCGCGGGCGAGGCACGGCCGCGCCGCGTCGTGCACCAGCACCCAGTCGTCGGGGTCCACCACGCTCGCCATCGCGATCAGGCCGTTCGCCACACTGTCGCGTCGCGTGGCGCCGCCGCACCACAGCGGCGCGAGCCGTTCGCCGAAGCCGCGCCAGTCGATCGTCGAGAAGCGCTCGTCGCCCGGCGCGAGCACGACGAACGCGAGCTCGATCGCGGGGTGGTCGAGGAGCGCCGCGACGGCATGCGCGAGCAACGGGCGGCCATGGATCTCCAAGTATTGCTTGGGCGCTGCCGCGCCGAGGCGAGCGCCCCGGCCCGCGGCCGGGATCAGCCCGAACAGGCGCGCGGCCATCGATCGCGGGAGCAGGTCATGCGGCCCGTATAATACTGGGGCGCCGCGTATCGGCGACCCCGCCAGCCCTTCCCGCACCACGCTTGACCGCCGCAGTCTCCACCGCCCGCAGGATCCGTTTCGGCCGGCTGCACGGGTCGGCCGACGCGCTCGCACTCGCGCGGCTCGCCGCCGCCGCGCGGCCGCTCGCCATCGTGTGCGCGTCGGCGCTCGACGCGCAGCGCCTGCGCGAGGAGATGCCTTGGTTCGATCCGGGCCTGCGGGTCGCCCTCTTCCCCGACTGGGAGACGCTGCCGTACGACTCGTTCTCGCCGCATCACGACCTGGTGTCGGAGCGTCTCGAGACGCTCCATCGCATCAGCGCCGGCGATTGCGACGTGGCGATCGTGCCGGCCTCGACCGCGCTGTACCGACTGCCGCCGCCCGCCTACCTCGCCGGGTTCACGTTCTTCATCGCGCAGGGCGAACGGCTGGACGCGGCGCGGCTGCGGGCGCAGCTCGCCACCGCCGGCTATGGGCACGTGACTCAGGTCGTGGCGCCCGGCGAGTACTGCGTGCGCGGCGGTCTGATCGATCTGTTTCCGATGGGCAGCACGCTGCCGTACCGCCTCGAGCTGGCCGACGACATCGTCGAGTCGATCCGCACTTTCGACGTGGACACCCAGCGCACGGTGTACAAGGTCAACGCGATCCGGCTGTTGCCGGCGCGCGAGTTCCCGCTCGACGAGGCGGCGCGCGCTCGCTTCCGGGCGCGTTTCCGCGACGCCTTCGAGGGCGATCCGTCGCGCAGCGCGGTCTACCGCGATGTCTCCAACGGCATCGCGCCGGCGGGAATCGAGTATTACCTGCCGCTCTTCTTCGACGCGACCGGCACCTTCTTCGACTACCTCCCAGCCGGCACGACGCTGGTGCTGCACCACGACGTGCACGCCGCGATCGACCAGTTCTGGCGCGACGCCCAGGCGCGCTACCGGCTGCTGCGCGGCGACGCGGAGCGCCCGCTGCTGCCGCCAGCGGCGCTGTTCCTCGGCGCCGAGGCGTTCTTCGCACAGGCGAAGCGCTTCGCGCGACTCGACGTCCATCCGCCCGCGCTGGCGCGCGACGACGCCGACCTGGTCGCCAGCGCCGCCCTGCCCGCGGTGGCGGTCGAGCGCCGCGCGGCCGACCCGCTGCACGCGCTCAAGGCGTTCGTGAACCACGCCCCCGGGCGCGTGCTGGTGCTCGCCGAGTCGCCCGGCCGGCGCGAGACGATGAGCGAGTACTTCGCCCAGTACGACCTTGCGCCGCAGCCGTGCGGCGGCTTCGCCGAGTTCGTCGCCGGGCACGCGCGGTTCGCGCTCGGGATCGGCCCGCTCGCCGGCGGGTTCGCGCTCGACGCCCCTGCCGCCGAAGCGCTCGGCCTGCCCGCGACCCCGCTGGCGATCGTGACCGAGAGTGAGCTCTACGCCGGCACCGCGCGCGCACGCCAGGCGCGCGACCGGGCGAAGGCGAGCTCGGTCGAGAACATGCTCCGCGACCTGTCGGAGCTGTCGGTCGGCGATCCGGTGGTGCACCAGCAGCACGGGATCGGCCGCTACCGCGGGCTGGTCAGCCTCGACCTGGGCGAGGGGGCGACCGAGTTCCTCCAGCTCGAGTACGCCGGTGCGGACAAGCTCTACGTGCCGGTTGCCCAGCTGCACACGATCGGCCGCTACTCGGGCGGTCCGGCCGACCAGGCACCGCTGCACCGGCTCGGCGGCGCGGATTGGGAGCGCGCCAAACGCAAGGCCGCGGCGCAGGTGCGCGACACCGCGGCCGAGCTGCTCGCGCTGTACGCGCAGCGCGCCGCACGGCAAGGTCGCGCGTTCGGGGTCAATCAGCACGACCTCGATGCGTTCGCCGAGGGCTTCGGCTTCGAGGAGACGCCCGACCAGCGCGCCGCGATCGAGGCGGTGGTGTTCGACATGCGCAACGGCCGCCCGATGGACCGCGTAGTGTGCGGCGACGTCGGGTTCGGCAAGACCGAGGTCGCGCTGCGCGCGGCGTTCGTCGCGGTGGCCGACGGGCAGCAGGTTGCAGTGCTCGCGCCGACCACGCTGCTCGCCGAACAGCATTTCGCCACCTTCTCCGACCGGTTCGCCGACTGGCCGGTGCGCATCGCCGAGCTGTCGCGGTTTCGCACCGCGAAGGAGACGGCGCAAACGCTGAAGGGCATCGCGGAGGGCCGAATCGATATCGTCATCGGCACCCACAAGCTGCTCTCGCGCGAGGTGAAGTTCCAGCGCCTCGGGCTGGTGATCATCGACGAGGAGCATCGCTTCGGCGTGCGGCAGAAAGAGCGTCTCAAGGCGCTGCGCGCCGAAGTCGACGTGCTCACGCTCACCGCGACACCGATCCCGCGCACGCTGGCGATGTCGCTCGAGGGGCTGCGCGACCTCTCGGTGATCGCCACCGCGCCGGCCCGCCGGCTGGCGATCAAGACCTTCGTCACCGCCTACTCACCCGGCATCATCCGCGAGGCGGCGCTGCGCGAGCTCAAGCGCGGCGGCCAGCTGTTCTTCCTCCACAACGAGGTGGAATCGATCGATGCGCAGGCCGAGCGGCTGCGCGAGCTGGTCCCGGAGGCGCGGATCGCGGTTGCGCACGGCCAGCTGCGCGAGCGCGAGCTCGAACGCGTGATGCGCGAGTTCCTGCAGCAGCGCACCAACCTGCTGGTGTGCTCGACGATCATCGAGACTGGCATCGACATCCCGACCGCGAACACGATCGTGATCAACCGCGCCGACCGGTTCGGGCTCGCCCAGTTGCACCAGCTGCGCGGGCGCGTCGGCCGCTCGCACCACCAGGCCTACGCCTATCTCCTCACCCCGCCCGAGGAAGCACTCTCGGCGAACGCGCGCAAGCGCCTGGAGGCGATCCAGATGATGGAGGAGCTCGGCTCGGGCTTCTACCTGGCGATGCACGACCTCGAGATCCGCGGCGCCGGCGAGGTCCTCGGCGAGTCGCAGAGCGGGCAGATGCAGGAGGTCGGATTCAATCTCTACAACGACATGCTCGCGCACGCGGTGCGCAGCCTGAAGGCCGGCCGCGAGCCCGACCTCACCCAGCCGCTCGAGGTGATCACCGAGGTCAACCTGCACGTTCCCGCGCTGCTACCCGCCGACTACTGCTCCGACGTGCACGAGCGGCTGGTGCTCTACAAGCGGCTCGCGAACTGCGGCACCGAGGAGGCACTCACCGCGATGCACGAGGAGCTGATCGACCGCTTCGGGCTGCTGCCCGAACCGGCGCAGGCGCTGGTGGACAGCCACCGGTTGCGCATCCTGTGCCACCCGCTCGGCGTGACGCGGCTCGATGCCACCCCGGATCACGTGCAGGTCCAGTTCGGCGCACAGGCCGCGGTGGATCCGGCGCGGGTGATCGAGCTGGTGCAGCGGCACCGCGGCTGGCGGCTGCTCGGGCCGACGAAGCTGCGCGCCGTGGTGCCATCGGCAACCCTGAAGGAGCGGGTGCTCGCCGCGCGTCACGTGCTCGGCCTGCTGCGCGGGCCGCCGGCCTGAGCGGCGCGGTCAGGGATTGGGTGACGGGACGATCACGCCGCCGGTGCGCAGGTTGGCGGTGCCGCCCACGCGCTCCCCGTCGCCGCCGCGGTTCACCAAGATGCCCGGCGCGTACCCCCCGAGCCAGATCGGCCCCGGCCCCTGCATCGGCGAACGCAGCGCGGTACCGCGCGGGTCGTCCGCGAACGCGCTGCCGCGCGGGTTGCCGTAGTCGACCGGCACGGTCGGCATGCTCCCGGTGAGCAGCCGCTGCAGCCGTTCGGCCGCTTCCGGTGCGAGCTGGATGCCGTCGGCGGCCAGCCGCGAGTCGGCCGTCCCGGCCGAAGGCGCCGGCACGCCCGCCGGCGCCGGCCGGCCGATTGTGCGCGTGCCGCGGTCGATCACGGTCTCGACCGGCGGCGGCGGCTCGATCAGCTCGCGCACCCGCGCCGCGCGCTCCTCGAGCGTCTGTCCGCTTGCCGCCGGTGCAGCGAGCGCGAGCCACACGCAACCGGCGCAGACGAGTCCTCGATACTCCATCGGCCGCAGTCTAGGCCCGCACCCGGCGTGCCGCGAAGGCATTTCGTGGCGCGCGCGGCGTCACTTGTCGACGACCTTGCGCAGCCGGGTCCCCTCCGGACGCTCGCCGGGATCGGTCGCGCCGGTTCGCCCGAGCCGTTCGATCGCCGCCGCGAGCTCGGCGATCCGGGCCTCGAGCTCGGCGGTGTGATCGGTCAGGCCGCGGATCGCGGCGGCGACCGGATCGTCGTCGCGCGAGGACAGCCCGTAGGCCGAGAACCCGAGCTTGGCGGCGTGCGCCTCGCGCGCCTGGTCCTGCTCGGCCGCGATGATGCGGGCCGGGATCCCGACCGCGGTGGCGCCCGGCGGCACGTCCTTCACCACCACCGCGTTGGAGCCCACCTTCGCGTAGTCGCCCACCACCAGCGGGCCGAGGATCTTGGCCCCGGCGCCGACCACCACGCCCTTGCCCAGGGTCGGATGGCGCTTGCCCTTGTTCCAGGTGGTGCCCCCGAGGGTGACACCGTGATAGAGCGTGGTGTCGTCACCCACTTCCGCCGTCTCGCCGATCACCACGCCCATGCCGTGGTCGATGAACACGCGGCGGCCGATAGTCGCCCCGGGGTGGATCTCGATCCCGGTCAACCAGCGCCCGATGTGCGAGACCAGGCGCGCCGGCCAGCGCAGCTTCCAGCGCCAGAGGCGGTGCGCCAGGCGGTGGATCAGGAGCGCGTGGAAGCCGGGGTAGCAGGTCACCACCTCCCAGCTCGAGCGAGCAGCCGGGTCGCGGTCGAACACGCAGGCAACGTCTTCGCGGATTCGGGTGAACACGTCGTGGGACCTCGCGGCTCGTCGGACCGGGTGGAGGGGTCTGATCGATTATGCGAAGCCCGACTGGGCCGGTCAACTATCGGCCGCGACGCCCCGCGGCGTCCCAGGCGGCCAGCATGCCGCGCAGGATGTTCACCTCCTGCGACTCGAGCCGCGCCCGGCCGAACAGCCGGCGCAGCCGCTCCATCAGGCGGCGCGGGTTGTACGGATCGAGAAAGCCGCTGGCGACCAGGCTCGACTCCAGGTGGGCGAACAACCCCTCCAGCTCCTCGAAGGTCGCCGGCGGGGTGCGCTCGTCGCCGAGCGGCGTCGCGCCCACGGCCGCAAGCCGCAGCTCGTAGGCGGCGATCTGCACTGCGGCCGCCAGGTTGAGCGACGAGAAGGTCGGATCGGCGGGAATGTGCGCGATGCGCTGGCACCGGATCAGCTCCTCGTTGGAGAGCCCCGCCATCTCGGTGCCGAACACCAGCGCGACCTCGGCTCCGGTCTGCGCCTCGGCCACCGCCTGCGCCGCCGCGCCGCGTGCGTCGTGCGCGGCCGGCCCCAGGTCGCGGCGCCGCGCCGTGAAACCGATCGCGAGCGCGGTCCCGGCGAGCGCCTGTTCGAGGCTGTCGCAGACGGCGGTCGTCGCGAGCAGGTCCGCCGCGCCGGCGGCGAGCGCGGTGGCCTGCGGATCGGGAAACCGGCGCGGCTCGATCAACACCAGACGGCTGAGCCCCATCGTCTTCATCGCGCGCGCCGCCGCGCCGATGTTACCCGGGTGCGTCGGGCGCGAGAGCACGATGCGAACGCGCGCGAGCAGGCTCGTGCCCGGCTCCTCGCCCATGCTCATCGCGCGGACCCCCGCGCCTTCGGCATCGCTTTTTCTCCTAGAATCCCGGCCTCCCGCGGCCGCTCGGTGCCGCGACGGCTGCAATCCCTCCCGACCCCATGGCCAGCCTCCATCCGATGCTCACGATCGCGGTCAAGGCCGCGCGGCGCGCCGGCGCGATCATCAACCGCGCCGCGCTCGACCTCGACGGGCTGACCGTGACCAGCAAGCGGCAGAACGACTTCGTCACCGAGGTCGACCGGGCAGCCGAGCGCGCGATCATCGAGATCTTGCACCGAGCTTACCCCGGCCACGCGATCCTCGCGGAGGAGTCGGGCGCCCAGGGCGACTCGGAGTACACCTGGATCGTCGATCCGCTCGACGGCACCACCAACTTCATCCACGGCTTCCCGCAGTACGCGGTGTCGATCGCGCTGCGCCACCGCGATGCGCTCACCCAGGCTGTCGTGTACGACCCGGGGCGCAACGAGCTGTTCACCGCCACGCGCGGCCGCGGCGCCTTCCTCAACGATCGCCGGATCCGAGTCTCGCGCCGCGCCGGCCTCGCCGCGGCGCTGATCGGCACCGGCTTTCCGTTCCGCGACCTGCAGCACCTCGACGAGTACACCGTCGCCTTCAAGGAAGTGACGCGGCAGACCGCGGGCGTGCGACGGGCCGGCGCGGCGGCGCTCGATCTCGCCTACGTGGCCGCCGGACGCCTGGACGGGTTCTGGGAGATCGGCCTGTCGGCCTGGGACATGGCCGCCGGCGTGCTGCTCGTCCAGGAAGCCGGCGGCCTGGTCGCCGACTTCGACGGCGAGGCCGATTACCTCCGGGCCGGCCACGTCGTCTGCGCCACGCCGAAGGTATTCGCGCCCCTGCTGCGCCTGGTGCAGTCGGCCCACCGCAGCGCCCTGCGCAAGGCATGAACGCGCCCGGCGCGGCCGACCGGCACACGCCGATGATGGCCCAGTACCTGGGCCTGAAGGCGCAGTACCCGGACATGCTGCTCTTCTACCGGATGGGCGACTTCTACGAGCTGTTCTACGAAGACGCCGAGAAAGCGGCGCGGCTGCTCGACCTCACGCTCACCCAGCGCGGCGCGTCGGCCGGCCAGCCGATCAAGATGGCCGGCGTGCCCTGGCACTCGGTCGAGCAGTACCTCGCCAAGCTGGTGCGGCTCGGCGAGTCGGTCGCGATCTGCGAGCAGGTCGGCGACGTGGCCACCGCCAAGGGTCCGGTCGAGCGCGCGGTCACGCGCATCGTGACGCCCGGTACGCTCACCGATGCGGCGCTGCTCGACGAGAAGGCGGACAATCGACTGGCCGCGATCCTGCCGGCACGCGACGCGCTCGGGGTCGCGTGGCTCAGCCTCGCGAGCGGCGAGTTTCGCGTGCTGGAGGCGCGCCCGCGTGCGCTCGCCGACGAGCTGGAGCGCATCGCCCCGGCGGAGCTCCTGGTGCCCGACGATGCCGCCGTCGAGGTCGCGCCGGGCCCGGTGATCACTCGCCTGCCCGCCTGGCACTTCGACGCGGAGAGTTCGCGTCGCGCCCTGTGTGAGCACTTCGGCGTCGCCGACCTGGCCGGATTCGGCGCAGTCGACCTGACCCTCGCGATCGGCGCAGCCGGCGCCCTGCTCGCCTACGCG